>Ga0190272_10001102_pt1 | contig 13108 bp, 16 predicted proteins | sample Popmic504T_FD_133746 | JGI IMG/M metagenome (GOLD analysis project Ga0190272, IMG submission 133746) | Populus adjacent soil microbial communities from riparian zone of Shoshone River, Wyoming, USA - 504 T | ecosystem: Environmental > Terrestrial > Soil > Riparian zone | place: USA: Wyoming...
CCATATTCTGATCAAGTTTGGCCGAAGCAGACCTGGCATTGTTTAAAGTTGTTCTTAACTTGTTCGCAAAGGAACTGTCAGCGAGCAACACACCGATCGCATTATTCTCATCATTGAATTTATCGATCACTTCCTTCAGATCTTCGGACATTTCCCTGGCATTGACACCAACCTGGGCAACATTCGCCAGGGCACTGTCAAACGTCTCCGCATATGTCGAATCTTTAATCAGTTTAGTTACAAGTCCCTCGCCATTATTTATTTCAGAAACTAGCTTTTTCAAATCAGATGTCGCCTGACTGGTATTTTGACTTGCCAGCCGCAATGAAGTAACCGTTGCGCGCAAGTCATCTGAAAGTGCTCCTTCGTTCAGCAATTCACCCACCACACCCTGACCCTTGTTGATCTTATCCGCAATTAGCTTTAGATCGTCGGTCAGTGACCTGGTATTCGATCCTACATCTTTGGCAATATTAATAAGATCCTGCGTATCAGTGGGCGACAAAGAATTTATTGTGTCGTTGTCATTGATCGGATCCGGTGCGGTACCGGGTCGAACAATCACGATCTTGTTTCCCACCAACCCATCGGAGCCAATAGAAGCCGTTGCATCCTTTCTTATAAAATCGTTTTGTTTATCTTTTAAGGAAAGACTAACAAGGACTTTTCCTTCAGAAATGATTCTAACCTTTTTGACCGTGCCGATCTTGACGCCTGACAACCAGACGTTGTCACCTTCTGTAAGTCCCTCAACATTCCTGAAAACTGCAGACACTGTAAATGTTTTGTTAAAAACGTTCCTTTCGCTGCCAATATAAAATACGGACGCAAGGAATAGCGCAATACCTGTTAGCACGAAGATACCCAGCTTTATATTTTGTCTATTTTCTTTCGCTTCCATATTTATAATTAATAAATGAAAAATTCTTTTAACTCGGGATCTTCGCTATTCTTGAGGTCATCAAAAGTGCCTTCTATTTTGTTGTACCCGCCAAACAGCGCTATGATGCGGTCGGATGTATTACGTGCGCAGCTAATATCGTGCGTTATAATAATAGACGCTGTGTTATATTTATCACGGACTTCCATTATCAAATCATTGATTTCGCCGGAAGTAACCGGATCAAGTCCTGCCGTCGGTTCATCATAAAGCATTATTTTAGGCTTAAGAATGAGTGTCCGGGCAATCCCTACACGCTTTTTCATACCTCCCGAAAGTTCAGCCGGAGTTTTGCTGACTGCTTTCTCCAACCCGACATCCGTCAGCGCATCTATCACGAGTTTATCTAACTCGTGGCGGTCGTAAATTCCGAGATTTCGCTTTAAAGGGAACTCCAGATTCTCCCGTACTGTCATGGAATCATAAAGTGCGCTGCCCTGAAACGAGAACCCCACTTGCTGACGCAACTCGTCAAGTTCCTTGTGGTTCAACGATGGTACATCGTACCCAAGAACATTTATATCACCTGAATCCGGCTTGAGCAGACCCACCATACATTTTATCAGCACCGACTTGCCGGAGCCTGACCTTCCTAAAATAACAAGGTTTTCACGATCATACAGATCCAGGTTCAGATCGCGTAAAACCTTGACATCTCCAAAGCTTTTTTTCAGGTTCCGGACCTCTACCACCTTTTCACCGGTTTTGATTATCCCTTTGGTTTCAGAAGAAGTTTTCGTCATCATTACCTGAAAAGATTTATGACCTGAAGTGAGACAAGATCCAGAATAAAAATGGAAAGCATGGAAGCAACGACCGCTATATTGGCCGCCTTTCCAACACCCGTGGTCCCCTTATCTGAATGATACCCGGCATAACATCCTATAATGCCAATGGCAAAGCCAAAGAATGCAGACTTTATCAAAGAAGAAAATATGTCGAGATATGTAATGGATTGAGCTACTTCATTAAAGAATAGCAGAAAGCTGGAATTGTTAATCATATTGACCATAAAAAAGGACCCTAATAATCCAACTATATCGGTATATACGACCAGGATCGGAACCATCAACGTAGCGGCCATTACCCGCGAAACGACCAGATATGAAAAAGGCCTCGTTCCTGAGACTTCCATAGCATCGATCTGTTCTGAAACCTGCATACTCCCCAGTTCTGCGCCAATATTAGATCCCAGCTTTCCAGCACAAATAAGACCAGTAATCAACGGACCGAGCGATCGGATCACTGCCTGTGATACCAATGAAGGCAGCCATGATTCCGCACCGAAAGACTGTAGTGAAGGGGTAGACTGTTTTGTGAAGACTACTCCTGCAATGAATGCAGTGAAGGTGATGAGGAACCACGATTTGTTTCCCATAGAGAAACATTGGCGCAAAATCTCTCTCCCCTCATAAGGTGGAAACAGGGCCTCCTTTAAAAACCGCCTAATAAATCTGTAAATGTCTGCAACGTTTGTAAGAAAGTCCTTAATGTTCATCAAGCTTCAGTTTCCATTCATTCAACAGAAATTACGTGCCACATCATGAGTGTATGACGGCAGTGGTAAAAGGTACTCTTATTAATGAGATCACTGATTTGTGTGGAATTGTCTACACACCTGTCAAAGGGGAACATTCTACGGTTTGGAATGAGGCATTTTCTTTTTTCGAGTGTGAAAGTGAGTTGCTTCGTCAAGCGAATGTGAACTATGAAGATCATTCTCTTTTTCGGCAAGGTCCGCCAATTTGATATAGAATTTCTTAAGTACCATCAACTCATCCTCTGTCAGATCTTCGATATCGATTAGCCTATTGCTTGCCAATTCCTGGCAGGCGATCAGCTCATTGAGCTTTAGCTGCAGCGCCAGCGTATCCTTGTTTTGAGATTGTTGAATAATGAATACCATTAGGAAAGTTATGATCGTAGTGCCGGTGTTAATGACTAGCTGCCACGTATCTGAATAATTAAATAACGGGCCGCATAGAGCCCAGATGATAATTAAGGAAAATGCCAGGATTGACGTCGCCGGCCTTCCCGCTGTTCGGGTTACAACGGTAGATATACGGTCGAAAATATTCGATTTGCCATGCGGCTTGCTTGACCCGGAAAACTTATTGGCGCCTTTTCCATTGACTCCCTTACCATTTTTTTTCATGTTATGATTGTTTGGAAATCGGGAATGCAATAACTATGCAAGGCCGCGATGCGTCAGATTCGCCTTAGTATCTTCATCAAAACCTTCTCTTCATGAGTCAGGTCACTGTGATCGTCTGGTCTCTCTATTGATTCAAGCTCTTTCAGATATCGTTGCAGGTTATCTTCTTCATACAACCGGATAATTTCGGGATGTACGTAATACTTCTTACAAATAGTTCGCGTGTTGCCGAGCTTAGAACTTACTTCGTCCAATGCTGAAACTATATTCTTCTTTTTTGCCGCCTGAGTCTGTGCTTTTCCCAGTGCTTTAAATGAGCTAAGGATGGAAAGCGTTCCAGCCCATGTGCGAAAATCTTTTGCGGAAAAATCCTTTCCGGTTGCTTCCCGGATGTAATTGTTGATCATACCAGAGTCAATCGTGTTTCTGACGCCGTTTTCATCTTTATATTGAAACAGCTCTTTGCCTGGTATGTCTTTGCAGGCTTGAACAATCTTGGCCAGTCGTTTATTTTTTAAGGTAACCGAATGATACACACCCTTTTTTCCTTTAAAGGAAAACTTCAGCGTTGCTCCATTGATGTCGACATGACCGTCTTTTAGAGTAGTCAGTCCGTATGACCCATAGAGTTTTTCATATTCGCTATTGCCGATTCGAATAAAAGTGCGCTCCATGAGGCTTACAACCGTTGCCAATACTTTTTCTTTTGAAAGGTTGGAGTGAGAAATATCGTCCTCCATTTTTTTTCTCATTTGAGGAAGCACCTTGCCGAACTCGTAGAGTCTATGGAATTTGGTTTGATTGCGTACAGTATTCCAGTTGGGATGATACTTATACTGCTTCCGATTTTTGATGTCATATCCTGTTACCTGAATATGTCCATTGATCTTTGGACAAATCCACACTCGGGTCCATGCCGGCGGGATGACTAGTCTCTTTATGCGGAGAAGAAGGTCTTTATCTTTTAGTAGTACACCGTTGTAAACATAGCGAAAGCCGGTGCCTTGCTTTTCCCGGATAATTCCAGGGCTACCATCGGTAACGTATTCAAGGCTGGCAATTGCAGCCGTGCGCTTATAATTCCGATGCATTTTGATCGATTCATTTCGCGTTATATGCACGGGATTTTCGGATGTGTTGACTAAATGTTAATACTTAATATTAAGGCTATTATTGAATGAAACCAATATTGCAAACAGTGTGGTCGCTAAAGTGAAGCAAGAGGAGATGACCATAATCCAATCATTATTAAGATAACTATAACATAAACGGTTAAATGTGACAGCCGGAAATTCTGGTGACGGACTGGCCGCACGCAACTTGCGGGATACCGACTTTATAGCGGGGAGCATGGCTAAGGGCGTTTAACGATTGTTTTTGATGGTCTGACGTAATCTCTATTTTTTTGTTTTTTGTATATCTTCTACCTCACGTATGAAATTGTTGATTTTTACATCAGCGTAAGCGCCATAGGCATCAACCAAAATTCCCTTTCTACCGTCGATCGTTTCAATCCAATAAAGGATCGCATTGTCCTGCGGATCTGAATACCCTTCAAATCTGTGAAAGTTCGGGATATGAATTTCTCCAGCCGGATAGTACTTACTCTCCATCTCATCGGTAAGGCCACGCGCAGATATCTTAAAGTTTTCTGTATAACCCTGTTTTAACGCGTAGTTTATTTTTTCAGTAAGCGTCGGCATTTTTTCTGTAGAGTCGAATTCATCTCTTTCGTTGATACTTGCTTTCATAATGCTTTTTTAACTTATGTTTAAAAATCCTGCCAAACTCATAAACCTTCCTTTTCTACACAAATTTGCCGGGGAAATGTAGAATCACTACCACAGGTTTTTAAGTATGATGCAATTATCTACATATGCTCTATCGTCGGCGTGTAAAAATCAGACGCGGTCAAAAAAACCAATGATGTCTCACAAAAAGTATTTTGCATAAAAAAGCCATCCTTAACGAATGGCTTTTTAAAAGGCTTAGGTAGTATTAAGCTTCTTCTTCATCAACCTCGCATGCAAGCAGGTTAATTTTTTCTGCGAGTTCTGTCAACTTAACATCAGTCTCGGCTTCCTCGTCTTTTATTTCTTCAAGTATTTCGGCGCATTGCACCATACCCAGAACGTTTGCCATTGTCCTCAACGTTCCGTAGGCCGAAATTTCGTAATGTTCTACTTTCTGAGCCGCACCAATCAACGCCGCATCGCGGGCATGCCCTTCCTCATATTCTTCGATTTGTTCCTCGCCTTCTTTAATCAACCCTTCCATTGCCTCGCATTTTTTAGCAACTGCCTTTTTGCCCAGTAGCTCAAAGCATTTTTCAACCTTGCTAATTTGCATTTCAGTTTCCTGAAGATGCGTATCAAAGGCATCTTTCAGTTCCTCGTTATAAGCTGCCTTCGACATTTTTGCAAGCGCCTTGGTGAGGTGCTTTTCTGCCCAATAAATATCTTTCAATGTCGCTTCAAAGATATCTTCGAGGGTTTCCTTATTTTTTGAACTACGGCTTTTCGTAGACTTCGACGCGGTGGTCTGGGATGAGGGCGATTTAGTTTTCATTTGTCTTCTTTTAAGGGTTTGATAATATATTTTTATACTAGAAGGGCGTCTGGCGAAAAACATACCAGCGATCTGCGACTTCAAAAGTTGAAAAAAACTGAATCGTTGAGGCAAATATTCTACAAATGAGAATGCGACTACCCATCAGGTGTTAACTATCTCTCCGCCGTTTGGATGGAGTACCTGGCCTGTAATGTACGACGCGTCATCGCTTCCCAGAAATACATAAGCATAAGCAATTTCAACTGGGTCGGCTGCGCGCTTCAAAGGTGTATCTGATCCGAACGTGGCAACTTGCTTCCCACTGAAGGTACTGGGTATTAAAGGTGTCCAAACCGGACCCGGCGCGACACCATTAACTCTAATTCCTTTGTCTGCGAAATAGGCTGAGAGAGACCGGACCAGAGAGACTATTGCGCCTTTTGTCGCAGAATAGTCAATGAGGTGAGAGCTTCCTCTGTACGCAGTAACAGATGTTGTGTGAATGATGGCCGCACCCTTTCGCAAGTACTTTTCAGCTGCCTTTGTCAGATAGAATTGCGAAAAAACATTTACCTCGAAAGTTCTTGTGAATTGACGGGTAGTTATTTTGGAAAGTCGATTCTGGGGAGTTTGAATGGCAGCGTTATTTATGAGAATGTCGATTTTTCCCCATTTGCTAATAACAGTCCGTACAATTTTCTTGCAATGAGATTCATCGCTCACGTCGCCAGGAATCAACAGACAAACACCACCCAGCTCTTTAATACGCCTCGCAGTATCCTTTGCATCGCGATGATCTTTGTGATATGCAATACATACTTCTGCTCCCTCTTTTACGAATGCAATGGCTACCGCTCGTCCTATTCCGCTGTCGCCACCGGTAATAATAGCTATCTTCCCCTCCAGCCGCTGATATTTTTTTTCTTTTTCATATATAGGTTCGGGATCCATTTTCGCTTCCTTCCCCTGCGACCCTCTTACCACTTGGGTTGGTCTCAATTTTCTTTTAGGGCTGGACTTCTGCATATTATTTTAGGGTTAACCGATCATGCTCTCCCACAGACGGCTGCGATCCTGTCACAGCCGATGAGAGCATCTTAATATATGTCAATATTTTACTGTCATCGTTAGCCCAGTATTCGATGCCCATTGGCTGGACGGAGAGCAAGGCAAGCGAAGGATCTTTCAGGCCATTCGGAAACCATGCCTTCACAAAAGGAGTGAACAATTCCTTCATCCGCTGTGGATCGAATATTAGATGTGCCGTGCATTCCATCGTCAGGTAAATGCTGTCGCTTTCATTTATGTAAATGAGTTGCACAGAAGGATTGCGTTGAATGTCCTCCGCTTTCCAGGAATCTTTAGAAGTGAAGAACCAAATCTTCCCTTCATCATCGATGTCGACGTGCGACATAGGCCGAAATTTCATAAAACCATCTTCCGAGGTCCCGAGCATACAAACTCTGGAGCGGCTAACGAGCTCTTTGATTTTCTCTATCTGATTCGGTTCCATATTTCATATATTTAATTATCTATCAAACTTGAAGTATTCCAAAAATCTATTTGGTCTGTTGGCCAATGCGTCTGAAAGTATCTTCATCCCCATTACGCTAAATGTTATGCCATTCCCTCCAAAGCCCAGCATGAAGTAACTGTTTGGAAAAGCTGGATGAGTCCCGATGTAAGGCAACGCGTCCTTTGTAGCACCAAAAACTCCGCCCCAGGTAAAATCTGCAACCAAGTCAATGCCAGGTATTTTCTCTTTTATTTTTCTTGACAGTTCTTCCTCCTTCTTGTCGATCAATGCGTCCCTTTTTTCAGGATTTTGAAAATCCTCGTCCACCCCACCGATAATCAATCGGTTGTCAGCGGTCGTCCTGAAATAGAAGTATGGATCTTCTGTGTTCCAAAAAATAGTTCTGCCTAAGGGTTCGGGAAGCAATGCAACGGGTTCGCTTATACATGCATATGTGCTCACCAGCTTTCCAATGTCGCTTTTACTACCAATTATTTCATGGGTTTCATAACCCGTCGCATAAACGATGTGGCTACACTCAATTTGCGCACCAGAATCCACAGTAACAACGGACTTTTTTTCGCTATGCTCAACTGACACAAGTGTAACGTGATCATAAACTTTAAGACCGGATCTTTTTGTCGCGGATTGAAACAATCCATGAGCTAGCTGATATGGATCAACGCTAGCTCCAGTCTCCGATAAAATTCCTCCCTCAGACACCAGGCCATATCTCAACTTGATCTCATCCTTTGAGAGCCATTGCACATTGATGCCCGCCATTATGCGGCATTCAGTTTCCCGCTTTAGCACCGATGCATCCTCAAGTGTATGAGCGAAATGCAAACTTTCTTTAAGGCTAAAGCCGCAGGGAAACTCCAGTCGATTTGCTATATCTGCAAGCCTCTTAACGCTTCTAACGCTTTCCTTATAAATGTCAGTTGCCACGCCCTTCCCTATCATGCTTGCAAGCTCACCCAACGATTTATCGATTTCGTACTGCACCATAGAAGTAGTCGCGCATGTACTCCCAGTGCCGACATCACGTTTATCAATTACCGTTGTCGTATACCCTTCCCCCGAAAATTGATACGCCAGTAGCGCACCTGTTACCCCAGCTCCAACAATTAATACATCACAGGAAATATCGTTTCTCAAAGAAGGATAGACATAGGGTAATCCATTTTTTAGCAACCAATAAGGCTCCTTTGACCTGACTTTCACTGCTTTTGTTACCCGCTTAATTCGAAGCGCCGAATGTTCAGACCAACCCTAAACACCTAAGCACCTCTATTGTCCTAACTCTCCATTCTTGGCGGCCTTCTTCATCTGCTTATTTGCATAAATTGCCACCTCGACACGCCGGTTTTTTTGTTTCCCAGTTTCAGAATCGTTGGAATCCAGTGGCTGACTTTCCCCATATCCCTTCGTGGTCAGACGCGAATTTTCCACGCCCTGGGCAGCAAGGAAATTTTTAACCGCCGCTGCCCTGCTCTCAGAAAGTTTCTGGTTATAAGCGTCTTCGCCTGTATTATCAGTATGACCTTCGATAAGAATGTTAGTATCATCGTATTTTTTCAAAGTGCCGGACAGCTCCGTAAGATTTGTTTTTGTATCATTCCTAAGATTGTATGAATCAAAATCGAAAACAAGACCAGATTCGAATGTGATAAGTATCCCTTCCCCTACACGTTCTACTGTTGCCCCTTCCAAATCGCGTCTCAGTTCTTCTGCTTGTTTATCCATGTGACGGCCTATAAGTGCACCCGCTGCTCCTCCGACAGTAGCTCCTATTATGGCACCAACAACGGTATTATCTGAACGATGACCCAGCACCCCACCGATAGCACCTCCGACGCCAGCTCCTATGGCTCCACCTTTCGTCGTCTTGGTTGCGTTGCATCCAATAAGAATTGGAAACATCAATGCAAGCAGCATGGCGAATGCCGTCATGTTTTTTACAATCCGATTTTTCATAGTCCTATTTTTCGTCTTGTCTATCAAGGTTGTCACCATCTTCATCCTTTTGTAAGGCGAGGTCGATACGTTCACCCAGCTTTTCGAATTCTAGCTTTATCTCAGCAGTCGTATTTCTGGCTGACTGCTGAATATCATCCCAGGTTTCATCAGACGAATTGGTGATTTGATCCAGTTCCTTTTCTACCTCATCTCTTTGATGTGTCAGACGCTGCTTTAGATCATCCAGATCTTTTCGTGCATCTATTTTGCCCTTTTCCAATTCTTTTGATACTTTGTCTAAACGAGTATTGATATCATCTCGAAGAGTCCGAAGATCCTCGGCTACCTCAGCCTTTTCCTTTTTTATATCATCGACAATTTCTTCCTGAGTCTCATTAACCCGGTTTTCCGACGAGCGAGTACACTGTGTCATAGCAACAACCGTTGCGAGAGCTATGGACAAAATGAGCGTTTTCATGCATAAAAGTGTTTAAGTATTTAAAAACATAAGTGTTTAGGGGTAGCCTGGTCAACTCATGCACTCCCTCTTGAGCATTCGCGCACTTAGACACCGGCAAACCAAGGCTCCTAAGTACTTAAACACCTAAACACAGTATAGAGATATTAACAGCGCCATCTTTTACGATGGCGCCCATTGAATACAATACCAAAAATCATCTAGAGTCGTTCGATTTCTTCTCTGATTTCCTCTTTGGTCTTACCGAGTTTCTTTTGAAGGCGTCCGTACAATTCATCCTCCTTACCTTCGGCAAAAGTCAGATCATCGTCTGTAAGGTCACCGTACTTCTGTTTCAGTTTTCCCTTTATTTGGTTCCAGGTACCATCTGCTGTGAGCTTGTTCATATCTATATTGTTTAAGTTAAGTTATACCCTGAATTTAGACTTTCATTTTTTCGCCTGCGTAGTCAGTTTTCTGTTTTGTTTCTTTTGCCATTTGATCAATCTTGGTATTGAATTGCTCTTTTAGTTTGTCGATAGAATCATTCATGGACCCTACCAGATTGTCTTTTAGCTTAACTGAGCCGTCAACAATTTTTTGCCGGGTTCTTCTTCCATCATTGGGCGCGAGCAACATTCCAATAGCGATACCTACAGCTGCCCCTGCTATAAAGCCTCCAATTAAGTTCTTGGGATCATTTGTGAGATTCATAATTTTTGAGTTTTAGTTTATTTTCGTTTAGCGACGACTATAAAGGAGAAAACATTATGCCAGTCTTGAAAAAAAATCCCAAAGCCTTAAATCAAATGATGATCACCTAAGGCGTGTAACATTCTCCCCATTCCTGACCGGTAACGCTACAATGACTATTGCTGAGATTTCCATCAACGAAAAATATCTAAACAACAATTTGTGGAGAATATGATGAGATGTCGTAGATAATCCTCCACAATCCAGAAAAGGTAATATGGTTTTTTGATCAGAAAATCGAGTTTTTAGTCTGGTATGAGATTGACAACAAGAGGGAAAAGACTAAACCAAACTATCTATGACATCCACAAACTATTTATCCATGGAAGAACTCGCAGTGAGATTTTTTGGAGAAATCAAAAGTGAATTGGGATTTACATCAACCCGTAAGATTGTCTTCCTTGTAAGATCAGTCATTTCCCAATTGAGAAAAAACTTGTCGCACGAACAGATCAATAATATAATTCAGAAAACACCTTCATTATTTCAGCTGCTTTTTATCAGCAATTGGAAATACAATGAAAAAAACATTGCGACAAATCACCTGGATGAAATTGTAGAAGGTGTATACGAGCAAGGACGCCACACACTTTTCACTTCGGAGATCGAAACACTGAATGCCGTAATAATTGTTCTTCGAAAACTCGACAAGTTTTTCCGGCTTATGGGCTTAGATATTCTCCATTATTCGCTGAAGCAAGAACTCAAACAAGTTGCTATTGAAGATGCAGCATAGCATCCTCATTCATTAATTCAAAATAAATATATTCTAACCATTAAAACTTAATGCCTATGTTACGCTGGACTGTCACATTTCTAATTATTGCAATTGTTGCCGCTATTTTCGGGTTTGGAGGTATAGCTGAAGGCGCTGCTTCAATTGCCAAAGTTTTATTCTTTATCTTTTTAGTACTCTTTGTACTATCACTGGTATTTGGCGCTAGCATCTTTAAAAGATGACGGTAAAGGATAAGATAAATCCCGGTTTTGAAATAGGGCCGGGATTTTTTATTTAAAGACGTGTCAAGAAGATAAGATTTTTTACTTTTTCTAGGTATGAAAAGAAAGGGACAGCTTCAGCATCATCCCGGGCAGGAAAACAAATCAGGCAAGGCAACTTACGCGTCTACCACAGGTGTCAACTCAAGCACGGTTCAATCTAAATCCGGTGCCGATATCAAACCTCTGGTGGTTGAGGCTGACTTAAAGCGAAATTCGTTCAAAGCCAGGGACAGCAGGCACGGGTCAACCAAAACATCGAAACAATCAAAATAAGTTATCGTCCTTAATGAGTAGGACCTTTTAAATTGCGAAATGAATTTCCAAGGGAAGCCTAAAAAATACCTGATTATTGGTTTGAAGGTAATCGGGTGGATTTTTCTGTCTGTTTTTGGGCTTCTAATACTCATATCCCTTGCGATACAGATCCCGTTCGTCCAGAACAAGCTAACGCAAAGCGCAATTAACTTTGTAGAAGGCAAAATTGGAACAGAGGTCACCCTTGAAAGGATCAGCCTTTCTATCCCAAAAAAAATTGTTTTAACCGGGCTCTATCTTGAAGACCAGCAGCGCGATACACTCTTGTATGCAGGTGAACTGGCCATCAACACTGATCTATGGAAATTGACAAAACAGACTATACAACTCAATGACATCGAACTTTCCGATTTTAAGGCATCCGTTTCTCGCTCCCAACGCGACAGCGCTTTTAATTTCGACTATATCATTAAGGCCTTTGCCAGTGATTCCACCGTGGTCCCGGACACTACGCAGGCTCCCTGGAAATTTTCGGTGGGCAACGTAAACCTGGGAAATATTCGTGTTCATTTTTCTGACCGGCTAATGGGCAATGAGATTGCCCTGGACGTAGGCACATTAAATATTAGCATGGAGGAATTGGATCTCGAACAATCCATTTACAAGATCGATGCGATTCTACTCGAGAATGTAAAAACAAATATCCTTCAAAGTAAAGTTGAGCCCGATACGGTTGTCACCACACCAGATTCTACCGACCAGGGAATAACGCTTGACCTGGGCGTTAATAACGTACAGATCAGCAATGTGAAGGCGCTGTATAACCACCAGGGTACTGGTCAAATTCTTTCACTTGATCTAGGAAACCTTGCCATTGAAGGCGATAAGATGGATTTACAGAATCGTTCAATTGATCTTAGCAAGTTCAGTATGCAGAATACCTATGTATCATTTCACCAGATGGCGGGTTTTCAACGCGATGTAAGCAGCAACGATACACTGGCATCGGAAACTTCCGGTGATGTTTGGCATATCGTGCTGGACGAATTGGACCTGGACAATAACAGCATTCAATATCACGATTTCGACAAGCCGTTCATGCGGAACCAGTTTGATGGTAATCATGTCTGGATCACGAGCCTCACAACAAAAGCCAGTGGCCTTGAATGGTCGGGAAATGAAGCCAAAGCGGAATTGGAAAGCTTTTCATTTAGGGACCAAAGCGGATTTGCCATCGAATCGTTCTCTGCAGGCTTTATGCTGAGCGACACCGCTGCAGAAGTCCGTGATTTTCAGTTAACATCCATCCACAGCAAAATAAATCTTAACGCAACGGCGAAATTCGCTTCGCTCAAAACCATTTCTGATTCGTATCAGGACGCTGTGATCAAACTCGACATTAACGAGTCAGCTATTGGCGTTGATGACATTCGCTTCTTTGCCGCGTCCATGCTGGACAGTCTGCCCGTGAACATTCCACAAGATATGACGATTTCCCTCGACGCGGAAGCAAACGGAGCG
>Ga0190272_10001103_pt1 | contig 13102 bp, 12 predicted proteins | sample Popmic504T_FD_133746 | JGI IMG/M metagenome (GOLD analysis project Ga0190272, IMG submission 133746) | Populus adjacent soil microbial communities from riparian zone of Shoshone River, Wyoming, USA - 504 T | ecosystem: Environmental > Terrestrial > Soil > Riparian zone | place: USA: Wyoming...
CGTGTCTCCTCGTCATCGCGTCCTTCCACCCTGCCAGGCGCGCGGTCGTTGCGCGGGGTGCTTGACAGACGCGCACCGGCGCCACGGTGTTTCCCCTGGTGCGGCATGAGTGCTGAAGTGGGTGTTCAACCATGCCGCCGGAAGCGTGCTGATCGCCATCCTGATGCATGCATCGTTCAACACGTTCGCCAACAAAGTCGCGGCACCCCTGTTTCCGGCACCGATCTTCGACGACTACGGCCTGCTGCCCGTGCTCATCGGGTTCGCCGGCGCAGCGATCGTTCTCATCGTCGTCACCCGCGGCCGACTGGGGTACGGCACACCCGGTCGCAGTTCTCAGCGGTCGCGAAAGACGGACTCAGGTCGCTAGCGGTCGGCACCCCGGTCGTCGTGTAGACGCCCCAGGGCGCCCACGACGTCCCTGTGCCACCTGCGCGCCGCGGGCAGCGCTCCCGTGAAGATCGCGGTGTCGTGAGTGACACCGAGGTACTGCACGGCGCTCGCCTCGACACCGGCGGCGCGCAGGCGGGCGGCGTACGCGATGCCGTCGCCCCGGAGGGGGTCGTACTCGGCGGTGAAGATCACCGCTTCCGGAAGATCCGCGTGGGAGGTCGCGCGCAACGGGGACGCGAGGGGGTTGCGGGCATCCGACCGATCCCTGAGATACGTGCGGGCGACCGAACGGAGCTCGCGCAGCGCGATGATGCTCGGGATGCCGAGCGCCCGAGTGGCGCGGAGGTCGAGATGCCGCCCTGTGAGGTCGGTGACGGGCACCTCCAGAAGCTGAAGCCGGATGGGCAGACGCGAGCCGTCGCGGTTGGCCAATGTCAGCGCCGCCGCGATCGATGCCCCCGCGGAGGTTCCCGCCACACCGATCCGGTCGGCATCGATCCCGAGGTCATCGGCGTTCGCGTGGAGCCACACCAGTGCCGCACGCGCCTGCTCGATCTGAGTCGGAAACCTGTGCTCGGGGGCCAGAGCGTAGTCGACCGCGACCATGGCGACGCCGGCATCCGCCGCTCGACGCCGGTTGGCGGCATCCGTTGTCGGATAGTCGATTCCCCCGATCCGGAATGCGCCGCCGAAGAACGTGAGCCACGCCGGAACGGGTCGGGCCCCCGCCGCATGCGGATAGTAGATCCGCACGCGCACGGACGGCCGTCCCGGGACCGCGATCTCGTGCTCCGCAGTCGGAACATCCGGGCCGGGTGTTCCGACGGTCTCCAGCTCTTTGCGGTCCCATGCCAGCGCGGCGCGACGGTGACGCGCCCGCGCGGTGCGCGCGTCGGATCGACTCTCCGGAGGCCGTGAGCCTCCGATGGCAACCGTGGCCTCCGCGGTCCGCCCTTCCCAGAGCTGCATCCGCCATGCGGTGAGGAGGGCGCGGAATGCATCGACGCGCTGACGGATCAGGTAGCGCCGGTGCACGCGCAGACGTTCGGCGAAGAACGGGTCCAGGGACATCACGACCTCCTCGGGAGTCGAGCTTCGATCCTACGAGCGAGTGGGGACGAACACGTCGAGCCCGTGAACGCAACCCCCCGTGGGGAGCGGACAGTTCGATGTTGAGTGTGGGGATGACAAGCGATCGTTCGGCAGCGGCGGGGGCCGCTCCGGTGCGGGTCAGCGTCGTGGTTCCGGTGTTCAATCCCGGAGCGGCCTTCGATGAGCTCATCCGGTCCCTCGACCGTCAGACGCTGAACGCGGAGTTCTACGAAGTGCTCCTCTGTGACGACGGGTCGGACGAATCGACGCGCCATCGACTCGACGGCGTGGCGCGCGCGAGACCGAATGTCCGCGTTCTGACACTGGCTCACACGGGCTGGCCGGGTACGCCTCGCAACCACGGCATCGGTGCTGCTCGCGGCGAGTACGTGTTCTTCGCTGATCAAGACGACCGGCTGTTCGATGGAGCGCTGAAGCATCTGTGCGACTACGCGGACAGACACTCATCCGACGTGGTGATAGGGAAGGTGGTGGGCGTCGGACGACGGATTCCGCGCCGGATCTTCCGCCGTGACATCCCTCAGGCGGTGCTCGGACAGGATCCCCTCCTCGAGCTGCTGACTCCGCACAAGCTGTTCCGCACCTCGTTCCTGCGAGAACACGACATCAGGTTCCCGGATGGCCGCGTGCGGCTGGAGGACCACCTCTTCGTCATGAAGGCGTATTTCGCTGCAGCGACGATCTCGATCCTGGCCAGCGAACCCTGCTACGCCTGGCTGAGAAATCAGGGCAGCGCAAGCTCGCGGCGCATCGACCCGGTGACCTACTTCCCCCACGTGGAGCGCGTGCTCGACCTCGTCGAGGCCAACACCGAGCCCGGCGAGCTTCGGGACACGCTCTTTCGCCATTGGTATCGCGGCAAGGTTCTGAAACGTCTGGACGGAGATCGCATGGTGCGCTATCCCGCCGACTATCGCGCGCGGTTCCTCGACGTGGTGACTCCGCTGGCGCAGTCCAGGTTCGGTCCCTCTGTGGAGCGGGGGCTCCCGTTCCCGCTCCGGATACGTTCGGCGCTGCTTCGCGCGGGACGCCGCGACGAGCTCATGCGCTTCCTCGAGTTCGAAGCGAAACTCGAGTGCCTCGCCGAGATGACGAGTGCCCGGTGGACGCGAGCAGGCAGACTCACGCTGATGGTGGACGTCCGGATCGTCGACGACGAGGGCGATGACGGACTGGCCTTCCACATCCCGGAGCCGTCGCCCGGCTCCCGCATCGACCCGGTCTCGGGGGCCGTTCGACGGCCCGCTGTGTGGCGGCCTCCTGCCGAACGCCTCGCGCCCGATCTCATCCCTCGGGAGATGTGGGATGCGAGCGAAGATCTGGCGCTGGATCGAATCGAGGTGCTGCTGCGCGACGAGCAGAACACCGAGCGCCGCATCGCGGTGAGCCCCATGCCGAACCTGCGAGCGGCGATCGTCACGATCGACCCCCTCAAGACCTTCAGCCGGCGAGATCGATCTCCGGGGGGGCAGCTTTCCGTGCAGGTGCGGCACGCCGGCTGGATCTTCGACGCGCCCCTCCGAGCCGACCGAGCACTCTTGGCGGGCGTCGGCCGTCCACCCCTCCCCGCCGGACGGCGGTGTGAACTGGAAGTGACACATGACGGCACGGTCGCGTTGCACCGTGATTGGCCACGAGGCCGTCTGAAAGACCTCGCCGCACGGGCGCTCCGTCGGGCCGGATCAACGGGGCGCCGGGTTCTCCGCCGCAAGAGAGGACCCCACCGCCGAGCTGCCCACAGGCCGACGTGATCGGCGAGACATCCGCACAATGAAAGAAGCCCCGACCGTTACCACGCGGCCGGGGCGAGACGGATGAGAGTCCGCCTATCTCCTTCAGTCTATCGCGCGATGCCTCGTCGGCGGTGCGATCGCGGAAGTTCGGAGGGCTCTGCCAGGCGACCGGCACCGAAGGTCCCTTTCGCAGGCGCCGCCCGCGGGCCAAGATTCACTCATGTGGCTGTACACGATCCCTGTGGCGATCGCCCTGCCGCTCTTCATCGGGGTGTTCGTCGCGGTGTCGCTTCTGATCGTCATCCTGCTGCGCCGTTGGGTGCCCCGCACCGGCGACCCGCTGGACGATTGGGACCGCGTCCTGAGATACGTGATGGCGGCATACGGCGTCCTGTACGGCGTCACCCTTGCGCTCATCGCGGCGGCATCCTACGAGAACTTCCGGGGTGTCGAAGAGATCGTCCTGGCGGAGACCACTTCTGTCGCCGTGCTGTACCGCGATGCGTCGGGCCTTCCCGAGCCGACGAGCAGTGAGCTGCAGTCGCTCCTGGTCGCATACACCGACCATGTGATCGACGTCGACTGGGCGCTGCAAGCCGCGGGTGAGCTGCCTTCGCACACGGTGAAGCAGGTCACGGAGCTTCAGGAGGTCCTGTTCGCGTTCGAGCCTGCCGACGATTCCGAGGCGAATCTGCACGGCGCGACGATCGCCGCGTTCAATCAGTTCATCGCCGACCGGGGCGCCCGCGTGGGCGTCACGGGACGCGAGCTCTCGCCGATCCTGTGGGTCGTGCTGTACAGCGGGGCGTTCATCAACGCCGTGCTCATCGGGCTCGTCGGGGTCAGCCGCCTGAGCATCCACCTCATCATGGCGGGATTGGTCGCAGCATACGTCGGCATGGTGATCTTCGCGATCGCGAGTTTCGACCACGTCTACACGGGCGAGGTGTCGATCGACACCACCTACTTCGAGCAGCTGCGCGACACCCTCTTCGCGCCCCCCCGCTGAGGCTGCGGTGGCAGGATCGAATCGTGTCGAGCGCCGAGTGGTCCAGCATGACCCACCCCTCCGACCCCTCATGGGAAGAAGAGGTGCCCGGCTACGGCCGATGGGAGAGGTCCACCGTCCTGGGAACCGGCCCGGCGGTCTGGGAATGGGCGACCGGGGAGGTGCTGCGGTGGGGTGTCAAGACCCGCAGCGGGTTCTCCGTCACCACGGAGGGACCTGTCACTGCCGGCAGCACACCTGTCATCCTGGCGCATCCGTTCGGCCTCTCGGTGCGGGACCCGGTCGAGGTGGTCGATCTCGTCGAGACCCCGGATCGGGTCGGATTCGCCTATCGGACACTGCCCGGCCATCCCATCTCCGGCGAAGAGGCGTTCATCGTTCACCGCGACGGCGAGACGGTCGTGCTGACCATTCGTTCGCTGACCCGACCGGCGCGCGGTCCTGGCGGGCGGCTGCTCTACCCCGCCTTCCTGGTCGCGCAGGGTGTCGCGCGTCGCAGATACCTGCGAGCGCTCCGCGTGCGGGCTGCCCGAGCTCACTGAGGCGCACTCGCAGCCGGTTGCCGGGTCTGCCCCGTGGGCGTAGCGTGATCCGCATCCGCTCAGGCGCCATGCCCGCGGCGATCTGCAGCTGATGAAAGCCGGATCGATATGCCTGCCGCTCTCGCACTCGCACGAATCGCCTACGAGGAGCACCGGTGGACCGCGGCTTGGGGTGCGTACAGCGACGCCCAGCACGCGGGGCCTGTTCCGGCCCGCGACCTGGAACGGGCGTCGACCACGGCGTTCCTCCTCGGGCTGGAATCCGATGGGGTCGACACGCTCACTCGGGCGCACGAGGCCTACCTGGAGGAGGCTGACAGCACGGGAGCCGCCCGATGCGCCGCATGGCTCGGCATCCAACTCTCGAATGCCGGCAGCAGAGCGCGCGGAGGCGGCTGGCTCGCACGCGCTCAGCGCCTCGCACAGGGGGAGGGCGAGCCCGCGCAGCCCGAGGGGTTCCTGTTGATCCCGATGGCTTTGGGCGCCCTGTACTCGGGAGACGTCGACGGCGCGCAGCGTGCGTTCGAGCAGCTGGCCGACTTCGCGCGACACTTCGGCGACCGCGACATCCTGTGCCTTGCCCGTCTCGGGCAAGGCCAGGCGCGGATCATGGCCGGCCGGACCGAGGAGGGGATGAGCCTGCTGGATGAAGCCATGGTCGCGGTCACGGCGGGCGAGATATCCCCCCTTCCTGCGGGCATCGTCTACTGCGCGGTGATCGGAACCTGTCATCTGGCGTACGACCTGCGGCGCGCGCACGAATGGACGGCGGCACTCGATCAGTGGTGCCGTGCGCAGCCTGACATGATCGCGTTCAGTGCGCAGTGCCAGGCCCACCGCGCCGCGCTGTATCGCCTGCACGGAGCCTGGCCGGAGGCATACGGTGCCGCGCTGATCGCTGAGGAGCGGTATGCGCGCGGCGATCGGGATGCGGCGTACGGTGCGTTCTACCAGAAGGGCGAGATCGAGAGGCTTCAGGGCGAGTTCGACAAGGCGGACGCCTCCTACCGGCGCGCCGGTGAGACGGGCTTCGAGCCGCAGCCGGGTCTCTCCCTGCTCGCGCTCGCGCGCGGTCATCGAGAGGTCGCGCTGGCGCTCATCCGTGGTGCCGTCGACGGAGCCGACCCGGCGACCCGGCGGCAGCTCCTTCCGGCATCGGTCGCGATCGAGCTGGCGGCCGGAAACCTGGTGGAGGCCCGGTCCGCAGCGGACGAGCTGCGCGCGGTCGGTGCAGACAGCCGGATGCCGATGCTGATGGCCTCGGCGAGCCAGGCGATCGCGGCGGTTCTGCTCGAAGAGGGTGACGCTCACGGAGCGCTCGGCGAGGCGCGTCGTGCGCACGCACTCTGGCGGGAGCTCGACGTCCCGTTCCACACGGCGCAGTGCCGCGAGCTGATCGCCCGCGCGCACCAGGCGCTCGAGGATGACGTGTCGGCCGAGGTCGAGTTCCAGGCCGCACGGTCCATCTTCGTTGAGCTCGGCGCCCATCCGAGCGTCGAGGAGCTCGACCGGGCTCATCGACAGCCCGCGGGCTCCCCGCTGACCGCGCGGGAAGTCGAGGTGCTGCGTCTGGTCGCGGCGGGCTTGACCAACAAGGCGATCGCCGCCCGGTTGTATCTCAGCGACAAGACGGTCGCGCGGCACCTCAGCAACATCTTCGCCAAGCTCGAACTGACCTCACGGGCGGCCGCGACCGCCTACGCCTACCAGCATCGGCTGATGTGATCGGCGTCGATCGTGAGCGGCGATCCGCGACGCCAGATGCTTCGCGTCGCGGCCGACGCCGGGAAGGGTGGCGGAGACGATCGAGAACAGGAACTCCTGCCCCAGAAGATAGAGGCCGGGCTCGGCCGACACGACTCCGCGCACGTGGTCGGGTCGCCCATCGGGCGCGCCGGGCAGGTCGAGGATGCCGAAGTCGTCCCGGTATCCGGTGCACCAGACCACGTTCGCCACATCGAAGGCCTCCTGGTCCGCCGTGACCGGGCGGCCCTCGACCACGTCCGTGATCCGCGGCACCCGCGTCACGCCGGCCGCGTCGAGATCGCGCAGTCGGGTGCGAATCAGAGGCGGCCCGCTGAGTCGGGCGGCGGCCTTCCGGCCGATCGGCGTCGCGAGGGTGAGCACCCGCATGCCGGCGAACCGGATCATCGGCAACGCGAACCGGGCGGCGTTGCGTCCGTGGCGGAACGGCAGCTCACCGACCGGTTCGCCCGCGAGCAGAACCGGCCGGTCGGCACTGAGTTCGCGCGCGATCTCGGCGCCGGAGTTGCCGACCCCCACCACGAGAACCGGCCCGGGGCTCAACTGGGAAGGATTCCGGTAGTCGCTCGAGTGAACCTGGAAGGTCGACGCGGCGAGCCGATCCGCGAACGCCGGCACGAACGGCATCTGCTCGCCACCGGTGGCGAGCACCACGCTGTGCGCGTGCCACCGTCGGTCGCCCGCCTCGACGACGAACCCGTCACCGTCGCGGCGCACTCGATCGACGCGGATTGCGGTGTGGACCGGAAGCGCGAACCGCGCGGCGTACGCCTCCAGATAGTCGGCCTGCTCGTCCTTGGTGGGAAACGCCAGCCGGTCGCCCGGGAACGGCATCCCCGGAAGCCCGTCGTACTTGGCGGGAGTGAAGAGTCGCAGCGAGTCCCACCGTCTGCGCCAGCCATCCCCGACCCGGCTTCCGGCGTCGAGGATCACGAAGGTCCGCTGTGCGCGGGCGAGGTGGTAGCCGAGCGCCAGTCCTGCCTGTCCACCGCCGACGATGACGATGTCGACCGACGGCGACGACGAGGCGAACGATTCAGTGTCCATGGTTCCGCATCCTCTCTGGGGCCCATGGCTTGATGCTAGGAACGCACGGCCGTCGGCGAATCGGTCGGATGAACCAATCGGGGCCGCCGCACATGGGTATTTCTGCGCACGCAGAGCCGGCAGTCTGGCGGTCGCGCTCAGATCAGTCCGTGCTGGTACGCGTACGCGGTCGCCGCTGAACGCGAGGAGAGTCCCAGCTTGCCGAAGATGTTGCTCAGGTGACGTGCGACCGTCTTCTCGCTCAACGACAGCCTGCCCGCGATCGCGCGATTCGTGAGCCCCGTCGAGACCAGGCGCAGCACTTCTGCTTCACGCGAGGTGAGAATGCCGGTGCGGGCTGCGCCCGTCACAGCGGTGAGCTCGGCGAGGGCGGATCGCGCGCCGAGCGCGACCAGCACCTCCCTCGCCGCCTCGAACTCCGCGGCGGCGTCGTCCGCCTCGGCGAGCTCCCCGAGGATGCGTCCTCTGAGCACACGGCACCGCGCGATCTCGTACGGCACATCGAGCGCCGACCAGGCCGATATCGCCCTGCCGACAGCATCGAGGGCGGCAGCGGCATCCCCTTCCGCCGACAGAACGTGGGCGTCGGCCGCGGACGACGTCGCGGCGAGCATCGGCGTCGGGGCCGAACCGTTCAGCGCGATCAGTCCGTCGGCGGCCCGCCGGGCGGCGGCGACATCGCCTGCCGCGAGCTCGATCTCCACGACCGCCGGCAGCAGGCGACCGCGGCCGCCGAGCGACGCCGCTCCGACAGCACGCCGGATCGCGAGCTGTGCGAGCCCGTACTCGCCCTCGGCGAGACGGAGCAGGGCGAGGCCCGGCTGAGGATCCCACCCCGTCTCCGCGGCACGTCGATAGTGCTCGTCCGCTGCGCGGAGCTCCCCGCGCAGTCGATGGAGGTCGGCGAGCTCGTATTTCGCCAGGTACCGGGCCGTGAAATCACCCGCCCGCAACCGCTCCTCGGCGAGGTTGGCGGCCGCGGATGCCTCGGCCCACTCGGCGCGCAGCAGGAAGAGCCGGGCGCGGTAGGCATGGCACTGACCGCTGTATGCGACGAGGTCGGGCTGCTCACGGCACCGTTTCTCGAAGGCCGCCGTCCACCTCTGCGCGCGCTCGAGGTCGAATGCTTCGTGGCAGTCGTTGAGCGACACGCGGTAGAACCAGCACGCTGCGATCGGCGACACCTCGCCCGCTTCGGCGGCCGCCATCGCCTGATCGAGGCGGGCCAGGCCCTCGACGGTCCTGCCGATCGACGTCAGGCATCTTCCCCGCCCGAGCGCCGTGAGCGCAGTCAGTTCGCGGTCGCCGGACCGCGCGGCGACATCGGCGATCGCGTCGAATCGCCGCGTCGCATCCTCGATATCACCGACGATCATCGCGCCGATGGCGGCGGCCACCTGAGCCATCTGCCCACCCGCCCTGTTCCCGTCGCCGAGCCGCTCGATGAGCCGCAGCCCCCGGGCGCTCCAGTTCATGCTCTGCTGCAGATCGTCGACTTCGAGCAGCAGGAGAGCCATCCACCCCGCTGTGCGCGCAGCGCCGGCCGTATCGTCGCCGGCCGCGTACGACTCGTGCGCGGTCGTCAGCGCTTCGAAGGCGGACTCCTTCTGACCGCGAAGGTACGACGCCGTGGCCAGCAGTTCGAGGTCCGGTGGCGCGAGACCGTCGGCAAGGTGCGATCGCGCCTCCGCGAACAGCTCGCATGCCTCGCCCCAGCGCCGCGCTGCCGTGGCGGAACGGGCGCGCTCGAGAGCTTCAGAGACGACCATCACGCTCCCACCCGCGCGCGTGGCGACCCGAGCCGGGCGCGCCTCGTGTGGGAACGGTAGCGCCGCGGTCGGCTGAGCCGCAAGTACCGTCGCCTGCCCTAGACCAAGGGCTGTTCCGGACCGTCCATCCGCGACGTGATGCGGATCGGCAGGTCGCGCGCACCCCGCGCGCGCATCCGCAGTTCGAACCGGTGGCTGATCGCCTGGAGCACGTCATACGGTGCGACGTCGCGGACCAGGAATTCCGTTGCGGGGATCTCCTCGCCGTGCTCCGCAGCGATCTTCGGCAGGACGTCCGCGGCTTCCGGAATCAGGTCACGGTGGACGGCGATCACCCGCAGGTCGTGCCCGTGATCGCCGCCGCTGATCTCGAAGCCGATGATCAGCCACTTCTCGCCGTCCAGGCCGGCCAGCTCTGCCATGTCGGCAGAACGTCGCTGGCCGAGCTGCGCTGAGCCGATCCAGTCCGCTGAACCGACCTCAGCTGCCCGCCAGAGAGTGCCATCATCCATGCCTCGAGGGTAATCGCGTCCACCGACCTTGCGCAGGCGGTGGTGTGCCGTCGCACGGCCCACCCCGTCGAGAGCGCCCGTGAAGCGCTCGGGACTGACAGAATGCGGACGTGGGCCACGACGGGGTGCGACGACGCAGGGGCCCGCGGCGAGCGCGGCATACCCTCCTCGCGATCCTGTTCACGGCGGTTCTCCTCACGGCGTGCGCCCCCGCCGTCGGGACTCCGGCGACGACGCCGACGGATGCCGCAGCCGATCGTGCCGGTGGCGTCGATGTCGGCGACGGACGGGAGATCCACCTCGAGTGCCATGGCAGCGGATCACCGACGGTGGTGCTCGTTTCGGGGCTGGGCGACGGCGCAGACGTGTGGAGCAGGCAGCCCGAGGAGGCGGATCAGGACTCGCCGACGGTGTACGGCGAAGTCGCGGGCTTCACGCGCGTGTGCGCCTACGACCGGCCGGGCACCGGCGGCAGCCGATCGACAGAGGTCGCACAGCCCACCAGCGCGCAGACCTCAGCCGATGACCTCCACGCGTTGCTCATCGCATCCGGCGAAGCGGCACCCTTCGTCCTCGCAGGTCACTCCTACGGCGGTCCCATCGTCCGACTCTTCGCGAGCGACCACCCGAACGACATCGCCGGACTCGTGCTGGTCGATGGCCTCTCGGAAGACCTCGGAGCGGGCCTGACGCCTGTGCAGATGTCGCTCTTCGAGCAGCTCAACACGCCGCCGCCGGAGTCCGGCGCGGAGTCCTTCGATTTCACCACCCTCGTGACGGAGCTGCGCGAGTCCTCGCCTGTGCCCGACGTTCCGGTCATCGTGCTGACGGCCGGCACTCCGCAGCTGACATCGGATGTCCTGGCATCCGGTCAGCTCCCGCCGGGAGTCGACCAGGCGTTCGCAGACGCTCTGTGGGCCGCACAGACGGCCGCGCAAGACCTGCTGCCCGCGAAGTTCATCCGCGCTCGGCACGTCACCGACTCCGGCAGCGACCACTACATCCACCTCGACAACCCGCAGCTCGTGGTCGACTCGATCCGCGACGTGGTGGTCGAGGTGCGCGGGTCTTGACTCGTCGTTGCGAATGTGTACGCTGTGAACATGGATTCTCACACGACCACAGCGCTGCCTCGCGTCGCCGGCGCTGACCAGTGGCGGCGCCAGCTCGACGAACTGCGCGTTCGCGAGAAGGCCGCCACGCGCGAACTCGACGCGATCGCGGCTGAGCGACGACGACTGCCGATGGTGGAGATGCCCCACTACGTGCTGCAGGGCGAGGACGGCCCGGTCCGCCTGGTGGATCTGTTCGAGGGGAAGACGCAGCTGATCACGTACCACCACATGTGGTGGCCGGGGAAGGACTGGCAGTGCCCCGGATGCACCGGATTCACCGCCCAGTTCACGCGGCTCGAATTCCTCGACGCGTACGACGCCCGGTTCGTGATCGTGACGCAGGGTGAAATCGGCGAGGCCCTCGCCTACCGCGACAAGGTCGGCAACCGGATGACGTGGTACTCCACGGCCGACAGCCCGTTCGGCGCGGACGTCGACGCCCCTCCCGGGGGCGGGTTCGCCGTGAACGTGTTCCTGCGCGACGGAGACACCGTCTACCGCACATGGCACACGAACGGGCGCGGCACCGAGCAGCTCACGCACACCTTCCCCCTGATCGATCTGCTGCCGTACGGGCGGCAGGAGGAATGGCAGGATTCGCCGGAGGGCTGGCCGCAGCATCCGGCGTACGAAGGCTGGCACGACGCGAAAGACGTCGCGCGCCTGTACGGTCCGAGTCAGCCCGCCTAGGAGAGGGCCGGAGGAGCTCGATGCTCACGCAGGTCGCTGAGGGCGTTCTCGTTCACGAGAGCGAGTTCATCCGGAGCAACTCCGTGGTCGTGCAGGGCCGGGACGGCGTGCTGCTCATCGACCCGGGTATCACGAGCGCCGAAATGGCGGACCTGGCGGAAGACATCCGCAAACTCGGCCGGCCCGTCGTGGCAGGCTTCTCGACGCACCCGGACTGGGACCACGTGCTCTGGCACGAGAACTTCGGCGACGGACCGCGCTACGGCACCGCCCGCTGCGCGGCTTCGATCCGTGATGTGCTCTCGAATGCGGACTGGGAGGATCTGATTGCCGAGGGGCTTCCGCCGGAGTACGCCGACGAGATCCCGATGGATCGGCTCGGCCTCATCACCGGTCTGCCGATCGGAGCTGCGCAGGTCCCCTGGGATGGACCTCAGGTCCGGATCATCGAGCATCGAGCCCATGCGCCTGGGCATGCGGCTCTGTTGATCAAGGAGCGCGGCGTTCTCGTCGCCGGCGACATGCTCTCCGACATCCTGATGCCGTTCCTCGACGTGGAAGCTGCGAATCCGATCGAGGATTACCTCGCCGCGCTGCGGCTGTTCGAAGACGTGGCAGACGAGGTCCCTGTCGTCATCCCCGGTCACGGGTCCGTCGGTGGGGCGGGGAGCCTTCGCGCGAGAATCGAACAGGATCGTGTGTACGTGCAGGCCCTGCGAGACGGCGGTGATCCGCACGACCAGCGGGTCGGTCCTTCCGCCCCGTTGCCTTGGCTGGTCGACGTCCACGACTGGCAGCGACAGCGGATCACGGACAAGTAGGGGCACGACGGAGCGCCCCGCGTCATCGGCGGTATCGTGTCTTTCTCCGCCTGCGCGATCGGGCATCGTCCTCGCATGCACACGCTGACCACGCCGGCGTTCGAGTACCTCTAGGAATGGCGCAATGACCTCGCTCGGCGAATGGATAGCGCCCCGCCGACTCGGCACCGACTTCCGCTGGCTGCTGGCATCGTCCTGGACCAGCAATCTCGGCGACGGCATCGCTCTGTCGGCGGCACCGCTGCTCATCGCCTCCCTCACCTCATCGCCGCTTCTGGTGGCCGCGGGGGCGATGATGCAATTCCTCCCCTGGCTCCTGTTCGGCCTGTTCGCCGGGTCCGTCGCCGACCATCACGACCGACGCCGACTCGTCATGCTCGCCGACGGCTCCCGCGCCGTGATCGTCCTGGGATTGGTGGTGTTCCTCGCGACAGGTCAGGTGACGGTGTGGATCGTGCTCGCGACGGCCTTTCTGTACGGCACGGCCGAGGTCTTCGCCGACACGGCAGGCAGCACGCTCCTGCCCATGCTGGTGCGGCCCGCGAACCTCGGGCTGGGAAATGCGCGACTGCAGACCGGCTTTCTCGTCGGCAA
>Ga0190272_10001104_pt1 | contig 13098 bp, 8 predicted proteins | sample Popmic504T_FD_133746 | JGI IMG/M metagenome (GOLD analysis project Ga0190272, IMG submission 133746) | Populus adjacent soil microbial communities from riparian zone of Shoshone River, Wyoming, USA - 504 T | ecosystem: Environmental > Terrestrial > Soil > Riparian zone | place: USA: Wyoming...
AAACACCTTTGTGTGGTATCGCTTGTCAAAACATCATCAAAGATGTATTTACAAAAAACAATGTACCGGAAGGTGTGAGTGGATTAGTTATAGGTGGCCGGGAAGTTGGCGAGTGGATGAGTAATGATACAAGAATTCCATTGTTGTCTGCTACCGGTTCTACAAGAATGGGTAAAGCTGTCGGCGCCGCAGTAGGTGCAAGATTAGGAAGGGCGTTATTAGAATTAGGAGGAAATAATGCCATTATCATTTCAAAAGATGCAGACTTTGATATTGCAATTTTAGGATCTGTATTTGGTGCAGTAGGTACTGCGGGACAACGTTGTACTACCACCCGTCGTTTAATTATTCATGAAGATGTATATGATAAAGTAAAAACGAAATTAGTCTCAGCTTATAATCAACTTTCTATTGGAGATCCCCTGAATGAAAAAAATCATGTAGGACCATTGATTGATAAGGATGCTGTAAAAATGTACTTAAGCTCTATCGAAGCATGCAAAGCTGAAGGAGGGAAATTTATTGTTGAAGGTGGCGTATTAGAAGGCAATAGTTATGAAAGCGGATGCTATGTAAAACCATGTATTGCTGAAGCAAAACCAGGCTATAAAATTGTACAGCACGAAACCTTCGCCCCTATCCTTTATTTGCTGAAATATAAAACCATAGATGAAGCCATTGCTATTCAAAACGAAGTACCGCAGGGTTTATCATCCTCTATCATGACATTAAACCTTCGTGAAGCAGAACAATTTCTTTCTGCCGCTGGTAGCGATTGTGGCATTGCCAATGTCAACATCGGCACTTCGGGTGCAGAGATCGGCGGGGCTTTTGGTGGAGAAAAAGAAACCGGTGGTGGCCGTGAAAGCGGCAGCGATGCCTGGAAGGCCTACATGAGAAGACAGACTAATACGATCAACTACAGTACTAACCTGCCTTTGGCACAGGGAATAAAGTTTCATGTATAGATACTAAAAAGCAAAGTATGACGTTGATTAAAACTTAAGGTCATACTTTGCTAATTCTTTGTTTTTCTGCGAAATATTTTCAATTTTTACAGCAAAACAATATCCTTCAAACTAACTGTTATCCATGAAAAGGGTCTTTCTTGTAGTTGCATTAAGTCTTTTCTCCTTCCTCTTTTCCCAGGCACAATTCAGAGTTGCAATTGTTGGTGGTGGCCATCAGTCAAAAGTACTTGAGGACAATAATATTCCCGGATGGGATACAATAAAAAAAAAATATTCCGGAAGAGGTGGGGTACATATGGGCTTTATAGCCGATCTCCGTTTTAATGAAAAGTCAAACTTTTATTTTCAACCCGGCGTCATTTTTTTTACAAAAGGAAGGAATTATAAAACTTCGCCTACAGATTCAACGGTAATTCTCAGAACAATTGCAGAACCTCATACTGATTCCATTGTTAATACTGTTTATTATAAAACCAGGAAACAGTTTTTAAACTATATAGATATCCCCTTAAATATTGTATACAAAATAAAACTTGCAAAAAAAATAAATTTCATTCTTGGTGGAGGGCCTTATGTATCTTTCTTCTACAACGGTTTTGATAAAAATGAAAATATACTGGTTGATGTAAAATACAGCACCGATGAAAATAATGACCTGCCTGTTGGTAAAGGTTCGGGAAAATATTCCATCCTTGATTACGGAGTTAATGGCTTGGCCGGCTTTGAATTTGGCCGGTTATTTTTAACAGCTAATTACAGCCGCGGGTTGAAAGATTTTTATAAGCCTGCCGATTATACAGCCGCTAATTACAAACATGAAGTAATGGGTGCTACGCTGGGTATCTTCTTTGGCAAACAAGTTCAGCCGGCGCCCAAAGATAAAGACGGCGATGGCACACCTGATAAAACTGATAAGTGTCCGGACATAGCGGGCCCGGTTAAACTACTCGGATGCCCTGATTCGGACAATGATGGCATCACAGATAGTGATGACAAATGCCCCGGTGAAGCAGGCGCTGCCGATAACCAGGGATGTCCTTATACCGACAAAGATGGTGATGGAGTGTTAGACAAAAATGATAAATGTCCGGACATAGCAGGCCCTGCAGATAATGCAGGTTGCCCCTATCCCGACAACGATAAAGATGGTATTGCAGACAAAGATGATAAATGTCCGGAAACAGCAGGTTTGGGCCGCTACCAGGGTTGTCCTGTACCTGATACCGATGGCGACGGTATCAATGATGAAGAAGATAAGTGTCCTGATACAAAAGGAGTAATAGCGAAAAATGGATGTCCTGAAGAGATCGAAAAAGAAATCGTACAAAAAGTAGAATACGCCGCTCAACGCATTCAGTTTAAAGTTAACAGTGCCGAATTATTAACTGAATCATTTAAAGTACTGGATGATGTAGCCGCTATACTGAAAAGCAATCCTGAAATAAAAGTTTCAATTGAAGGGCATACCAGCACTGAAGGTGCTTATGCTACTAATATTAAATTATCTGAAAGCAGAGCCAATAAGGTAAAAAACTACCTCGAATCTAAAGGAATAGATGTTATTCGTTTGTCAGCCATTGGTTTTGGTCCGGATAAACCGCTTAATGACGGTAAAACATCTATAGAAAAAGCTAAAAATCGTCGGGTGGAGTTGAAATTAAGCAACCAATAAGGTCAAACTTTCGTCAAAAAACTTCTAAAACCCTGCAAATTGATGAGTTGCAGGGCTTTTTTTATTCCTAAAATGTATGAGTGGTAAGTACTAATTTTGCGACTTTGCCCAATTTTGTAATTAATAAAATAATAATAAGAAATGAAGAGTTTATTGAAACGTATCCTTTTATTTACGGCAGGTGGTTTAATAAGCATGGGGATTTTTGCCCAAAAGAAAGAAGTGCCCAAGGGATGGCATCTGCTTGATCAGAAAGATAGCGGCTACTATGGTATAAGCATAGATAAAGCATACCAGTTTGCAAAATCAAAAAAACTAAAAAGTAATCCCGTTATTGTTGCAGTTATAGATTCAGGTGTTGATACTTTACATGAAGATCTTAAATCAATTCTCTGGCGGAATCCTAAAGAGATAGCTGGAAATGGTATTGATGATGACAAAAATGGTTATGTAGATGACATCTACGGCTGGAATTTTCTCGGTGGCCGCGATGGAAGAAATGTGGAAAAAGATTCTTACGAAGCAGCCCGTGTTTATCACCGGCTCAAAAGCAAATGGGAAGAAAAAGATATTGCTTCAGGAACTCTTTCCGCCGATGAAACGAAAGAATATAAAATGTGGCTTAAAGCCAAATTTGATATTGTAGGTGAAATTAATCCGTTAGAAGTAATCCAGGTGAAAAGAATGTACAAAGATCTGAAACTGGGTGATTCCGTTATTCGTAAAGATCTTGTGAAAGAAGAGTACAATTGTAAAGATCTTTCTGATTATACTGCCACAAGCGATAAAGCAAAAAAAGTAAAGGCCATCCTTCTCAATATTTGCAAAGGCAATGACAATGATGATATTTCAAACGTAATGATATTGGACGAACTGGAAGGAGACATTAATAAATTTGAAGCTGTTGATAAAGCGCCAAAGGAATACCGTAACGATATTGTAAAAGATAATTACAACGATTTTAATGACAAGTTTTACGGCAACAATAATGTAATGGTCGGGAATTCAGCAGCTTTACATGGAACGCATGTTTCCGGTATTATTGCTGCGGTAAGAAATAATAACCTGGGCATGGATGGTGTAGCGGATAATGTAAGGATCATGACAGTTCGTGCTGTTCCTGATGGCGATGAGCATGATAAAGATATAGCATTAGCTATCCGCTATGCTGCTGACAATGGCGCCAAAGTAATTAATATGAGTTTTGGCAAAGGTTTCTCCCCGGAAAAGAAATGGGTAGACGATGCTGTAAAATATGCCGAAAGCAAAGGAGTATTGCTGGTACATGCAGCGGGCAACAGCCATCAAAACCTTGATACAACTTACAACTACCCCACTCCTGTTTTTGAAGAAGGAACAAGAGCCCCTAACTGGATTACAGTTGGTGCCAGCGGCGATCCGAAAGCAGGCGGCCTTACAGCCAGTTTTTCTAATTATGGAAAAAAAGAAGTGGATGTTTTTGCTCCCGGTGTAAGAATATATTCAACAGTGCCCGGAGGTAATACCTATCAAAACTTGCAGGGAACCAGTATGGCATCGCCGGTAGTAGCGGGACTGGCTGCTTTTATTATGCAATATTATCCAAAACTTTCTCCGCAACAGGTTAAGATGGTGATAGAAAAATCATCTAAAAATCCAACTCTGAAAGTAAAAGATCCTGGAACAGGTGAAGAAGTAGATCTGTCCGAACTAAGCAGGTCTGGCGGCGTCATCAATGCTTACGAAGCTATCAAACTGGCTTCTACCTTAAAACCTGAAACAAAGAAAACAACCAAGCCTGTTAAATCAAAAGTGAAGGCAAAAGTTAGGGGATAGTAAAATAATTAAAATAGAAAAACCCGGTACTCCTGAGTTATTCGAAGGATGCCGGGTTTTCTTTTCAGTGCTTATTTTTTGAATAGATCTCTAAAAAATATTTTACCTGAGTTTTCCAAGCTTATGTAGGATCTCAGTTATTTCATCAGGGCATTGTGTGCCAATGAGAAGTTTTGTTCCATTCTTAAAAACAATTTGTATTCCCGTATCACCTGAAAAAATATAGGCTCTGCCCCCCGGTGACCAACGAATTCCTGTTCCCGTGGTGAGCGGGTCAAATTTTCTTATATAAATCTCTTGTATGCTATCCCATGAATGTATGCTAAATGAAAATTCAAAAGGAATGAAGCGAACATAAATGCCATCTGTCCTGATCTGAGTTACCATCCTGATGTCACTGAAAATGCCTGCTATTATACAAATAACAATTCCCACAAAAAGCGCAGTTGTTATACTACTAAATTTTCCTTTTTGTATAATAAGGTTCAGTATCAAAGCAATTATAAAAATCCCCGCTGTGACCTTAAAAAAATCACGGAACTTTTTTCTGTCAGAACCCTGTACTTCCTCAAACAAAATTTCAGCACTCATTATTTTCAGAATGATAGTTCAAATTTAAGATTGATATCGGTGATGCGCCGGAATGAAATTATCCAACCGGTTTTTGATGAAAAAACCGAACTTTCACCTTTATAAAAATCATAAATTCCAAACTTATATGCGTCCCGACCTTTCCCGTATTGGCAACTGGTACCACAATTATATTAACCTGGTAACAGAAGATGAACTAACGGAAGCATTTGATAAACAAAGCGCTTCTTTTATCCGTTTTCTTGAAACTATCCCCGCAGAAAAATATGATTATCGCTATGCCGAAGGTAAATGGACTATCAAAGAAGTACTTCAACATATCATTGATGCTGAAAGAATATTTTCTTATCGTGCATTGCGATTTGCAAGAAAAGATGCTACACCTCTACCTGGCTTTGATGAAAATACATTTGCCGCAGCAGCAAAAGCAGATACAAGAAGTTGGGACAAACTGGTCGAAGAATTTAAAGTGGTCAGAAGATCGTCTGAATTATTATTCAACTCATTTGATGAAGACCAATTGCAATCAGATGGCATTTCTTCTAATAGTCCGAACTATGTTTCAGGCCTTGGCTTTATCCTTATCGGCCATGCTATGCATCATCAAAAAATAATTAAGGAAAGATATTTGTAAGCAGCTGAAAAGTAAAACAGGTTGATAAGTTGTTATGCAGCTAAGTGCCACCTGTCAACTTATCAACCTGTCAACTATTTTCCTGATACCTTTTACTCTTAGAAAGCCTTCTTAGGTAGTTCTTCTGCTGGCTTAGTCTTAACCAGGTTTTGCTGGTTGATGACGTCATTAACTACTTTCACCGCCTGATCAAGATAAATATCTTTGCTGAGATTTTTCAGCCATTGATTAAACCGGTCTTGTTTGTTTTTATCATCTGCCCAGCGATTTGTTTCGCCAGGTAAGGCAGCTACGTTGATCTCAGTTTTTAATTTCATCAGGGTATCATTTTGTGCAAAAGTGGCCCGGATCTGTTTTTGCTCTTTCCTGTATTTATCTAACTGAAGTGAATACTGCTTATTGTTTTGCTGAGCCAGCCATTCAGTATTTTTTTTGATCAGCTTGAACGACGGATCATTCTCCAAACGGCGGTTACTTAGTTGCTGAATTGTCTTGAGATCATAACCTGAATTCCATGCAGAATAAGGAGATTTATTGATCTCATCCCAAGGCAATGCATCCGGGTTATCTTTCTCTCTTACTTTCAGGTGTTCTAACTGATCAGGCAATACAATATCGGAGGTCACACCACGCAATTGTGTAGAGCCGCCGTTGATACGATAGAATTTTTGCAGGGTAAGTTTTACAGTACCCAGATCAGAATTTGACATGGAAAATCCTGTTTCCGGGTCAAGACCAATATTACGTTGAACAGTTCCCTTACCATAAGTAGATGTACTGCCGATAACTATACCACGACCATAATCCTGTATTGCAGCTGCAAATATTTCAGAAGCTGAAGCGCTGAACTCATTTACCATTACTGCCAGCGGACCAGAATATAGAACTGACTTGTCTTTATCTCTCAGCACAGCTGGTTTATCCTCCCTTGCCTTTACCTGTACTATCGGGCCTTCCTCAATAAACAAACCCGCCATTTGTACTACATCGTATAAAGAACCGCCTCCATTATTACGAAGGTCAATAACAATACCATCTACTTGCTGTTCTTTCAGTTTTATTACTTCTTTTTCTACATCTTTATAGCTACGGTTCCCATTTGCATTTTCAAAATCGGCATAAAACTCTGGAAGAAAAATATAACCAATTTTAGAATTACCTGATTTTACTACAGCGCTGCGTGCAAATGTTTCATCCTGTACTATCTCATCACGAACCAGGGAAACAATTTTGAGTGAGCCATCCGCTTTTTTAACAGTAAGAGATACTTCCGTTCCTTTTTTACCACGGATCAGCTTTACTGCATCCGTTACCAAAAACCCAGTCAAATCAACAGGCTCTTCCTTCGCCTGTCCTACTTTTTGAATAATATCTCCAGGCTTCAGTTCACCTGATTTCCATGCCGGTGTACCCGCAACAATACTTGTTATTTTAATATTTCCTTCATCATATTGGAGTTGAGCACCAATTCCAAAAAAACGTCCGCTCATTTCTTCATCAAAATATCTTTTGTCAACCGGCGGAAAAAATTCTGTATGCGGATCCATCGTATTAGTAATAGCATTCACAAATACATTGAATTTATCATCATCGCTGAATTTGAAGCGAAACCGCTCAAACAGGCGATCAATTATTTTCTTTACTTTTTCACGGGCTTCTTTTTCAAGTACAGCATCTGTTTTTACAACAAATTCTTCTTTGCCTTTATTTTTTTCCCTGATATCCAGCAGATCAGCATAACGCTCCAATGTCAGAAATTTCAGCTTCTTTCTCCAGCGTTCTTTAATGTTAGTTGCCGAAGCAGCATATTCAAGTTTATCTCCATCCAATAATACTTCCTCATCAATTGTAAAATCAAAAGGTTGGGAAAGTATCTCCTTACAAATTGAGGCTGCTTCTTCCATACGTATTGTAAACGTTTTTCCTGCAGCAAGAAAGAATTCAACCGGGGCTCCTTTTATTTCTTCATCGAGCTTCGTTTCATATTTTTTTTGCAAAGCGTCTATATCACTTTGTAAAAACATATTTTTTTCCGGATCAATGTCGGTAAGGTATTTTGTAAATATTTTTTTAGAAAAAGCATCATTGATATCCTGCGGACTGAAATGTGCCTGTGCAAGCATATCACCAACCAGCTTTAGTATCTGCTCATATTTACCGGGAGGGTTTTTTGTACCTGTTCCCATAGTTTGAAATGCCAGGAAAGATCCTGTCAATACCATCAGTATCACAATTGGAAGTCTCTTCATATTCAAAAGATATTTTAGTGCATTATGCATATCCCAAAAATAACGCAAAAACAATGGTTTTAGTGCTTTTACAGGCTTTTAACAATGGTTTTTGATAAGCGGAAGAGTGAGGTCAGAAGTATACCGTCGGATGCCGTAAGCCGGAGATCAGAATTTCAATAGATCGATTTTTTCGATTATTGCGAGATTCTTCAGCACTAAATCCTTTTGCTTTCTGACTTCAGATTTCAGACTTCTGACATCACTCTTTGATTTCTGATTTTCGTTGCTTCCTATTTTTACCTATTTTTGCTGCTCGAAAAAATGGTGGTTATAGCTCAGTTGGTTAGAGCACCAGATTGTGGTTCTGGGGGTCGCCGGTTCGAACCCGGTTAGCCACCCACTTAAACCCTGATCCCGAATAATCGGGACGGGGTTTTTTAATTATCTCTAATTTGAAGAAATGAATTATTGGCTTTTATTAATTCCGTTACTTTCAGCATTCATTGGCTGGATTACCATAAGACTATCTATAAATCTGCTGTTTCGCCCATATAATCCTAAAAAAATCTTCGGGTTTTCATTACAGGGTATATTTCCTGCACAAAAAATTCAAATTGCCGGGCAGGCAGGAAAATATGTAGCGCAGGAATTTTCTTTAGCCGGTATAGAACAGAAAATCAACGACCCTAAAAACTTTGCAGCCGTAAAACCAATGATAGAAACACATATTGACGATTTTTTACGGAATAAGTTGAAAGAGCAAATGCCAATGATCGGCATGTTTATCGGAGATAAAACAATTAATTCTCTTAAAACAATTTTTACACAGGAAATAGAAACTCTTTTTCCACAGGTCATGCAACAATTCGCAGGTAATCTGAAAAATGAACTGAATCCCGAACAAATGGTAGTTTCAAAAATTGCCAGCATCTCACCCGAACAGTTCGAAACGGCAGTCTATCAAAATATCAGCAAAGAAATTCGCATGGCCTCCATTTTTGGCGCTGCTATTGGTTTGTTGATCGGGATCATTCAATTAACAATTATCCTGTTAAGTCACTGAACCTGGTTGCAAATAGTTCCCTTTTATAACCTATTAATTGCCTTTCCTGTATTTGTCATACCCTTGTCAGCAAGTTCTGACAACTTTGGGCGTCAAATTTTCACATAAACAATCGCATGAAAAATATCTTTACTTTCTTATCCTTATGTTTTACTACTTCATTACTTTCTGCACAGCCTCCAGGAGGCGGAAATCGTGGCCAGGGCCAACAACTTTCCGGTCGTCTTTATGGTAAAATAATTGAAACCAGCTCTGGCAAGGCGGTAGAATTTGCTTCTGTTCAATTATTACAGACTAAGCTTGATACAGTCACCAAACAAAGAAAGGAAACAGTTATTGGTGGAATGCTGACACGGACAAACGGTGATTTTAGCATTGAAAATGTACCTGTTTTCGGTCCCTTACAATTAAAAGTAACAGGTATTGGATTTAAGGAATACACACAAACTGTTTCTTTCGATCTGAAAAGAGGCGGCGATCCAAGTGCGATGATGAATGCTTTGGATAAAGATCTTGGCAATATCAAAATTGAAATTGAAGAAAAAGTGCTGGGCAATGTAACAGTAACTTCTGAAAAACCCGGCCTTCAATTAGGTATTGACCGGAAGATTTTTAATGTTGATAAAAACCTTGTTTCAGCAGGAGGAACCGCAGTAGATATTATGCGCAATATCCCTTCTCTTAATGTGGATATTGATGGCAATGTAACCATGCGTAATAACGCACCACAGGTTTTTGTTGATGGCCGCCCTACTACACTCACATTAGAACAAATACCTGCTGATGCTATACAAAGTGTGGAATTGATCACTAACCCGTCTGCAAAATTTGATGCGTCGGGAGGTACGTCAGGTATTCTAAATGTTGTGTTGAAAAAAGAAAAAAAGGTTGGTTACAACGGGAATGTCAGAACCAATATAGATTCCCGTGCAAGGGTTGGGTTCGGCGGTGATATCAACCTGCGTCAGCAAAAATTAAATCTTTTTGCCAGTGGTATGTATATGCAACGTAAATCAATCAGCACCGGCACTACCACAAGAACAAATTTATTTGATAGCCCTGATACTTATATTTCTCAATCTGATCGCTCTGTTCAGTTGGGGCAGTTTGGTTTTGGAAGAGCCGGTTTGGATTATTTTATCAGCAACCGCAATACACTTTCTCTCAGCGTTAATTTTGCACGGGGAAGTTTTAAACCGCATAGCACCAGCGGTATACTTATTGATACTTTATACACGCCTCAAAAAAATTCTTCTTTTTATGATAGGACCTCGGATATGAAAGGAAATTTCAGGAACCTTGGAACAACGCTTAGCTTTAAACATAATTTTCCCAAAGCAGGCCGTGAATGGACGGCTGATGCCACTTACAATAAAAGCAGGAATAATAATAGCAGCAATATTGTAACAGACACATTCAATGTTCCTCAACACGATCTGATAGGCACTTACAAACAATTGCAACAGGCTAATGGGGATAATGAAAACCTTATTATCCAGACAGATTTTGTTAACCCAATCAATGACAAATCAAAATTGGAAATGGGGCTCAGAGCCCAGTTGAGAAAAAATAATAGTGCCAGTGCTTTCTTTATTGATGATAATGGACAATGGATAGTACAACCTACGTCGCAGACTAATTATGAAAGCAACGACCAGGTTTATGCAGCTTATGGCGCTTATTCCAGCCAGATAGGGTCATTTGGTTATCAATTGGGCTTAAGAGCAGAAAGTTCTAACTATGAAGGAAAGCTGACAAAGACGGCAGAAACCTTCGATATAAAATTCCCTGTAAGTCTTTTCCCAAGCATTTTTGTTTCACAAAAACTGGGAGAAGATCAGAGTCTGCAACTAAATTATAGCCGCCGCATCAACCGTCCAAATTTTTGGCAATTAACCCCCATTACTGATTCATCGGACAAGCTAAATCCAAGTAAAGGTAATCCCGGACTGAAGCCGGAGTTTACTAACTCCTTTGAGCTTTCTTATGAAAAAACATTTAAAAACAAGGGCAATTTCCTTGCATCCATTTATTATAAACACACTACTGACCTGATCACCCGTTTCCAGGAACGGGGAACTGGCGCAGGCGGTGAAACAGTTGCATTGAGCACTTACATAAATGCTAATTCAAGTTATGTAACGGGTATTGAATTGACTTCACGGAACAGCTTTACAAAATGGTGGGAGTTCACACCTAACTTTAATCTTTATACATCAGATGTGAAGATAAATTTACCGGGCGAACCTGATCAGCCAAAACTGACAAGCTATTTTATCAAGATCAATAATACATTCAAGCTGCCTAAAAATATCTCTATTCAACTGTCAGGAGAATATCAATCGAAAACTGTTTTACCTCCCGGCGGCAGTGGCGGTGGTGGTGGTGGTGGCCGTGGTGGTGGAATGTTTGGAGGCCCTGCTTCTGCTTCCCAGGGATATGTTCGTCCGAATTATGGGATGGATGTCGCTGTGCGGTATGAGTTTTTAAAGAACAGGGCTGCTTCTGTTTCAGTTAATATGAATGATATTTTCAGAACCCGTCGCTCCGACATTCACTCAGAATCATCATTCATCATACAAGATGCATTTCGCCGCCGTGATGCGCAGATATTGCGTGTCAACTTTAACTGGCGTTTTGGAAAAATTGATCCTAATCTATTCAAACGTAAGAGCACAAAAGCAGAGCAAGGTGGTACAGAGGGTATGAATATGGGACAATAAGAGTGAGTGATGAATTGACAGTAATAAGTATGAAGTTAGCATTTTGAACTAATCGTAATTATTAACATACAAGAGAGCCTTCCGCATTATTGCGGAAGGTTTTTTATTGTCATGATCAAATGTATATTTGATGCTTTATGAAAAGGCTTGTATTTACTGTTACCAATGATCTCACGTACGACCAACGAATGATCCGCATCTGTACGTCATTGGCTGATGGAGGATATACTGTAACACTTGTCGGGAGAAAACTAAAAGATTCAAAACCCCTCCGGGCAATGCCTTTTTCCCAAAAAAGATTGTATTGTTTTTTTTCAAAAGGAAAGTCCTTTTATGCGGAGTATAATCTAAGATTGTTTTTTTATTTGCTCTTTAAAAAAATGGATCTTATTTGTGCTATCGATCTTGACACAATACTTCCATGTCTTTGGATCTCAAAAATCAGGCAGGTACACCGGGTTTATGATGCTCATGAACTTTTCTGTGAAATGAAAGAAATTATTCAACGTCCTTCCGTTTATAAAACCTGGAAAAAAATTGAAAAAAAATCAGTACCGGAATTTAAAGCAGGATACACCGTTAACCAACTCATTGCAGAGGAGTTCAAAAAAATGTATGGTTGTCAATACGAAGTGATAAGGAATACACCGGTATTAAAACCACTGATAATTCCAGAAAAAAAAGAAAAATATATTTATTACCAGGGCGCTGTAAATGAAGGTCGGAGTTTTGAAACAGTTATTCCGGCAATGAAAGATGTACAGGCAAGGTTATTAATAGCTGGTGACGGAAATTTTATGCAACAGGCTATACAATTGGTTAAAGAAAATAACCTGGAGAATAAAGTTATTTTTTTAGGTAAGATAGAACCGCATGAATTATCAAACTATATTCTCGGGGCCTGGGTTGGTATTACCGTGTTTGAAAACAATGGGTTAAGTAACTATTATTCATTGGCAAATCGTTTTTTTGATTATTTGCATGCAGCTGTACCCCAGGTTTGTGTTGATTACCCTGTTTACAGTGAAATAAACAAAATACGACCCGTAGCTGTTTTAATTGAGGATATCGGTAGCAAGAATATTGCGGCACAATTGAACTTATTACTGGAAAACGATGTTTTGTACCATGAACTGCAACAAAACTGTATCCAACAACGGAAAATAATGAACTGGCAGCAGGAAGAAAAAAAGCTGATTGCATTCTATCAATCCATTTTTTATAAGTGAATCGTTATTTACATATAGTTTGTCTCGATGTTCCCTGGCCCGCTGATTATGGTGGCGCTATTGATATGATGAACAGAATAAAGACTCTTCATAAAATGGGGATACTTATTCATCTTCATTATTTCAGCTATAATGAACGGGGTATACCTAATGAGCTGAATCAATTTTG
>Ga0190272_10001105_pt1 | contig 13088 bp, 4 predicted proteins | sample Popmic504T_FD_133746 | JGI IMG/M metagenome (GOLD analysis project Ga0190272, IMG submission 133746) | Populus adjacent soil microbial communities from riparian zone of Shoshone River, Wyoming, USA - 504 T | ecosystem: Environmental > Terrestrial > Soil > Riparian zone | place: USA: Wyoming...
GCATGCTCTCCTCCAAGTGCTCTTGGCATACTTCGATCTGCTGCTGTTGACCCGCTTGGGGTCCTCCCCTCTGCTAAAGTGACCGCGCGAGCCTGGTCTCCAGGCGCAAGCGGCGGGATCCCCCCTGCTCTTCTCGCCATTAAACTCTCAACCATACTCTGATCTGCGCGGGCCTCAGCTGCTGCGGCTACCCTGCTGCGAGCAGCCCCACGCACGCCGAGTCCCAGAGCAAATAAATCGACACCTGCACTACCCGCTCGAGTTGATCTTTCCCGATCGGTCAACGGGCGGTCAGTGTCATAATCTCTTCCAGTCGCAACCTCACTAATTGTTTGTCCGGTTTGATAACCACCGTATGCAGCCGCAGTGACAAGTATTGTCCCCTCTACAGCGGTGCCGACAACAGCCGCCGTCGTGGCGCTTGCCCCTAAATACCCGGCAACTGCTACTCCTGCTGCCCCGCCCGTAGCAACGACGGCCCCTACAACGACGACACCGACAACGAGTCCTCCAGCTGCCCATAAAGCACCCTCGCCAACCGCTCCCCAATCAATATCCCATTTTCCATTAATGTCCAGTTTATTAATTACCCTATTTCGAACATAGGTATATCCATTGATACCGGATTGAATGCCGGAAGGATCAAAGCTTAACCACCGGCCCAGCCAGGGCAGGTAATACCTGGCACCGTGGTATTCGAGGCCGGATTCCTCGTCGCGTTCCATGCCGGTGAAGCGGTAGCGTTTGGCCGCTGATCTGATGGCGGTGTTTTTTGCCTGGTAAGCGGTGGTTCCGTACGGGTGATATTCTTCGTAACTGATTACTGCGGCGTTGGTGTCAAGTTCCATGGCGGCGGAACCCAGATGGTTGTGCATTTGATAGCGGGTCAGCTGCTTTTCGGTGCCGTCGTCAACGTCGTTGCGGGTTTCCACCATCACAAAGCGGTGCCCTTGATCCATCAGGCTCAGGCTTTCGCGTTCCAGCCCCGCGTTTCCACCGCTATGCTGTTTGAAGAGCTCGTAGCCGGCGATGTATATACGCTCTTCCTTCCGGGTCGGTGTTACGCCCGGATCCGCCGTGTTCTCCGTGATCTTTCGGATGCGCTGGCCGCCGCCGTCATATTGGTAATAAGTGGTCTCAGGCGTCCCGCCGTCGAGGCGCCGCTGCCTGGCCGTTCTTAATATCTCTTCCTTAAAGTTCCAGCCGATGTCTTCAAGGTGCGGCATTACCGTTATGAATCCATGCTGCGGATGATGAGTATAAGGATAGTTACTTGCGCCGACCTGTGTGTTCACCAAACGATTGTTATTTGCCTCGTAGGTGTAGTCCCTCGTCCAGTTGTTGCCCGCCGCCTGGTGCCTCATAAGCAGAATATTGCCGACAGAGTCGTATTCGTAATCCTGCGTATAGTTTCGCATCGCCATCGCGTCGCCCAGGTTGGTCGGCCGTATATACGGCGCGTCGTCCCAGTTGTCGCGGGTACCAAAAGCAAGCGCCGCATCGTTTTCCCTGCCGGATGCCTGGACCAGGCGATACAGCGCGTCGTACGTATATTCGCAAAGGCCGGTGATCTTGGCGTTATCAAAGAATACGACCGGCACGTTTACATCTTCGATAAAAGTGATATTACCTGTCGGGTCGCAAGTGTAACGCCAATCCTGCAGCGGATCGTTATTTTGACGTTTGCTTTCCAGCCGGGTTAGCCGGAATGTTTCTTTGTCGTAATAGAATTTTGTGAAGACGTCATTGCCGTAGGTGATCTGGTTGCGAAGGCCTCTTTCGTTGTAATCAATGTTCTTGATGTAAGGTACGGGGACTGCCCCGCCCGGATGCAGCACGGTTTCGCTGTTCAGCAATCCGGCTTCGTTGTAAGCCGGCGTGATCACGCTGCCGTCGGGAGCGATCTGGCTGGTCACCCTGCCCAATGCGTCAGTTTCCGCTTGAGAAGTAAAATCGTCTATTTCAAGATCGACGACGAGGTTGGCATCGATCCAATTGCTCACTTCTTTATAATTTCGAAATAGTTTTCTGACGGTCGTGACGGGCTGCCCTTTGAAATTATATTCCCCGGTTTCGAGCAATCCGCCGGTGTCGTAACGTCTGATCGGTTTGCCAAGGACGTTATCTGCCTGCAAAGCGGCTTCGTTTACCCGGCCGGGCAGCAAAAGGCTCTCACCGTAGAAAGTCCGGTCAAAGATGTTGTCCAGCGGTGAAGCCCCGTCACCCCCGATTACTTTCGTGTGCGTAGGGCGATGCAGCGGGTCGTCATAGTAGAACTGAAATTCGTGGTTGCGCTCGTCCCATGTCCGCAGCGGCTGTCCGAGGATGTTTTGCAGCGTCCAGCGCTGTCCCGCGTCCATGCTCTGTTGATAGCAGGGGCTGCCCAGCATGTTGTACTTGTAAGCAATAACAACATTGCCCCGGGAATCGGTGACACTTCTGAGGTTTCCCTCGATATCAAGTATTGTCTTCGTCTGATAAAAAAGATCGCCGCCAAGCAGATCTTTATTGTGCTCGACCTGGAGCACCGGGCGTCCCAAGGTGTCAGTGTGTAAAATTGTCGGCGTGTCGGCATGTTTGGCCGCTTTTTCAGCGGAAAGCTTTTCCCGGGCCGGGTCTTTCCCCTGGTCGGTCAGCTCCGCGTCTATCAGGCCGTCAACGCGGTTAGCGTGCCATGGCGATTCGAGGATCGTATCGTTTTGATCGAATACCAGCTGTTTCCACGAATCGAATTCTGTCCGGGAAAAAGTCGCATCGGGAAATTCAGTCCTGATGACGCGTCCAAGCGCGTCATAATAAATGACGAGAGTGACGCCGGTTTCAACCAACTCTTTCTGATCCTCATATTTATGGCTTGTGGAAAAATACGGCTCGTACTGTTTGACGGGATTTCCCTTGTTGTTCAGGACCGTCCGTCCGTTCCCGATCCATCTGATCTGGGGCGGGACCGCGGCTGCGGTGTCGACATCGACAACCGTATAAGTATCGTCCGGGTTAACCGTTAGCTGTTTTGCCTCTCCCGGTTCAGCCTGCGCTTTTTTCATTACCACCTGGCCCAAACCGTTCGAATACTCGAATGAGATCTGAACCGGCGAATTCGGATCTTTTTGGAAGTGTTCTTCCCGCAGTATCGAGCTAACAACTACAGGCAGCTTGCCTCCGGAGTTGCGGTATGCGTCGAGGTCATAAACGAATCTTGTCGTAGCATGTTCCAAAAGCGTTTTGCCGGCCGCGGTTACCTGATCCGGGGATACGGCGGCAAAGAAATTCCCGATCGCCGTTTCGTCTGCCGCGGTGGTGAATTCCGTGAGTCCCGTGAGGTCGTCTGCATCTGCTCCCTTGCCAAAGACCGCTGCGGCTTTTAAAAAACCAAGTTCATCGCTTATCGCCTCGGATATATTTCCGTTCACATCCTGCGTTCGCATCGGCGAAAGGGTGCGCATGTTGAATGTCAAAACTCGAGCCCTGTTTGAAAGCGCGTCTTCAATTTCTTCGACAAAGAGGAAATAATTCGAAAAATAGGTGACCGTGGTTTTTGAGCCGTAAGGGTCGGTGTATGAAACCGGCATGAAAAACCGGTTCTCAGCATCAGCGAGCCCTTCACCAACTGAAAGGTATTGAACGGTTCCCGACCGGATCCACCAGTCGTCCTCGCCTTCACTATGCGTGAATCGGCCCTCGAGCATCAACGCCGCATTGACCCTGACTCCGAAAATATCGCTAACAAGGGGCAGGGTGTATGCCAGTTGATAGCTCTCAAATGTGATCCCTCGTCCGGAGAGTTGATGCAGGGGCAGCGGCGAGGTTAGGTTATCGTCGTAAAATAGAGTCCTGATTTGTTCGACAAGGCGTTTTTCCGGCGACCCGGGCGGCGGCGTTCGGTCAATATCGGGATATTCGACGTTTGTAGACGCGCCGAGTATATTTGTGAAATCATCCAGGCTATAGATCGTTCCTGATTTTGCAACACCTTTGAGCTCATAGGTTCTGACCTCGGACGGCAGTCGCAGGCGGAGGTCGTTTGCGGAAGAGATATCGTTTGTAAACTTGTTTTCAGTAAACAGAATGTGAGTCGTGTTTTGTGCCGCCTGGGTTTCGCCGGGAAGAGCGGCATCTGCCGACATTCGCGGGTAAACGATAGACGCCGATTCCAGGATGTTTCCGTACTCATCCAGCTTTAAGTTCAAATTGTGCGATACGCGGGGATCGGCCACGTCCCGCTCATAGCCATAGCTTATCGACTCGCTTTCTTTGACGATGAAAACAGCATGTTTGTTCTTTCCCCTGGGCTGCAGCAATTCGATCACGCAGTTGTGTGTTGCAACCGTGAACGGGGTCTTTTCTCTTTTTACCTCGTCGGGTGTCGCGCCTGTGGCCGGTTTGTCCATGGCGAAGGTTTCGACGCGCAACCCCATACTCTTGCAGGCGCGAAATGCCTCGCGCCATTCCTGCGGACTTAGCCCTGCCATTACGGACGGGCCGATCCCGGGAGCGGCAACAAGCCGCGCATCCGGCAAGGAAGTTTCGAAGTGGGCAACCGGAAAACCTGCTCTCTGCAGTTCTTCATACCAGTATTCGTTGGCATATTGCCCAAGAATAACGTCCTTTCGCAGGAAAGCACCCGTGTGAAACCAGGATCGCGTCAAAACCGGAGATTGATGCAATTCCGCGTCTACGACATTGCTTCCGCCGCCCTTTACCCAGTGTTCAAAATGCTCCGAATCCAATTGTTCAACCATGCCAAAACCCCTGAACTCCTGTTCGGCGTGATCAAAGTAGCCGTGATGATATTTGTAAGATGTAACAAACCTGTGGCCTGTGACAACATCCCGCGTTTCGGTTTGTTCAACGCAATGCACCGGAAAGTGAAGCTTGGTTATCCACGGCTTTCCGTTGCCCTTGTCTTCCAGATAGAATTTTGTGGACGGCGAGTAAACAAAGGAAACCTCCTTGCCCAGATTATTTTTATATCCGGTCATCAAATGAGGCTTTTTGCTGTTCATCACGTCAACATACCTGAGCGGCGCCCCGGCATGCTTGCCCAGATCGCTCGACCAAACGATGCAGGCAACGCCATTGCCCAAAAGATCGGTGACTGTAACGCTCGACCGATTGGATATTTCAGGGAACGATTCAATTTCAAAGACCGGACCGGTGAACGAATTGCCGCTCAGATTCATCCAGCATGTGAACTTATTTTTTCCAAGATAGATGATGTCCGCCGTTCCTGAGCCGTCAATATCGGCGATCTGTATCCGGGACGGGTCGAATGAACCAGGGTGGTCAAAGACCGGCGCATTATCCATCGCCACTTTTGCCCCAAATCTGCCATATCCGAGATTTGGCCAATAACAGATCTCGCCGTTTCTTATCCTTACAATATCGGTCAGCCCATCGCCCTTCATATCGGCTAAAAAAATGCTCTGGGTCAGGTCGGAGAAAAGTATGTGCGGGCCGATTTCCTCGTCAAAAGGCTTGGCCGTTTTCTTCGCGGCGGTAAATCCTTTTTTTCCTTCCGATCTGTGCCACGTAAAAACATGCTCCTCGGTGATCAGGACATCGGGTATGCCGTCGCCGTCAAGATCGAGCATTCTTGTATTGGAATCGCGCAGATCGATGTTCGGCAGGTTCTCAAATGCACGGAAGCGGGTCCACTCGTTATCGTCATTGATCTCAAAGTAGCCTTTTGGTTCGCTTGCGTAATTGATCAGTTGTTTTTGCCCGTCCGCGTCCAGGTCTGAAATCTGCATCGAGGCGCCGAGACCGGCAAACGAAGGTTTTGGAGAAACCATCTTCGCGCGTGCGAATTTTCCGTTTCCGAGATTATGCTTATAGAACCAGCCGGTCGCCTGCTCGGTTAGTATTCCCGACAGTCCTTCGTTAAAAAGATCGGTAAACTGGTATGCCGGATCGGTCAATCCGCTCGGTGAATGCACGATATCATCAGCACCGATGGTTTTTACCTCTTTGCTCCATTCGTGCTCCTGATAAGTAAACTCGACCGGCGGCAGGCTTTTATTTGTGTACGTGCCATCGGGTTTTTTAATATAGCCAGTATTGCGGAAAGACATGAGAAACGTGATGTCTTTTTGGGTGAGCGTATCGAACTCGAGGTCAAGCGATCTCACCAGCGCGGACCCTCCCGGAAGTTCATCAAGAAAGTGATATAGCAGGACGCGCTTACATAAACGTGTGGTCCTCAGCTCAAAACCCGGCTTATACTCTGAAAAAGCGTCGGGGCGAAAATCCCAATCGTTTATCGGTGCGCACGGAGCCGCCGATTCGTGTTCGCCGTAATCAAATGTGACCTGGAACAAAAAATCGGCATCGTCATTGAACGGATCGTCGAAGTGCTTGTAAGGGGTTTTGTTTCCATAAATAACTGTTTTCAAATACACGTTTGTGTAGGTGATATTCCCGCCCGAGGACCGGTTACGGTTATGGAGAAGGGAGGGATTAAACCCTTTGTCGTCTTCCCGTTTATAGATGTACTTGATGCAATTCCCTTTGTCGTCAAACGAGAATTCGGGCAGCCATTTATAGATTTTCTTATCATTTTGGGGGTCGGACATCCGCGCGTTGGCGGTCCATCCGAATAATGTGGTGAAATTTTCCTTTGTTATTACCCGCCATCTCATTTCTGAAGTAGCCTTATGCTGCCATCGCTCTACCCGTGCAAAAAGCCCTTCTATCCGCGGCCTGAAATACCGGACCCTAAAATTGCCATCCAGGGAATCTTCTTCCCTGGCAATGTAATCGCCGGCTGGGTCAAGGCTAAAGCTGCCGTCGTTTTCTTTTTGAAATTCGGGCACCAGGTCTTCGGCTTCGGAAAAAAGGAAGGTGTCGGAATCAAAGGCGTCCTGGTATTGAGGAAGTTGTTTGTCAGTTTTTCGCTTTATCGACGGCAGGTTCAGGCTCCACCCAAGGCCAAAAGCGCCATTGCCGGAACCGGAGTTGTAGGACAATCCCATGCCGGGGGTCGCCCCTCTTGCCGGGGATAAGGGAAGCGGTAATGAAAACGCCGCGGTCCCGTTTACCGCATTGACCGAAAACTTCTCGTCAACACCCCTGATCGCTCCGCCGCCTTTTGGCAGGTTGATCGAGGGTATCTCGATAGCGTTGGATTTCGATCTTCCACGGTCGTTTCGCAGAAAATCAGGCGTAGATTTTTTTTCTTTTGTTTCGTTTTCCACTTTAGGCCCGCTTTGAAGTTGATTAAAACGTGACGCAACCAAGTATGATTAAACTTTGTTGCCATCACTCAAATTCACGAAAAAGTGAAATTACGCCTGCTGAAGCGCAGAGCTTTTGTACTCGTCACCACTATGTCACCGTATTTTTCCTCATTATGAGGCCGATGTTCGTTTTGTGGATTTGAGAACCTTGGTTTCAAGTCGACCTCGTCCGCATTCGAATCCAGTCTTCTGCTATTGTTGTGGCGCCAATAGTCTGCCGTCATTCTCAATCCGGCAAACCCCCTACCTGTCTAACTATCAACCGCTCGCGCGGCCGGGATGATGTGATAACTTTCAGGGCAAGAGACTCAAACGATCTGGTTCACGGCGTTGGGCTTAAGGGAGCCGCGGACGTCGAAACAGGGAGTTTCTTCTCTGCAATAGATAGCGTCGGTCGTACGATAATCAGTAGACGGCCTGCGCCAGTTCGAAACTGCGTTCTCAACTCACAACAATAAATCAGAACATGCTGTGATAGAACTCAATGAGCATGCAGATCCAAAAGATGCGCGAATAAACAGCGTTTAAATTTTTCGAACAATGCTAACTTACCTCTTACTATTATTTCTTGTCAATTGGTAGTCAGCTTTTTTGTGATGTGCAGCAGTTGTTCTGGCCAGCACCTCCCGTTCCTCGATCTTCTTGCTATTCAGGTCAATTTCCTCGATCGTCTTTCGCGCTTCCTGTTTACACGGACCTGTTAAAACTGGCGACCGAAGCTGAGGATCTGGTTATCAGGTTGTGAGGGAGAGGTTGTGTCTCGCGCAAAAGCGCCCGGAGAAATGCCGGTAGAGCGTCTGAAAGCAGTGCTAAAGGCACTCGTCGACTCATAACCGATAGCAAGGGCCGCCTCTGAAAGCGAGCGTTTTTCCCGGAGCAGCATATCCTTGGCGAGGGCCATGCGTAGCTGCAGCAGGTACTCAATAGGAGTAATGCCGACAGTTTTGGCAAAACGATTCGCGAATGCCGATCGCGACATCCCCGCCTGCCGTCCTAGTTTTGCAACATTCCACTTATAGGAGACATCGCCGTGCATCACTCGCAAAGCCGCAGCGAGCTGCGAATCGCGTAAGCCCGCGAGAAGTCCTGCCTTCCGAAAATTCTGGTCGGTTTCGGTCGAACGGAGCGATTCTACCAGCATGATCTCCACCAGCCTTTCAAGAATCAGATCCCGACCGGGGAATTCCCCTCTTGCCTCCCTATCGATGAGCTTTATGATTTGGGAGACACCGTCGATCGCGGCATCCGAAGAGTGAATGTGAATTAGATCGGGAAAATGGTTGAGAAGAACCGGTGCATTGACCGGATCGAAAGTAAAATACCCGCTTTGCAGTAGAACGGACGGCTCTCCGGTTTCATCACCATGTCTTCTTTCGGTCACCTCCCAGTAAGTATCCGGGGAGATCAATACAGGTTTCGTTTCGAGATCGCTGGCAAGCGTAAAGCCCGGGGTCGCCGGCAAAAACACGAAGTCTCCTTTTTTCAGCTGCACGGGACCTTGCCGGTCAACTGCCAGCCAACATGAGCCCTCAAGAACCAGCGCAAAGCTCGGGTGACCGAATTCTGAATATCGAACAGCCCAATTTCCCGCACCGCTCACAAGCTTGGAAAGGACGGCTTTCGGTCGGAGTAACGTAATGATGTCTGCTAATGGATCCATTTGGACTATCTCGAATGTTTTATGGTCTTTCTATTATAGACAGTCCTGAAATTTATGTCTAGCATTATCTTATCGGAGAAAGATATTTATAAAAAAGGAGAAATTATGACTAAAACAGTATTAATAACAGGTTGTTCCTCGGGCTTTGGAAAAGCGACCGTTGAACTTTTTCTGGACCAGGGATGGAAGGTCATCGCCACGATGCGTTCACCTTCGCCAATTTTCAGCGAGAGTGACCGATTGCTTGTTACCCAGATGGACGTCACCGATCCCGATAGCATTTCGCGCGCCGTTGATGCAGGAATCGAACGATTCGGGCGAATCGATGCGGTCGTTAACAATGCGGGTATCGGGCTCTTCTCCGCCATGGAAGCAACACCGGCTTCCAGAATTCACGAGATATTTGAAACGAATGTCTTCGGTGTGATGGCGGTTGCGCAAAAGATCATCCCTTATATGCGCGAGCAGCGTTCGGGCACGATCATTAACGTCACATCGAATACTGCCCTAACCCCGATGCCTCTTGTTTCGGTTTATGCGGCAAGCAAGACGGCAATAGAAGGTTTTTCCGAATCGCTCGCGTATGAACTAAGCCTCTTCAATATTCGTGTAAAGCTCGTCGAGCCCGGTTTTGCGCCGACTACCAGTTTTAGCGCAAACACAGGCGAAATGAATGGTCTTATCCCCGAGTCTTACGCGAATTACGCCGCCCAACTGATGGAGAACCTGCAAAACCAATCCACGGCATGTACAAGAGAGCAGGATGTTGCGGAAAAGGTCTTCGCGGCCGCTACCGATGAAAGCGACAGGCTGCGTTATCCGGCTGGCGCCGACAGCGAAATGTCTGCTCAATTGCGCTGGACGAACCCGGAGGACGAATATCTGAGGCAGATGCGAGCGATTTTCGCGCCTAAGGCGAAATCTTGAGCTCGCGAGCAGCCTCTGGCATAAGAAATGCACATCCTACCTGTGGTTTAACGAATATAGGGAGGATACATACAATGTCATTAATATACTGTCCTGAATGCGGACACGACGTTTCCACAAATGCGATAGCATGCCCAAATTGCGGCCGTCCGCTGGCCATTGAGCCGCCGACGCCGAAAGTGGTCGTCGCTAACCCTCCCGTCAGGGAACGCGGTTTCCCGACCTGGGCCTTCATACCCCTCGGTATTTTGGGCGTACTGGTCCTATTTATCGTCTTTTTTGCTATAAGCCGGAATAACGACGAGGCGGCCGACCGGGTCAACGTCAATGTGGCCGGGAAGCGTCCGTCTTCGTCAACGACCGATTCGCGCGAAGTCCCGCGGACCGATACGCAGACGGTCAATATACCGCCATCATCGACCTCGGTAGATTCGCAGACCGTCACGGTCCCCCCGGGTTCGCAAACGTCTATTCCGGCCCCGCTGCCTCCTACGAAAGGTTCGGCGGTTATCAATGCCAAAATAACAACGCGTTCGGGGTCGACGCAGCCGGTGAGAAGCGTAAAGTTTTACCTGCTGGATGACGATCTCGAGAGCATACTCAGCGATGCCCGGCTGGACCCGGTGGAGGGCCAGACGTTATCGAACAGCCTCGGGCTTTCGATGATGTACCCGGACCGCTACGGTGAATTCTATCGAAAGGCCCTGGGTGCAATAAAAAATCATATTAAATACGCCACGACCACCGACGCGGGCGGAAAGGGCGAGATCAAGAATATCGAGCCGGACAGCTACTATCTTTTTGGCGTGACGAAAACGAGCGAGGGATTCGCGGTTTGGAGCTCGCCGGTGAGTATTACGGACGGCCAGAATATGTTGAACCTGACACCGCAGGCGCTAACGGGCGTTTCGGATTAACCGACTGGTACGGATTTTAGGAACTGGAACCACGAACTAACACGAATCAACACGAAGGACCTTTTCGTGTTATTTCGTGTAAATTCGTGGTTCCTTCTTGTTTAAACTCGGAGATCGTATTTAAATTGCCGTCAGCTTTAGCTGACGGTTCTTGCCGCTTTAGCCGAACTGGTTTGGGCTAAAGCCCGAGATTATTGATACTTACTACCGTTGGCTAAAGCCAACGGCAATTTAAAAGAAATATCCGTATGACTAAAGCTTACGGCAATTTAAAGAACCAGACAGGACCGCCTTTTCTGACTTCTGCATTCTAACTATACTTTCTTACGCCCGTGAAATTTCAGCAAGAGCGTCGAAGAGTCGTAAAGAGACAGTTCTTCACCTCTTATTTCGAACCGGTTCACTTTTTGCAGCCCGTCGAGGAATTTTCGCTCGGTATCCATCCGGTCGTCCTCGATACAGGCGCGCATGGTCGAGATGATCTCGGAGATACCGATCTTACCACCTGTCACACTATAGCTTCCGCCAAATACATTGCATCCCGTATTTCCGCCCGCGCTGCCCCGAGTAATACCCAGGGGACCGGGTTTCGGGCCGGCGGTGAAATTGATAAACGGAGCGGCGGAATTAGTTATCGGGACCCCGCTGTATTTCTGGTCAAGGACCCATTTCCTGTCTTCAAGGTTTACGGAATTCACGTCCGCAGGAATTGCCGGGTCATCCGTCACAGTATCGTAAACTCGCTGGAACTTCAGCACCTGCCGCCGCCCGGCATAGATCCGAAGCGTGCCGCCGTTTAATTGGTAACGTGTCGCCGCGCCCAACGCGCGCGTAAATTCGGCCTCTTGCTTCATCACACCCGCGGGCTTGGTACAGAACATCCTGGTCGTGCCGATCCCTGAAAATTTGATCGAATTCCCTCTCGCCGAAAACGATCCGAACATGCGGTTACACCCGGCATTTCCGGTCATGCCGCCGGTCCTGAATTTCAGATCGATAAACGCTTTTGAATTGGTCACTTTTTGGCCGTTCAATTCGACCAGTTTTCCCGTATATTCCTGTGCAAAAATGCCAACGCTAAAAATTGCAATAACGATCAATATCTTTAATAAATTAAAACTTCTCATAAAAATTCTCCTTGAATCGGGGGATATGCCTGACGCAGTTCCCCGTCATGTTTAGAACGCGCGATCAGCCGTTTTCTTGCACCTGGTGGGCGAAGGTGTCTTTCCCAGCGGCCATCACATTTAGGGCAAATGTAAGGACAAGAGCGGCGCCGGTGGCAATTATTACCCCGTAAAACGCGCGCCCGTAGTCGCCGCCGTTAAGATCGGCAACATAGCCTGTGATCGCCCCGCCGATCGCCGCGCCGATCGTCTCGATCACGGTGATCGCGCCAAGTATCTTTGAATAATCCCGTGTTCCGAAATAATCGGCCACAAGACGCTGGAGCAATACAAATGTCCCGCCATAGCCCAGGCCGAACGGAACAAGAAAGTAGAGGACAGTCCCCGCGCTTAAGCCAAAAAGTACAAGCGTCGCGGCAAACATCAGCGCGCAGCAGAAAAGCATTACGCGCGTAGGGGAAAAGCGGTCGCTTAAAAACCCGAACAGGAACTTGCCGCCGATACTAAGCGCAGCCATCAGCGCCTGCAGAAAAGACGCGGTCTCGGGCGAAACGCCGATCCGGGGCGAGCGCAGATAAAGGATCAGCTGCTGTGTCGTGACAAAGAGCGGGTAAAAGATCAGCGCGGCGCACAGGGCGAATACCCAGAAACGCGGTGTTTTGAGCGCGGCCGACAGGGTGATGCCGTAGGACTCTTGGGTTGCTGCCGATTCGAGGCCTCCTTCGACCGGTTCGCCGTCCGGGAGCAGGCCCAAGTCACGCGGCCTAGTTTTAACCAGAAATATGACCCCGGGTAGGAGGACAAGCCACACCAGAAGGCTGACGGCGATCATCGCGCTTCGCCAACCGTATTTCAGGATAATTGGTGTGGCAAGCAGCGGAATTACGATCCCACCCAGGCTCGTGCCGGTAAACAGGATACCGAGCGCCGTTCCGCGCCGACGCGAAAACCAGTTGGAGACGAGCACCGAGGTGGCTAGCACGCCGATAAAGCTCAGACTGAGCCCCATCAGGACGCGCGAGAGGTAAACCGTTCCAACCGAGGTCGCCTGGGATTGGAGCAGCAAGGCGCCGCCGAGTATCAGACATCCCACGACCATAATTACTTTAAGGTTTATTTTCTGGATGAAATAACCGGCGAACGGCGCCGAAAGCCCGGCCACGAGAAATGTGAGTATACCGAAGTTGGCGACCGTCTTTTGCGCATTCTCCGGCGTGATCGC
>Ga0190272_10001106_pt1 | contig 13087 bp, 5 predicted proteins | sample Popmic504T_FD_133746 | JGI IMG/M metagenome (GOLD analysis project Ga0190272, IMG submission 133746) | Populus adjacent soil microbial communities from riparian zone of Shoshone River, Wyoming, USA - 504 T | ecosystem: Environmental > Terrestrial > Soil > Riparian zone | place: USA: Wyoming...
AAGCGGAAGTGATCATCATCCTCGGTCAGAATCCCGGAACTAATCACCCGCGAATGTTGAGTGCATTGCAACAGGCGAAAGCCAATGGATGTAAAATTATTTCTGTGAATCCAATGCCGGAGACGGGTCTTATCGGTTTCAACAACCCGCAGACCATCAAAGGTGTCCTCGGGATCAAGTCGCAACTCACTGACATTTTCCTGCAGGTGAAGATCAACGGTGACATGGCGCTGCTTAAGGCCATTGAAAAAATTCTGCTCGCGGAAGATCAGAAAGATCCGGGTTCTGTTTTTGATCATGCTTTCATCAGGGAACATACAACAGGCTATGATGACCTGGTGAAAGGTCTTGACGCATATTCGGTTGAAAAGCTGGCATCCGCTTCAGGCATTTCATTAAGCCAGGTTTATGAAGCGGCGGAGGTGCTTAAGCACAGAAAAAATATCATTGCCTGCTGGGCGATGGGTCTTACGCAACACAAAAATGCTGTTGATTCGATCAAGGAGATCGTAAACCTGCTATTGCTCAAGGGCAGCATAGGGAAGCCGGGCGCAGGCACATGTCCGGTCAGGGGCCACAGCAACGTACAGGGCGACCGTACGATGGGCATATACGAAAAGCCATCAAAGACATTTCTTGACAGGCTGGAGAATGTATTCGGATTTGCGCCTCCGCGAAATCATGGTTATGATGTGGTTGATTCCATTCATGCAATGAATGCAGGGAAAATTAAAGTCTTCTTTGCTATGGGTGGAAACTTTCTTTCGGCCACCCCCGATACGGTATACACGGCCCAGGCACTTCGTAAATGCGAACTCACCGTACAGGTGTCAACCAAGCTTAACCGCAGTCATCTTATCACAGGTCGCGAAGCGCTGATCCTTCCAACCTTTGGACGCAGCGACAGGGATGTGCTTGATGGTACGGAACAGTTTATTAGCTGTGAAAATTCCATGGGCGTTGTGCAGATGAGCAAGGGAAACCTGAAACCGGTAAGTGAAATGCTGCTGAGTGAGAGCATGATCGTGACGCGACTGGCGAAGGCGGTTTTTGGTATGAATAGCACCCCGAACTGGGATCTGTATCAGCATAACTATGACGCTATACGAAATGATATTGAAAAGGTGATCCCTGGCTTTGAGAGATACAACGAACGGGTGCGGAAGCCCGGCGGCTTTTACCTTCCCAATGCTTCGCGTGAAGGAAGGTTTACAACTTTTACCGGGAAAGCACATTTCAACCTGGCGGAGATTTCAATTCAGGCACTTGCTCCCGGGGAACTCATGATGATGACAATACGGAGTCACGACCAGTTCAATACCACCATTTACGGGCTGAACGACCGGTACCGTGGCGTAATAAACGAACGCCGCGTAATATTTATGAATGCCTCCGACATTTCACGGCAAGGCCTGAAGCCGGGCGATGTGGTTGACATATTCAATTGCCATGGTGGAGTGCAACGTGTGGCACGAAGGTTCATCGTTGTTGAATTCAATATTCCCGAGCAGTGTGCCGCAACTTATTTTCCTGAAACAAATGTTCTCGTGCCCATCGGCAGTGTAGCCGAAAAAAGCAATACACCTACCAGCAAACTGGTTGTTATCAGATGTCAGTTGTCTGAATCACGGATTTAAAGGATTTCGCAGATTTCACGGATTACAATTTGTTAGCTTCTAAATAATTTAAAAGCATGCCGTCAGCCAGGGAGATTGAATACCTGTTTGCAAGAATTGGCTTTTATTTTCACATATCCTCACCTGCTGCATTGTATATTTGAATGAACAGGCTCAGAAAACCAGCCTGCAAATGTTTCCAAGGCTTCTTTTATTATTCGTTCTCATTGTTACAGGCCATGCTGGTGCACAGTCGTTCCAGAAAACTTTCGGAGGGCAGTTTGATGATGTGGCGCAAAGCATTTCACCTGTTTCCGGGGGAGGGTTCATCATTTCAGGTTATTCAGAAAGTTTTTCTGGCGGCAGTTTCGACGGTTACCTGATAAAGATCAATGCAGCCGGCGATACCATATGGACCCTGACTACAGGTGCACTGGGAATCGACAGGCTGTATGCTGCCACGCAGACCACTGACGGAGGATTTATCGCCACCGGTTACCTCCAGGCTGCCGGCGGAATGCACGATGTATTGCTCATTAAAGCCGACATGTCCGGCAACGTGACCTGGAAGGAAACTTTCGGAGGCAGCTATCATGATGAAGGTAAAGATGTTGTGCAGTCAGCCGACGGTGGTTATGTGATCACAGGATATACGCAAAGCACATCAGGCGGACAGCTTGACGTATTTTTACTAAAGACCAATTCCATCGGAAATCTTACATGGGGCAAATCGTTTAATGTACCTGGCGAGCAGGAGGGATATGACGTTGACCCGTCATCAGATGGCGGATTCATCATTGCCGGGCATTCCAAGGCTTCAGTGAATGCGCAAAAAGATGTCTTTATGATCAAAACAAATTCTTCAGGAAATGGTGAGTGGTCGAAGACTTATGGAACACCTTTTCATGAGGAAGGCTTTGCAGTTGAACAAACCAATGATGGCGGCTTTGTTGTAGCAGGATCAACAACAACATCATCGGGTAATAAAAATACATTTCTTGTTAAGACAAACAACACAGGCGTGCTTGCATGGTCCTTCGCATATGGCGGAACGGGTGTGGAGGAAGGCCGTTCACTTAGGGAATGCACGGATGGTGGTTTTATCATGTCAGGTTATACAACCAGCTTCGGAAATATGCATGACCTGTATCTTGTGAAAACAAATGCAGCTGGCAGTCATGAATGGAGCAAGGCATATGGCGGCTCAAACCAGGACCAGGGATATGATGTTGTTCAATCCGCAACGGGGTATGTGGCTGTTGGATCGACAGGCTCTTCAGGTGCGGGTAATTTTGATTTATATGTTCTGAAGACAGATGGGAACGGAAATACGGGTTGCAACGAAAGCCAGGCAGGAACGATAATCACAGCGGTTGCCTGCGTTACATCCAATATGACCGTGAGTGCAGCAGCCTTTATGCCAGTTGTGGCAACACCATTGTTAACTTACGGTCACGGCGGAAATTCTGCAACGGTTTGTACATTCACAGGAACTACAGAATATCAGTCAGAATATGATGAGCTGATCATTTTCCCGAATCCGGCAAACAGGAAATTCACGGTGACATTGACGGGTGCTATTAAACAAGCCCAATTGAAAATTTATAATGTATCAGGCCAAACTATTTTTCACCTTTTTTCAGATATGAATACTTTTATGGTTGATGTTAGCGGCCTTCCACCTGGCATGTACTTCGTTGAGGTCAGCAATAAGACAGGAAATCTCTTTTCACGGATAGCTGTTTACTGAAGCCACACAATACATTTTTTATTTTCCGTTTTCATCAGAGGATGGCTCCGTAAAATATCACATTAATTTTACGGTACAATACTTGCAATAATCTTACAAACGTTTTATTTTACAGGCTAGGATTATTTTCTCATCCAGCCTTTTTTAAAGATTTTTTTTGCGGTGTAGTGTCAATTAAGTACCCTAAACTTAAAACCTGACCAAAATGAGACCATTAAAACCAACCCCACAGGCCTTTTGCGGGCCAATCTATTTTTTTCTATTGAAATTGCATCATGGTTTGCATGCAATACATCAGGTAACAAAGTTAAGCAGGTACCCATTGCTTATAAAGGTAATTACGTACGCTTATCTTGTACTCATGAGTACCTGTCTGATTGTAACTGCGGGCATTGCGCAAACACAGAGCAGCTGTGTGAATGCTGATTTTGAGCAGAATAATTTTTCAAACTGGACCGGCATGACAGGCAGCTGTTGTCCGATCAACATAGCAACTCCCGGATTGATCGGTGGCCGTCATACGATCATGACAGGCAACGGAACCGATCCTCATTCGCTGGGTCAGATCCCTGTTGTGGCGCCGGGAGGTTTGTTTTCTGCAAGGCTTGGCAATGACAACACCGGTGGAGATGCAGAGCAGCTCACTTATACATTTACAGTTTCATCAGCAACAGCCTTATTCATTTACAGGTATGCAGTGGTGCTGGAGGATCCGAGCCATTCAGCTGCCGATCAGCCACGCTTCCAGATCCGCGTGATCGATTCGATCGGCAACCTGATCCCGTGCGGAACTTATAATGTAGTTGCAAGCGGAAGCATACCAGGTTTTCAGAATAACGGTGACATCCGGTTCAAAACCTGGACCACGGTAGGGATTGAGCTGTCGGCCTATATGAACCAGTCGCTCACCATCGAATTCTCCACCGCCGACTGCGGCCTCGGCGGACATTTCGGCTATGCATACGTGGATTGCTTTTGTTACCCGCTTATAATTTCGAGCGATGTCTGTCCCGGCGTTGCTGCCGTTACACTGAATGCCCCGATCGGATTTGCAAGCTATCTCTGGAATACAGGCCAATCAACATCTTCCATTAATGTTACCAATCCGATCTTTGGCGCGCAATACACCGTTACGATGACTTCAGTGACCGGCTGCACCGTTTCTCTAAGCACTGTAATAAACCCGACGCAGCTCTTTGCCGGATTTACCGAAACGAGCAACTGCCAGAAGGGTGCGATCTTCACCGATTCATCCTATGTAATCAACGGATCGGCTCCCGGAACCTGGTTATGGAATTTTGGCGATGGTGATACTTCAACTGAACAAAGCCCGGTACATCAATACGCACTGCCGGGTGTTTACCAGGTGACGATGATCTCCGGCAATACAGGCGGTTGTGCTGATACCGTAACCAGGACAGTTAATATAGTCCCGTCGCCAGATGCATTATTTGCACATTCAGGCGCTTCATGCACGGAGGAAAATGCTTTTTTTACAGATCAGTCTGTCATCCAGCCCGGGAACATTTCGGGATGGCTATGGAATTTTGGTGATGGAGATACTTCAACACTTCAGAACCCGGTCCATGCTTATGCTTTGCCTGGCACATACCAGGTTTTGCTTACCGTTCAGGGAAGCAATGGGTGTACCGATACGCTGACAATGCCTGTTACATCTGTTGCGGCGCTGTATGCCGGATTTGGTTTTTCCGCAGCATGCGACGGGCTGCCTGTTTATTTTTACGACAGCTCCTACATCGTTACCGGATCGATTACTGCATGGCGATGGAGCTTTGGCGACGGAGCAATTTCACTGTTGCAAAACCCTTCACACACCTATTCGTCTATAGGGAATTATAATGTAATGCTCATCGTAACAGGCGACAACGGATGTATGGATACCATTCAGAGTATTGTTTCTGTCACTGTCTCACCGCAGGCTGCATTTACGGTTTCTTCTGTTTGCGATACAAGTTTATTCAGCCTGACGGATGCTTCCATTCAGCCCGGAGGCGCAATCGCTTCCTGGTCGTGGAGCTTCGGCGATGGTGGAACTTCATTGCTTCAGAATCCGGTTCATAATTATGCATCTGCTGGAAGTTATCTCATCACACTCGTCGTCATTGGCAACAACGGCTGCTATGATTCAGTATCGCAGATGATCACCACGAGACCGATACCTGTTGCTTCGATGTCATATACAACCAACTGTTCAAATACGCCTGTGGAATTCACCAACACCTCAACGGTGTCATCAGGCAGCCTGATGGGATTTCACTGGATGTTTGGAGATGGGGGAGTTTCCGCTTTTGAAAATCCCACCCATCTTTACGGCATGGGCGGAACTTTTACCGTCACCCTTATTGTTTCTACTTCCATGGGATGCACTGATACCTTGCAGGAGCAGGTGCTGGTATTCGACGCTCCTGTGATCGGTTTTACAGCTCCTGTCGCATGTGCAGGACAGGATGTGCAGTTTACCGACCAAACATTTTCAGCCACCAACAACCTGATCGCATGGGCATGGAATTTCGGTGACCATTCGACCTCCGGACAGCAGCACCCCGTGCATGAGTATTTGACCACCGGTGATTTCTATGTAACGCTATGGGTATACGCAAGTAACGGCTGCAACGATTCCATCACCAAAACCATTCATGTTTACAAGCCGCCTCAAAGCGATTTCACTGCAGCTCCGCGATACGGCTGCACACCAGTTGGGGTTTTATTCAACGACAAATCACTGGAAGGCGATGGAAATATCACAACGCGTTACTGGGATTTCGGCGACGGCAACCTGGCTCATGCGGTGAATCCATTCCACAAATATGAAACCGCAGGCATATATCCGGTATCGCTTGTTGTGCTTTCCTCAACAGGGTGTAAGGATACGCTCATTATGCCTGAATACATTGAATCATTCCCGGCGCCGGTTGCCGGATTCAGGTACAACCCCGAAAAGCCAACCATGCTAGAGCCTGGCATCAGCGTTATTGATCTTTCTACCGGATCAGACCGATGGTATTATTCTTTTGGAGACGGAACCGATACGGAAGAGCGGTTCCCGCTGCATTCATACAAGATGCCGGGCAACTACTTGCTGCTTCAGGCGGTGATGAACAATTACGGCTGCCGTGATACAGCTTCAGAAATGTTAACAGTAGAAGACAATTATGCGTTTTATGTCCCTGCTGCATTTAGTCCGAACGGTGATGGTCTGAATGATCTTTTTATACCTTCAGCATATCATGTACATGATTTCAGCATGGAAATATACAACCGGTGGGGCACAAAAATTTACGAAACGGATTCGTTCGACAGACCCTGGAATGGTGTTGCCGGGAGCGATCCCGCACCCGGTGGCGCATATGTATACAGGATCACTTTTACAGATGTATTCGATACCCCGCATGTTAAATATGGAAAAGTTTCGCTGCTTCGATAGTTCGGTGGGGAATGCAGAAAGACCATATCCGAAATAAAATAACCTGAGCCATACCGTAAACTTGCAGGATTCAGAGTTTAGAAGGTTTAGGTTTAGATGGTTTGGAAAGTTTAGAAGGTTGTATCGATTTATGCGTAGAGCCCTTCAGGCTTGCAGAATACGACGACAAGGTTGATGTGATGTCGGATCAAGAATTAAAATCATTGAACAGTAGCTCCGGATATGCAACATCAAACCGCTTCTTAGTGCCTTTGCAGTAAAAAGGGAAGAGTCAAATAACGATGACAAGGCTCATGTGATTCCGCAGTCATGAATTAAAATCATTGAACAGTAGATCCGGATATGCAACATCAAACCGCGTCTTAGCACCTTTGCAGCAAAAAAGGGAAGGGTTAAATATGGCGACAAGGCTCATGTGATTCCATAGTTAAGAATTAAAATCATTGATTAGTAGCTCCGGATATGCAACATCAAATCGCGTCGCAGCGCAAAAACGGACGCTGTCCTACCGAACCAGGAAATGATATCCTTTACCTTTTAAAGTTATGATTTCAACCTGACCGCTTGCTGCAAAATACTCCCTGAGCTTCCTCACATATACATCAAGCGTACGCGAATTAAAAAAGGAATCATCTCCCCATACAGCCAGCAGCAGCTTTTTCCGGTCTGTAACCTGATTCTGGTTTGATGCAAAGATTTTAAGCACCTGCGATTCCCTGTGCGAAAGCCTCGTAACAGTTCCCTTGATATGCAGCTCATATTTTCCCGGATAGAAATGGTATTGGCCGATTATGATTTCAGCCTCAGCATCAATTTGTTTTCCTCCAACAGGCTTTTTCAACTGGTTATTTATCCGTACGATCAGCTCTTCCATGCTGAATGGTTTTCTAATATAATCGGTTCCGCCTGAACTGAATCCTTCAACAACATCGTCGGTCTGCGATTTTGCAGTGAGGAAAATTACAGGAAGCAATGGAAACATTTCGCGAATGCTGCGGCCCAGTGTAAACCCGTCAATGTTGGGAATCATTACATCCAGCACGCATACATCAGGTTTAAAAGTATGGAAAGCCGCCATCACCTGTGCGCCATCTTTTTTCAGCAGCACTTCAAAACCCCTGTTCTCCAGTGTTTCCTTCACGATCCTTCCAAGAAACGGCTCATCTTCCACATATAATATTTTAGGATTCATGCAGCCGGAAATTTAAGTGTAAAGGTGCAGCCTGCTCCTTCATTGTTTCTTACCTCAATGCGTCCTCCATGCTGTTGCATGACAAGCGCAGCATAGCTCAGCCCAAGCCCGTAGCCTTTTATATTATGGCGGTCGTTGGCAGGCACGCGGAAAAATTTATCAAATACCCTGTCGATGTATGCTTCCGGGATTCCTGCTCCCTGATCACGCACGCTGATGACAATATGATCATCTGCCCGGTTGATATTAATTTCTATCACTGGTTTTACTGGTGAGTATTTCAGGCTGTTGTCAACCAGGTTCATCAGCACACCATGAACGTGCAGCTGATCTATGTTTGCATACAGGTTTTCACCGCTCGACTCAACTGTTACTGTGGCATGCTGCGTTGTGATGCGTGGCTGCATCACTGCCCGTACCTCTTCTGTTAGCTTCTTTATGTCTGTGATGGATGGATTGATAAGCTGCTGTTTATTTTCGAGCATGGAGGTTGTGAGCACTTTATTGATCAGCAGGTCGAGTCGGTTCATTTCCATCATGGCCATGTCAAGGTATTCGGATGCCTTTACCGGATCCTTGTTTGCATTGAATTTCTGAAGAGCCTCAATAGCTACTTTTACAGTGCTCACAGGAGTTTTAAGCTCGTGCGATATGTTGCTGATAAAATCTTTTCTGATGGTCGCAAGCTTTTCCTGGTTTGCAAGGCTTTTATAGGAAATAAAAAACGAAGCGCCTGTAAGCAGCAACAAAACAAAACCAAAGGCAAGTTGCGGGGTGATCTTTTTTGCCAGGTAAGGTCCGTACCGGCTGAATGCCATGCCCTGGCTGGCTGAAAAGGGGCGGTTCTCGAAATAAATAGCTTTTGCCGACGCTTCCAGTGAATCGCCGGCTTCAGTGCTCGCCCATTGAAGTCGCACTTCAAGGCCCTGCCGGTCGAGTTTTTCACTTACAATTTTTCTTAGCAAGACCGTGTCAGCATTATAAAATTCGGATTCAGAAGTTCTGCTGCTGTCGCCTGATATCCCTGAAACCTGCCTGTACATAAGCTTTACGCCGTGCATCAGCATTTCCTGCTTGATGTCGGGCTTTCGCCGGAGGGAGACTACCCGGTCAACCTGGCCGTTGCCATGAACGATGGTGTCGGATTCGTAAATATCACCTGATACATTTTGCAATTTTTCATTACCGGAGAGTTGAATGCTTCCGGCAGCTGTATCCTCATTCACTTCAAGCCTGATTTTAAATCCTTTCGGATCGCTGAGTGCCGGCCTGATTACATTTAGCACGAGCATCGAATCCATCACCTGGTCCTTCGCTTCCGTAAAGAGAACAAACAGCTCCTTTGTCAGCGCTTCTTTCTCATTATCATACTGTGAAACGATCCAGCTCACCACGAAACCGGTCAGCATGAGTTGGCTGATGCACATCAGCAATCCTATGCGGGTTATTTTTTTTATCCTGGCCATTTTGTAATTCTTCAAAAGTACCGCTTGAAGGATCTAAATGCAACGGATTAACCTTAATTAACCTTTATTAGGCATCACTTAACCTGATCCGCTTTCCCGGCGCCATACATTTGACAGGTCAGATGAAGGATGTAACGGTAACCCTATATAAATATTAAAACAAAAAATAAGATGAAAAAAATCAGATTATCTGTGCTCACCTGCTTCCTTGCAGTGGGTTATTCAACCGCCCAAACCTCCGGCACCATCAGCTTTGAAGAAAAGGTAAAGCTCGACATCCAGATCGACGATGCCGATCCTGCAATTCTTAAAGACATTCCAAAGGAGCGCATCCTGGCAGGCGTGTTATACTTTAACACCCAGGCCACCCTGTACCAGGAAGACAAATCCAGGAGTACATCGGGCGATATTACAAGTGATTCGGAGGAAGGTGGCAGGATGATGATCAGGATGGACAAGCCCGATGACAAGGTATTCTGTGACCTTAACGGTAAGATGAAAATCGAGCAGCGTGAATTGATGACGCGCAAATTTTTAATTGAATCCCCGCTCGATCAGCAGAAATGGAAGCTGACCGGAAACCAGAAGATGATCCTGGGATACGCATGCCAGGAGGCATTGCTCATTGATACTGTGAAGAAGGTCAGTGCCTGGTTTGCACCTGCAATACCCGTTCCGTCGGGTCCCAATGGCTATGCAAACCTGCCGGGGATGATCCTTGCAGTGGATGTTGACAGTGGAAAGATTGTATTTACCGCAACGGAAATTAAAGAAACAGAGATTGAGAAATCAATTTTGAAAAAGCCATCGGAGGGCAAAAAGGTATCAAAAGACGAATATAAAAAGATCGTGGATGAAAAGCGTAAAGAGATGGAAGCTGAAAACGGGGGAAAGGGTGATATCATCATTAAGATAAGGAAATGATGCGCGGCCTTATAAAACCTTTACTGATTTTTATCCTGATGTTTGCTGTGACCCCGTCATTCGGCCAGCATTCAATTGAAGGAAATATTTTCAATAACCGTGCTGCTCCATTGGGTTATGCAACTGTTGCCCTGCTCAGTCCTAATGATTCCACCCTGGAATATTTTGCTGTAACCGATGTGGAAGGATTTTTTGTTATCAAGAGCATTAAGGCCGGGAAGTACCTGTTGCAGTCTGCTTATCTTGGTTTCTCATTTTCATACCGTGAAATTGATATTCCATTGGAATCAGGCAGCAATGCCGGAACCATAATCATGCAACCGTCAGCCGTTAACCTCGGTGAAGCTGAGATAATGGGCGAACGTATACCCATACTGTTAAAGAAAGACACGGTTGAATACAATGCAGGCTCGTTTAAAACCAGGCCGGATGCAGCTACTGAGGACCTGCTGAAAAAGCTTCCGGGCGTTGAGGTCGACAGGGCGGGTAATATCCGTGCACAGGGCGAGGATGTAAAACAGGTGCTCGTTGACGGAAAGGAATTTTTTGGCAATGATCCCAAAGTTGCGACAAAAAATATTCCTGCAGATGCAATCGATAAGGTGCAGGTGTATGATAAAAAATCTGATGAAGCAGAAATGACGGGTATTGACGACGGGTCCAGGTCGAAGACTGTCAACCTGCTGCTCAAGGATGACCGCAAAGGCGCATGGCTTGGCGATATACAGGCCGGGGGAGGAACCGGCCCTCACTACCAGGCATCAGCCAAAGCTTACCGGTTTACTAAAGAAAGCCAGTTCGCTGCGCTCGGCATGTATAATAACATAAACAAGTTCGGATTCACATTCAGTGATTATATGGAATTCAACGGAGGCTTTAAAAATATGATGGAAGGCGGCGAGAAATTCAATATATCACTTGGTGATGAGAATTCACTCCCCGTTGATTTCGGTCAGCAGGTTACCGGGCTTATTACTTCGGGAGCGGGCGGACTAAATTATACTTATGAAAGAAAAAAAGACAACCGGTTTAACATCAGCTACCTTGCAAATGGTGCAGATAAGAAGAAGTATGAAAATGTGTCTACTGCCTATTTTATTCCCGGAAATACATTTACGACTGAAGAATCATACCATGAACTGACAAAGTCGCGTATTCACAGTTTGAATACGGGATGGAGGAACAGGATCGACTCTATGCAGAGCATTGTGTTCAGCGGCAGCGCAGGTCTTTCTTCCGGAAGTTCTGATCTTCGTTCATACACGCAATCTTTCACCGGTGATACATTGTTAAATGATCTCGCAGGTTCGTCCGGCGCAGCAAAGCATGGCATGAATGGAAAGGCACATGGAGCATACCTGAAAAAATTCGCAGGGAAATGGAAGCTTCTCAAGGCATCAGCAGATGTTTCATCGGCACAAAGTCTGAATAAAACGCAATGGCAGAATATATCCAGGTATTTTATTACCGGCGACCAGCTATACGACAACCGCTTCCTCGATACAAGGAACAGTGTCCTTAAATATTCGTTTACGGCTTCCGTTACACGTTCGCTTTTTAAAAATGCATACCTGGAGCCTGAGCTTAAAGCCGGGAGAGCAGCGGAGCACCTAAGGAAGGAGCAGCGTATCAGTGAAGAGGAAAGCGTGATCGATTCCCTCAGCCTCAGTCTCTCACCGGTGTATCAGTGGGTGCGGCCGGGATTGCGCTTCAGAGCCTCGAGCGACAAAGCCCGGTTGATCATCCTGGCACGTGTTGAATCCATGCAGCAACTGGTGCGGCTTAACGGTTTAACTGCCGTGAATAACACAGGGACTTATTTCACCCCGACGGTAATCTGGGAATATGAATATAACAAAACCCACCGTTTCATGGGCGCATATGAGTCATTCCTTGATATGCCATCAGCGTCGCAATTAATGCCGGTGGCAGAAACCAACAACCCGTTGCAGGTGTTCACTGGAAACATGCATCTGAAACCGGCACAGGTGCATGATGCACACATTCACTGGGTGATGTTTGACCAGTTTTCTTTTACATCACTTTTTGCCGGAATACGGGGAACCTATACGAAGGACAAAATCAGCATGTCGCGGAATGTCAGCAGCGGCTATGCACAATCAGTTACCCTTGTTAACGTAAAGGATGATTACAATGCAGAAGTAAACGTGGAATTCTCTGCGCCAATCAGGAAGCTTGGTATAACAACCCGCATAAATGCCACGGAAGGCTGGAACCGGGGAATAAATTTTGTGAATGGAAATGAAAACATAATAACCGGTTATACCACTGACCTCACACTGAGCTTCTCAAACCGGAAAAAGGAAAAATGGGATGCCACAATCGGCGCAGCGGGTCGTTATAATTCAGCCCGATACTCAGTTGAAAAGCGTCTTAACCAGGATTTTTTTAACTATTCCGGCTTTGCCGACATCACCTTCAGCCCCGGTGACCGCTGGTCGTTTTCAGCTTCCGCAGATATCACCCATTACCATTCACCGGGCAACGGTTCTGTGAATGTGCCGCTGCTGAAAGCTTCTGTAACCCGTTACATCTTAAAAGCGAACCGGGGTGTGATCACACTTGAAGGTTTCGACCTGCTCAACCGCAATACCGGAGTCGAACGCATTAGTGAACTCAATTACCTTCAGCAAAAGCAGTCAGGCATCATCAAAAGATATTTTATGCTTTCAT
>Ga0190272_10001108_pt1 | contig 13076 bp, 13 predicted proteins | sample Popmic504T_FD_133746 | JGI IMG/M metagenome (GOLD analysis project Ga0190272, IMG submission 133746) | Populus adjacent soil microbial communities from riparian zone of Shoshone River, Wyoming, USA - 504 T | ecosystem: Environmental > Terrestrial > Soil > Riparian zone | place: USA: Wyoming...
GACGACGGCGAGGCGCATCAGACGGCATGCTCCTTGGCATAGGCGGCGACGTCCGCGTGGGTCGCGAACCACACGCCCGGCCGCGACTTGGCGTGCCGAATCAGTTCCTCGATGATCCAGATGCGCGAACGATAGCCTATCACGTGCGGATGACAGGTGATCTGGCAGATGCCGCCTTCCTCATAGGCCGCGTCGAACTCGCGGCGGAAGATGTCGAACACGGCTTCCACCGGCATTTGCGGGCGCAGCGACTGGAAGCGGTGCATCAGGAAGTAGACCGCGTCGTCGCGCACCCATTCGACCGGAAGCTCGACCACGCCGGTCGGCTCGCCTTCGAGGACCAACTCGTAGCAGTCCTCGTCCGCCATCAGGGAGGAATCGTAAAGGAGCCCCATCTCCTTGGTGATGCGCAGGGTATGCGGCGAGAAATCCCACGAGGCGGTACGTGCGCCGACGGGCCGCACCTTGGTGATCTTCTCCAGCGTATCGGCCGCGCGATGCATAATGTCGCTTTCGGCCTCATAGGAGAGCACGGAATTCAACTCGTGAATCCAGCTATGGATGCCGATCTCGTGGCCCTCCGCGATCACCTGCCGCTGCTCGTCCGGATGGAGCAGGGCGGCGACGGCGGGCACGTAGAACGTTCCCGGCACGTCGTACTTTTTCAGCATCTTCAGGATGCGCGGGACGCCGACGCGGTTGCCGTATTGGCCCCAGGCCATGCGTCCGATCGACTTGCCGCCCTCGCGCAGCTCATTGGTCTCGTGGTCGGAGTCGAACGAGATCGCGAAGGCGCAGCGCGCGCCGTTCTTCCAGGTCTTCGGGCGCAGGCGCTTGCCGGCGCGCACTTGGTTGACCAGCTTGCGCCAGTGTTCTTCCGGCCACTGCCAGGGCTCCAGCGGCTTCTGTTCGGTCATGAGCTGCTCCAACGGGTTATCTAGTTCGGCGAACCCATCACGGGAAGGATCTGCCCGGTGATCCAGGAAGCATAATCCGAAGCAAGGAACATGACAGCGTGCGCAATGTCATCGGGGGTGCCCATGCGGCGCATGGCGATGCGCTCGACGAACGCTTTCTGCCCCTCCGGGCCCCAGCCTTCCCACTGCGGCTCGTAATCCGGGCTGGTGCGCAGGAACCCGGGCGCCACGGTATTCACTGTGATGCCGAATTGCCCGAGTTCGTGTGCCAATTGCCGCACCAGGCCAAGCTGGCCGTGTTTGGCGGCCGCATAGCTCTGGATGCCGGTGAGGCTCGGCGCCAGCGCGGCACGGCTCGAGATGGTGACGATGCGGCCCTTGCCGGCGCGCTTCATGCCCGGCGCGACCGCCTGTGCGAACAGGAACGCACCCGTGAGGTTGGCATCGACGATCTGATGGAAATCCTCGACGGACACGTCCTCCAGCGGCTTTGCCCGCTGGCCGCGAATGCCGCCCGCCACATACACCAGCACGTCGATCGGGCCGCCGGCCTGCGCCAGCACGGCTTCGATCGAGGATTTGTCGGTCACGTCGACCTTGGCGGCGCGGATCGTGCCGCCGCCGGTCTTTGCGGGACCTGCGAAATGCTCGACTTCCTCGAACAGCCGGTCGCAGGCCGTGACCTCGCCGCCGTTCTCGGCGAACGCCACCGCGATGGCGTGGCCGATGCCGCGCGCGGCACCGGCCACGATCACGCGCTTATCTTCGAACGTGATCAGCATCAGCCAAGCGGCTCATGCGCGGTCTCGCGCAGTGTTGCGATGACGATCGTCGAGACGATCGCCGCCGCGATCAGATAGAAGCTGTGCGCGATCGGCGAGTTGAACGTGCTGATCAGCCACACCGAGATGAAGGGCGCGAAGCCGCCGAAAATCGCGACGGACAAAGCATAGCCCGATGTCATCCAGGTCGAGCGCGTGCGCGTCGGGAACATCTCGGCGATCGCGGCCGGCCCGGGCCCCGAGAACATCGAGATGAGGATCGCGAACAGGATCTGCACCATTATCAGCTCGGTATAGGAGGCACCGCCCACCAGGTAGGTGAAGATCGGGTAGGGCACCACGATGTAGGCGACGCAGCAGGCGAGCAGCAGCGGCTTGCGGCCCCACTTGTCCGACAGAATGCCCATCACGGGGATGAAGACCATCAGCACGAACAGGCCGATGGTGTTGGCCCAGAGCGCGGCCGCGGGCGTGATCTTGAGATACGTCCGCGACCACGTCGGCATGTAGTTGAGCAGAACGTAGAAGCACACCGTCCACACGATGGTGAAACCGAATGCGCGGCCTGCCATCACCCAATTGCTGGTCGTATCGGTAGTGACCGGCACAGGGGTTGTCTTCGCCTTCTCGTAGGCCGGCGTTTCATCGATCGTGCGCCGCATCCACAGGCCGACCGGCCCGAGGATGCCGCCGAGCAGGAACGGAATGCGCCAGCCCCATCCATCCATCTGCTCCGTCGTCAGGAGCGTCGCGAACAGCGCCGCTATCCCTGAGCCAAGCAAGAGTCCTGCGACAACGCTGGTCTGCTGGAAGCTGCCGTAGAAGCCACGTTTGTTCGGCGGCGCCCACTCGACGATGTAGGCGGTGGACGATCCCCATTCGCCGCCGGCCGAAAAGCCCTGCAGCAGGCGAGCGACAACGAGCAGCAGGGGCGCCGCAATGCCGATCGACGCGTAGGTCGGCAGGATACCAATCAGGACGGTGCCAATCGCCATTAACGCGATGGTGATCAGCAGCGCGGTCTTGCGTCCGTGGGTATCTCCAACGCGGCCGAGGATGATTCCACCCAGCGGACGTGCGAGAAAGCCAAGCCCGTAGGTGAGGAACGTCGCCAGCAACGCGGTCGTGGGATCGCCCTGCGGAAAAAAGTTTTTCGCGATGTAGACCGCCACATAGGCGTAGACCGCGAAGTCGTACCATTCGAGCACATTGCCGATCACCGCGGCGGAAACTGCCCGCCGCGTCCGCGCTTGATTGTCCATTTTTCGCTCCCCCACCCCCAGAGACAGAGCCGTTCCCCGCGGCCCTTGGCTGGGCCGTTCTGCGGCGAGTGTGGGACGATCCGGCCGGACAGGCAATCGTGCAGCGGACGTGGCATCGTGGTGCGCTGCACGCGAGGGATGCACGGCTTTTCAGGGCGGGAAAACTGCCCTTCAACTGCCCGAGTTAAGCCTCTATATCTCGGCCCGAAAAGTCAGGATCCACCGCATGATTCCTCGTCTGGTTGCTGCCCTTGTCGCCGTCGCGATCGCCGCCCCGGCGCACGCGCAGGACCGCCGCGTTCCGGCTTCGCCTCTCGAATTGCGCATGTCCTATGCGCCGGTGGTGCAGAAGGCGGCGCCTTCGGTGGTCAATGTCTATGCCGCCAGGACCGTCGCGACGCAGCGCAACCCGTTCATGGACGACCCGTTCTTCCGCCGCTTCTTCGGAGGTGGCAGCGGCGGCATGCCGCGCGAGCAGGTGCAGCGTGCGCTCGGCTCCGGCGTGATCGTGGACGCCTCCGGCCTGATCATGACCAACAATCACGTCATCGAAGGCGCCAGCGAAGTGAAGGTCGCGCTGTCCGATAAGCGGGAATTCGAGGCCGAGGTGCTGCTCAAGGACGCGCGCACGGACCTCGCCGTGCTGCGCGTCAAGGACGGGCGCGAGAAATTCACCGCGATCGATCTCGGCAATTCGGACGAGCTGCAGGTGGGCGACGTCGTGCTCGCCCTCGGCAATCCGTTCGGCGTCGGACAGACCGTCACGCACGGCATCGTGTCGGCGCTCGCGCGCACGCAGGTCGGCATCACCGATTATCAGTTCTTCATCCAGACCGATGCGGCGATCAATCCGGGCAACTCGGGCGGCGCGCTGGTCGATCTTGCCGGGCGCCTCGTCGGCCTCAACACGGCGATTTTCTCGCGCTCGGGCGGGTCGCAGGGCATCGGCTTTGCAATCCCGGTCAACATGGTCAAGGTGGTGATCGCCTCGGCCAAGGGCGGCGGCACGACCGTGAAGCGCCCCTGGCTCGGCGCCAAGCTGCAGGCGGTCACGCCCGACATCGCCGAAAGCCTCGGGCTCAAACGCCCGGTGGGCGCGCTGGTCGCAACCGTTACGGAAAAAAGCCCGGCGGCGCGCGCGGGCCTCAAGACCGGCGACCTGATCGTCGCGATCGACGGCCAGACCGTCGACGACCAGAACGCGTTCGACTACCGCTTCGCCACCAAGCCGCTCGGCGGCAGCGCGCAGATCGGCATCGTGCGCGGCGGCAAGGAGGCGAAGATCACGATCGCGCTGGAGACCGCGCCCGAGACGCCACGCGACGAGATTACCATCCGCGCGCGCTCGCCATTCATGGGAATGAAGGTCGCGAACATTTCTCCCGCGCTGGCCGACGAGCTGCGGCTCGACGCGTCGGCCGAGGGTGTGGTGGTGCTGGAGGTCGTCGACGGCTCGCTTGCGAAGAATCTCGGTTTTCAGCGCGGCGACGTGATTGCGTCGGTCAATAACGAGAAGATCGCGCGCACGGGCGACCTCGACCGCATTGCCAAGGATACGACCCGGCGCTGGAGCATTACCGTCGTGCGCGGCGGGCAGACGCTCTCGATGACGCTGGGCGGATGAGCACGCGCCCGAAACGCGGCGCCAGCCTGTTCGAAGCCGCGGGGCTGGAGGCCGACGCGCCGCGTCCGCTCGCCGACAAACTGCGCCCGGGAAAGCTCGCCGAAGTGGTGGGGCAGGACCATCTGCTCGGGCCGGACGGTGCGCTCTCCCGCATGCTGGAGACGCGCTCGCTCGGCTCGCTGATCTTCTGGGGACCGCCCGGCACCGGCAAGACCACGGTGGCGCGGCTCTTGGCGGATGCGACCGCGCTGCATTTCGAGCAACTCTCCGCCGTGTTCTCAGGCGTCGCGGACCTGAAGAAAGCCTTCGAGGCGGCTCGCGCGCGGCGCGAGACGGGCCAAGGCACGCTGCTGTTCATCGACGAGGTGCACCGCTTCAATCGCGCGCAGCAGGACTCGTTCCTGCCGGTGATGGAGGACGGCACCGTGGTGCTGGTCGGCGCCACTACGGAAAATCCGTCGTTCGAGCTCAATGCCGCGCTGCTGTCGCGTGCGCGCGTGCTGGTGTTCAAATCGCTCGATGCGGTGGCGGTCGAGCAATTGCTGGCGCGTGCTGAGGAAATCGAGGGCAAGAAGCTGCCGCTCGACGCGGACGCGCGCGCCTCGCTCACCCGCATGGCGGATGGCGACGGCCGCGCGGCACTGACGCTCGCGGAGGAAGTCTGGCGCGCGGCGCGCAAGGACGAGACGTTCGGTGCCGCGCAGTTGCAGGAGATCGTGCAGCGGCGCGCGCCGATCTACGACAAGGGTCAGGACGGGCACTACAATCTCATCTCGGCGCTGCACAAGTCGGTGCGTGGCTCCGATCCGGACGCGGCGCTGTATTATTTCTGCCGCATGGTCGATGCCGGCGAGGACCCGCTCTATCTCGCGCGCCGCGTGGTGCGCATGGCGGTCGAGGACATCGGGCTGGCGGACCCGCAGGCGCTGGTGATCTGCAACGCCGCGAAAGATGCCTATGACTTTCTCGGGAGCCCCGAAGGCGAGCTCGCGATCGCGCAGGCCGTGATCTACATCGCGACCGCGCCGAAATCGAATGCCGCCTACAAGGCCTATGGGGCTGCCATGCAGGTTGCCAAGACCGCGGGCTCGCTGCTGCCGCCGAAGCACATCCTCAATGCGCCGACGAAGCTGATGGATGCCGAGGGCTACGGCGCGGGGTACGAATACGACCACGACGCGCCGGACGCCTTTTCGGGGCAGGACTACTTCCCCGAGGCGCTCGGCCGCCAGCAGTTCTACGATCCGCCCGAGCGCGGCTTCGAGCGCGAGATCAGGAAGCGGCTGGAATATTGGGGGAAGAAGCGCGCGGAGCGGAATTCGTGAGGTTGCCTGTTGCGCTCATCGCATTGCTGCTTGTTTCGCCCGCATTTGCGACCGAACCCCAGATCGGCCACTGGGCGACCGATCCGCAAAATTGTTCCGGTTCGGGGTCGCTAACCGTCACGTCCACCACGCTGCGGCGCTCGGGGGAGTCCTGCACCATCGGCAAGATGTACAAAGCCGACCGCGCGCTCTACATCGAGGGCCGGTGCTCGAACGGGAGCGCCATGACCAGACATCCGATCACGCTGCAGATGAAGGGCGAGCGCCTCGCCGTCACCTGGAACGGCGAACGCCTACAGGAGATGCAGCGATGCCCATAAAGAAACGCGGAGGCCACCGGCGCGGGGCCGCCCGGAGGCAAGGCGAGGGGCGCAAGACCGGCAAGGGGTCGGTACCCTCCCGCTCGGGCGCCGGCGGCGGCAAGCACCGTGACGCGCCATCGGGCTCGCGTGACGGCGCCCCGCGCTCGTTCGGATCGCGCAAGCCGAAGGGCTCGTTCGGCGCCCGGGATACCAAGGCGCACGGATTTCGCCGTACTGAAGCCGGCGAGCCAAGGTCTGTTGAAGACCGCGACAAGTCGCGGGCGTCATTTGGAGACCGGAAGTCGAAAGGATTGTCCGGCCGCCGGGATGAAAAGCCGCGCTCGCAGGTCGGACCGCGCTGGCGCAATGACGCGCCGGTCGAGAGCCGGGGCGGGCCGAAGAGCAATTTCGACGCGCGCAAGCCGCGCGACCGCGCGCCTCCCGCCGCACGACCGCCGCGCGAGCGCACTTTCGAGTCGCGTCCACCACGCGAGCGCACGTTCGAGCAACGCCCGCCGCGCGACATCCAGCCGCCGCGGAAGCCGGAGGTAGCTCCGCTCCCGCAGGTCGCAACCGGCGTGCAGACCGTCACGGTCGGCGCGGATGAGGCTGGCATGCGGGTGGATCGCTTCTTCGAGGCAAAATTTCCCGGCCTGTCGTTCAGCCACATCCAGCGCATCGTGCGCAAAGGCGAGGTGCGGGTCGACAGCAAGCGCGTCGACACCAAGGACCGGCTCGCGATGGGCCAGCAGGTGCGCATCCCGCCGCTCAAGCTCAATGTGCCGAAGCGCACGTCGTTTCTCTCACCGGAAGATGAGAAGACGCGCGATTTCCTCAAATCGATCACGCTGTTCGAAGACGACGACGTGCTGGTGCTGAACAAGCCCATGGGCCTGTCGGTGCAGGGCGGCTCGGGCACCACGCGTCACATCGACGGCATGCTGGAGGTCCTGCGTCAGCCGGGAGTGGACGGACAGCGCCCGCGCCTCGTGCACCGGCTCGACAAGGACACGGCCGGCTGCCTGCTGGTCGCCCGCACGCGCTTTGCCGCGGCTGCGCTCGCGAAGACCTTCCGCACCCGCTCGGCGCGCAAGATCTACTGGGCATTGACCGCCGGCGTGCCGAAGCCGCGCCAGGGGCGCATCTCGACCTTCCTCGCCAAGGAGGAACTGGAAGAGGACAGCTACATGCGCATCGCGCAGCACGGCGATGAAGGCGCGAGCCACGCCGTTACCTATTACGCGGTGGTCGAGACCTCGGCGAGCACGCTGGCTTGGGTGTCGCTCAAGCCGGTGACTGGCCGCACGCACCAGCTGCGCGCCCACATGGCGCATGTCGGAAATCCGATCGTGGGCGATCCGAAATATTTCCAGATCGAGAACTGGGAGCTGCCCGGTGGCTTGCAGAACAAGCTGCATCTCTTGGCCCGCCGCATCGTGGTGCCGCATCCGCGCGGCGGTACGGTCGATGTGACGGCGCCGCTCCCCGCCCACATGCAGCAGACCTGGAACCTGCTCGGGTTCGATGCGACCCGATACGACCCGATCGTGGATTCGCCGGAGGAGTAGTCTTCCGCCAGATTTGATAATTGCGAGCCTGTGCGCGCGACCGGCGGCACCCTAAATGCGTGAGGCACGGGAAGGCGGAGCAGGCCGATGAGATACGCGATCCCGATCCTGTTTGCGGCCCTGATAATCCCGGTTCCGTCCGCGCTGGCGCAAGGCGTGCCGCCACTCCTGATACCCGCGCCGCCCGCGCCCACCCTGCCGCCGATTGTCGCTCCGGCGCCTGTGCCGTCGGTGGTGACGCCGCTGTCGTCTCCGAGCTACGGCGTACCGCCGGGCGTGACGCAGGCGCCGCTATACGGCAGCGGTATCACGCCTTCGGTGCGCTATCGCCAGCCGGCCAAGCCGCGCAAGATCAAGCGCCGTCCGCGCACCAGCGGCATTCAGTAGTTCGTTTGACGTAAAACGCGCAGACCGGGTGTCGCTCAAACTGTCGCTTGACAGGCAACCAAATGGTTGCATATTGTCGCCATGGACAAAGTGTTCAAGGCGCTGGCCGACGAGACCCGCCGCCAATTGCTTGACCGGCTGCACGCGGACAACGGGCAGACGCTCGGACAACTGTGCGCGCACCTCGCCATGACGCGGCAGGCGGTGACCAAACATCTCGTCCTGCTCGAAGAAGCAAACCTCGTCGTCACCGTGCGGCGCGGGCGGGAGAAGCTGCACTACCTCAACCCGGTGCCGATCAACGAGATCGCGGAACGCTGGATCGGGAAATTCGAGCGCCATCGATTGCAGGCGCTGAGCGAGTTGAAACAGAAACTGGAGAGTGAAGATGAGTAAGCCATCGTTCGTTTACGTCACCTACATCCACGCAACGGCCGAGAAGGTCTGGGACGGGATCACCGATCCCGCGATGGCGGCGCAGTACTGGGGCTGCCATCGCAACGTGTCCGACTGGAAGGCTGGCTCGAAGTGGGAGCACGAGCGTACCGATCAGCCAGGTGTGGTCGACATCGTCGGCAAGGTCATCGAAAGCGACCGGCCGCGGCGGCTGGTCATGACGTGGGCCAATCCTGCGAACGCCGCGGACCCCGAGAAGGTCTCGCGCGTGACGATCGACGTCGAGCCCCACAAGGACAACGCCGTGAAGGTGACGGTGACGCACAGCGAACTCGAGTCGGACTCCGACATGCTGCGCGGCATTTCGAAGGGCTGGCCGGTGGTGCTGTCGGCGCTCAAGAGCTTCCTCGAAACCGGAAAGAGCTCGCTGGTTTGAGGGGCCATTCGATCGAGGTGGAGACATGACATGAGCGAGAGCTACACCGGCGGATGCGCCTGCGGCGCGATCCGCTATGAAATCTCTGCCGAACCGATGGTGTCGAACGACTGCCAGTGCCGCGACTGTCAGCATACGAGCGGCACCGGCCACGGCTCCTACCTGACGTTCCCACGGCGCGCGGACGTGAAGCTGACGGGCAAGGCAACGCATTGGGGCGCCGCCGGCGACAGCGGCAATGTGAAGACCCGGGGCTTCTGCCCCGCCTGCGGGTCAGCTGTGTACCTGACGTTCGCCGCCGCGCCCGAGTTGTTCACCATACACGCCGCGAGCCTTGACGATCCCAGCCGGTACAAGCCGCAAATGGTGACGTACACGGTGCGCGGTCATGGCTGGGATCGCGTCGATCCGGCCTTGCGGAAATTCGAGAAGATGCCGCCGATGTGAGAAGCCGCGCGCGGCTACCGCAAACTCGCGTTGAACTTTTCCAGCGTGGCGGAGCCGGGGCAGAGCTCCTTCTCGCCCAATGCATTGAGCGGCGTCTCGACGGTCGCGAGATGCTGGTGCAGGTCGTCCGGGTCGCTGTCGACATAGAGCAGCCCGGTCACGATCTGGCCCTCGGCCGCGTGGTGCAGCAGGAAGTTCATCGCGGCGAGCTTGTCGTGGATGTTGTATTCGGCATTGAGCTTGCGCAGCGCGATCTTGGAGCCGTCGTGCTGCTCGACAATCTCCACCGTGCCGGGCTCGTAGTCGACGGTGATCGGCGTACGGCCGGTGATGAAGTCGAGCCGGTTCACCGCCTCGTTGTGCATGCGCACGAAATCGAAGCTCTTGGTCGAGCCGAGGTGATTGTTAAACGCGACGCACGGGCTCAGCACGTCGATGAATGCCGCGCCCTTGTGCTCGATCGCCGCCTTGATGATCGGCACGAGCTGTTCCTTGTCGCCCGAGAACGAGCGCGCCACGAACGTCGCGCCAAGCTGCATCGCCATCGCGACGAGATCGATCGAGCTATCGTTATTGACCGCGCCGCGCTTGGCCTTCGAGCCGCGGTCGGCGGTGGCCGAGAACTGGCCTTTGGTCAGCCCGTACACGCCGTTGTTCTCGACGATGTAGACCATGTTGACGCCGCGCCGGATCGCGTGGGCGAACTGGCCGAGGCCGATGGAGGCTGAGTCGCCGTCGCCCGACACGCCGAGATAAATCAGGTCACGATTGGCGAGGTTCGCGCCGGTGAGCACCGAAGGCATTCGCCCGTGCACCGAGTTGAAGCCGTGCGACTGGCCGAGGAAATAGGTCGGCGTCTTCGACGAGCAGCCGATGCCGGACATCTTGGCGACGCGGTGCGGCTCGAGCGCAAGCTCGAAACAGGCCTCGATGATGGCGGCCGAAATCGAGTCGTGGCCGCAGCCCGCGCACAAGGTCGAGACCGAGCCCTCGTAGTCGCGGTGGGTGTAACCGAGCGAATTCTTCGGCAGCGCCGGGTGGTGGAATTTTGGCTTGACGATGTAGGTCATGACATGGCTTTCCGCAGCGGCGTAACCTTGAGTGCGTCTAGGTGATCGCCGATCGCGTTGGCGATGAAGCGCGCCGTGATCGGCGTCCCGTCGAAATGCAGGATCGGCACCAGGCGCATCGGGTCGACGTTGCACTCGGTGGTGACCAGCGTGCGCAGCTGGCTGTCGCGGTTCTGCTCGACCACGAACACGAAATCATGGTCGGCGATGAAGTCGTTCACATCCTGATGGAACGGGAAGCCGCGCACGCGCAGCATGTCGAGCGGCATGCCGCGCGACGCGATCAGGTGGATCGCCTCGTCCATGGCGGGCGAGGTCGAGCCGTAGTAGATCGCACCGTATTTGGTCGGTTTGCCTGCGTCGAGGCGCACCGGGCGCGGCACCAGGCCCTTGGCGGTGTCGAACTTGCGCAGCAGGCGCTGCATGTTGTCGGCGTAGGGCCCGCCTTCCTCAGTGTACTTCGCGTAACGGTCGCGCGAGGTGCCGCGGGTGAAGAACGCGCCCTTGGTCGGATGTGTGCCGGGCAGCGTGCGGTACGGAATGCCGTCGTTGTCGACATCGAGATAGCGGCCGAAATCGCGGCCGGCTTCCAGCGCCGCCGCCGTCATGATCTTGCCGCGGTCGAACGTACGCGTGTCGTCCCACTTCAGCGGACGGCAGAGCCGGTGGTTCATGCCGATGTCGAGATCGGTCATGACGAAGATCGGTGTCTGCAGGCGATCCGCAAGATCGAACGCCTGCGCGGTCATCTCGAAAGCCTCGGCCGGATCCTCGGGGAACAGCAGCACGTGTTTGGTGTCGCCGTGCGACGCGTAGGCGCAGCTGAGGAGGTCGCACTGCTGCGTGCGCGTCGGCATGCCGGTCGAGGGGCCGGCGCGCTGCACGTCGACGATCACCGCCGGGATTTCGGCGAAGTAGGCGAGGCCAAGGAACTCCTGCATCAGCGAGATGCCGGGACCGGAGGTCGCCGTGAACGCGCGCGAGCCGTTCCAGCCGGCGCCGATCACCATGCCGATGGACGCAAGCTCGTCCTCTGCCTGGATGATGGCGAAGCGGTTTTTCTTGTTGCCGTCGGAGCGATAGCGCGAGCAGTGGCGCTGGAAAGCTTCGGCGACGGAGGACGACGGCGTAATCGGATACCACGCGCACACCGTCGCGCCGCCATAGACGGCGCCGAGCGCGACCGCGCTGTTGCCCTCGATGAGAATTCGGTCGCCGATGGCGTTCGACTTCTTCATCCGCAGCCCGATCGGGTGCTCGAGATTCATCGTCACGTAGTCGCGCCCGAGGTGCAGCGCGTGCACGTTCGGCTCGATCAGCGTGTCCTTGGTGCGGAACTGCTCGGCGATCAGCTTCTCGATCACGCCGATGTCCATCTCGAGCAGCGCGGCGAGCGCGCCCACATAGATGATGTTCTTGAACAGTTGGCGCTGGCGCGGATCGATGTATTCGCGATTGCAGATCGCGGTGAGCGGTACGCCGATCACCGTGATGTCGTCGCGGAAGCGCGCAGGGGGCAGGGGCTTGGTCGAATCGTAGAACAGGTAGCCGCCCTTCTCGATCGAGGCGACGTCCTTGTCGAAGGTCTGCGGGTTCATCGCGACCATCAGGTCGACGCCGCCGCGTGCACCCAGGTGACCGGCTTCGGTCACCCGCACCTCGTACCAGGTCGGCAGGCCTTGAATGTTCGACGGGAAGATGTTGCGCGGCGATACCGGCACACCCATCCGCATCACGGAACGCGCGAACAGCTCGTTGGCGCTGGCCGAGCCCGAACCGTTGACGTTGGCAAACCGGACAACGAAGTCGTTTACGCTCTCGATCGGCATGCTGATTCCGCTTGCGTCATTTCGATCAGGTATTTCTGCATGTCCCATGCGCCGGTCGGGCAGCGCTCGGCGCACAGTCCGCAGTGCAGGCACACGTCCTCGTCCTTCACCATCACGCGGCCGGTTTTCAGGTTGTCGGCGACGTAAAGGTCCTGCGCCAGATTCATGGCGGGCGCCTTCAGCCGCGTGCGCAGCTCGGCTTCCTCGCCATTCGCCGTGAAGGTGATGCAATCCATCGGGCAGATGTCGACACAGGCGTCGCACTCGATGCAGAGCTGCCCGGTGAACACGGTCTGCACGTCGCAATTGAGGCAGCGCTGCGCCTCCGCAAACGCGAGCTTGTCGTCATAGCCGAGTTCGACCTCGGTGCGGATATCTTTCAGCGCAATGACATTGTCGCGCGTCGGCACGCGGTAGCGCTTGTCGTTCGCGATGTCGTTGTCATAGGACCACTCGTGGATGCCCATCTTCTGGCTGCTGATCTGGATATCCGGTAGCGGACGTTCGGTGATGTTCTCGCCGGAGCACAGCTTATGGATTGACAGCGCGGCGTCGTGGCCGTGCGCGACCGCCCAGATGATGTTCTTGGGTCCGAAAGCCGCATCGCCGCCGAAGAACACTTTCGGATTGGTCGACGCGAAGGTCTTGGGATCGACCTTCGGCATGTCCCACTTGTCGAACTCGAGGCCGATGTCACGCTCGATCCACGGGAACGAATTTTCCTGGCCGAC
>Ga0190272_10001109_pt1 | contig 13073 bp, 10 predicted proteins | sample Popmic504T_FD_133746 | JGI IMG/M metagenome (GOLD analysis project Ga0190272, IMG submission 133746) | Populus adjacent soil microbial communities from riparian zone of Shoshone River, Wyoming, USA - 504 T | ecosystem: Environmental > Terrestrial > Soil > Riparian zone | place: USA: Wyoming...
GAATCCGGTCCGTCACCGCCGCCAGGTAACCCATCAGAACCATGCACTCGTGAATATTGCTTTGACTTGTATAAGGCGTCGCGGCGATGCCGCCGTGCCGCTCAGCCACAATCCCAACCACATGGTCCAGCAGACGCAGGTGGTGAAATCCCAGTTCTTCCGCCGTCTGGACGTGCGACAGCACCTTGTCGAAACCATCATTCATCTCGGTGAACGAATAAAGATTTGTTCCAAACTTAAGGAATGACATGCAAGTTCTCCGAGAGTGGATAAAAGTTGCGTGGGCGACGAGCCACGGGGTAGGCCGCGCGCCTTCGCCCAGGGTCGCTCATACACCTGTTGCGATCATGCTGAGTGACGGTCTTGGCCCACCGATGGTGGGCATGCTGAGCGATCATCTTATCGTCGGCGGTGCGGGAGAAATTTCGCCGTGGTACGCGCTGGCGACCTCGCTCCTGATCGCGCCCCGTGGGCTTTGTTTTCTTCGTGCTGGCGAACAGGTCGTCGGCCATGACGCGTAGGCCGCGGGCCCTACAGAATGGCCGACGGGCTTCACCATGAAGCGGAAGAAAGTCTGACCCATCGATCCCTAATGCCGAACGGTCGGCTTGGGCCTTCCGTCAGGTCTGCTTGAGCGACGTCCCTTCTGGAGCGTCACGGATAGTCAGATCATCTATAGGGACTTGTCAAGGCGAGACGGTTCGTGGAGAAAGGTCGTCAGCCAATTCGTTAGATTGAATGGCTGCCAGTACCGATTCCCGTCGGGACGAAGACAATGCGAGGCACACCTAGCGACCCGCAGCCCGTAGGGCCGCTTCGATGGAGGCTACAGCACCTCGCTGCCGGCCCTGACCATAACTGGAACGATCTACAGGAATCTGATGGCCGATCCTTGGAAACCGACTGCCAACCACGACACCAAGCATTACTGGGCCGGTTGCGAACGACGTGAGCTTGTCCTTGCGCGCTGTGAGGAGTGCCGGCAGTGGATACACCCGCCACGTGGCGTTTGCCCCCGCTGCTGGTCGGATCGAATCGCCCATGAGGCAATCAGCGGCCGTGGCCGCGTCTACAGCTTCGTGGTCCTTCCGGCGGCACGCCAGGGGCCTGACGCCCAAGACAAAGTAACCGTCTGGGCAGAGCTGGAGGAACAGGAGCGGTTGATCGTCGTCGCTGACTTGGCGCCTTCGGAGCGGGGCTTCGAAATCATGATCGGTGACCGGCTGGAGCTGACTTGGGGCGAACACCGCGGCGCCGCCGTACCCAATTTCCGCAAGGAGACACGATGACTCGGCCGAGGGACATTGCGGTCGTCGGGATCGGATATTCGAAACTTGCAAGGGACTCTGGGCAGTCCGTCGGTCATCTGGCTCTTACGGCCGCGCGTGAAGCGATCCGGGATTCCGGTGTCGACCCAAAGGCGATTGATGGGATCAACGCCGTCTACAGCACCGACTTGGCTGGGGTCTGGCCTGGCTATGTCATAGACGGGCTGCGGCTGCCTGAGATGGCATGGGTGGGGACCTGCACGCCGCCGTCATCGAACGCCATCATTGACGCCATCAACGCAGTGGCGTCGGGCGCCTGCAACTACGCGCTGTCCTATCACGCAAAGTATCGCTGGGACGTCACTTCCCGCGATGCGCGGTCAGATCCGTTACGGCGCTCGCCTGCCATGACCTTGGACCCGACCTTCAGCAAGACGCTGACCGAACCTTGCGCAGCGACTAATGGGCTAGCAACGGTAATACGCCGACACATGCACGACTACGGCGCACGTCGCGAACACTTTGGCATGATCGCGGTGAACAACCGGACGAATGCGCAGCTGAATCCGCGCGCGGTGTTCCACGGCCAGCGTCTGACCATGGACGATTATATGAGCGCCCCGCCGATATTTGAGCCGTTCACTATGCTCGATATGGACGTGCCGATCGATGGTGCAATGGCGACGGTGATCACCACCGCCGAGCGCGCGGCCGATTTGCCCAACCCGGCGGTGTTCGCCGAAGCTTGGGGGCACATGGCCATGCCTGATAGCGACATGAGCTTTCAGCCGTTCGACACCCCAGCTGCTCAGCGGCGGCTGGTGGAGCGTCTCTGGGCACAAAGTGGCTGCACACCGGCCGACATTGACCTGACGAACATCTACGATGGTTACACCATCCTCACCCTGATGTGGCTGGAAGCCGCCTTCTGCGGTCGTGGCGAAAGCCCGGGCTTGCTGGACGACGCGTGGGACTCAGAGGCTGGCGTTCTGCGCCTCCTGGGCCGCATCCCTATGAGCCCACATGGCGGCAATCTCAGCGAAGGACGGGTCCAAGGCATGGGCCATGTGCTGGAAGCGGTGACCCAGCTCCGCACCAAGGCCGGCAGCCGGCAGGTTGTCGGCGCGAAGCGTGCGCTCGTCCTGAACGGCACCAATCCGGTGCTGGGGGGGCTAATCCTGTCTGGTGAACAGCGGTAACTTATCATCCATTCAGATAAATGATCTATATGAGCTTGATAAACATTTACGGCTGGCCTAGCGTTACTGGGCTAACAAGAAGCGCGGGCTGAAGCCGAAGCGCTAAATTTAGGGGAGGAGGGTTCACATGTCCCGCATAGGATTGCTTGCCGCGACGGTCTCCGCACTGGCCTTTGGCCCGTCCATTGCATCGGCGCAAGAAATCGAAGAAGTGGTCGTCACTGCCCAAAAGCGAGAAGAGACGCTTCAGGAGGTTCCGCTGTCTGTGTCGGCCCTCAGCGGCGAGACACTCGAAAAGGCGAATATTACATCTACCCAGCAACTTACCAACGTTACGCCGGGCCTCGTTTTCGGCCAAACCGGCTACGCAGCCATGCCCAGCGTTCGCGGCGTTGGCACCAAGAGCCCCGGGCCGGGCGACGAGTCGATCGTTCCCCTCTACATCGACGGCGTTTATCAATCCGCCCTGGCGAGCTACTTCTTTGAGTTCAACAGCATCAAGCGGATTGAAGTTCTGAAGGGGCCGCAAGGCACGTTGTTCGGCCGTAATGCGGTTGGTGGCGCTATCAACATCATCACCGAAGACCCTTCGGAAAACCCCAGCGCCAAGATGTCGGCGACCTATGCGAGCTTCAACGAGCGTGCCGCTGATTTCTACCTGACGGGTGGCCTGATTCCTGGCGTCTCGGCAAACATCTCGATCCATGCGGATGCGGATGACGGATATATAGATAACCTCGTCAACGGCGAAACGGTGGCGCGCTCGAGTTCATTCGCTGTACGAAGCAAGTTGATGTGGCACCCCACCGACAACTCGCGGCTGAAGGCGGCGGTTAACTATATCAACAGCCATGACAACACGGCGTCCTCGGGCGAGTTGCTCGACGGCGTAACGATCGCCAAGAACGTCGATCCAGATGTACTGATCGCAGGACGCTACGAAACGGCCCCAACCTATCAGGGCGTGTTCCCGATGAAGCAGCTATCATTTGCCTTGGACGGGCACGTCAGTCTCGACGCCTTCGACATTGACGCGGTTGGCGGGTGGGTGGACTCGAAGTTCAGACAGAAAGTTGACCAGGATCTGACGCCTATCGACTACGCTGGCACTGAATACAGCCAATTTGATACGTCCTACTCCGGAGAAGTGCGGCTAACTTCCAATACCGACTCGCGTCTGCAATGGATCGGTGGGGTTTTCGTATTCTTCGATAAGGCCGGCTACGGCAACGACGGCCTCTTCGTTTCCCGTGCATCCCCGACCGGCGCGACCACCCGGCTGAAGGTGGCGACCCACGCTAAGGCCTACGCCGTGTTTGGCGAGGTCACCTATGACGTCACCGACCAACTGTCGGTTACGGGCGGCCTGCGCTACAATAAGGAAGAGCGCGATATCATGCAGTTGCGGAGCTCAACGCCGTTCGGCGCCGCGACACCGGTTCCGCTGGCGCCCTTCTCGGAGGCGGCTGCCGAGTTCGAGAAGGTCACCCCTCGCGTCACGGTGGAATACGAATTCAGCGATAACTTCCGCACCTACGCCACCTACAGCCAAGGCTTCAAGAGCGGCCTTTACAATGGCGCGGGCGGTGTTCCTGAACCGGTCGTGGTTCAACCCGAGGTCCTGGACGCCTACGAGATGGGGCTCAAGTCTGAGCCGTTGCGCAACATGCGGTTCAATGCCGCTGCCTACTACTACGATTATAAGGACGTCCAGGTGCAGGCGATCGTCAACGGTGTAAACGCACTGCAAAACGCCGCGAGCGCCACGATCAAGGGCGTGGAAGCCGAACTGGTGCTTGCGGCGACTGAATACTGGAATATCAGCGCTGCCGCCAACTACCAGAAAGCCCGTTTCGAGGATTTTCCGGGCGCCATCACGTTCCCGGCCCGCCCTAACGGTCGCGGAAACGTGAGCACGATCGCCGACGCGTCGGGCAACGCTCTGATTCGATCGCCTGATTTTACGTTTAGCTTAAGCAGCGACTACACCGTGCCTGTATCCTTTGGATCCCTCAGGTTCTCAGGGAATTACTACTATAGTGCGGAGCAGTTCTGGGATAACGGCAACCTTCTGCGTCAGGAGCCCTACAGTAACATCAATGGACGGGTCACCTGGTTTTCGCCCAAGGACGATGTCAGGGTCAGTATCTTTGGGGAGAACCTCACGGACGACGATCGTGCACGGTTCATGCTGAACTCGGCAAACAACTCTTACCAAGTGCGGATCCGCCCCAGAACGATCGGCATCAAACTTGAATATTTCTGGAACTAACTAGCTTCCCCGGACCAACTTCGGGCGCGCCATTGGCGCGCCCGTTCTTTTTCAGGAGGTCTGATGAGCGGCGAGCGGCGGCTTGTCTCGCGCGTGAACGTAGCGCGATCCCCACGGGCGCGGTATATGGGCGATTCATGAACGTGCCCCACTTGGTGATAACCGATGCCTGATGACCACCACCTTGGCAGGAGCGACAGCGCCGCACCAAAGATCCGGCGCTCACTGAAGTCGGCTGAGATCGTCGCGCTTGAGATTGTGCGGGACATCGTCGCCCGGAGCTTGCGCGCAGGCGACCGCCTGCCGCCCGAATCCGAGATGGTGAGCCAGTACGGTTTCAGCCGCCCCACGATCCGCGAGGGGCTTCGCCTGCTGGAATTCCAAGGCCTCATCTCGATTCGCCCAGGACCGGGAGCCGGCACGGTTGTCGGCAAGGTGCAGACCGAGAAGCTGGCCCAGACCCTCACGTTGTACCTCCACCTCGCGGAGGCAACTTATCAGGAGCTGATCGAGGCCTGGGCGCACGCTGAAGGGGTGATGGCCGAGCGGGCGGCGCTCCACAAGGATCGTAAGCTCGTGCGCGAGCTCATGGAGCCGTTCCTCGAGGGTGACCAATGTTGCCTAGGGGATTTGCGGTCGCGGCAACTGGGGCGGCAGTTCCACGCCAACATAGAGCAACTCGCCGCAAATCGCGTGCTGTCCCTGTCATTCCGGGCCACGGTGGCAATTGCGGCACAATACGTCATGATTAACATCCCCGGCGACATGCCGGACGATCTCATCGATGACCATACGAAGATCGCGCGGGCGATCATCGCCGGCGACCCCGCCGAGTCCCGCCGACTGATGCAGGACCACATAGGCCACATCGACAAACGCTTCAAACGCCTGTGGCCCGGCAAGGTTGGCGAGCGATTGACCTGGCAGGTATCGAACGGGTTCTGAGCCTCTGGGGCGCAATTTCCGCTCGACATAAATCCTATAAATGATCTAACTGCACCTTCACGACCGCTACGGGATAGGCTTGCCCAGGCAGGCGCCGCGCGAATGGAAGGAAGTGAACGTGCTTACCAACCAGTACAAGGTCATCGACGTCGATACTCACATCATAGAACCCTATGACCTGTGGACGTCCCGCATCTCGACACAGAAGTTCGGCGATAAGGTTCCGCAGGTGAAGTGGGATCCAGAGGCCCAGGAGGATGCCTGGTATTTCAACGGTAACCGCTTCAATCCAGCCGCGGGCCCAGCCATGGCCGGCTGGCATGAGTATCCGCCGCACCATCCCCGCCGCATTGAGGACGTTTCTCCCGCCCTTTGGCGCGCCGAGGACCGCCTGAAGAGGATGGACGAGTACGGCATCTACGCGCAGGTATTCTACCCAAACGTCGCCGGGTTCGGGGCGGGGCGCTATCTGTGCCTGGAAGATCCCGAGCTGATGCTTCTTTGCGTGCGGGCCTACAACGACTGGGCCGTAGAGTGGGCTAGCGCCGACGTGAAGCGGCTACTGCCGCAGATGGCGCTGCCGTTCTGGGATCTTGAGGCGTGCAGGACCGAAATGGTGCGTGCCAAGAAACTGGGTCACTGCGGCGTCATCTTCACGAACGAGCCTGAGCACTTCGGGCAGCCGCGGCTCAGTGATCCCCATTGGGACCCCTTGTGGGCGGCGGCCGAGGAGATGGGTCTGCCGATCAATTTCCACATCGGCTCGGGCGACCTATCGAACTATCACCTCCTTCACCCTAGTTCGGGCAAGCATGCGGCGTTCGCTTCGTTGCCGATCCTGTTTACGCTGGAGAACTCCAGGGCCTTGGTTCAGGTCATCGTGGGCGGCATCTGCCACCGTTTCCCAAAGCTGAACTTCGTATCGGTAGAGAGCGGTGTTGGCTGGGTTCCTTTCGCGCTGGATATGATGGATTGGCAGTGGATCAACAGCGGCGTTCCGCAGGAGCACCCCGAATACAAAGGCATGCTTCCCAGCGACTACTTCCAGCGGCAGATCTATGCCTGCTTCTGGTTCGAACAGCGGACCTTGCGCTCGGCGCTGAAGGACCTCGGTCCTGACAACATCATGTACGAGTCCGATTTCCCGCACCCCACCAGCATGAGCCCCGGTCCAGCTTCACAGGCGCAGGCGCCCTCCGACTACATCCAGGCGAACCTTGGGGACCTTCCCAGCGATGTCGTCCACAAGATCCTGCACGGCAACGCGGCGCGCGTGTACGGGCAGTCAGACTGACAACCCGACCAAGGCGGGCTCAACCCCAAGTCCGCCGTTCGCCGTGGGTTAGAAAAATAAGGACCGGACGATGAAGGTGAGTACGACCACCGTGGCGGTGGTGACCGGGGGGGCGTCAGGACTAGGGGCAGCCACTGCGCGCGCCCTGGCCGCAGAAGGAGCCCGGGTCGCTTTGTTCGACCTCAATGCCGAACAGGGGCAAGCCCTAGCGGCCGAGATCGGCGGGCTCTTCTGCCAGGTCGACGTTACCTCGGAACAGCAGGTGATCGAGGCGTTCGCCAAGGCACGCGAGGCCCATGGTCAAGAACGCGTTTTGATCAACTGCGCTGGCATTGGCAAATCCTTCAAGACCGCCGGCAGGGACAAAAAGACCGGAGAGATCACGGTGTTCCCGCTTGAGCGGTTCCGCGCGATCATCGAAGTGAATCTCATCGGCGCCTTCTGCTGCCTCTCTCGATCAGCCGCCGGCATGCTTGAGCTTGAGCCGCTGGAGGGCGGGGAGCGAGGTGTCATCGTCAACACGAGTTCTGTGGCCGCGCACGACGGTCAGATGGGCCAGGCTGCCTACAGCGCCTCGAAGGCTGGCGTGGTAGGCATGACGCTGCCCGTTGCCCGCGACCTGAGCTCAGCCGGCGTACGCGTGAACACCATCCTTCCCGGTATCTTCGACACGCCGCTAATGAATGGCGCCCCCGAACACGTTAAGGCCGCGCTGGCCGCTTCGGTGCCGTTCCCCCCACGTTTTGGCGAGCCTCGGGAGTACGCTTCTTTGGCCATGGAGATGGTCCGCAACAGCTACCTCAATGGCGAGGTCGTGCGCCTTGATGGGGCAATCCGGATGGCTCCGCGCTAGCGGGCCGGCGCCGGGAGAGTGCACGATGAGGCTCGATCTCACCGAAGATCAGATATCGCTTATGGACGGCATTGAGCGGCTCTGCGGTGACGCAGCCCGGGTCACGAACCCCACCAACGCTTCCGAACGCGTCTGGAATGATCTTGCGCGGATGGGCTGGCTGGGATTGGCCACGCCCGAGGCGCGGGGCGGCGTGGGCGGGTCTGCGTTGGAAGTGGGGCTGCTCATGCGCGCCGCTGGCCGGCACGCACTCGTCACGCCGTTCTTTTCCAGCGTTGTGCTCGGCGCGAGAATTCTGGCTCTGGCAGCCGGCAGTCCGGCCACCGACGACGTACTCGCGAAGGCCTTGAATGGTGACGTCCTGATGGCGCTCGCACATCAGGAAGGCGACCAGTTTGACCCGGTGTCCCCTGCCGTCACAGCGACACTTTCGGGCGGCAGATGGCGTCTCGTTGGCCAGAAAACACTCAGCTTCGGCGCCGCGGACGCCGATTGGCTGTTGGTGTCGGCTACCGTCGAGCGCAGTCAATCCGTGGGGCTGTTCCTGGTGAATACTGCGGCGCCCGGCGTGAAGCGAAGTCGCTTTGGCGCCTTGCGCGGGACGGACGCCGCCGACGTGATGCTTGATGCGACGGTCCCAAATGACGCCTGTCTCGTCGAGGGGCCGGCCGCCGCCGAGTTGCTGTCGCGGGTCGTGGACGAGGGGATACTGGCGCTGGCGTGGGAAGCACTGGGCGCGATGACCTCACTGTTTGAGCAGACCGTCGCCTATGTGAAGGTCCGCGAGCAGTTCGGTCGTCCGATCGCAACCTTCCAGACCGTGCAGCACCGGATCGCTGAGATGGCGGTGCACTGTGAGGAAGCCCAGTCCATCCTCGAACTCGCCAGCCTGAGGGCGGCATCCCCGGAGCGGCGGCGGCTCGTGTCCGCGGCGAAGGCCCAGGTCGGCCGCGGCGCGAAGTTCGTCGCCGAAACGGCGGTTCAGCTGCACGGCGGCGTTGGCGTTACCGAAGAGCTGCAGGTAGCGCGCTTTTTCCGGCTCCTGACCTGCTTCCAGGCGGTCTTCGGAACGGTCGACCAGCACCTTGCTCGTTATGCGGCCGCCACGCTTCCAGGCCGGACGCACAGCAGAAGCGTAGTGCTCGGATAATGCGGCGCGCCAAAGCTTCGGAGCATCATCGTGGATATTGATCTGACGGACGACGAACTGGCGTTTCGACGCGAAGTCCAAGTGTTCCTGCGCGAGAACCTGACGGAGTCGCTGCGCATGGGCCAGCGAATGACCACCGGCGTCTATCCGCCGCCCGAGATTTCCCGCGCATGGCAGCGCAAGTTGGCTGAGCGTGGCTGGGTCGCGGCTCTATGGCCTGAAGAATACGGCGGGACCGGATGGACGCCGGTTCAGCGTTTCATCTTCGAGTCCGAGTGCGCGCTCGCCGGGGCCCCGCTTGTGCATCCCATGGGGGTGCGGCTGATCGGGCCGGTCCTGATCCGCTTCGGCTCACCCGAGCAGAAGGCGCGGTACCTGCCGCGCATTCTGAGCGGCGAAGACTACTGGTGCCAAGGCTATTCCGAACCCAACGCAGGCTCCGATCTTACGTCTCTGCGCACCGCGGCGGTGCTCGATGGCGACGATTACATCGTCAACGGCAGCAAGATCTGGACGACCCATGCGCACCACGCCACCATGATGTTCATGCTTGTGCGCACGAGCGGCGAGGGCAAGCCGCGCGAGGGCATCTCGTTCCTGCTGGTCGATATGAAGAGCCCGGGCATTTCAATCCGCCCGATCATCTCCCTCAGCGGCGAGCACGAGCTCAATCAGGTGTTCTTCGACGACGTCCGGGTCCCCAAGGAAAACCTTGTGGGTGAGGAGAACGGCGGCTGGGCCTGCGCGCAGTATCTGCTTGAGTTTGAACGAGGCGCGGGTCTCTTCAGCGCCCGCCTGAGATCCAGCCTCAACCGGCTGTTCAGCGTCCTCGATGAACTGGTGGACGAGGGGTTCGATCCGCTCGCCGATCCGCTGAATGCCGCGCGGTTTGCCGAGGTGGCCATCGAGTTGGACACGTTCGAGATGCTGGAGCTGCGGACCCTTGGGATGTTCCGAATGGGCGACAGACTTGGCGCCATGTCTTCGATGCTCAAACTCCGCGCGAGTCGGATGAAGCAGGCTGTCTCGCAGCTCGGCGTCGTCCTTCTCGGGAGCTACGCCGTGAGATGGCGTTCGTTGGCGGATACCAACGAGCCCGATGATGCGGATCTGAAGGCGACCGTTCTTCCGGAGTATCTCAACAGTCGGGCGGTCACGATTTTCGGCGGCGCGTCTGAAGTGCAGCTCGGCCTGATCGCCCGCAACATCGGCTTATAAGCACCGATTGCAATTGACTGCCGCGCCCTAGCTTCCGATAAGATCATCTAGATAAATAGCGCGGGAGAAGGCGATGGGCAGCGGACGTGCGATGGTGCTACGCGCGGCGAACCTCGCTCTGGAGCTGCAGGATCGTCCCGCACCACAGGCTCGCAGGGGCGAAGCGGTCGTTCGCCTCCGAGCCAGCAGCGTCAACTACCACGATGTCCTCGGTCTCCAGGGTAAGATCCGCGGGGCGCTCTACCCACGCGTCCCGTTCTCCGATGGATGTGGTGAGGTTGTCGCGGTGGGAGATGACGTCACGCGCGTTAAGCCCGGCGACCGGGTTATGCCCAACTTCTTTGCCCATTGGATAGCGGGCCCGCCGACTCCAGAGGCGCTGACGATTGTTCATGGGGATCAGATCGACGGTTGCCTGCAGACACACGCGACGTTCAAGGACACGGCCCTGGTGGCGGCGCCCGACCACCTTTCCGACGTGGAGGCGGCGACGCTGGGGTGCGCGGGTCTGACCGCCTGGCGCAGCCTTGTCGTGGACGCCCGTGTGAAGCCCGGCGACATCGTGGTCGCGCAGGGCACCGGCGGCGTCTCCCTCTTCGCTCTGGGCTTTGCCAAAATGCTGGGTGCGACGGTGATCCTGACCTCGTCTTCAGACGAGAAGCTGGAGCGGGGACGAGAGCTCGGCGCCGACCACACCATCAACTACCGGTCGCAGGATTGGGCGCGCCGGGTGCTGGAGATTACTGATGGTCGCGGCGCGGACCATCTGCTCGACGTCGGCGGCCCCGAAACCCTGCCCGCCGCGATCAAGGCAGCCAAACTGGGCGGCTTCATCTCCGTCATTGGGGTCCTGACGGGTGAGGAGCAGCCCGTCTTTCCCCTGCGGGCCGTCATGTCAAAGAACCTGACGGTGAAGGGGCTGACTGTGGGTAGCCGCTCCGATTTCGACGAAATGTCCAAGGCCGTGTCAGCAGCCCGGTACCACCCCGTGGTTGAGCAGGTATTCGACCTGGAGAACGCCGGTGAGGCCATCTCCGCCATGCAGGCTCGCGGGCACATGGGCAAGCTCGCCATCCGGATCAGCTAGGAGCCGCGCCGCCATGCCTCTCACCCACGAGCGCGGGGACGTCGATCTGGCGGCGCTCTTTGAACCGTTCAGGCTGAAGTCCCTGCAACTGGAGAACCGGATCGTCATGGCCCCCATGACACGATCCAAGTCACCCGGGGGCGTGCCCGGCGCCGATGTCGGGGCCTATTATAGACGCAGGGCCGAGGCGGCCGTGGGCTTGATCCTTTCAGAGGCCACCGTGGTCGACCGCCCGGCTTCCGCCAACGATCCGGACGTGCCGCACTTCCATGGCGAACGCGCCTTGGCTGGTTGGCGCGGGGTCATCGAGGGCGTTCATGCGGCCGGCGGAAAGATGGGCCCCCAGCTGTGGCACGTCGGCTCGCTGCGCAATCCTGCCGTCCGCTGGCGGCCTCCGGCGCCTTCGGAGAGTCCTTCGGGCTTTTCCTCGCCCGGAAAAAGGTTTGGGGAGCCGATGAGCGACGAGGCCATCGCCGACGTCATCGTCGCCTTCGCCCGCGGGGCCGCCGAGGCCAAGGCTCTCGGCTTTGACTGCCTCGAGGTCCATGGCGCCCACGGCTACCTGATTGATCAGTTCTTCTGGGATCAGCTTAACGAGCGGCAGGACCTGTTCGGGGGCTCGACGCTGGCGGAACGCGCCACCTTCGCGGCCGAGATCGTCCGGGCCAGCCGCGCAGAGGTCGGGGAGGATTTTCCCCTCTTCTTTAGGATTTCGCAGTTCAAGCAGCAGAACTACTCCGCGCGCATCGTCGAAACGCCGCAGGAACTGGAGCGCTGGCTCGCTCCCCTTGTTGATGCTGGCGTCGACATGTTCCACTGCTCGCAAAGGCGGTTCTGGCAGCCGGAATTCGAGGGCTCGGACCTCAATCTGGCCGGCTGGACGAAGAAGGTTACGAGTCTGCCGACGATCACCGTCGGGTCGGTGGGCCTGACCACCGAGTTCATGCCCGGGGTGCGGACGGCGGTAGCGAACGGGGCGCCGGCGTCGCTCGATAGCCTCGTGGCGCGGCTCGAAAGAGGCGAGTTCGATCTGGTCGCGGTAGGCCGCGCGCTCCTGAATGATCCCGAATGGGCATTGAAGGTCAGGGACGGAAGGAGCGCCGAGCTGAAGGACTACAGCACTGACGCGCTGGACGTTCTGCATTGACCCATCCAGTCCACCCCCGCCATCATCTGACCTAGGCTCCATGACAGTACTCAACGTGCCCTCGCCGTCCTTCATGGTCGAAGAAGATCTGCGTATCTTCTCCGACAGCGTCGGGCGCTTCTTCGATGAGCATGCGCCGCCGCAGCGAACGGCTAAATGGCGCGCGGCTGGCCAGGTAGAGCGGGAGTTCTGGCACGAGGCCGGGGCGGCCGGGCTGCTTGGCGCGTCTGTGCCGGAGGCATACGGCGGTGGCGGCGGCGATTTCCGCCACGACATCATCATCTTCGAGCAGACCCTGAGAAAGGACGTCTCCGGCTTCGCCTCCACGCTCCATAACGGCATCGTCACACCGTATGTGGTTGCGCACGGAACAGAGCAGCAGAAGCAACGATGGCTGCCGCGCCTATGCGACGGCTCCCTGATCGCCGCCGTCGCCATGAGCGAGCCGGCGGTCGGGTCAGATCTGCAGAACATCACCACGACCGCTGTTCGCGACGGCGGGGGGTATCGCCTGAATGGCGCAAAGACGTTCATCTCGTCCGGCCCGTTGGCGAACTTCATCGTGGTGGCGGCCAAGACCGAGCCTGGACTCGGCGCGCGCGGGGGGTCGCCGCTGGTAGTCGAAACCGTCCAAGTCCAA
>Ga0190272_10001110_pt1 | contig 13072 bp, 13 predicted proteins | sample Popmic504T_FD_133746 | JGI IMG/M metagenome (GOLD analysis project Ga0190272, IMG submission 133746) | Populus adjacent soil microbial communities from riparian zone of Shoshone River, Wyoming, USA - 504 T | ecosystem: Environmental > Terrestrial > Soil > Riparian zone | place: USA: Wyoming...
ACATGGTGTGCCTCCTCTCTCCTGGGTATGCCGGTGGTGCGGCGGCCGGCCACGGCGGTCAGGTGCGCCAGGTATCGGTCGAGCACCCGGTTCGCGAGCCGGCCCCGGGGTATCCATGGCGCACTGGACCGGACCCAGGGGAGCGCGAAGGTCAGCTCCTCGTGCTCGCCGTTGACGATCCAGCGGGCCAGGAACGCGCCGTTGCAGACGGACCCGGCGAGCCCGTGGCCGTTGCACCCGCCCGCGTAGTACAGGCCGCGGTCGTCGGGGTGTCGGCCGACGACCGGCATGCCGTCCACGGTCACGCCGATCGGACCGGCCCAGGTGGCCAGGAGCCGGGTGTCGGCCAGAGCCGGGGAGAGCTCGCGAACGGCCGCACCCAGCCGCTGCGGCGCGGGCGCGGCCAGCGCGGTCGTGTTGCCCTGGATCGCCCGCCCGCCGACCACCATCCGGCCGTCCTCGGTCAGCCGGTAGTAGGCGGACAGCTCGGCCGCCCCGATCAGCGGCTCGGTGCGGAGCCCGGCCACCGCGGCCAGTGCGGCGGACGACAGCTGCTCGGTGACGCCGGCCTGCACGGTGACGCCGACCACGCCGGGCGGGACCCCGAGGTGGGCACCGAAGGCGTTCACGGCGACGATGACGTTGTCGGCGTGGAGCTCGCCGTCGGCGGTGACCACGGTGGTGCGCAGGCCGCTGCGGATACCGCGTACCGCGGTGCCCTCGTGGATGGTGAGTCCACGCTCCTCGCCGAGACGAGCCAGCCACTCGGTGAGCGCCGCCGGATCGACGGTCGCGGCCGGTGCGTAGCGCAGGCCCGAGGTGTACCTGGCCGCCACCGCCGGCAGCTCGTCGCGGGCGACCAGGGTGATCGGCAGTCCGAGCGCGGCGGCCGCGTCCGCCTCGGTCAGCTGGGCGGCGGCCCCCGGTTCGTCGTCGGCGACGACGAGCTGGGTTCCGTGGACCAGGTCGCACCCGATGCTGTGCCTGGCCACCAGGTCGAGCACGTGCCGTACCGCGGACACCGACCACAGGTACGCGGCACGGGCGAGGTCGTCCCCGTAGCGACGGCGAGCCCTCGTCAACGACGGGCCGACCCTGGTGCCGAGCAGTCCGGTGCCCCGACCGCTGGCTCCCCCGGCGACCGTCGCCCGGTCGACGACGACGACCCGCAGGTCCGGGTCGAGTTCGAGCAGTTCGAGCGCGGCGGAGAGCCCGGTCAGGCCGGCTCCCACGATGGCGACGTCGACCCGCCGGGTGCCGCGCAGTCGCGACCGGGTCTGCTCTGCCGCCGCCCAGGCCGTCACCACCACCTCAGCCCCTTCGCCACCATGGAGTCGGCCCGGCCCGAGATCCTGCGGGCGATCGCCCACGCGTCGACCGACATGTCCGGCAGTTGGCCGGGCGGCAGCCGATAGCCCTGGAAGAACATGCCGGGCGCGTGCGGGAGGGTGTCGGCGCCGAACACCTTCGGCCGCCCGCCGCGGTCGTTCAGCACCCCGAGATGCCCCAACATGCCCTCCAGGTCCGGCCGCTGACCGGTGGCCGCGATGACGACCTCCGGCTTGATGCTGGTGCCGCCCTCCAGCAGCACGGCCTTCCGGTCGAACCCGGTGACCCCCGGCACCACCTCGATGGCACCCTCGCGCACCGCGGGGATCAGCCCCCGGTCGATGGCGCCGTACGAGTGCCCGATCCGGGCGGTGCCCGCCATCGTGCCCTCCTCTGGCACGGGGATGCCGTACTCGCTCAGGTCGCCCCACTGCCACCGATGCATCAGCAGGCTCGCGCGATTGACCAGCCCGTGCGGCAGCGGTCCGAACTTGATCGCCTGGCTGAGGACCGAGGTCGTCCAGTGCAGCTTGAACAGGACCGGCATGTGGCGGATGGACAGGCGCACGCGGGAGGCGCCGGCGTGGGCCAACGCGACCGCGATGTCGATGCCGGTCGGACCGCAGCCCACGACCAGGACGTCCCTGCCCAGGTACGGATCGGGCACCTGGTAGTCCCTGGCGTGGGTCAGTTCGCCGCCGAACTCCTCCAGCCCCGGCCACCGCGGCATCCACGGCCTGCGGTGCAGTCCCGCCGCGACCACGACGTGCCCGGTGGACAGGTCCCCGATCGAGGTGCGGACCACCCAACCGTCGGCCTCGCGGTCGACCCGGTGCACCTCGGTGCCGAAGCGGATGTCCGGATCGAGGACCTTGACGTACTTCTCGATGTAGGCGATGAAGTCGTCGCGCATCGGCCACGGACCGAACTCCGCCGACAGCGTCATCCCCGGCAGGTGGCTCACCCGCCGCCACGAGTTCATCCGCAGCGACGGGTAGTACGAGTACCAGCTGGAACAGGCCACCGTCTCGCGGTCGAGCAGCATCGGGTTCAGGCCCGCCGCCCTGAGCGTCCAGGCCACCGCGAGACCCCCTGGCCCCGCGCCGATGATCAGCGGGCGGTCACCGCCGTTGGACGCACTGTTGGGCATGGTTCTTCTCCTGCCGCCTGGGGATCAGATCCGTTCCGGAACCGGCGCCGGGTCTCCACTCGACCCGGTGACCCGCCGGTCGAACTCGACAAAGGCGACGATCGGGTGCGGCTCGAACGGAACCTTGAACGACTTCATGAAGTTGCCGAAGATCGCCCGGTCGCCACAGAGGTGGATGGGTACCGCGAGCATCGCCCACTGCAGTCCGAACAATGCCGACCAGGCACCCAGGATCACCGCGTGGGTCACGACGCTGTGCATCACGTTGTAGAGCACGTAGTAGACCTTGGCGATAGGCCCGTTCCGAGCCCGACGAAAGGCGATCGCACCGGGCACGTAGCCGATGAGATCGATATAGGCGAACAAGAAGATCGCAACCGCCCAGTTGATGGCGGACAGCTTCCACAGGAAGATCGCGGAACACGCCACCAGCGCCACCGCGTACTCCGCGCGGAGCAGGCGCAGGGTGGTCCTGCTCTCGAAGCGATTCGCCGTGTCCATCGCCGGCCTATGCGCTCATCGGCTCGGCCACCGCACGTCGGGCGGCGACGCGGGCCACCAGCGCGGCGGCGATGGCCGGGTCGTCCACCACGGTGGCTCCGCCCAGCAGCTGGTCAACGATCAACGCGATACCCTCCTTGAGCACCTTGGCCGCGATGGGTTCCAGCACACCGGCCAGGCTGGGGATGCCGAAGTCGAAGGTGGCCTCGAACGTGACCTCGCAGCCGTCTGCCGCGGCCTCGACCAGCCAGGAGCCGCGAAAGACCTCGAAATCGCCGGCGATCTGCTCGAATACGATCCGCCGTAACGCGGGCTGGATGTAGTCGACCTCGGACCAGCGCAACGGCCCGTTGCGAAACATGATCTCCCATTGGCTGACCATCGACCCGCCCGGCCCCTGCGGCCGAATGACGACCGAGCGGACCTCGTCGACGAATTCCGGGTACCGGTCGAACTCGGTAATTCGCCGAAAGGCCGCGTCCACATCGGCCGTTGTCGACCGAAGGGTGAGTTTCAGGCTACGCATGCGTGTGCACCTCGTGTTCTGGGTTGCGTTCGGCGACCAACCGGACGGCCAGCTCGAATCGTTCGACCAGGAACTCCACGTCGGACCCGGTCATCACCGCGGGCGGGGTGAGCCGCACGACGTGGTCGGAGTTGAGCGACAGGTTGGCCACCACCTGGTTCTCCACCAGGGAGATGAACAGATCGGCCGCGATGGCCGGGTCGGCGAAGTCGACGCCGATCAGCAGCCCGGCGCCACGCACCACCGTGGGGTGATGGGGCAACCACTCGGCCACGATCCGCCGGAACTCCGGGGTGAGCCGGTCGCCGAGTTCGGCGGCCCGGCGGACGAGGTCGTCGTCCCGGATGGCGGTGATGGCGCCGCACACCGCGGCCATCGTGATGGGCGCGGCCGAGAAGGTGGACGTGTGCAGGATCGGGTCCCGGTCGAGCACCGAGAACACCTCTGTCGTGGTGATGGCCGCCGACACCGGCACCACCGCGCCGCCCAGCGCCTTTCCGGACAGCAGGATGTCCGGGCACACGTGCCCCGCGTTCACCCCCCACCAGTGCCCGAGCCGCCCCAGACCGGTCTGCACCTCGTCGACGATCATCAGCGCGCCGTACTCGGAACACAGCGCGCGAACGGAGGCCAGGTAGCCGGCCGGCGGAATGCACACGCCGGCCTCGCCCTGGACGGGTTCGACGATGACCGCCGCCTCCCCCTGGTGCCGCTGCAGCGCGGCAGCGAGGGCCGGGAGGTCGCCGTAGGGCACGTGGGTCACGCCGCCCAGCAGCGGACGGAACGGGCGCTGGAACACCTCGCTCGCCGTGACGGACAACGCGCCGAGCGTCTTGCCGTGGTAGCCGCCGATCATGGACACGAGGTGACGCCTGCCGTTGAGCCGGGCCAGCTTGATCGCCGCCTCGGTGGCCTCCGCGCCGGACGAGGCGAAGTGGATGCGTTCCAGTCCGGGTGGCGTCACCGAGGCCAGCAGCTCGCCGGCCCGCGCCGCGGTCGGTTCGAGGAAGATGCGGGTGCCGATCGGATGGGTGTGCAGCTGCCGCTCCACCTCGGCCACGACGGTCGGGTGCCGGGCACCGGTGATGAACACCCCGTAGCCGCCGGCGTTGAGGATCCGCTCACCCGAGCTCATGGTGATCCACGCCCCGGACGACTCCACCTCCACCTGGCCGCCCAGTACCTCGGCCAGCATTGCCTTCCCCGAGCCCAGCGTCCGCCGGTAGATCGCGGAGATCTGCCCGGCGTCGAGAAGTACGTTCCCGCTGCTCATGTGTCCCCTCAGTCGATCCGCAGCACGTCGCCGGAGAAGGTCCCGGCCAGGCCGCGCTCGGTGCTGGCCCGGGACGGGGGGTGGAACTTGACGCACTGTGCGGCCGCCACCAGGTACGCGACGTCGGGCGAGGAGATGAAGCCCATGCCACCGAGCGCCTCGGCGGCCATACCGGCCGCGTCGACGATGGCGTCCTGGGCGCCGTAGCGGGCGATCATGGTGTTGGTGAGCGCGGCGTTGCTCTTCTCGCCGGCCGCGAGCCGCGTGGCGATGCCCTCCATGAGCAGCGTCGCCGTCTCCAATCGCACGCCGAGGGCGGCCACCCGGTCCCGTCCGAGCTTCCTGTTGGTGAAAGCCCGTTCCACGAGCGCGCTGACCATGCCCAGGTAGCACGAGGTGATCAGCATCTCGAACCACATGAAGCCGACCGTCTGCAGCTCGTCCAGCTCGCCGTTGTCCCCGGTCTCGGTGGGCACGAGCAGGCGATCGTCAACGAAGACGTCCGTCAGGCGGACCTCGTCGCTCTCCGCGCCGGCGAGGACGTTGCTGGCCCAGAACGGGTGAACCGAGATGCCCTCGGTCTGCGCGGGCACGAGCATCATCACGACCTCGGAACCGCCGCCCTCCCTGGGCACGGACACACTCGCCGAGAGCAGGTCCATCGACCGGGACATGCTGCAGGGCCGCTTGGAGCCGTTGACCACGATGCCGCCGTCCCCGCGCACCGCGCCGACGGTGGGCGAGAGGATGCCCTGGCCGGGGTTGCCCTCGGCGAAGCCGGACGACACCAGCAGGTTGTTCGTGGCGATCCCCTCCAGCAGCGCCCACTCGACGCCGCTGGACTGCAGGCTGTCGGCCAGGGTGAAGATCGTCGCCACCGAGAAGTGGTGCATGGTGGACGCCACGGCCAGCGACGGTGACGCCGCCGCGATCGCCCTGGTGATCCTGATGGCCTCCGATGGCGACGCACCGGAGCCGGAGTAGCCGGTGGGGATCAACACCCCGGGCCCGCCCGCCGCCTTGAACATCTCCAGACCGGGGTTACCCGGCCGCTCGAGCTCCAGGAACGGGGTTCCGGACAGCTTGGACAGCAGCCCGGGGAGGTACGCCTCGCACACCTCACGGGCCTCATCGAGCGCGCGCATCATCGCTCCTCCCGATCTGGACGCGGACTCCCGGCCGCGACGATGGAAATGCCCTGGATGTGGGTGGTGCGCAGCACGGGAAAGTTGGCCTCGCCGAACGCGCCCCCGGTCAGGCCGGTACCGCCGTGCGACGGAAGCGGCGTGGTGAAGGCGATGTGCGAGTCGTTGACCTTCAGCACTCCCCCGCAGGTGACCTCGGCCACGAACCGGTCGATCACGTCCCGGTCCGCCGCCCACAGCGAGTTGCGCAGCCCGTACAGGTTGGTGTTGACGAAGTCGATGAAGCTGTCGAACAGCGTCTCGTCGTCGAGCGGTTCGGCCACGATGATCGGCAGCAGCGGGAAGAAGGTCTCGTGCTTCACGGCGTCCAGGTCACGCGCGTGACGCAGCCCGTTCACCCGCAGCACCGTCGGTTCGAGGAAGAAGCCCGCCCCGTCCCGGGTGCCGTCCAGCTGGATGCCGTGTCCGCCGGTGACCACCTCGGCGCCCTGGTCCACCGCGGCCGCCAGTACCCGGTTGAACTTGTCGTGCCGCAGCACCGGGGACAGCAGCACTCCGGGCTGGTCCGGATAGCCCGGCAGGAGGGCCTCCGCCCTGACGACCACGCGGGCGATCAGCTCGTCGGCCACATCCGGGTGCACCACCGCCTGGTTCGGCACCATGCACAACTGTCCAGAACCGTAGAAGCCCTCCACCAACGCGGAGGCGGCCCCGTCCAGGTCGGCGTCCTTCCATACGACGACCACGTCATTGCCCGCCAGCTCCAGGATCGGCTTCTTGCCGACCTCGACGCACCGGCGTTCGATCTTCAGGCCGGCCGGGACGTCGCCGAAGTACATGATGTCGTTGACCTTCGGGCTGGTGAGCCAGGTCTCCAGCATCGGCCCCGGATGCCCGCAGACGACGTTGAGCGTGCCGGGCGGTGCGCCGAGTTCGTCGAGCAACGGCGCCACCAGTTCACGGATGACATAGGTGACGCCGAAGGGCGCCGTCCGCGGCGCGCGCACCACGACGCCGTTGCCGCCCGACAGGCTGGTGGCGCCGAGCAGGGCGCTGACCAGGGGTGCGTTGGCCGGCGGGTTGACGCAGACCACGCCGTCGGCCGCCCTGCGCAGGATGTTGCGGCGGCCGTCGATCATGAACTCCTGCCACATCTGGGTGCTCAGGTAGGCAGCGGTCTCGGGTCGGCTGAGCGCGCGCATTCCCGACATCTCCCACTTGGCCAGCTCCAGTGGGTGCCCCTCCATGACCAGCATCCGGAGGAACTCGTCCTCGCGCGCCAGGATCGTGGCGTGCAGCAGCTCGAGCCACCCGTGCAACCGGGTCGACAGCGGTTCGCACCGCCAGATCCTGGACGCGTCGGCAGCGGCCGCGACGGCATCCAGGACGGTGTCCTTCTCGGCGACCGCCACCCGCCCCACGACGACACCGTCGGGCACGTCGGCCGGCGAGAGCTCGCCGCACTCCAGCTTGCGCTTGAGGGTCAGGCTCGCGAACGAGTCATCCAGAATGGCCCTGGGCGACAAGGCGTACACCCATTTGCCGCTCTCGACGTCCTTGCCCCGGACGTAGCTGCCGAGCGACGGGATGCGGTGGGAATCGTTGACTGTCAACATGCCCCCAGCTCTGTCGGCCATCAGTGGTCGGATCGAGTATCGACACCCGTCCTGAAACTCCCCTGACACGTTCATGAAGCACCCCGGACAAGAAATAGGAGCCGCGTCAGAACCAATGAATACACTTATCTCCCGTCGAGCAACTGACAATTTGCTCAGCGCTTCGTTCTCGATCACTCGGGGTGGCGGACGACCGAGGAAGGGCCTCAATGAGAGACGCGGGCACCCTGCAGGAAATACTGCATTCGACGGAGGGTAGGCGTGATCCGTATCCGATCTACGCCGAACTGCATGCGCTCGGTCCCGTACTCACGGTCGAAGGGCCACACCGTTTCCAGGCGATGGTGCACGGCTATGACGCGGTGAACCAACTCCTCCGCGACCCAGGGTTCAGGGTGCAGGACAGCGATGAGCTGGACCGGCTGAACCGGCAGTGGCGCGACCATCCCATCCAGTCGATGCTGATGCGGTCGATGTTCTTCATGAACGAGCCCAGACACTCGCAGCTGCGCCGGATCTTCAGCCAGGTGTTCACCCCGGCCGGGATGAAGGCGTTCGCCCCCACGATCGTCGACATCGTCGACCGGCACCTCGACCACCTGGCCGAACTGGGCGCGGACGGTGCACCCGTCGACTTCATGAGCGAGTTCGGCATCAAGGTGCCCGGTGACGTCATCAGCGAGCTGATGGGCGTGCCGAAGGAGGACCGTGCCTGGTTCATGCCCAGGGTGCAGGCGTTCAGCGCCACGATCGATCTCGGCGTCAGCCCGGCGGACGTCCTGGAACTCGGCGACCGCTCGGCCCTCGAGCTGGCCGAGTTCTTCACCGACCTGCTCGCGCGGAACCGCAAGGCGCCGCGGAACAACCTGATGACCGACCTCGACCGCGTGTACCGCGAAGCCGGCCTCGACGACAGGGAGCTGGTCGCCGGCCTCATCACCTTCTTCAACGCCGGCGTCGTCACCACCAGCCATCTGTTCGGCAACGGGATCGCCCTGCTGCTCGGCCATCCGGCCGCGGTCGCCGCCCTCGCCGAGGATCCTGGGCCGGCCGTCGGCTACGTCGAGGAGATCCTCCGGTTCGAGGCACCGACACACATCGCCGTGCGCTGGACCCGGGAGGATCAGGAACTGCTCGGGACCGCCATCCCGGCCAGGAGTTCGGTGCTCGTCCTGGTCGCTGCTGCCGGTCGCGATCCGTCCCGCTACGACCGGCCCGACACCTTCGACCCCTTCCGCAAGAACGTGCGACCACTCACGTTCGGCGGCGGGCCGCACTACTGCCTCGGACACATGCTCAGCCGCATGGAGGGCCAGATCGGATTCAGCCGGCTGCTGAAGCGCTTCCCCGACCTGAGCATCGTCGGCACGCCGACCATGCTGGAGCGCTACACAATGCGCGGGTACGGCACTCTGCCGGTCACGCTGTCGGCCTAACAGTTGGGGGCAGCACATGGAGGTACCCGAGAAGGCCCGGCTCGACAACCGGGTGGACGAACTCACCACCCTCCAGCGATACGCGGACAACCCGAACGGATTCCTTGCCCTCAACAAAGGGAACGAGTACTTCACCGCACCCGGCGTCGAAGGCTACATCTGCTACCGACCGTATGGCCGGCGCTGGGTCCAGTTCGGCGGCCCGTTCGCCGACCCGGACAACAGAAAAGCTCTGGAATCCCTCTTTCTTCGCCGGGCCCACACCCGCGGACGAAAGGTCGTCGGAATACAGTTGCAGCGGGCCGACGCCGAACTACTCGCCGACCTGGGAATGACGGTGAACCAGATCGGTGCGTCATACGCGGTCGAACTGGCCGACTTCAGCCTCAGGGGTAAGCATTTCGTCCGTCTCCGTAACAAGATCTCCCGAGCACTACGGGCCGGACTGGAGGTGGCGGAGGTCGATCCGGCGAGCCTGACCGACGTCATCCGCGACATCGATGCCCACTGGCTGCGGCAGAAGGGGGCCCACGCGAAGGAACTGGCCTTCCTGATCGGCGAGGTCGGCGGGCCATGGCAGGCCCACCGCCGACTGTTCATGGGTCACATCGACGGCGCACCCGTCGGGTACATCTCGTTCTCGCCGGCGTACGGAACCCGCCCGGGTTGGCTGCACGACCTGAGCAGGCGCCTGCCGGGCTGCCCACCAGGGGTGATGGAAGCGATCAACTCGCGCGCCGTCGACGACTTCCGCGCCGCGGGTGCGCGTTGGCTGCACTTCGGATTCACCCCGTTCACGGGTCTGGACAGCGGTCCGGCGATGCCGACCGCGAGCCGGGCCGTCTCGAAGATCGTGCACCTGCTGGCCGAACGAGGCGAAGCCGTGTACCCGGCGCGGACCCAACTCGAGTACAAGATGAAGTGGCGCCCCTCGGTCGTGCTGCCGGAGTACGCGGCGTTCGACGGCGGGGTCTCGATACGTTCGCTGTGGAGTCTGCTCCGTCTGACCAGAGTCATCTGAATCCTGCCCCTCCCGCTGTCGCGGCCGGCAAAGGAGGTCACCGCCATGAGCGAGGTACATTTCGAGACGACCTGTGACGCGCCCGTCGACGTGGCGTTCGAATATCTGGACGACTACCGCCACGTACTGGACTACTGGCACGGCATGGTCAGCTACACCCCGATCGGCGACCTGAACCAAGGCCTGGGATCGACGTTCGAGGCCGTGAACAAGGTCGGCCCGTCCACCCTGACCACCACGCTGCGGACCACGGTGTGGGAGAAGAACAGCCGGGTCGTCTACGAGTCGGTCTCCGGGATGGACACCATCACCGTCTTCGAATTCTCCGCGCTGGGCGAGAACCGCTGCCGTATCGACCTGCGGGTCCGCTTCCGGCTACCCGGTGGAGTCGCCGGCCGGGCGATGGAGAAGGCGCTGGCCCCGTTCGTCGGGTCGGCCACCCGCAACACTGCGGACAACCTGGTCCGTGAGATCGCCGCCTACCACCGGGCACGACCTGAACGTCGCCGTTGACGTACCCCCGTGGGCGATGGAGGAATGGCCCCATGAACGCGCCCACCACCGAACCGTTCGTCCCTGTCGACTTCGCCGTCCCGCTTTCCCTGACCGCGGGCCTCCTGCACCTCGTCGTACTGGGCCCCGAACACAACGCCCAGGACCATGCCGCCTGGACGTCCAGCATGGAACACATCCACCGCACCCCTGGGTTCGAGGACCGCCCATGGCCCCGCCCCATGTCGCCGGCGGAGAACCTCCATGACCTCGTCCGACACGCCCAGGACTTCGACGACCGAACCGGCTTCACGTACACCGTTCTCGTCGACAACGAGGTCGTGGGCTGCGTCTACATCTACCCATCGCCGACCCCCGGCGAGGCCGCCGTCCGCTCGTGGGTCCGCGCCGACCACGCCCACCTCGACGAACCCCTGTACCACGCCGTCAGCGACTGGCTCACCACGGACTGGCCGTTCCGGCGGATCCGCTACGCCGAGCGGTCGGGCTGACCACCTCCTGTCGGTTGTCGGGCGTGCGCGGTGAGGGTGTCCAGCGCGGCCCGGATCGCCGGGCGGTTGGTGGCGCCGGTGCGCCAGAGCGCGTGGATGCGACGCACCGGGGGCGGGTCGAGTGGGACGAGGACGACCGCGGAGGTGACGGGTTCGCGGCCGAGCCGCGGAACCACGGCGATCCCGAGGCCGGCCGCGACCAGGGCGAGCTGGGTGGAGTGCTCGGCCGCGGTGTGCCCGAGGCGGCCGGCGGCGGGGCGCCCGGCCAGGACGCCGGTGAACCACCCGTGGCAGAGCTGGCCGTCGGTCCAGGTGATCCAGGTCTGCGTGGCGAGATCGTCCAGCGACAGCGGCCGCCCGGTCGCGAGTGGATGGGACGCGGGGACGGCGAGGTCGAACACGTCGTCGGCGAGGTGCCGTCGGGACAGCTCGGCCGGGACGGGCAGCTCCCGGTCGGGCCAGTCCTGGACGACGGCCACGTCGAGGTCACCGGTGCGCAACGCCGCGATGGCCTCCGGCGGTTCGAGCTCGGACACCGAGAGGGCCAGCTCGGGGTGTCCGGCGCGCAGGTCGGCGGCGGCGCCGGCCACGATGCCGCGGACCGCGGTGGCGAACGCCGCGATCCGCAGCGGACCGGCCACGGTGAGCCGGTGCGCGGCCAGGTCGGCCTCCACCCGCTCGACGTGGCCGAGCAACCCGACCGCCTCGACGGCCAGCAGCAGGCCCGCCTCGGTGAGCCGCACCCCACGGCCCCGCGGTTCCAGCAACCGCTGGCCCACCTCGCGCTCCAGCCTGGTCAGCTGCTGCGACACCGCCGACGCGGTGACGTGCAGCGCGCGGGCCGCGCCGGTGATCGACCCGGCGGTGTGCACGGCGTGCAGCACGCGCAGCCGCTCCAGGTTCAACATTGAAGCGATGCTACACAGTTACCGTCAACAATTGGCGCTTGTGCTTAGCAATGACGCGCGGCACGGTGGTGCGGTGACACGAACCGAACTCAGCACCACCATCACCCTCGGCGGCGACCTCACGGTGCACCGGCTGGGGTTCGGCGCCATGCGGCTCACCCGCCCGGACGGCATCGCCGTCGCCCGCCGGGCCGTCGAGCTCGGCATCACCTTCATCGACACCGCCGATGCCTACGACCTCGGTGACAACGAGACCCTGCTCGCCGAGGCGCTGCACCCCTACCCGTCCGACCTGGTGATCGCGACCAAGGGTGGGCAGTGCCACCCCGGCAACGACTGGATCCCGCTGGGCCGCCCCGAGTACCTGCGGCAACAGGCCGAGCTGAGCCTGCGCCGGCTGCGGCTGGACCGCATCGACCTGTACCAGCTGCACCGGATCGACCCCACCGTGCCGCTGGCCGACCAGCTCGGCGCCCTGCGGCGACTGCAGGACGAGGGCACAGTGCGGCACATCGGGCTGTCCGAGGTCACCCTGGAGCAGCTCATCGAGGCCACCCGCATCGTGCCCGTCGTCGCCGTGCAGAACCGCTACAACCTCGCCGACCGGGCCTGCGAGGACGTGCTGGAACACTGCGAACGCACCGGGATCGCCTTCATCCCCTGGCTGCCCATCGCCCCACTGCGCGCCACGGCCGGCGCCGACCCGCTCGCCACCGTCGCGGCCCGACACGGCGCCACCCGCGCCCAGATCGCCCTCGCCTGGCTGCTGCACCGCTCACCGGCCGTGCTGCCGATCCCCGGCACCTCCTCGGCCGCGCACCTGGAGGAGAACGCGGCCGCCGCCAGGATCCGACTCTCCGACGAGGACCTGGCCGCACTCGCCACCTGAGCCACACCGACGCCAGATGCCAGATGTGGCTCAGGCTCACCGGCGGACACACAATCAACGTGACGGTGGATGAGCGCGACTCCGACGTCGGCGGAGGTGCTGTGTTCCACGACAACCTGGTCGAGCTCGAGGCAGACCGAACCGACTCGACAGGATGAGAGAAGTCCCATGGAGTTCCGCCAGGTCGGGGCCGGCGGCCCACGGGTCATCGAGGCCGAGGTGCTGCCGGTGTCCCTCGACAACAGCGTGGGACAGGTTGTGCTCCCGCGGGTCG
>Ga0190272_10001111_pt1 | contig 13062 bp, 12 predicted proteins | sample Popmic504T_FD_133746 | JGI IMG/M metagenome (GOLD analysis project Ga0190272, IMG submission 133746) | Populus adjacent soil microbial communities from riparian zone of Shoshone River, Wyoming, USA - 504 T | ecosystem: Environmental > Terrestrial > Soil > Riparian zone | place: USA: Wyoming...
CGGACCGTCGCGGTCGGGCAGGATCGCCGCTACGCCGCCGGCGAGCTCGGCCAGTCGCGCGGCGCCGTCGGAGTGATCCGGGTGGGTGTGGGTCAGCAGGATGCCGTCGAGCCGGCCGCCGGCAGCGACAAGCACGGCTTCCAGATGGCCCTCGTCGGCGGGGCCTGGATCGATCGCCCAGCCGGCGGCGACATAGGTGTTGGTCCCATCGAGCGTCATCGGCGACGGGTTGGGCGCACGGACGCGCACGACCCCGTCGGGATGGCGCTCGTCGCCCATCCGTCAATCCTCCCAGGCGACAGCGCGCACAACCTGCAGCCGCGATCTTTGGACGCCGGGCGAATGGCTTTTGGCCCCGCGCCGGCCACCATCGGGGAGGTGCGAGACCCCGACCGGATCAAGCGCTACACGCTGGTTCCGCGCTCACCCGTGGGCGCGAAGCCGGACGGCGTCAAGCGGTTCACGCTCGCCCGCGTCGGCGCCTCCCCCCGCTCCGCCCTCGGCGCCGACCGCCTCGAGCGGATGGAGCAGATCGCCGACTCCGAGCGCGAGCAGCAGTCGCGCAACGGCGGCGAGCCGGACGATCAGGCCAGCCGCAGCTGACCGTCGTCGGGCGGTGGGCCGGGGTCCTGGCCGAGCAGGGCGCGGAAGCGGCGCGCGGCGCTGGGGGCGTCGTCGTCGCGGTTGTTGTTGAAGAGGACGTGAACCTCGGCGGCCTGGTCGGCGAGGCTGTGGGCGCGGTCGGCGACCTCTTCGAGCTCCTCGTCGCCGTAGACCCAGCCGAAGCGCTCGGCGACGGTCTTGCCGGTCAGGTAGCCGTGCGTGTCGCGGCCGTGGAGGCGGACGTAGGCGAGATCGTCGCGGGTGACGGCGTCGACGGCCGGCATGATCGAGAAGTGGTCGCCGGGCGGGGCGTCTACGCAGACGAAGGCGACGCCGTGCTCGGAGCACCAGGCGAGCGTCTCGGACAGCTGCTCGCCCTCGACCCAGTGGCGGTTGCGCAGCTCGAGCGCGAGCTTGCGCGGAGAGACCGCGGCGACCAGCGGCTCCAGCTCCGCGAGGCGGTTCGGGCCGGGCGGCTCGTCGCGCTCACCCGACGGCTTGAACGCCGGTGTCGTCTGGAGCAGCAGCGCGCCGAGCTTGCCGGCCGTCTCCAGCGGCTCGATCGCGTCGAGCAGCTCCTCGACGAGCGCCAGCTCGATGCCCTCCTCGAGCACGACCCGGCCGCGCGGCGTCGTCCGCGCCCGCTCGCGCAGAGTCGGCGGCAGCGAGTCGAGGCTGGCGCTGTGGCGCGACAGCAGCCGGTGCAGCTTTACGTCGAAGGTGAACCCGTCCGGGGTCACGTCGACCCAGCGCCGCACCGTGTCGCGCTCCGGAACCGCATAGAAGCTCGCGTTCAGCTCTACGGCCTCGAACCGCTCCGCGTACCAACCCAGCCGCTGCCCGGCCGGCATCTTCGGCGGATACCAGTCCTTGATGAACCCTGGATCGGCCCAGCTCGAAGTCCCGACGACTATCCGACCAGCCATGACCGCAAGCTACCCGCGCCGTCCCCAGCGATGTCCCGCGGGCGCCACGGCGCGCAGCTCGCTCTCGACGTTCTCGTCCTCCTGCGGCTGACGCGTCCGACGATCGTCGAGGCTGAGCACCTCGGCCTTCGGCAGGTCCACGCGCTCGAGCCGACGGATGTCGTGCACCAGCACGTTGGTCACGCCCTCCCGATGCTCCACCCGCCCGTCGGCAACGACCAACGGCTCGCCACGAACCACCATCCGGCACTCGTCATGGACCGCCGGCGGCACGATCAGGTTGATCGTCCCCAGCTCGTCCTCCAACAACATGAACGTCACCCCCTTCGCCGTCTCCGGCCGCTGCCGCGCCACCACCAGCCCAGCCACCCTCACCTGCGCCCCATGCCCAGCCCGCTCCAACTCCCCACTGGAGATCGTCGCCTCCGGCAACGCCGGCCGCATCAACTCCATCGGATGCTCCCGCAGCGTCACCCCCGTCGACCCGTAATCGGCCAGCAGCCGCTCCCAAGCCGTCAACGCCCGCAACTCCGGCCCCTCATGCCCCTCCAACGGCAGCGCCAGCTGATCCCCCACCGCCCCCAGCGATACAGCCGGCGCCGCCACCCCCAGATTCCACAGCGCCATCCTGCGCCGCTCCTCCTCCGGCCCCTTGACCAAAGCGTCACAGGCGCCAGCCCACGCCAACCGCCCCAAAGTCTCCATCCCCGCCCCACTTCGCCCCGCCAAATCACTCACCGAACTCCACCCGCCGCCCCGCTCCCGCTCCCCCACCAGCGCTCGAATCTCACGCTCAACCACCCCATTGACGTAGCCAAGACCAATCCGCACCCCCAGCGCAGTTCCAGGAGCCACCGACGCCGCTTCCACGGGTGGCGCGGGAAAAGAATCCTCCGCGCGCAGTTCCGAGCACGGGGGATTTTTTCCCGTGACAGGACCCGTGGCCACCAACCCCCCGTCAACCACCTCAACCAAACACTCCACACCGCTAGCAACCACACAAGGCGGCAACACAGCCAACCCCCTCCGCTGCGCCTCATGCACCAAAGCATCCGGCGGATAGAACCCCATCGGCTGCTCATTCAGCAACGCACACAGAAACTCCGCCCCATAGTGCACCCGCAACCACGTCGACTGGTACGCCAACAGCCCAAACGCCGCCGAGTGCGCCTTCGGAAACCCGAACCCCGAGAACCCAACGATCTGCGAGTACACCCGCTCGGCGACGACCCGCTCGACCCCCTTCGCCACCGCCCCCTCGACGAACTGCTCCTCATAACTGCGCATCAGCTCCTCAGACCGCCGTCGGCTCATCGCCCGCCGCAGCCCCTCGGCATCACCGGCCGAGAACCCCGCGAACGCCATCGCGACCTCGATCACCTGGTCCTGGAAGACGATCGCCCCGAGCGTGTCGCGCAGCACCGGCTCGAGCGACGGATGCTCGTAGGGCACCTGGTAGGCGGGGTCCTCGCGTAGCGCCCGCCGCCGCTCGATGTAGGGGTGGACGGCGCCGCCGAGGATCGGACCGGGCCGGACGATCGCGACCTGGACGGTGAGGTCGTCGAGATTCTCAGGCCGCGTTCGCTTGAGCATCTGCATCTGGGCGCGGCTCTCGATCTGGAAGACGCCCATCGTGTCGGCCGCCTGGATCTCGGCGTAGACCGCCTTGTCGGCGAGGTCGATCCGCGACAGGTCGATCAGCTCGCCGCGCGTGCGGGCGACCGTCTCGACACAGCGCTCGACGGCCGACAGCATCCCGAGGCCGAGCAGGTCGACCTTCAGGAAACCGGCGTCGTTGCAGGAGTCCTTGTCCCACTGGACCACCTGACGGCCCTCCATGGCGGCCGGCTGGATCGGGCAGAGGTCGGTCAGCGGCTCGCTCGAGACGACCATTCCGCCGGGGTGTTGGGACAAGTGGCGCGGCAGCCGGCGGGCGTCGCGGACGAGTCCGATCAGCGCCTGCCAGCGTGGGTTGGCGGCGTCGATCGCACGTGCCTGGGCGACGTCGGGCGCTATGTCGTTGCCCGAGCGCCAGGGATCGACGGTGCGCGCGATCCGCTCGATCTCGGCGGGCGGCAGGCCGAGCGTCTTGGCGAAGTCGCGCACCGCCGATGGCGCCTGGTAGGTCGGGAAGGAGGCGACGAGCGCCGAATGCTCATGGCCAAAGCGCTCATGGACGCGCGGGATCAGCTTCTCCCGGATGTCGCGCGGAAAGTCGAGGTCGATGTCGGGCATCGCCCGGAGGTCGTCGTTGAGGAAGCGGCCGAGGTGGAGGTTCTGTTGGACCGGGTCGATGTGCGAGAGGCCGGTCAGGTAGCAGACGAGCGACGAGACGCTGGAGCCGCGCCCGCGGCCGGGCGGCAGCAGCGCCCGTGCCGTGTCGGGACCGCGGACCTCTGCCGCGACCTCACGCGCCAGCTCGAGCATGTCGCGGTGGAGCAGGAAGAAGCCGGACAGGCCGAGCTTGCGGATCACGGCCAGCTCCTCGTCGAGCCGGGGGTCGGCGGCGGCACGCTCGTCGCGTCGCGGGTAGCGCTCGTCCATTCGCGCCCGGCAGATCTCCGCCAGCTCGCGGTCGGCCTCGGGGTCTCCCTGGCGCGGGTAGGAGTAGCCGAGGTCGCGGCGGAGGTCGAACTCGATCCGCTCGGCGATCCGCAGCGTCTCGGTGACGGCGTCGGGATGGTCGGAGAAGCGAGCGGCCATCGCTGCCGGACTGTCGAGCACATGCGAGCGGTTGCCACGCCGCTGGGCCTCGCACTCGTCGAGCGTACGGCCGAGCCGGACGGCGACGAGCGCGTCTTGAAGCGCTGCACGCGACTTGTGGTGGGCGTGGACGTTGCCCGTCGCGACGCACGGCACGCCGATCCGCTCGGCGAGCTCGGAGAGCAGGCGGTTGCGCCGGCGGTCGTTGCGGGCAAACGGCCGCTGTAGCTCAATCCGCAGGTAGTCGGGACCGAAGATCGCGAGCAGCCGCCGCGCGGCGCGGGCGGCATCGGCGTGTCGGCCCTCCTCGACAGCGCGAGCTACAGGACCGCGGCTGGCGCAACCGGAAAGGCAGATCAGTCCGGCGGTGTGCTGCTCGAGATCGGCGTAGGCGGTCGAAGGCGGCAACGGCTCCCGGCCGGGATGCGACCGGGTGTCGGCATGCGCCTTGGTGATCAGCTGGCAGAGGTTGGAGTAGCCCGCGCGCGTTGCGCAGATCAACGTCAGATGGGCGCCGTCCTCCAGCGTCAGCTCAGCGCCGGTGATCGGGCGCAGAGTCTCGAGTGGGCCGCCGAACCGGGTCGTCTCCGCGAGCTCCATCGCCCCGTGCAGCCCATCGTGGTCGGTCAGAGCGAGCGCGCTGTAGGCAAATCCATGGGCGGCCACTGCCAACTCGTCCGGCAGCGACGCCCCGTCGAGGAACGAATACGCCGAGTGACAATGCAGCTCCACATAGATCGACACGAACACATGTTCGCATCAGTTCGGCGTCGCTTCCAGCGCCGCACGGCCTCGCCGGCGACGGAGAGCGCTGGATTAGCCGCGATCGGCCAGCGCTTGAGCGGCCGCCGCGAAACTGCGTAGATCATCAAGTCGGCCGAGTGCGCCGAACACCTCACGGTCGTCGATGTCGAGGTACATGTGCACGAGTACGTTGCGCTGACCGGCCGCGGCAGCCAGGGTCTCGCCAAGGTCCTTGTCGATGTGGCCCCCTGTGGCCAAGCTCCGGAATAGGCCCGCGTAGTCGCTGGGTGGGTCGACGGCCAGCTCGCTCACCAGTTGCGCGCCGATGTCGATGCAGGCTTGGATAGCGAGCTGAAGCCAACGCTCGGTCATCGCCCGCAACCGCTCGTCTGCGAGATATGCGTCGAGGCCGCCCGCCTGGACCTCGTCGAGCAGCTCAATTAGACGCTCGAGTCGATCAAGCCGGCTGCCGATCCGCTCAACGTCGACCAAAGCGACCTTCCTCGATACGACGTCTACGCCCCGCGGCCAGCATCGCGCGCAACGGCGCCGTGTCGAAGTAGTCGAGCAGCGCAGTGGTCTCGAGCCGGACCCTCGCCTTGGGGTCGCGGTCGAGCAGACGGGTTGCGCCTGACATCGCCCTATGCCGCAGCAGCGGCGGGGCCTCATTGAGGACGACCAGGTCGATCTCGTTCGTCCCCAGCGTCGCGACCGCCGCCGACGACAGGTCGGCCCGCAGAGAAGCCAGCTCCTCCCGCGGCAAATCGGGATCCAGCCAGACCGCTATGTCGACATCGGACAGGGGCCCGACCTTGTTGCCTCTGGCTAGCGACCCGAAGAGCATTCCGGCCACCACATGGTCGCGATCGAGCGCATGCGAGAGCCGTTCCCGCTCCGCCGCGCCGATCCTTGGTACCGAAGCCCCCTCGTCGACCTTGGTCATGCCTTCATCCTCGCGCATCGCACGGATGGCCATCGCTACCGAGCCGGCCGGTCAGCTGCGCTGGGTGTGCCAGGCGCGGGTCTCTAGGTCGCGGAAGACGACGGTGTTGCGACCGTTCTCGAGGACGAGCTCGAAGTAGCGGCGGCGCAGGGGCTCGGAGGTCCACCAGCGATCCTCGACGACCCAGTCCTCGCGAACGGCCTCGACGCGCAGGCGACCGACGCTGATCGGCCGGCCGTCGAGACCGACCTCGACGCGCGCTGGACGCGGCGCCCCAAGCCGACGGGCCTTGACGCTCATGCTCGGCCTACGGGTCCGGGAACGGGGCGAGGACGGCACGGCGCTCCGGTATCCGCGATCCCGGGTCGACGTCGAGCACGCGCAGAGCGGCGCCCTCCCCCGCCGCCTGGCGCGCCTGATGGACCGCCTCGGCGAGCCGGCCTCGGCGCTCGGCCTCGCCGCCGTCGAGCATCCGCGTCTGCTCGCGCGCCGGCGGTCCGAACGCCTCGACCTCGAGCGCCAGCGACTCGGCGGGAGCGGGCAGCTCTCCGAGTCGCGGCGTCAGGACGATCCGCAGCCGCTCGGGCTCGGCGCTGGCGTGGCGCAGCGTGACCTCGGTCCGCCATGTCCCGCCGGCGACGAAGCGCGCCGACAACGCGACCGCGCGCAACGCCCGGCCGCGCCGCTCGCGCCGCGCCAGCATCCGCGCGATCAGCAGCTCCAGCGTTCGCTCGAGCTGTTGACCGGAGACCCCCTCGGGTAGCTCGACGCGCTCGGTGATGGGCTCCGGCGGGCGTCGCGGCCGCAGCGGCAGGTCGCGGCCGTGCGCCAGCTCCCGCGCCAGCAGGCCCGGGTGTCCGAACCGCTCGACCAGCGCCGGCGCCGGCAGGGCCGCGAGCTCGCCAAGCGTCCGGATCCCGAGCCGCTCGAGCGTCTCGGGAATCTCCGCGAGCCCCGATCGCTCGCGCAGCAGGCCGACCGGCAGCGGCTCGAGGAAGCGCTCCAATCGCCGCGCGTCGACCTTCAGCGTCGGGCGCCGCTGCGATGTCTCGCTGGCCGCACACCAGGCGGCGAAACGGCTCGACGCGACGCCCAGCCGCGCCCGACCGAGCTCGTCGCGCGCAGCTCGCAGAACGCCGTCGAGACTGCCCCCGTGAATGCCCTGCAACCCGCCGGCGTCGAAGAACGCCACCCCGGCCCGTGCGGACTCCGGCGCGCCGCCGATCGCCTCGATCCGCCCCAGCACGACCTCCCACAGTCCGCGCACGCCTTCCGGATCGGGCGGCACCAGCCGCAGCTCCGGACAGCGCGACAGTGCCTCCCCCACACGCATCCCAGCGGCAACGCCGAACGTCTCGGCCCGCGGCGAGACCTCGCCGATCGCCTGCTCGCGTCCCGGCTCCGGGCCGAGCACCACCGCCTCCTCCGCCAGCACCCGCCGATCCCCCAACGCCGCAAGCAGCGAAAAGCGAGGGATCAGAACACAAACCACCATACGAACACATGTTCGCATACACTCAGGACGTCGCTCCCATAGGATCGAGGCTCGATGACGCAGAGCACCGGCTCCGGCACCTCACTGCGCACCCGCGTCTTCCTCGTTAACGCCTTCGTCTTCGTCATCGCCGGCACCTTGCTGGCGCTGACCCCCGCGACGATCAGCGTGCCGACCAATCTCAGTGAGACGCTCGTGCTGGCGATCGGCCTCACTGCCACGGTGCTGTTGAACCTGCTCGTCGTCGGCCGCACCTTCGCCCCGCTGAGCCGGCTGATCGAGGCGATGGAGCGGTTCGAGCCGCTGAACGCCGACTACCGCGTGCCGGTCTACGGCAATGAGCGCGAGATCGTCCAGCTGACGAAGGCGTTCAACGACATGCTCGACCGGATCGAGCGCGAGCGGCGCGAGAGCGTTCAGCGCTCGCTGGCGGCCCAGGAGCGCGAGCGCCAGCGCGTCGCTCAGGAGCTGCACGACGAGATCGGCCAGAGCCTGACAGCGCTGCTGCTGCAGATCGAGGGGCTCGAACGCTCGGCGGCCGGCGAGGAGCGCGAGGAGCTCGCCGAGCTGCGCCAGGCGACGCGCGACACGCTCAACCAGGTCCGCGGCGTCGCCCAGCGACTGCGCCCCGAGGTGCTCGACGATCTCGGCCTCGGCAGGGCGATCTCCGCGCTCTGCGAACGGCTCGGCGAGCAGAGCGGGATCGCGATCCGCTGCGACATCGACCCCGAGCTGCCGCAGCTCGCGCCGGAGGCCGAGCTGGTCACCTACCGCGTCGCCCAGGAGGCGCTGACCAACACGCTGCGCCACTCCGGCGCCGAGCGCGCCGCGGTGACGCTGGAGCAGGACGGCGAGGACGTGCTGCTGACCGTCGCCGACGACGGTCGCGGCCTCGGCGACGCCGATCCCGGCGCCGGCATCCAGGGCATGCGCGAGCGGGCGCTGCTGATCGGCGCGCGCTTCCGGATCGATCCTGGCGAGGAGTCCGGCGCCGTCGTGCGGCTGCGCGTCGACGGGCGGCCGTGGACCGCGCGGCCGGTCGTGAATACTGGAACGGCGATGACCGGGACCCGGCAGCGATGATCCGCCTGCTCGTGGTCGACGACCACGCGGCCGTCCGCGCCGGGCTGTTCGGCCTGCTGCGCCGCGAGCCGGGGCTGGTGCCGCTCGCCGCCTGCGGCAGCCTCGGCGAGGCGCTGCGCGAGGCGCGCAGCCTCGAGCCCCAGGTCGCGCTGATCGACTTCCAGCTCCCCGATGGCGACGGCCTCACGCTCTGTCGCGAGCTGAAGCTGCTGCCGAAGCCGCCGCTGGTCGTGATCTACTCGGCGTTCGCGCGACCCGCGCTGGCCGTAGCGGCGACGCTGGCGGGCGCCGACGGGCTCGTCGACAAGGGCGTCGAGGTCGACGACCTGTTCGACGCGATCCGCGCCGTCGGCCGCGGCGAGCAGGCGCTGCCGCCGCTCGAGCCGGAGATGATCACTCGCTGCACGGCGCGGCTCGCCCCAGACGACGTCTCGATCTTCGGGATGCTGATGAGCGGCACCTCGATCGGCGACACCGCCGCGGTGCTCAGCACCGGCGAGCAGCAGATCGAGGACCGCCTGCGCGGGATGCTCGGCGATCTGCTGGCGGACTCGCCTAGATCTCAGTCAGCGCCTTCGTGAAGCTCGTCAGCACACGTGGGCCGTCGTCAGCCACGACGACGAGGTCCTCGATCCGCACCCCCAGCTCGCCGGGCAGGTAGACGCCCGGCTCGACCGTGACGACGCTGCTGGCGGCCAGCGTGCCCTCGGCCGCCTTCGCGATCCGGGGGCCCTCGTGGACCTCGAGCCCGACGCCGTGGCCGAGGCCGTGGCCGAAGCGGTCGCCGTGCCCACCGGCGGCGATGATCTCGCGCGCGACACCGTCGACGGCGGCGCAGCCCACTCCCGGGGCGACCGCCGCCAGCGCCGCCTCCTGAGCGCGCAGCACCAGCTCGTAGACCTCGCGCTCGCGCTCGCCGACCGGACCGCTGGCGAGCGTCCGGGTGCAGTCGGAGCAGTAGCCGTCGAGCCGCGCCCCCCAGTCGATCGTGACCAGGACGCCGGCCGGGATCTCGACGTCGCGCGGCTCGGCGTGCGGCAGCGCTCCGTGCGGACCGGCGGCGACGATCGAGGGGAACGACGGGTCCTCGGCGCCCGCGGTGCGCATCTCCTGCTCGAGATCGAGCGCCAGCGCGCGCTCGGTGCGCCCCGCCAGCCCGCGCGCGATCGTCTTCTCGAAGGCGGCGGTGGCCAGCTCGGAGGCCGCGGCGATCCGCTCCAGCTCGGCGTCGTCCTTGACCTCGCGCAGCTCCTCGACCAGACCGCCCGCCTCGACCAGCTCGGCTCCCGCGCCCGCCTTCTCGACCAGCCGCGCGTGCGCCTTGACGGTCACGTGCGCCTCGTCGAAGCCGGCGCGGCCCGGGGGCAGACGGCTCGCCAAATCGCCGAGCAGATCGCGCCCCGCGCGGACGATCTCGAAGCCGTCGCCGACCTGCTCGGCGGCCTGCTCGGTGTAACGGAAGTCGGTCAGGAAGAGGCGCTCGTCGGCGGTCACGAGGCAGGCGCCGTTGGTGCCGGTGAAGCCGCTCAGCCAGCGAAGGCCGACGAGGTCGGTCACCAGCAGCGCCGCCAGATCGCGCTCGCGCAGCCGCTCGACGACGCGATCCACTCGCGCCGTGCTCACTCGCCCAGCTCGCGGCGCAGGATCTCCAGCGCCTCGCGATATCCGTCGGGGCCCTTGCCCTGCACGCGGCCGATGCAGAGGTCGCGGATCACCGACACGGCGCGCCAGTCGTCGCGGCTGTCGACCTCGGAGATGTGGACCTCGACCGCCGGCAGGCCGCAGACGTCGAGCGCGTCGCGGATCGCGTACGAGTAGTGAGTCCAGGCGCCGGGATTGAGCAGCAGCCCGTCGGCGCGATCGCGTGCGGCGTGGAGCTGCTCGCAGTACTCGCCCTCGTGGTTGGTCTGCCAGAAGGTGAGGTCGAAGCCGAGCTCGTCGGCGAAGCCCTTGATCTTGCCCTCCATCTGGGGCAGGTTGAAGGTCCCGTAGATCGCCGGGTCGCGCTTGCCGAGCTGATCGAGGTTGACGCCGTGGAGGACTGTTATGCGGTGCTTCTTCACGCGTCGAGCCTAGCTTTCGACATGGATCTCCTCGATGGCGGCGCGGAGAGCCGCGGGGGTGACGTCGTGCCCAGGCGTGACTTCGCCCGCTGCTTGGACGAGGACGAATGGGACGCGACCGCCCTCGCGCTTCTTGTCGCGCTCGGTCAGGCCGACGACTTCGTCGACGGTGGCGCCGTCGAAGGTCAGTGGCAGTCCATGGTCCGCGAGCAGACCGGCGACCTCGTCCCGAAGCGCGTCCTGGCCGGAGAGCCGAAGCGCCGCGAGCAGGCCGACGGCCACCGCCTCGCCGTGGCGGTAGCGGGCATATCCGGTAGCCGACTCGATCGCGTGGGCGACCGTGTGGCCGAGATTGAGGACCTGACGGCGGCCGCCGTCGCGCTCGTCCTCGGCGACGACGGCGAGCTTGGTGCGCAGGCAGCCGAGGATCGTCTCGTCGTCGACGTCTCCCCCGCGCCGGACCCGGGCCCAGAGCGCGCCGCCGGCGATCAGGGCGGTCTTGACGACCTCGGCGCAGCCGGCGGACAGCTCCTCGGGGGGCAGCGTCTCGAGGACGGCCGGGTCGCAGATCACGGCGGCCGGCTGCAGGTAGACGCCGGCGTAGTTCTTGCCCTCGGGCAGGTCGACGCCGGTCTTGCCGCCGTAGGCGGAGTCGACCTGGGCGACGAGCGTCGTCGGCACCTGGACATGGCGGGCGCCGCGCTGGTAGACGGCGGCGCAGAAGCCGGCGAGGTCGCCGACGACGCCGCCACCGACCGCTACGACGAGATCGCCGCGCTCGGCGCCGGCGGTGGCGAGGTCGCGCAGGACGATCTCGGCGGTCGAAAGCGTCTTGTGGCGCTCTCCGGCGGGGATCGCGATGGTGTGGTCGGCGGGGACCGTGTGGTGAGCGGCCACCTGCTCGTCGGTGACGACGAACCGGCGTCCGTCGGCGGGGTACGCGAAGCCACTCTCAACCAGGCCGCGGCCGAAGAAGACCGGGTAGTTGCCGGAGGCCGTCTCGGCCCAGATCAGGCGAATGTCCGCGATGCCGTCGGCGCGCGCCTCGCGGAGGGCATCGAGCGCCGGCAGGGCACGGCGGGCGACGTCGCGGCCGTTGGGCGGCAGCAGGGCGCCGGCGACGGACTCGTAGACGGCGCGGCGCTCGGCGTGGAGCTGCTCGAAGCGGGCGCGGTCGCGGGCGAGCGGCCGGCCCTTGCCGGCGGCGCGGCGCCAGGCGTCCTCGGCGCGGACGTCGAGGTGGATGACGGTGTGGTCGCGCAGCGCGTCGCGGACGTGCTCGGAGCCGAGCGCGCCGCCGCCGAGCGCGACGACCTCGGCGTCGTCGCGGGCGAGCAGCGCGAGGATCGTCTGCTCCTCGCGCTCGCGGAACGCCGCCTCGCCCTGGCGGTCGAAGAACTGCTCGAGCGGCTCGCCGAGCGCGGCCTCGAGCTGCTTGTCGGAGTCGAGCGCCTCGCAGCCCAGCTCGGCCGCCAGCTTGCGCGCGCCGCTGGACTTGCCGGCGCCCATGAAGCCGACGAGCACGAACGCGCCGCCCGGGCGGCGACGGCCTCCCCCCTTGCTGCTCAGCGCCTCCACCCGATGCGCTCCTCGTAGGCGCGCAGGGCGGCGACGGCGTCGTCGACGTGATCGCCGCCGAGCTTGTCCTTGTAGGCGTCGGCCAGGACGAGCGCGACCATCGCCTCGGCGACGACGGCCGCGGCGGGGACCGTGCAGGAGTCGGTCCGCTCGCGCAGGGCGGCAGCCGGCTCCTTCGTCTCGATGTCGACCGAGCGCAGCGGCTTGGTCAGCGTCGGCAGCGGCTTCATCGCGCCGCGCACGACGACCAGGTCGCCGTTGGTCATGCCGCCCTCGATGCCGCCGGCGCGGTTGGTCTCGCGCTGAAAGCCCTGCTGCTCGGTGTGGAAGATCTCGTCGTGGGCCTTCGAGCCGACGCGGCCGGCGAGGTCGAAGCCGTCGCCGATCCCGACGCCCTTCATCGCCTGGATCGACATGATCGCCTGGGCGAGGCGGCCGTCGAGCCGCGTCTCCCACGAGACATAGGAGCCGATGCCCGGCGTGACCCCGAAGGCGACGACGTCGTAGATCCCGCCGAGCGACTCGTTCGCCTTGCGCGCGACGTTGATCTCCTCGACCATCGCGGCGGTCGCGTCGTCGTCGAGGCAGCGGACCGGCGACTCGTCGACGGCGGCGAACGAGTCGGCCGTCAGGTCGTCGCGCAGCGGCGCGGTGACCGACCCGATCTGCAGCACGTGGCTGCGAATCTCGACGCCGAAGGCGCGCAGGTAGACCTTCGCCAGCGCGCCGGCGGCGACGCGCGCGGTCGTCTCACGCGCGCTGGCGCGCTCGAGCACGTTGCGGACGTCGGTGAAGCCGTACTTCTGGACGCCCGGCAGGTCGGCGTGCCCGGGCCGCGGCAGGTGGACCTCCGCGACCTCGGCGTCGACCGGCCACGGGTTCATCCGCTCTTCCCAGTTCTTGTAGTCGCGGTTGGCGATCCGC
>Ga0190272_10001112_pt1 | contig 13055 bp, 7 predicted proteins | sample Popmic504T_FD_133746 | JGI IMG/M metagenome (GOLD analysis project Ga0190272, IMG submission 133746) | Populus adjacent soil microbial communities from riparian zone of Shoshone River, Wyoming, USA - 504 T | ecosystem: Environmental > Terrestrial > Soil > Riparian zone | place: USA: Wyoming...
CGCGCGGTCAGCTCCGGCCCGTGCGTGACGATGGGGTAGCCGTTCAGCTCGGTGCCCTCGCACAGAGCCCGCTCGGCCGCGGCCAGGTCGCCGACCCGGGTGTAGCTGTCCAGCGTGATGGTGCCGACCGTGGTGGCGTCCGCTGTCTTCGTGGCGGCCAGCCCGGCCCGCATCACCGCCTGCGCGCCGAAGCCCATCCTGGGCTGCACCACCAGGGAACCGGCCGTCCGGACGAACTCACCGAAGTCGACCGGCCCCACAGGGCATGGGCTCATACCCGAACCCCGGCGGGCTCCAGGCACAGCGAGCCGTCCGACCCCGACGGCAGCGACCGCACGAAGTTCCGGAAGTCCAGCACCACCCCGGCGCCGTCCTCGAACACCGCGTCGAACCCGGCGGCCAGCAGCGACCGCGCCTGCTCGTTGTCGCCGCCGCCGGTGGTGCCGAGCTTGCCGCCGATCACCAGCGGTGTCGCCGCCAACTGCTCGCACGAACGCAGCAGCGCCGCGACCCGCCGCCCGTCCTGGTAGCCGTGCCCGTTGACGCTGCTGATCACCACCATCGCCGGGTCCAGCCGCCGGCACTCGTCGACCAGCAGGTCGTCCGGCACGCACGGCCCGAGGTTCACCACGTGGTAGCCCAGCTCCTCGATGAGCAGCTGCAGGAACACCAGGTTCCAGGTATGCGCGTCCGACGTCAGGCCGCTGACCACCACGGTCGGCGCGCGGCGAGCCGGCGCCGTCATCCGCCGACCCGTAGGTGCGTGCGGTGGTGCTCGATCCGCGAGGCGGACAGCACCTGTTCACCGCGCACCACGACCTCGGTCGGCGCCGGCCGGCCGAGGAACATCAGCAGGCTCGCCGTCGGCCCGTACGCCCCGGCGTTCGGGATGCTCACCAGGTCACCGGGTTCCAGCGCCGGCAGGGCGATCTCCCGGCCCAGCACGTCGCCCGGGGTGCACAGCGGCCCGACCAGGCTGGCCGACTCGACCTCCCCGTCGGCCGGCACCCGCACCGACACCGGCAGCAGCCGGCCGAGCCCGGACATGCCGCCGAAGGTGTTGATCCCCGCGTCGATGATCACGAACTTCCGCCCGCGGCTCACCTTCACGTTGCTCACCTCGGCGACCAGGGTGCCGCTGCCGCCGACCAGGTACCGCCCGGACTCGCAGGCGATCGTCGGACCGCCGGTGCGCCACCCGGGCAGGTGGATGTCCAGCGCCACCTCGAGTTCGGAGCGCAGCTTGGAGTACGAGGCGCGCTCGCCCGGCACCGCGTACGGCACCGTGAAGCCGCCGCCGATGTCCAGGTAGCGCAGCGGGATGTCAAGGTCCTGCGCCAGCCCCGCGGCCAGCTCGATGGTGTGCTGGAACTCCCCGATCAGGCTCGCCTCGTCGCGCGCATTGCTCAGCGGGAAGAAGTGCATCCCGGCGATCCGCGCGCCCGGCAGCGACCGCAACGCCGGCAGCACCTCGCCCAGCGTCTCGCTGTCGAAGCCGAACTGCGACGGCGTGCCGGTCATCCGGATGCTGGTGGTGGCGCTGGCCGACACGCTGTTGATCCGCAGCAGGCAGTCGGCGATCACGCCGTGGTCACGCGCAGCCGCGCCGACCCGGCGCACGTCGGTGACCGAGTCGGTGGAGAACGTCCGCACCCCGCGGCGGATCGCCTCGGTCAACTCGCGGGAAGTCTTACCCGGGCCGGTGTACAGGCACTCCGAGCCGGTGAACCCCGCGTCCAGCGCGGCGGCCAGCTCGCCCGTCGAGCTGATCTCCGCGCGGCAGCCGCCCTCGCGCAGGGTCCGCACCAGCTCCGGGTGCGGGTTCGCCTTGAGCGCGTAGAACAGCTCGAACTCCTCGGGCAGCGAGTCGACCAGCTCGCGCCGCGCGGCGTCCACCTCGTCCAGGTCGTAGACGTACAGCGGCGTGCCGAACCGGGCGGCCAGCTCGGCGTACCTGCTCACGACGCACTTCCCTTCAGCAGTCCCAACAACGCCGTGCGCGCGTTCTTGCCGTGCTGGGTGAGCGGCAGCTCGTCGAGCACCTGGCAGGTGGCCGGCACTTTCGCCGGTTCCAACCGCTGCGCCAACTCCTTGAGCACCACGTGCGGCGCCAGCTCTCCGGTCACGAAGATCGCCAGGTCGTGGTCGTCGCCGGGCGGCAGCACCGCGGCGGTGTGCACCCCGGGCACGTCCATCGCCGCGGCCTCGATCTCGATGGTGCTCATCCGGATTCCCTTGCGTTTGAACATGTCGTCGCGCCGGCCCTCGAAGTACAGGTAGCCGTCGGTGTCCACCGAGCCGTAGTCGCCGGTGTGCAGCCGGAGTTCCCCGGTGGCCGGGTCGCGACGGAAGGTCCGCGCGGACAGCTCCGGCGAGCGCCAGTAGCCGGGCATCACGTGCGGGCCTGCGGCCACGATCTCGCCGACCTCGCCGGTGGGCACCGGCCGGCCGTCGGCGTCCAGCACCAGCACGGTGGTGCCGGGCAGCGGCAGGCCGACCGACTGCGGCCGCTCCCCGTCCCGCTCCGGCGGCATGATCGAGATGCGCTTGCACTCGGTCTGCCCGAACTGGCGCACCACCCGCACCTCGGGGAACGCCGTCCGCAGCGCCTCGATGGTCGACGGCGGCAGCGCGGCACCGGTGTTGGTGAACATCCGCACCGGCGGCGCGGGCTCGGCGTCGCGCTCGGCCAGGGTGGCGATCATGGTGGCCAGCGACGGCACGATCGGCACCACCGTGGCGCCCACCTCGCGCATCCGGCGCAGCAACAGCAGGTCGGACTCCTCGCCGGCCAGCACGATCTCGCTGCGCCCCAGGCACGCCAGCAACACCTTGTACAGCCCGTAGTCCCAGGACAGCGGGAACCGGCAGAACACCACGTCGTCCGGCCGGTAGCGCAGCACCGCGTCGATCGCCCGGCAGGCGAAGGTGACCTGGGCGTGCGGCCCGATCACCGCCTTGGGCGCCGCGGTGCTGCCCGAGGTGTAGATGAGCACGGCCGGCTGGTCCGGCTCGATCCCGTTGTCCACCAGCTCTACGGGCGCGGCGGTCATCTCGGCCCACACCTCGGCCAGGTCGAACACCGGGAGGTCGGTGATGGCGCGCAGCCGCTCGGCGGCCGCGCCGGCGGCGATCACCGCGGCCGGTTCGGCGTTGTCCAGCACCGAGGTGAGGTGGAACTCCTTCATCGCCGGGTTCAGCGGCACGAACACCACCCCGGCCCGCGCCGCGCCGTAGAACAGCGCCACCTGCTCGCACCGGCTGGGCAGCTGCACCACCAGTCGGTCGCCACGTCGTACGCCCCGCTCACCCAGCCAGCGGGCCACCGCGTGGCTCAGCTCGGCCAGCCGCCGGTAGGTCAGCGTCGACGTCGAGTCACGCACCGCCGTGGTGTCCGGCGCCGTGCCGGCCGCGTCGTCCAGCAGCCCGTGTACGAGATCCGTCCCAGCCAATGCCGCACCCCAATTCATTACCGGAAAGGAGGCGAGCCGCCGGCAGGAAATACCGACGAGAAGAACGGACCCAGCTCGGCCCCGGACCGAAGGCTAACCAGCGCTCCGGGTCGGCCACACCCCTAGGCCGCGGCGCTCACCCCTATTGTCGTCCGGCGTCACGGCGGCCTCCCTGGCCAGCCGGGAACGGTCCACCTTGCGGTTGGGATTGAGCGGGAATTCGGTCATGTGCCGGTACTGTCGCGGCACCATCGCGGTCGGCAGCACCCGGCGCAGCTGCGTGGCCAGCGCTCCCGGCCGGCTCGGCGTCCCTGTGTAGAACACCACCAGCTCGGTCCCGCTGTCGCCGTCCCTGGTCACCGCCACCGCGTCGTCCACCCCGGCGCAGCCGCGCAGCGCGTGCTCGATCTCGGCCAGTTCCACCCGCAGCCCCTGCACCTGCACCTGCGCGTCCAGCCGCCCCAGGTACACCAGTTCGCCGTTGGCCAGCCGGCGCACCCGGTCCCCGGTGCGGTACCAGCGCATCCCGTCGCGGTCCAGGAACCGCCCCTGCCCGTCCTGCGGATCGAGGTAACCGGGGGTGAGCTGCGGCCCGGTGATGCACAGCTCGCCCTCGGTCTCCGACGGCTCGTCGTCGGCTGTCAGCAGCGCGTGCCGGTGCCCTTCGTGCACCGTGCCGATCGGCACCAGCCCGTTCACGCACAGGCCGGGCGAGGACTCCGCGTCCCAGCGATGGCCACTCACCGTGACGGTCAGCTCGGTCGGCCCGTAGATGTTCTCCACCGTCGACCGGGGCGCGGCGGCCTGCCAGTCGGCCGCGTCCGATGCCCGCAACGCCTCGCCGGCGAACAGGCTCCAGCGCAGCGTCGGCATCGACCCCGGGTCCAGCCCGCCCAGCCGACGTACCAGCGAAATGCCGCTGGGCGTGGAGAACCACACGCTCACCCGGTGCTCGGACAGGAAATTCGGCAGCACCCGATAGACCGGCCCTGGCACCGGCTGCACCGTCGCCCCTGCGCCCCAGGCGCAGAACAGGTCGAACATCGCGCAGTCGAAGTTCAGGTCGAACGTCTGCGAGAACACGTCGTCGGCGTCGAAGTCGTACCGCCGGTCGATGAGCCCGAAGTAGTGGTTCGTATTACCGTGCGTGATCGGCACGGCCTTGGGCCGCCCGGTCGACCCCGACGTGAACAACACGTACGCCACGTCGTCGGCGGCCGCCCCGGCCGGCTCGTCCAGCGCCGCCCCGCCGGTCACCGGGATGCTGCCGGCCGCCGCCGGCGCCAGCATCGGCAGGTCCAACCCGGCCGCGGCCAGCTCCGCCGTCACCGCCAGCCCGGCCTCGTCCACCAGCAGCGCCGCGACCTCGGCCGCCTCCAGCATCCGCTTCGTCCGCACCGCCGGGAAGTCCGGGTACAGCGGCACCGCCGTCGCCCCCGCGTACAGCACGGCCAGCAGCCCGGCGTAGGACTCGATGCCCTTGCCGGCCAGCACGCCCACCGCCCGCGGCCGCTCCGGCAGCCCGGCCAGCAGCGCCCCGGCCCAACGCAGCGCCAGCTCGTGCACCCGCTCGAAGCTGTACGCCTCGCCACCGCAGCGGACCGCGCAGCCCGACGGCGACACCGCGAGCCCGCGAAGGAAACGCGCGTGCAACGCCGTCCCGTTCATCGTTCCTCCGAGAATAGGGGTGACAGAGGGGTTGTCCGCGGATCAACCATGAGCTTTCGTCGACAATGACGAACAGCTCGACGATTCGGAGCCACCATGTGGGACCAACAGTTCGAGGAACTCCTGCGCAGCTATCTGCCGTTCCTCGCCGCCGACGAAACCCTCGACGACGACACCAACCTCCGCGACCTGGGCCTCGACTCGCTCGGGACCGTGGAACTCCTGGCCGCCCTCGAGGCCCGCTACGACGTCCGGTTCATGGACGAGGCGCTCAGCCTGGAGACCTTCGCCACCCCGGGCGTCCTGTGGGCCGCCATGGCCAGCATGTTCCAACCCGCCTGACCACACGATCATCTCGCACCTACACCGCGGCCGTGGCCCTGCTCCTGGGTCGCGGCCGCATCGCCATCCGCGGGTTCAGCGCCACCACCTCGAAGTTGCGCGTCGTACACCCCACCCGCCCGAAGATCGCGTCCTGCCCCGCCACGACCATCTTGCGCACACCCAGCGTTGACATTGTCGCCACCACCGCCGGCCACCGCACCGGCCGTACGAACCCGTCCAACAACATCCCGCGCACTGCGGCCGCCGTCTCCAGCACCGCCCCATCCTGATCGGCCACCACCGGCAGCACCGGATCGGCGAACTCCACCCCCGCGAAGACCTCCAGCTCCGCCTTCTCCCGCAGCCCCGCGAAAGCCGCACAGTGCAGCGGCGGCTTCATCGAGTACAACGGAAACCCGCCCAGCCCCCGCAACCGCTGCTGGAACCACTCCACCCGGTCCTCACGCAGCGACACCATGTGGAAGTCCTCGTCCACATAACACGACACCTCGAACCAGTCCCCGTTGGCGGCCAGCTCCCCCAACACCTCGCCCAGCCGCTCCGAAGGCAGCCGAATGAACGACTGCGTCACCACATCCGTGTGCTCCCGCGAGAAGTACTCCTCCTCGCACCGGGCCAGTCCGGCCGTCAACCGCACCGCATCCGCGAACCCCAACGCCCCCGAGTACACCGCCGCGGCCTTCCCCCCGAAACTCGGCCCGGCACACACCTCCCCCTCGCCCACTCCCGTTCCCAGCGCCCACTCCGCCAAAGCCACACACGCCACCAGAAAAGCGACCTGCGCATACTCGGAGTAGTCCCCATCGGCATCCTGGTACCGATCGAACAGCGAGTACCCCAACGCCTCGTCCGCCTCAGCCACCAACCGCCGCGCAATCGGGTTGATCAGCAGAAACTTCGCCACATCCTGAAACCGGGACGGTCCCATCCCGGGAAAAACGATCGCGGTCTCCATCTTTCCCGTCCCCATTCACGAGATCCGCGACGAGTGTGCAGTACCTTCCAACTCCCCCGTCACCCCTACCATCCCCCTAATCCCACCATTCCGCCCGCATCGCACACCGAATCCCCGCTCGATCGTGACCGGCTCGCCACGCTCCCATTCCTTGCGGAGATCGGGGTATGCACCTGCGCTTATCCGCGGAGGGGCAACCCGCTCAGGTAGGCGAGGAGGGTTCGGCGGAAGTGGTCGGGTTCTTCGAGGTGGGGGAGGTGGCTGGAGTTCTCGAAGAGCTCCCAGCGAACGTCGGGGATGAGGTCGGCGAAGGGTTGGACGGTGGTGGGGGTGGCCTCGTCGTGGCGGCCGGAGATGAGCAGGGTGGGGACGGCGATGTCGGGGCAGCAGTCGATGACGGACCAGTCGCGCAGGGTGCCGATGACGTGGAACTCGCTGGGGCCGTTCATGGTGAAGTAGACGGTGGGGTCGTTGTAGATCTCGTAGAACGAGGCGAGGTAATCGCGCGGCCACGGGTCGAGGCGGCAGACGTGCTTGCTGTAGAAGGGAAGCAGCGCTTCGGTGTACTCGTCGCTGGTGGTGGTGCCTGCGGCCTCGTGCCGCAGCAGGGTCTCGTTGACGCCGGGTGGGAACTGGTCGCGCAGGACCTTCATCTCCTGCAGCCACAGGGGGTACGAGGCCGGGGAGTTGGCGATGACCAGGCCGCGCAGGCCGGGCGGGCGCGCCGCGGCGTGCTTGGCGACGAGCATGCCGCCCCAGGACTGACCGAACAGCACGTAGTTGTCGGCGATCCCGAGGTGGCGCAGCAGGTTGTCCAGCTCGTCGAGGAAGAGTTCGACGGTCCAGAAGTCGGCGCCGCGGTCGGGCAGGTGCGTGGAGCCGCCGTTGCCGAGCTGGTCGTAGTGCACGACGGGCCAGCCGGACTCGGCCAACGCGGCGAGGTTCAGCAGGTAGTCATGGGTACTGCCGGGTCCACCGTGGACGACCACGACGGGTGGCCGGTCGCCGTGCAGGTCGCCGGTCACCCGGTACCAGGTGTGGTGGTCGCCGAACGGCGCGGTTCCCTTGCTGCTGGGCCTGATGGTCATGCCCGGTCCCCCTCGGTGAGTGTGTCGAGCCACTCCTCGACGACCTGCGCGGTGAGGTCGGCGCGGTCCTCGACGAGATCGAAGTGGTTGGCCTGCACGGGTTTCACGGTGTGCTCCTGGGCCCACGGGGTGGTTCGCCAGCTCAGATCGCCGGGGTCGGGGATGAAGGACTCCGTGCACTGGACGAACAGCACCGGCGCGGCCACTGGGGGCAGCGGCACCCCGGCCAGCAGTTCGCCGTAGCGGATCATGGCGGACAGTCGTGCGCCGTCGAACCCGCCGAACGCCGATTCCCGTTCCAGCAGCCCGGCGACGAGCTGCTCCAGCGGGCCGACCTGGTCCGCGCTGACCCGGTAGGTGTCCAGCAGCACCACGCCGGACGGGGCGGCGCCGGTCGCCTCCAGCTCGGCCGCCACGGCGTGCGCGAGCAGCCCGCCGGAGGAGTACCCGAGCAGTACGAACGGTTCCCCGTCCGCGGCGGTGCGCACCCCCGCGGCCAGCACGCCGACCGCGGCGGCCACCGTCGACGGCAGGCCGTCCCCCGCGGCGAACCCGGTGAGCGGCACCGCCGAGGCCGCGCGCCCACCACGCAGCCGGCCGACCAGCTTGGCGTGCTGGTGGGTGCCGGTGGTCGCCATCGGGGTGTTCACGAAGACCAGCCGCGGCCGGGCCTCGCCGGTGGCCAGGGTGACCGGCGTCGGCACGTGCTCCGGAGCCGGCGCGTCGAACGCCGGGCGGATGTTGGCGACGGCGCGCAGCAGCTCCCAGGCGCGTTCCAGGTTCCCTGACCGGACCCCGGCCCGGAACAGGTCGCTCACCGTCTCGTCCTGGGTGGCCGGTTTCTCCTCCGGCAGAACGAGTTCCGACCGCAGGTGCGCGGCGAGCCCGGCCGCGTCCCGGTGATCGAACACCACCATCGGTGAGAGCCGCAGCCCGGTCGCGGTGGCCAGCGCGTTGCGCAGTTCCATGGCGCTCAACGAGTCGAAGCCCAGCTCGTTGAACGCGCGGTCGGCGCCGACGGCGTCGCGGGCGGCGGGGCCGGAGTGGCCGAGCACGGCGGCGGCCTGGGTACGGACCAGGTCCAGCAACAGGGCCGGACGCTCGTCGTCGGGCAGCGCGGCCAGCCGATGGCGAAGGTCCCCGGCGGCCTGTACGGAGGCCACCGCCCGGCGCGGACGGGCCCGGACCAGGCCACGGAACATCGGCGGGGTTTCGTTGCGGGACAGGGCAACGAGGTCGAGGCGGACCGGCACCACAGCCGGTGCGTCGAGGTCCAGCGCGGCGTCGAACGCGGCCAGGCCCTGCTCCTGGGTGAACGCACCGATGCCGCCGCGGCCCATCCTGGCCAGGTCGGCCGCGCTCAGCTCGCCGCCCATGCCGGGGCCGGACCACAGGCCCCAGGCCAGCGACTGGGCCGGCAGCCCGGTGGCCCGCCGGCGTTCGGCGAGCGCGTCGAGCACGGCGTTGGCTGCCGCGTACCCGGCCTGCCCGGCGTTGCCCAGCACCCCGGCCAGCGAGGAGAACATGACGAACGCGTTGAGGTTCATCCCGGCGGTCAGCTCATGCAGGTGCAGCGCGGCGTCGGCCTTGGGCCCCAGCACCGCGTCGAGTTGTTGCGGCGTCAGGGAACCGACCAGCGCGTCGGCCAGCACCCCGGCGGTGTGCACCACGCCGGTGAGGGCGCGGCCGATGAGCAGCTGGGCCAGCGCGGCCCGGTCGGACACGTCGCACGCGGCGATGGTCACCTCGGCGCCGGCCGCGGCCAGCTCGGCCCGTAGCGCCATCGCGCCGGGCGCGTCCATGCCGCGGCGGCTGACCAGCAGCAGCTGCCGAACCCCGTGCACCGCAACGAGATGCCGGGCCACCAGGGCGCCCAGTCCGCCGGTACCGCCGGTGATCAGCACGCTGCTGCGCGGCCCGAAGACCGGCCGTTGGCCGTCCGCCTGCGTGATCCTGGCCAGCCGCGGCACGTACAGCTCGCCGAGCCGGACGGCGACCTGGGGCTCGCCGGTGGCCAGCACCGAGGCGACGTCCAGGGTGTTGTCCCCGTCGGCCAGCACGATCCGGCCCGGGTGCTCCGCCTGGGCGGCGCGCACCAGCCCCCATACCGCGGCACCGGCCAGGTCGGCCACCGGGTCGCCGACGCAGGACACCGCGCCGTGGGTGCGCACCAGCAGCGTCGACGAGCCGCTTCGCTGGTCGGAGGTCCACGCGCGCACCACGTCCAGCACCTGGTGCGTGGCCTTGTGCACCGCGTCGACGTCGGTGCCGCCGCCGGCGTGCAGCACCACAACGTCAGGCAGCGGGTCGTCGCCGCCGAGCGCGGCGCAGCCGGCCCAGGACACCGGTTCCGGGTCGACCGTGGCGGGCAGCGGCGTCCACTCCAGCCGGTACAGCGGTTCGGCGGCACCGGTCCGTTCCTCCGGCGCCACCGGGCGGGAGACCAGCGACCGCACCGTGCCGACCGGCGCACCGGTCGGGTCGGCCAAGGTCAGCGCCACCTCGTTCGGCCCGACCGGGGTCAGCCGGACCCGCAGTGCGGTGGCCCCGGCGGCGTGCAGGGTCACCCCGCCCCAGGCGAACGGCAGCGCCGGTCCGCCCCGGTTCTCGTTCAGCAGCAACGCATGCAGCGCGGCATCGAGCAGCGCCGGGTGCAGCCCGAAGCGCTCGGCGTCCTCCCGTACCGCTTCCGGCAGGGTGACCTCGGCGAACACCTCCTCGTCGCGCCGCCACACGGCGGTGAGCCCGCGGAACGCCGGCCCGTAGCCGAACCCGTTGTCCGCCAACAGTTCGTACCCACCGGTCAGGTCCACCGCCGTGGCCCCGTCCGGTGGCCACTCGGTCAGCGCCGGCGGTTCCGCGGCACCGGAGCCGAGCGTCCCCTCGGCGTGCAGCACCCAGGCCGGCTCGGCACCGTCGGCACCGTCGGCACCGTCGGCACCGTCGGCCCCGTCGGTCCTGGAGTGGATGGTCAGTGACCGGTCGGCGGCCACGATCACCTGCAGCGCAACGGAACCGTGCTCGGGCAGCATCAGCGGCGTCCGCACGGTCAGCTCCTCCACGGTGTCGCAGCCGACCTGGTCACCGGCCCGGATCGCGAGCTCGACGAACGCCGTGCCGGGCAGCAGCACCCCGCCCAGCACCTCGTGGTCGGCGAGCCACGGGTGCGTGGTGAGCGACAGCCGCCCGGTCAGCACCACGCCCTCGCCGTCCGGGGACGGCACCAGCGCCCCGAGCAGCGGGTGGTCGACCGGGTCGAGCCCGGCCACGCCGACGTCGCCGGTGAGCGACGGCGCCGGCAGCCAGTACCGCTGGTGCCGGAACGCGTACGTGGGAAGTTCGACGGCACGGGCCCCGGTGCCGTCGAACACCGCCGACCAGTCCACCGCCGCGCCGGCCTCGTGCAGCCGCCCCACCGCCTCCAGCACGGCGTGCGCCTCGGGCCGGTCCGCGCGCAGCGTCGCCACCGCGCTTGCCGGTTCGAGGTTCCGCCGTACCAACGCGGTGAGCACCCCGTCCGGCCCCAGCTCCACGAACCGGGTTGCCCCACGGCTCTCCAGCTCCCGCACCGCATCCGCGAACCGCACTGTGTCCCGCACGTGCCGCACCCAGTACCCGGGGTCGGTGACGTCCCCCATCGGGATGGCCGGCGGCGAGTACGACAGCCCCTCGGCCACGGCGGCGAACTCCGCCAACATCGGGTCCATCAACGGCGAGTGGAACGCGTGGCTGGTGCGCAGCGCGGTGATCCGCCGACCGGCCGCCTCGAAGTGCTCAGCGACCTTGGTGACGTCCTCCTGGTTCCCGGACACCACAACGGCTTCCGGCCCGTTCACTGCGGCAACGCCGACCCGGTCGGTGAGCAGTGGCGCGACCTCGTCCTCCGACGCGGCAATGGCCACCATCGCCCCACCGGCCGGCAACGCCTGCATCAACCGACCCCGTGCCACCACCAACCGAGCGGCGTCCTCCAACGACCACACCCCGGCCACGTGTGCAGCCGCCAGCTCACCGATCGAGTGCCCGGCAAGGAAATCCGCCCGCACACCCCACGCGTCGAGCAGTCGGAACAGACCAGCCTCGACCGCGAACAACGCCGGCTGCGCGAACTCCGTCGTGTCCAGCAGCGCGGCATCGTCGCCCCACACCACATCCCGCAACGGCAGCCGAAGGTGCACGTCCAACGCATCCGCCACCGCATCGAACGCCGCGGCGAACACCGGAAACGTGTCGTACAGCTCCCGCCCCATGCCCAGTCGCTGGGAACCCTGACCGGTGAACAGGAACGCCGTCGCCCCCTGCATCGTGGCACCGCTCGGCGCCACCTCGTCCAGGCGCGCGATCGCCATGGCGGTGTCCTCGGCGAGCAGCACCGCGCGGTGCTCGAACACCGACCGGGCGGCCAGCGAGAACCCGACATCCAGCGGGCTCAGCCCCGGCCGCGCCACCACGTGCTCCCGCAGCCGCTCCGCCTGCGCCCGCAACGCATCCGCCGTCTTCGCCGACAGCACCAGCGGCACCACCGGCAGCCCTGGCCCGCCGGCCGACGCGACCTCGTCCGGTGTCTGCTCGATGATCACGTGCGCGTTCGTGCCGCTGATCCCGAACGACGACACCCCGGCCCGGCGCGGATGCCCGTCACGCGGCCACTTCCTGGCCTCGGTCAGCAACTCCACGCCGCCTGCGGACCAGTCCACCTGCGGCGTCGGCGCGTCCACGTGCAGCGTGCGTGGCAGCGTCTCGTGGTGCATCGCCTGCACCATCTTGATCACGCCGGCCACCCCGGCCGCGGCCTGCGAGTGCCCGATGTTCGATTTGATCGACCCCAGCCACAGCGGCCGTTCCCGGTCCTGGCCGTAGGTGGCCAGCAGCGCCTGCGCCTCGATCGGGTCACCGAGCCGGGTGCCGGTGCCGTGTGCCTCCACCGCGTCCACCTGGTCGGCCGCGACCTGGGCATTGGCCAGCGCCTGACGGATCACCCGCTGCTGCGCCGGGCCGTTCGGCGCCGTCAACCCGTTCGACGCCCCGTCCTGGTTCACCGCCGTGCCGCGGACGATGGCCAATACCGGGTGCCCGTTGGCGCGAGCGTCGGAAAGCCGTTCCAGCACCAGCATCCCGGCGCCCTCGGCCCACCCGGTGCCGTCCGCCGCCGCCGCGAACGACCGGCACCGCCCGTCCGGCGACAGCCCGCGCTGCCGGCTGAACTCCACCAAGGTCTCCGGCGTGGCCATCACCGCGACCCCACCGGCCAGCGCCAGCGAGCACTCGCCGGACCGGAGGGCCTGACCAGCCAGGTGCAACGCCACCAGCGACGACGAGCACGCCGTGTCCACCGTGACCGACGGCCCCTCCAGCCCGAACACGTACGACACCCGCCCCGAGGCGATCGCGCCGGCGCTGCTGTTGAACGCGTAGTCGTGGTACATCATCCCGGCGAACACCCTGGTCGAGCTGCCCTTCAACGACGCCGGGTCGATACCGGCCCGCTCGAACGCCTCCCAGGAGCACTCCAGCAGCAGCCGCTGCTGCGGGTCCATGGACAACGCC
>Ga0190272_10001113_pt1 | contig 13048 bp, 10 predicted proteins | sample Popmic504T_FD_133746 | JGI IMG/M metagenome (GOLD analysis project Ga0190272, IMG submission 133746) | Populus adjacent soil microbial communities from riparian zone of Shoshone River, Wyoming, USA - 504 T | ecosystem: Environmental > Terrestrial > Soil > Riparian zone | place: USA: Wyoming...
AACACACTACGCCGCACATTCAACCGCGCCCGCCAGGCGCAGATCACGCAGGAGATCGCCGAGATCGTCGGCGGTGCTGCTGCGTTACAGGGGTAATTCCATGGCTACTGCCGTCCGTTCCGAGCGCAAAAAGCTTCGCACGTCCGAAAAGACCAAGGTGAACATGGGAAGAGTGGTCCAGGTCATCGGGCCGGTTCTCGACGTCGAGTTCGAGTCCGAAAATCTTCCCGAGCTCTACAACGCGCTTCGCATTCGCGGCAAGGCTGACTCCGGCGCCGACATCGACGTCGTCGTCGAAGTGCAGCAGCACATCGGCCGTAACCAGGTTCGCGCGGTCGCCATGTCATCCACCGACTCAGTGATCCGCGGTATGGCGGTCGAGGATACTGGCTCCGCGATCACGGTGCCCGTCGGTGCCGCGGCACTCGGACGCATTCTGAACGTGCTCGGCAACCCGGTCGACAATGGTCCGCCGATCCCTGAAGACGTCGAGCGCTGGCCGATCCATCGCTCCGCGCCGGAATTCGCCAACCTCGAGCCGAAGACGGAAGTGTTCGAGACGGGCATCAAGGTCATCGACCTGATCGCCCCCTTCGTGAAGGGTGGAAAGATCGGTCTGTTCGGAGGCGCCGGCGTCGGCAAAACCGTAGTGATCATGGAGCTCATTAACAACGTGCAGAAGGGTCACGGCGGAAAGTCCGTGTTCTGCGGCGTAGGAGAGCGGACGCGCGAAGGAAACGATCTCTACCTCGAGATGAAGGAGTCGGGAGTTCTGAACTCGACTGCTCTCATTTATGGGCAGATGAACGAGCCGCCGGGAGCGCGCCTTCGGGTCGGTCTCTCCGGACTTACGGTCGCCGAGTATTTCCGTGACGTCGAGAACGCCGACGTGCTGGTGTTCATCGACAACATCTTCCGCTTCACCCAGGCAGGCTCGGAAGTGTCGGCGCTGCTCGGGCGGATGCCGAGCGCGGTTGGATATCAGCCGACGCTGGCGACGGAGATGGGAGATCTTCAGGAGCGCATCACGTCGACCAAGAACGGATCGATCACATCGGTTCAGGCGATTTACGTCCCCGCCGACGACATCACCGATCCGGCACCAGCGACGGCATTCGCCCACCTGGATGCGACTGTCGTCCTGTCGCGCGCGATCACCGAGCTCGGGATTTATCCTGCCGTCGATCCGCTCGCGTCTTCATCCAGAATTCTCGACGCGCAGTTCATCGGCGACCGCCACTATAAGGTTGCGACCGACGTGCAGCGCATGCTGCAGCGCTACAAGGAGCTGCAGGACATCATCGCGATTCTCGGAATGGACGAGCTTTCGGAAGAGGACAAGCTCGTCGTCGGACGCGCCCGCCGGATCCAGCGCTTCATGTCGCAGCCGTTCGCGGTCGCGGAGCAGTTCACGGGAATCACGGGTCAATACGTGAAGCTCGAGGAGACGATCTCTTCGTTCGAGCGCCTGGTTGCCGGGGAGTTCGACCAGTATCCGGAGCAGGCTTTCTTCATGCAGGGCGGCATCGACGGCGTTGTCGAAGCGGCCAACCGCCTTTCGAACGCGTAAATGCTCAAAGTCTCGGTTATTTCTCCGGAGTCGGTGCTGTTCGAGGGCGAGGTCGACTCGGTCGTCGCGCCCGCTTACGACGGAGAGGTGGGCATTCTCACGGGTCACGCGCCCCTCATGGCACTCCTCGGCGACGGCGAGCTCAGGCTGGGGGGCGGAGCGGGGCGCCGCTTTACCGTGAGCGGCGGTTTCATGCAGGTTTTGAACGACCACGTGAGGGTCGTGACCGAGAAAGCGACCGCCGCTGCCTGACTATCCCGGGTGGTCCGTGGGGAACGAAATTGGGTCACTGACCCACTACTTCCCCATTACACGTTGTTGACTTCTGCCTTACCCGGGGCCTAACTTAGATTTACATAGCGTTTACACCCGGCGTCTCCCCCACCCACGAGACCTTAGGTGTACGCGTCTGCATCTGCCAGGACCTGGGGCACGAATGTCTCGAGGTCCATCAGACGCAGGACGGTGCCATTGCGCCGCGGAAGTACTCTCTCCCGTGATGCGTGATGCTCCCTCCCAGTTTCACTCTTCAGTGAGGTGTTGTATGGGAATGACAGGTAAGACCTCTCGTTTCCTTGCGCTAGCAGGCGTCGTGCTCGGGCTCGTCCCGGCCGTCGCCGCTGCACAGGGGACAACCATCAGTGGCGAAGTCACCGGCACCGGCGGTACTCCCGTCGTAGGCGTCAGTGTCAGCATCCCGACGCTGCGGGTCGGTGGCTTCACGGACGACCAGGGCCGCTACACGTTCACGGTGCCGGAGACGGCAAACGGGACCAGTGTGACGGTGATGGCGCGCCGGCTTGGATTCCAGCCGGCTTCAGCCCAGGTAACGCTTGCCGGGGCGCCGATCGTTCAGAACTTCAGTCTCTCGACCGCGGCAACCCAGCTTCAGGGCGTTGTCGTTACCGCTCTCGGCATAACACGTGAGAAGAGCACACTCGGAACCGCACAGCAGCAGCTCACTTCCAGTGAGCTCAACGAGACCCGCGCTCAGAACGTCGTGCAGCAGATCCAGGGCAAGGTGTCCGGGATCCAGATCACGGCGCCGGGAACGCAGGGCGGCTCGACGAACATCATCATTCGCGGTCAAAACTCGATCACGGGAAACAACCAGCCGCTGTTCGTGGTTGATGGCGTTCCCGTCTCGAACGCAAACCGCGGCGGCTCAGCGTTCAATCTTGCGGATGGCAGCGATTCGTTCGACTACGGCAACGCGCTGAACGACATCAATCCGGACGACATCGCTTCGCTCAGCGTCCTCAAGGGCCCCAACGCGGCGGCCCTTTACGGCTCGCGCGCAGCAAACGGTGTGATCCTCATCACCACGCGCAAGGGTGGCAACACCGGCGGCCGGATGGCAACCGATGTCAACACCAATCTCACCTTCGAGCGCCCGGCGATTCTCCCTGATTTCCAGGATCTGTATGGGCAGGGATCGAGCGGCGCATTTTCATGGGCGGATGGGAACTACGGTGGCGTCAATGACGGCACCGACGAGAGCTGGGGTCCGAGACTCGATGGACGGCTGATTTGCCAGTTCAACAGCCCGGGTGCCGGAACCGATAACTGCACCCCGACCCCGTGGATTGCTCACCCCGACAACGTCGAGAGCTTCCTGAGAACCGGCGTCACTTCGGCAATGACTGTCGGCGTGAGCGGCGGAACCGAGCGCGTGAGCGGTCGGCTCTCCATGGGCGCTGACAACGTCTCCGGAATTTTCCCGAACAACGAATTCCAGCGCCGCACGGCTTCTCTGAGCGGCACGTTCCGCGCGAGCAGCAAGCTCAGCGCCGACGGCACTGTCCAGTACATCCGCAACTCCGGACGCAACCGTCCCGGCACCGGATATTCCGGCCGCAACCCGCTCCAGTCGATGTTCAACTGGTTCGGTCGTCAGGTCGATATCGAGGCGCTACGGGACTATTCTGCGGGCGCAACCAGCAACGGCGGTCCGGCTAACCGCGAGTACAACTGGAACTACAGCTACCACAACAATCCGTTCTGGCAGCAGGAGGCCAATCCGCAGCTCGATGATCGCGATCGCGTAATCGGATCGGTGGCTCTGAACTACCAGTTTGCCGAAGCCCTGGGTGCCACGCTCAGGACCGGCTCGGACATCTACCGCCTCGGCATGCAGCAGATGTACGCCCGCGGTGCGCAGTCATTCATCAACCAGGGCTACGCTGGTGGATTCCGGTTTGCGAACGATTACCGGAACGACAACAACACGGACCTGACCTTCAACGGCAACCGCCGCCTCGGCAGCTGGCTCGAGCTCAACGCAGTCGCCGGTGGCAGCCTCCGTCGGGAATACTTCAACGGCAACAGCCAACGGACGACCGGCCTCGTCGTGGAAGGAGTTTACAATCCCTCGAACGCGGCGATTGCGCCCGCGGTCGAGCAGCTAGTTACGCGCCGTCAGGTGCAGAGCCTGTACGGATCGGCCGCGTTCACAGTCAAGGATTGGTGGACCATCGAGGGCACGGCGCGCAACGACTGGTCGTCGACGCTTCCCCTTGGCGCCAACTCTTACTTCTACCCGTCAATCAATACGTCTGTGATCGTGACAGACGCGATGCCTTCGCTTCAGGGTAGCATTCTTTCATCGCTCAAGCTCCGTGGGTCAGTTGCCCGCGTCGGCAGCGACGCTCCAGTCTATTCGTTGGTGCCTGTGTTCCTCGGCGAGTCGCAGAGATTCGGCGCACAGCCGCAGTACCGTCTGGATAACAGACTGGCCAACGCCGATCTGAAGCCCGAGATCACGCGCTCCGACGAGGTTGGTGCGGAGATGGCGTTGTTCAACAACCGGGTGACGCTCGACGCGAGTCTTTACAACAAGTCGACGCGCAACCAGATCTTCGACGTGGAGATCTCGGGTGCGAGCGGCTTCGACAGGAAGTGGGTCAACGCCGGCGAGATCAGCAACAAGGGTGTCGAGGCGCTTGTCGGAATCAACGTGCTGGAGTCCCCGACGGGGCTTCGCTGGAGCACGACGTTCAACTATGCTCGCAATCGCAGCCAGGTCGTCGATCTCGCTCCAGACGTCGAGACGATCGTTCTCGGATCAGGCGGCTTTGGTGACGTAGTGGTCGAGGCCCGCAAAGGCCAGCCCTATGGAGCGATCCGGGGCTACAGATATCTGCGCGACGAAGACGGCAACCTCATGATCTCCGCCGGTCGCCCAGTCAGTGAGGACACTCTCTCGGTGCTCGGCAACATCCAACCCAGCTGGACGGGTGGGTGGGGCAATCAGTTGAGCTTCGGAGCCTTCTCCTTGAACACGCTGCTCGACATCCGCCGCGGCGGTGAGCTCTACAGCGTTACCAACATGTTCGGCGAGTATGCCGGAGTGCTGGAAAGCACGACCAAGGGACGTGAAGTAGACTGGAATAATCCGGGACTCGTCATCGAAGGAATCGACATGGTCACCGGTCTCCCGAACACGAGAAACAGAACGGCGGAAAGCTACTACCACGGGCTGTTCGGATTCACCGAGCGGTACGTCTACGACGCCGGTTACGTGAAGCTTCGCGAAGTCCGGCTTGCGTTCGAGCTGCCTTCGAGCTGGGCGAGCCGAATCCTGGGCGCGCAGTCCGCCAGCTTTGCTCTGACAGGCCGCAATCTCAAAATGTGGACTAACGTCCCGAACATCGACCCGGAATTCGCTTACAGCAGCACAAACGATCAGGGCATCGAGGTCAACATGTCCCCGAACCCACGCAGCATCGGCTTCAACCTGCGAATCGTTCCATGACGCGCCTTACTGGAGATACCAAGAAAATGAAAGGCTTTACATATAAAGGGCTAAGACTCGCCAGCTTCGGAGCCGTGCTTCTCGGTATCGGAGCATGCGACCCGGACAAGCTGACGCGAGTCAACGAGGATCCGAATAATCCGACCTCGGCGCCGCCGCAGGCTGTATTTACGTATGCAACGCGCCGCTCGATGGAGCGCTGGTTCGGGGGTAACCCGGGCGAAATGAACCTTCGCGCTACGGAGCTGACTGTGCAGCACCTTGCGCAGGTCCAGTACCCGGACGAAGACGCGTACATTCGTCTCGATGGCGTCGATACCGATAACAGCTTCATCTTCACCTACGCGAGCGAGCTGAAGAACTTTCAGTCCGTCGTCGACGCGGGAACGGCCGCCGATCAGCCGCTCCTGTGGGCACCTGCGCAGATCATGCGCAGCCTGCTGTTCAGCTACGTGACCGACGTATGGGGTGATATCCCCTTCCGCGAGGCGCTCAAGGGAGACGCGTCGGAGGCGGTCATTCTGCCCGCGTACGATCCGCAGGAAGCCATCTATGATGGTCTTTTCGCCGATTTGGCCGAGGCCGTTACCGCCATCGCGGGAGCGCCGTCGAGTGCAGTTACTCTCGGCGGGGCCGATCCGATCTACGGCGGCACCAGAGTGAGCTGGCAGCGTTTCGCCAATTCACTCCGTGCTCGTCACGCGATTCGTCTGGCCAACGTCGATCTGCCGGCCGCACAGGCGCAGCTCGCCGCGGCAATCGCTGCCCCGGGCGGGTTGATCCAGTCAAACGCGGATAACGCGCAGATGTCGTGGCCGGGAGATGGCATTTATGACAACCCGTGGTCGGAGAACAATCAGACCCGCGACGATCACAGATTGTCCGATCGTCTCATGGGCCAGATGCTTCCGTACAACGATCCACGAGTGCCGGTGTATGCGCAGCCGACGCTGGCGGACGAGACCGTGTACGCGGGAATGCCGAACGCGCTTTCACCGGGTGATGCGGCCGAGTATTCGCTCATCTCTTCGCGCCCGGGTGAGGTGTTCTATGGCACCGACCTGTTCTGCGCAGATTGCCATACGCTTCCAGGAGCTTCATTCCCGTCATTCATCATCACTTACGCTGAAGTCTCATTCATTCTGGCGGAAGCGGCTGAGCGCGGATGGATTGCAGGAAGCGCGGCGACGTACTACAACCAGGGCGTTCGCGCCTCGATGGAGCAGTGGGGCGTGACGGACGACGCCGCGATCGATGCTTACCTCGCCCAACCCGGGATCGCATACACTCCGGGCGTCGCGGGTCAGCGTCAGATTGCGCTTCAGAAGTGGATCGCGCTTTACACCGACGGTGTCACCGCCTGGTCTGAGTGGCGCCGGACGTGTGTTCCGGAGACGGTCAGGCCGGGACCCGAGGCAATCATCAACACGATTCCTCGCCGGTATCAGTATTCGATCAGAGAGCACTCCGTCAACTCCGCGAACGTCGATGCGGCGATTGCGCGGCAGGGTCCGGACGACTTCACGACGAGAATGTATTGGGACACCAATCCCACTGCTGCGCCGACGTATCCAGGACCAAGCTGCGGAGTGAGACCGTAGCAGCTAGTAAGGATCCAAAGAAAAGCCCCCCGGATTTCCGGGGGGCTTTTTTTTAGTGGTCGATTGCGTCTGTCTATTGCGTTCGTGTCCAGACCAGAACCGACCCGCAGAGCCGATTGCCGCGCTCGGTGTACTGAGCCGGGACTCCGGCGTTGGACGGATAGAACTCGATCGCCGCAATCTCCGTCGGCTTGATGACTTCATCGAGCTCTGCTCCGGGGACGCGCTGTCCGTCGACCCAGACCATCGGCTGGCACCCGCGAACACGTATGATGTTACCACCTGTACTGGTGCTGATGACGACGCCTGGCATGGTCCGAAACAGGTCGCTGGAATTTCTCGCACCCAGCCGAAGAATCTCGGATTGCTCGAGGAATCGCGCGAACGACCCTCGCTGCTGTTTGCGATCGTAGAACGCGTTCAATCTACGGTCATTCGCGTCGATCGTTACCTCGTCGAGCTCGCTTGCGACTTCCTTGAGAACGATCTGGAGCGAAGTGGCTGCCGGAGTGCGCGAATCGACATCCATGAACTGGATCGCATAGCCCAGCCGGCGGATGCGAAGGGGGACCACTCCGGTCGACATTCCCGAGAGGAGGAACGTGCCGTCCGCCGCGGTAGTGACGAACTGTTGCAGCCGTTCTCCTCTTATGACTCCAACCTCGGCGTCAGGCACCGGAGCGCCGACCTGGTCCTTTACCACTCCGCTGACAGTCGGTTGCGCGCTTCCACCCCCCATGATCTCCTGAGCTTGAAGAGTCGTCGCAAACAGCAGGGCGGCGAGACTGAGATACGTGGTTCCAGCCATTTGATAATCCTCGCGGAAATGTCGCTTCCGTAGCCTCGTTGCGGTGCCAAAGTTTGTCAAGCGGGTTAGAAACCCACTGTCGCACCTGGAACTCGGTTCAGAGGGTACCAGTGTCTGGCTTGCGAATTGCCCGACCATACCCGTAACATCCTCTCAATCAATCGCTTATGCCTGACAACGCACATCCGCCCATCCTCGTCGTCGACGACAATCCGGACAACGCCAACATTATTCGGGATTATCTGGAGTCGCGCGGCTATCCGATCACGGTCGCCTATAACGGGGACGATGCTCTCAAGGCGTTCGGAGAGGTCAAGCCCGCGCTGGTGCTCCTGGACGTGATGATGCCCGGCCGCGATGGCTGGCAGGTCTGCCGCGAGATGAAGCAGCACCCGACGCTCGGAAAGAGCGTCCGCATCGTGATGGTCACGGCCCTGGACGACTGGGTCAACAAGAGGCAGGCGCTCCAGACGGGCGCTGATGATTTCGTCGAGAAGCCGTTCGAGCTGGTGAAGCTGGCAGCCACGGTAGAACGGAACGTGAAGCTTCTCGCCCCAGCTTCCTGAGCGTGGATTACCACCAGCTCCTGCGGGACTCGCTCACGCGCCTCCCAACCGTCGCCGCCACGATAGACAGCGTCAGGAAATCGATTCAGGATCGCGGCGAGCTCGTCGTCCTCTACTTCAATTTCGACCGCTACTCGAAGATCGAGGAGATCTACGGGTGGGAGAAGCTGGACAGCGTGCTCGAGACCACGGCCTCGGCGATGCGTGATTTTCTGCAGCAGAGTACGCTCGCGTCGTCACGGTTGATGGTCGCGTTCCCCAACGACGATGATTTCGTTTTCTTCCACGTCCCGCAGGAAGACGCGGTTGCGGCGACCGACCCCGAGATCACCGAGCTGATGACGGGGCTCAAGGAAGCGATCGCCACGCAGATCGAGCTGGTTCACGGCGAGGATATCGCCGCCCTCTTCGACATATTCGTCGGCCGCGCTCTCATCGTCTACAACCCAAAGCTCCGTCTGGAGCGGCAGATCTATCGCGGCATCCGTGAGGCGGCAAACGCGTCGAAGAGCCTCGAGCACCGCGAGGAGGCGCGCAAGGTATCCGACCTGCGCGAGACCCTGCGCGACCGCGGGCTGTACATCGAGTACCACCCGATCGTCGTGACCGACGACCAGCGCGTATTCGGCTACGAGGCGCTGGCGCGCGGGACCATGCGCAGCATGCGGAGTCCCGAGGTGATGTTCGAGATCGCCGCGGCGTCGGACCTGATCTGGGATCTCAGCCGCCTCTGCCGTGACCGTGCAATCGAAGGAATGGGGAAGCTTCTCAAGGACGGCGAGCTGCTCTTCATGAACGTAGACCCAGCTGATTTCGCCGACCCGTCGTTCGACGTCGATACGCTGAACGTGAAAGACCCCACGCGAGTCGTGATCGAGATCACCGAGCGGACGGCGATCAAGGACTACCCGAAGTTCCGGGGCCGTCTCAAGGAGTTCCGCGACCGCGGCTACAGGTTCGCCGTGGACGATGCCGGCTCGGGCTACGCCGGACTCGGGTCGATCGCCAACCTGGAGCCGGACTTCATCAAGCTCGATATCTCGCTGATTAACTGCATCGACGCGAACTTCATCAAGCAGAACCTGGTGGAGACTATGGTGCGCTTCGCCGACGAGCACGGCGCGATGGTCATCGCCGAAGGCGTCGAGCGGAAGGAAGAATACGATATGGTGAAGTCATTGGGCGTTCACCTCGTCCAGGGTTTCTACGTCCACAAGCCCAGCCAGAACGCCGTAGGTCACAAGGCGCTGCGCATCGCGCCCGTGCTCACCGACCAAGCAGCTCCCTGACCAGCGTGTAGGAGCGCTCGGCTGCGCCAAGCCCGCCTTCGACCACCCGCCGCGCCGCCGCTCCTGCCGTGTCACGTGCTTCTCCTGATTTGAGGAGCCGCACCAACCGTCCGCACAGGTCGCCGGCGTCGGTCGCCACCTGGGCGCCTCCAGCGGCCATCAGCGCCGATGCTTCGCGGCTCTTGTGGTGCTGTGGCCCGAACAGGACGGGAGCGCCAAATGCCGCCGGCTCCAGGACGGAGTGAAGACCGGCTGCATGAAATCCGCCTCCAACGTACGCGACGTCCGCCACCGCGTAGAGATCTCCGAGAACCCCATAGCGGTCGACCAGTATGACATCGCTGCTTGCGTTCGGGGAGTCCGAGATACGCGAGAGCGTGAAGCTGTTCGTGGTTACCCAGCTGGAGATGCTGCGCAAATGTTCGTCGGTCACTTCGTGCGGCGCGATGACTAGCCGAGCCGTCGGAACCCGCTTTTTCACTTCCACCCATGCCTCGAGCAGGCGGTTCTCGTCCGCGGGCCAGGTCGACCCCGCTACGAGCGTGGGAGCGCTCGAGCGAAGCGATTGCACGAGCGCGAGAGGATCGGCGCCCGCGCGTTTCCATACCTGGTCGTAGCGCGTGTCGCCGGTGACACTGATGCGGTCGGGACGGACTCCCTGATCGGCGAGCCGGTCAGCATCTTCGCGGCTGATCGCGCCGACACGATCGAGCGCGCGATACGCGTCACCGAGCGCGTTTCGGGCGAGAACGCCGCGCCTGCCCGATGATTCCGGAAGAGTCGCGCTGATCAGCCCCACTTTAATGCGGCGCGTCGAAGCCGTTTCCGTGAGCGCGGGCCACACATCGAGCTTGCTGAAAACGAGGAGTGCGGGCTGGAGCGCGGAGATCGCGGCGGCGGAATCGCCATAGCTGTCAAACGGCAGATAGTCGATGAAATCGGCGTTCGTCGATCGCGCGAACTTTTCCGCGCTCGGCGAGAAGTGGGTGTAGGCGATCTGAACGTCGGGCAGCCGCGCCTGAAGGAGCTGGATGACCGGAAGTGCCTGAAGCCCCTCGCCGACGGAGGGAGCGTGAAACCACGCCAGCAGCCGCGATGGATCGCGGTTAGCCGCTGCCCACCGGCGGTACCGCCCGATAATTCCGCGACGGGCTCTGAGTCCGCGTTGAAGCTTGGAGCCGCCGTCGGGGACGATGTAGGTGAGACCCTGCGCCAGGACGCCCGCGAGCGTGTAGGGAACCCGCAGCAGCGAATTCACTCGAAGCCGGGTTCAGGCGACCGGTATGATCGCGTGTCTAGTTCGGGCGGCGTGCTTTCACGAGCGCGGAATCGACGATGCGGCGAATGCTCTCGATCGGATGGGCGCCGGCGAGCAGATCGTTGCCGATGAGGATGCTGGGGGTGGAGCGAACGCCCGCCCCCTGGGCTCGCGCCTGATCCGCCTGAATCAAAGGCTTCGTTACGCCACTCTTGACGCAGTCCCTCCACCGGCCAATGTCCACTCCGGTGGTGCGTGCGAGCGAATCGAACACGGTCGCCGGAGACGGCCCCGACGCCCAGCGCTTCTGGTTGTCGAAAATGGCGTCATGCATCTCCCAGAACTTTCCCTGCGCTCCAGCGCACATCGCGGCTTCTGCCGAGGGCCAGGCCTGCGCGTGCATGGCCAGAGGAAAGTTGACGTAGGCAACCCGCACTTTTCCGGTTTTCACGAACTCATTGTGAAGCGCCGGATATGTCGCGTCGTGCCATTCCTTGCAGTAAGGGCACTGGTAATCGCTGGCGATGATGACCCAGACCGGCGCAGTTCCGCTACCGTCGGTTCGCGCGAGATCGGCACGCGTGAGGTTCGAGTCCTGCGCGGCGGCGACCGTGGTGGCGGCCGGCGCCGGTGTCGTCGTCGTTGCAGCGACGGCGCTTTCAGTCGCGCGGCCGTTCGTGCCGGAGGGCGCGCACGCGAGGGTGAACAGAATGACTGCCCGCAGCGAGCGAGCGCGGTTGACTTGGGAGAGGATCATCCGCTAAATACTTCTTCCCGGAATGACTAACGCAAGGGCGGAGGATAGATCTTCAGCACGGTGTTCATAGCTAGCTTTCCCACGATGAAATCGGCCGTGTTGTACTCCGGTGTCCTTCTCTTCCTGCAGGCGGGGATACAGATCCCCGCGCCGACGGGACTCGTAAACGACTTCGCCGGCGTCATACAGCCCGAAGCCGCGCGCCGTATCGAGCAGATCGCGGAGGACGTGCGCACCAAATCGCGCGGCGAGATCGCGGTAGTCACGCTGGCCGACCTCGGCGATCGTGATGTCGAGCAGGTAGCGACTCAGATCGGCCGGGATTGGAAAGTCGGCAAGATGGGCAACCCCGGAGACCCGACGCGAAACGCGGGCGCGGTGATCCTCCTGGTGCCGAAGGAGACCGCGAAGGACGGCCGCGGCCGCTGTTTCATCGCAATTGGGTACGGGGCCGAGGGATTCGTCACTGATAACACGTCCGGCACGATCTGTCGCGAAGCTACGCCGGCGTTTGCGGCGCGCGACTACAGCACGGGCCTCGAGCTGGTCACGATGCGGGTCGCGGAGCGGTTCGCTCGCGAGTTCAACTTCACGATCGACACCGCATTGCGGCCGGAGCCGCTGCCATCGAGGGGCGTCGAATTACCCTCGGGCGGTGGAATCCCGCCGCAGCTCATATTTCTCATCTTCATCCTGATCCTCGTCGTCCTCAGCAACAGCGGGAAACGAAAGGGGAAGAGGGGACGCGGCGGATGCGGCGGGTGCATGCCGCTTCCGATCATCATTCCGACCGGAGGGTTCGGGGGCGGTCGCGGTGGATGGAGCGGAGGTGGCTTCGGCGGCGGCGGATTTGGTGGCGGAGGTGGGTTCGGCGGGTTTGGAGGCGGGGGCGGATTTGGTGGTGGGGGCGGAGGGTCGAGCTGGTGACGGTTCGATTTCACTCGAGGCCCGGAAAAACGCGTTGTGCGTTTCCCGTCGTTCGGTTCACCGTTCACGCGTTTTTATGAACGGATCGACGGGAAACCAAACGACGGGAAACGCACAACGCGCAGTTTGTCAGATGTCAGCGCGCAATGATCTGGGGATAAGATGAAACTCGAAGAACTGGTGCGTCAGCTGGAGCTTGCTTATGGCCAAGGCCTCCGGAGTGTGGTGCTGTTCGGCTCCGCAGTCGCCGGAGAGCACACCAAAAAATCCGACTACAACGTCCTCGTAGTGGTCGACGCTCTCCCGCTCGAGAGATTGCGGGCAGTCGCGGCGGTGTCGAAGGCGTGGGCCGACGATGGTAATCCTCCGCCGATGACTTTCACCACGAAGGAGTTCAGGTCGTCGGCCGACATCTTTCCAATGGAGTACGCCGACATCCTCGAGCGGCATCGTGTTCTGTTTGGAGAGGATCCGCTCAACGGAATCACGGTGAATCCGGCCGACCTGCGTCTCGAAGT
>Ga0190272_10001114_pt1 | contig 13043 bp, 8 predicted proteins | sample Popmic504T_FD_133746 | JGI IMG/M metagenome (GOLD analysis project Ga0190272, IMG submission 133746) | Populus adjacent soil microbial communities from riparian zone of Shoshone River, Wyoming, USA - 504 T | ecosystem: Environmental > Terrestrial > Soil > Riparian zone | place: USA: Wyoming...
CGGCGGCCTCCGGCAGCCGCCCCACCGCGTGCTCCAGCGTGACCTCGTAGGCGGCGAGGCGCTGGTGCAGGTCACGCACCCCGGCGTCGCCGTAGTACAGCGTCGACATGTTCGCCCCGTGCACCCGGTAGTAGGCCTGGTCGACGCCGCGCAGGTACCCCACGTCGGCGTGCAGCGCGAACCGCATCCACATCTCGATGTCGCCGGTGTGCGGCAGCCGCGGGTCGTACCCGCCGATCCGTTGCTGCAGGGCGGTGCGCACCACCACCTCCGGCGAGGTGATGCACCCGTTGCCGAGGGCGAACCGGCGGCGCAGCCAGCGGTGCCCCTTGTGGATCGTCCACCCCTTGTCCTCGGTGCGAGCCTTGGGCAGTGGCATGGAGCCGTTCCAATGGAGCGGGCGGCCGTAGACGAAGCCGACCGACGGGTTCGCGTCCAGCAGCGCGGTGGCCCGGCGCAGCGCCCCAGGGGTCAGCGCGTCGTCGGCCGACAGCAGCACCGAGTAGTCCGCCTTGGCCCACTCCAGCAGGCCCTCGTTGTACGTGGCGAGGTGGCCGCGGTTCTCCTGGTGCACCGACACCTCGACGCGGTCGTCGGCCTCGGCGAGCGAGCGGGCGACGTCGGCGCTGCCGTCGCCGGACGCGTCGTCGATCACCAGCACCCGCACGTCGACACCCGGCTGGTCGAGCACGCTGCGGACCGCGGTCGGCAGGACCGCGCCGTACCGGTAGCAGGGCACGACGACATCCACTGACGGCACGAGAGAAACCCCCGGTTCGGTGTTCACCTGTCTCAACGCGTACTCGGCGACAGCGTCAGCTGCCGCCGAGTACGCGACCCCACCCGTTCGATCCGTTGTCCGTTATGAGGGACTGAACACCACGTCGACCCAGTAGTTCGTGCCGTTACTCCCACCGTCGGGGAACGCCCCACCACTGCCGTACCGGTACACCCCGTTGCCGGGTGCCGCCAGGCCGGTCAGCGGGCCGGACGTCCGGTCGGTGGCGAAGTACCCGCCGGTGTAGCCGTACCGACCGGCCGACGTGTGGTACGAGACGACGTAGGTCGTGCCGGCGGTGACCGCGATCGGGGTGCTCAGCGTGAGCGTCTGCCACCCGGCACCGGACTCGCCGGTGTAGGTGCCCGTCGCCAACTGCTGCCCGCTCGACGACCACAGGGTGCCCCTGTGGGTGCCCGGGTCGCCAACGGTCTTGTAGAACCGCAGCGCCGTCACCGAGCCGTTGACCGACGGACGCCAGCGCATCCCCAGCTCGACGGGAGAGTCGAACTGCGTGACGGCCGGGGTGTCGACGCTCCTGAAGAGGGTGCACGGGCACGGGTTCGTCGCACCGGTGGTGAACGTCCACGTGCTCGCGGCCGGCATCAGGTTGCCAGCGGTGTCCGACGCCCGCACCGACGCCGTGTACGTCGTGCTGGCGGCCAGCGGCGCGGTCGGCACCAGCGTCACGCTCCGCAGGTCGTCCGCGACCCGGACGGTGCCGGCGACGGCGCCACCCGGCGAACTCAGCGTCAGCTGGGCGTTGGTCGGGTTGATCATCTCGTCGAAGCTCGCGGTGACCTCGGTGCCGGTGGACACCCCGGTCGCGCTCGCGGCGGGCACCCGGCCGGTGACCACCGGCGGGTTGGCGTCGACGCCGGCCGTGTCGACCGCGACGTCGACCCAGTAGTTCGCCGACCGGAACGTGCCCTGCGGGAAACCGCCGCCGTAGACGAACAACCCGTTGCCGCCGCCGGCAGCGCTGGAGAGCGCGGTCAGCGGGGCCCGGCCGGCGCCGGTCGTCGCGAAGAAGTCCAGGTCAGCCGAGTAGTGCCCGTTCGGCGCGTGGTAGGACGCGATGTACGTGGTGTTCGGGGCGATCTGCACCGGCGCGGGGAAGGTCAGCGTCTGCCACCCGTTGGCCGACTCGTTGGTGAACGTGCCGGTGGCCAGCCGCACCCCGCCGGTGGTCCACAGCGTTCCGGTGTGGGTGCCGGTGTTCGCGTCCGCCTTGTAGAAGCGCACCCCGGTGACCACGGTCGGCACCGCGGTGGAGAACTTCACGCCGAGCTCGACGTTGCCGGAGTCACCGGCGTCGACCGAGCCCGGCCGGGTGTTGCGGAAGATGGTGCACGGGCAGCCGGCCGGGCCGGTGCCGGTCCGGAACGTCCACACCTTGGCGGGTGCCAGCGCGTTGCCGTACCCGTCGGTGGCGTTGAGCGTCACGGTGTGGTTGGTGTTGGCGGCCAGCAGGTCATTGGTGACGAACGTGCTGGTGGCGCCGTCGGTGGAGATCGAGCCGAGCAGCGCGGGGCCGCCGGCCGCCCGGACGTCGAAGCGGACGCTCGCCGGGTCGACCTCCTCGGAGAAGGTGGCGCTGATCTCGGCGTCGGTCGCCACCCCGGTGGCGTTGTTGGCCGGCATCGTGCTGCTGACCGTCGGGGCGGTGTTGTCCGCGCCGGCCGTGGTCACGATGACGTCGACCCAGTAGTTGCCCGAGTTGTAGCTGGAGTCGGGGAAGCCGACGCCGTACCGGAACACGCCGTTGCCGCCGCCGGCCTGGCTCGACGGTGCCGTGAGCGGCACCACGCCGGCCGTGCGGTTGTTGAAGTAGGCGCTGTCGACCGAGTAGTGCCCGTTCGGCGCCGTGTAGGACACCACGTACGTCGTGTTGGCCCTGATGCCGACGGCGGTCGGGAAGGTCAGCGTCTGCCAGCCGGTCGCGGTCTCACCGGTGAAGGTGCCGTTGGCGACGCGCAGGCCGGCCGCGGTCCACAGCGACCCGGTGTGGGTGCCGCTGTTGGCGGCCGACTTGTAGAAGCGGACGCCGGTGACCGACGCGTTCACCGAGGTGGTGAACTTCATGCCCACCTCGATGGCCGACGAGTCGCCGGAGTCCGGGACGGTCGGGGCGGCGGTGCCGAACACGGTGCACGGGCACTGCTGGGCGCCGATGGTGAGGTTGCGGGTGACGACCGTGCCGATGTTGGCGCTGTCGTCGGACGCCCTGACCTTGACGGTGGCCGGGCCCATGGTGGTCGGGGTCCAGTTGTACGCCCAGGTGTCGAGGCCGTTGGCCCGGTGGTACGTGGCGCCGCCGTCGGTGGACACCTCGACCGAGCCGACCTTGCCGTTGCCGGTGCCGGCGTCCGACGCGGTGCCGCTGATCACGACGGGCGAGCCGGCCGGGAGGATCGCGCCGTTGGCCGGGTTGGCCACCGTCACCGGCGGGCCGACCGTGTCGGTCGACGCGGTAGCCGCCACCAGGCCGGACATCAGGGTCTGCGGCTGCACGCCCATGTCGGCCAGGAGGTTCACCGTGGCCTGCTGGATGCGCACGTCCGTCGACGGGTTCTGGCCGATCGGGTTGAGGTGCGTGGCGTCGAGGCCCCACGACCACTGCACGGTGCCGGCGCCCCACACCAGCGCGCGGCTGGTCTGGTCGCGGTAGAGCACCATCTTGTGGTTGGCCGGGCCGCCGCCGTAGATCCAGCCCTCGTCGAGCAGGAGTTGCCCGTCGTCGACGGTGACGGTGGTGTCGGACAGCGGGACGGCGCCGGCCGGGCGGAAGCCGTTGTCCGGGTCCTCGTTCCACTCGTAGCCCAGCGACCCCTTCACCAGCGTGGTCGTGGTCGTCGCGGTGGCGATGGAGGTGTTGCGCCAGAAGCGGTTGCGACCGAAGGAGGCCGGCACCTGCATGGCGTCGTCGCGGTACCCGTTGACCCGGAAGAGGGTGCCGGTGATCGCGTTCTCCGGCCGACCGGCGTCCGACGGCGGCGACAACCGGCCGTCACGCCAGGTCCCGGTCCACTCCGGGTGCGGGTCGATCTTGGTGACCGGGCTGGTCTTGGTCTCCTTGTAGCAGGCCATGGTGCGGTACGCGGTGTTCGAGCCGTCGATCGAGTTCTCGAAGCGGGTCTTCCAGAACCACTCGTTGCCCGACATGAACATCATGTGCACGCCGGCCGAGCGGGCCTGCTCGATGCCGGTGCGCTGGGCGGCGTTGACGTACTCGTCGTGGCCGGACGACACGTACACCCGGTGGTTGCGCACCAGGGCCGGGTTGCGGGTCACGTCGATGCCGGACAGATAGCTCACGTCGTAGCCGTTGCGCTCCAGGAAGCGCACCAGCGGGTACTCGGCGTTGAGGAAGTTGGCGGTGCCGCCGTTGCGGTACGGGCGGTTGTAGCTGACCTTCAGCGCCCGGCCGTCCGCGGTGCCGGCGAAGCCGCCCTCGTACGTGCTGAACTCGTTGATGCCGGGGCGGTCGCCGTACTTGTTGTACGCCTGCCAGGTCTGGTCGGAGGTCTGGACCACGACCGCGGAGGTCGACGAGTCCTGCCGGACGACGAACGGGTACTGGCTGGCGCCCGGGGTGCCGTCCTCACGGATGAAGTTGGCGATGTAGAACCCCGGCGGCGTGGTGGCCGGCACCTGCCAGCTGGCGTTGACCGTCCAGTTGCCGCAGTCGACCAGGCCGACGGTGCCGTCGTAGGCGCACATCGGCTGGCTGCGGGGGGTGCCGTCGACCGTGGTGATCAGCCGCGCGCCGTTGCCCTGGTAGTAGCCCAGCCGCAGGATGTCGACCTCGAAGTTCGAGCTCGAGGTCTTGATCTTGAAGTCGAGCCGCTGACCCGGCTGCACGCTGGTCGCGGTGGCGTAGCCCTCGATGTCGCCGTACTGGCTCTCGATCCACCAGTCCCCCTGCGGGGTGCCGGGCTTCGAGTTCTCGCACACGATGGCGTTGTTGGGGGCGTCGCACGGACCGGCGAGCGCCGGCGGCGCGATCACCACCGGAAGGACAACGGCGACCACCGCGGGCAACAGCGCCAGTATGACGCTCCGTATCACCGGGCGACGCTCACGTGACCTGCGAGTCATGAGTGTTTCCTCCACGAACTGTCACGAGCGTCGGCGGCTGACGCTGATACACGGGCGGCGTATGAGCCACGCTCGTTTTCGGCGTTCGACTACTCATCGTTGCCAAGCTACCTGGGTGTTACGGCCTTTTGGGTGAACGGCTTCACGGGTAGGGACGTGGCTGTGACGAGTACGTGACGTGGGACCGGCGGCGTTCAACCTGCGACGGAGCGTAGACCTAACCCATGTGGGCGATACTCGTGGGGGGTACCGCATACGTGGCAGCGGAGGTCCTCGGGTAGTCGCTCTCCGCACACGCAGACCCATCCGCGGTGCTTCGCCGGGTTGCCCGCGACGAACGCGTGGGCCGGCACGTCACGGGTGACGACGGAGCCCGCCGCGGCGAAGGCGTACTCACCGATCTCGGTGCCACACACCACAACCGTGCCCGCGCCGAGGCTCGCTCCCCGTCGCACCATGGTCGACACCAGCTCGTCCGGGCCCTTGCGGATGGCGGCCCGCGGACGCAGGTCGTTGGTGAACAGCACGTTCGGACCGAGGAACACCTCGTCCTCGCAGGTGACCCCGCTGAAGATCAAAGTGGCGTTCTTCACCGTCACCCGATTTCCCAGCACGGCGCCGTCCTCGACGAACGCGCCGTCGCAGATATTGCAGTCCCGGCCGACCCGGGCGCCGGGCAGCACATGTGCGAAAGCCCACACCCGCGTGCCGGCGCCGACGTCCTCGCTCTCGCACAGCCCCTGCGGGTGCACCCGCACCCCGTCCGGATGACTCACGAGCGTCTCCTCGGTTCTGTCAGCTCTGTCGCCGGCGCGCGTCTCGCATCCGTAACGACCTTTCCGGCGGCCGAAAACGACGTTACGGATGCGAGACGCCGCGGAGGGCGGCCACCACGCGCTGCTGCTGCTGCTCGGTGATCTCCGGGAACAGCGGCAGCGACAGCAGCTCGCCCGCGGTGCGCTCGGCCACCGGGAACGACCCCTTTCGCAGGCCCAGGTGCTCGAACGCGCCCGTGAGGTGCAGCGGCGTCGGGTAGTGGATGCCGGCCCCGATGCCGACGGCGTGCAGCGCGGCCAGCACCTCGTCACGCCGCGGCACCCGCACCACGTACAGGTGCCACACCGGGAGGTTGCCGTCGGCCACCACCGGGCGCACCACGCCGTCCACCTCGGCCAACAGCTCGTCGTAGCGCGCCGCGGCGGCCCTGCGGTCGGTGTTCCACCCCTCCAGCCGGCGCAGCTTCGCCGACAGCACCACGGCCTGCAGGGTGTCGAGGCGGCTGTTGAACCCCAGCTCGGTGTGCTCGTACTTGCGCGGCGAACCGTGCTCGCGCAGCAGCCGCACGCTCGCGGCCAGCGCGGCGTCGTTCGTCATCACGGCGCCGGCGTCGCCGTACGCGCCGAGGTTCTTGCCGGGGTAGAAGCTGGTCGCCGCGATCTCGCCGATGGTGCCGGCGGCCCGCCCGTTGCGGCGCGCGCCCTGGGCCTGGGCCGCGTCCTCGACGACGGCCGCGCCGACCGACGCCGCGATCGGGGCGATCTTCTCCAATTCGGCGCACTGGCCGTACAGGTGCACCGGCAGCACGGCCCTGGTCCGGCCGGTGACCGCGCCGGACAGCGCGGCCGGGTCCATCAGCAGGGTGTCCTCGACGCAGTCCACCAGCACCGGCGTGGCGCCCGCGCGGACCACCGCCTCGGCGGTCGCGATGAACGTGTTGGCCGGCAGCAGGCACTCGTCGCCGGGGCCGATGTCCAGCGCCCGCAGGGCCAGCTCGATGGCGTCGGTGCCGTTGGCCACCCCGAGCACGTGATCGACGCCGAGGTACGCGGCGAACTCGGCCTCGAACGCGGCCACCTGCGGGCCGCCGACGAACGCGGTGCGGGCCAGTACCTGGTCCCATCCGGCGGCCACCTCGGCGGCCACCTCGGCGTGCTGGGCCGCCAGGTCGACCAGTGGGACGGGGGCGAGGTCGGTGGGGCTGGTCGTGCTGGTCACGGTGTCTCCGTCTCGTGTGGTCTCCCTCGTGAGTAGGAACTACTGCTCACGAGCCGTCAGGCGTCTTGCGGGGTTGCCGACCCAGGTCTCGCCGGGCGGCACGGTGTCGAGTACGACGGCGCCCAACCCGATCATGGCGCCGGCCCCGATGATCACACCCTCGCGGACCAGGCAGCCGGCGCCGAGGTACGCGCCGTCGTGGACGACGACGCCGCCGCCGAGGGTGGCGCGGCCGGCCAGGGTGACGCCGTCACCGACGGCGTCGTCGTGGGTGAGCAGGACGTGCGGCATGGCGAGCACGTGCGCGCCGATGCGCTGGGGCGCGGTGACCACGGTGCCGGCCAGCAGCACCGTGCCCTCGCCGAGCGTGGTGCCCGCCGCGACGGCCGCGGTGGGGTGCACCACGGTGGCCCACCGGTCGGGCGGCAGGCCGAGGCGGCGCACCACGTCGAGCCGCACCGAACGCCGGCGCGGACTGGCCACGCACAGCGCCACGGCGGCGTCCGGGTGGTCGTGCACCAGCCCGCTGCCGCCGAGCACCGGCACCCCGTCGAGGTCGGCGCCGTGCCGGTCCGGGTTGTCGTCGAGCGCGCCGAGCACCGCCCACGGCTCGCCTGGCACGGCTCGGACGGCCGCCAGCACCTCACGGGCCAGCCCGGCGGCGCCGAGCAGCAGCAGCGGACGGGGCGCGCTCACCGCGCCGGGACGGCGGCCACCGCGCTGGTGAGCGCGTCGACCACGTGGCGTTGCTCGTCGTCGGTCAGCTCGTGGTGCAGCGGCAGGATGAGGGTGCGCGCGGTGAGCCGCTCGGTGACCGGCAGCGGCGCGTGCGGGTGTCCCGCGTAGGCGGGTTCCAGGTGCGCGGCCATGATGCCCCGCCGGCCGGACACCCCGGCCGCGGCGAGGTCGGTGAGCACGTCGTTGCGCTGCACCGAGCAGTCGTCCGGTAGCTCGACCCAGAACGACTGGTAGTTGGTCTCGCCGTACTCCGGGTCGCGGACCGTGCGGAACCCGGGCAGCGCGTCGGCCAGCAGCTCCTGGTAGCGGGCGGCCAGCTCGCGGCGGCGGGCGATGATGCCGTCGAGGCGGCCCAGCTGGACGAGCCCGATGGCGGCCTGCACGTCGGTCAGCCGGTAGTTGAACCCGGTCTCGACGTACTCCTCGACGATCACCTTGCTGCCCGCGGCGTGCCGGTCGGTGGCCGACACGCTCATGCCGTGCTCGCGCAGCCGGCGCAGCCGGGCGGCGAGCTCGGCGTCGTCGGTGGTGAGCATCCCGCCCTCACCGGTGGTGATGAGCTTGCGCGGGTGGAACGACCACGCGGCCAGGGTGGCGCCGGCGCCGACCGGCCGGCCGCGGTAGTTCGACCCGGCGGCGCAGGCGGCGTCCTCGATCACCGGGATGCCCATGGCCTCGACGGCCCGCACGTCGGCCGGCACGCCGCCCTGGTGCACGAGCAGCACGGCCCTGGTCCGGTCGCTCCGCACGGCGGCGATCGTCCCGGGGGTGAGGTTGCCGGTGGTCGCGTCGACGTCGGCGAACACCGGGGTGGCGCCGCAGTAGCGCACCGCGTTGGCGGTGGCGATGAACGACAGCGACGGCACGATCACCTCGTCGCCCGGCTGCAGGCCGAGCACGTACAGCGCGAGGTGCAGGCCGGTGGTGCACGAGGACACCGCGACGCCCTGGGCGGCGCCGATCCGCTCGGCGAAAGCCTGCTCGAACCGCGCGACCCGCGGGCCCTGCGCGACCCAGCCGGACCGCACGGCCTCGGCGACCGCCTCGACCTCCTCCTCGCCGAGGAGGGGCCGCATCACGGGGATCACGCGGACACCTGCGCGGAAACCGGCGCGGCCTGTTCGGAACGCCACCACGACACGAGGCCGCGCAGGCCGGCGTCGAGGCCGATCTCCGGGCGCCAGCCGAGATCGCGGGCCGCGGCCGAGATGTCCGCGAGCCGCCGCGTCACGCTGTTGACCGACCGCGGCGGCCCGTGCACCGGCTCCAGGTCCGACCCCATGGCGGCGAGCAGCCCGTCGGCGAGCCCACGCAGCGACGTCTCGACGCCGCAGGCGATGTTGTAGACGGTGTCGGTGACGTCCGCGCCGGCCGCGAGCACGTTGGCGCGCGCGATGTCCTCCACGTGCACGAAGTCCATGGTCTGGGTGCCGTCGCCGAGGATGAGCGGCGGCTCGCCGGCGGCGATGCGCTCCATCCAGCGGATCAGCACCTCGGTGTACAGGCCGTGGATGTCCATCCGCGGGCCGTAGACGTTGAAGTACCGCAGCGCGACGTAGTCCAGCCCGTGCATGGTGTGGAAGCTGCGCAGCATCCCCTCGTTGAACGCCTTGGCCGCGCCGTAGAAGGTGTCGTTGTTGTACGGGTGGTGCCGCTCGGTGGTGGGGAACGACTCGGCGAGGCCGTACACCGAGGCCGACGACGAGGCGACGACCTTGCGCACGCCGTGCGCCACCGCGGCCTCGATGACCGTGAAGGTGCCGTCGACCAGCGACTCGAGGGCCAGCCGCGGCTGCTCGGCGCACTGGGTGATCCGCAGGGCGGCGAGGTGGAACACCACGTCGATGCCCTCGGTCAGCCCGTGCACCAGCGTCGGGTCGTTGATGTCCCCGTCGACGATGGTGAGCCGGTCACCGGCCACCGCGGCGGCAGCGGCCAGGTTCTCCCTGCGGCCGCGGACGAAGTTGTCCAGCACGACGACCTCGCTCGCACCGGCCGCGACCAGCTGGTCGACCAGGGTAGAGCCGATGGTGCCCGCGCCGCCGGTCACCAGCAGCCGCTGGCCGGTCAGGGGCTGGCCGATGGGGGATGGGCCAGTGCTGGCAGCCGTGCTCATACCGTCACCTCGTCGTTCGCCGGAACCATGATCGGCTGGACCTGCACGAAGCCGCCGCCGTCGGCGAGGCTGGCGGACGCCGCCTCCAGCAGCGCCAGCACCCGCAGGCCGGACACGCCGTCGGTCAGCGGGGCCCGCCGCTCGTTGATCGCGGCCGCGAACTCCGCCATTACACCGCGCAGGGCCTCCCGCTCGGGCAGCGCGGGGGCGACCATGTCGCCGGTGCGGTACGAGACGATCGTGCGCACCCGCTCCTGCTCGCCCATGTCCTCGGCGGCCGTGGTGTCGACCCCGCGGTCGTAGATCGCCAGCCGCTGCGTCGGGTTGAGGTCGTCCCACACGACGGTGCGCGCCGAGCCGCCGACGATCATCGTCCTGATCTTCGTCGGGGACAGCCAGTTCACGTGCACGTGGGCCATCGCCCCGTTGGACAGCCGGATCGTGAGGTGCGCGACGCACGCCCGGCCGGCGCCGATCGGGTCCGAGCCGTGGGCCGCGACCGCCACCGGGAAGATCCCGTCCGGCAGCATCGTGTCGAAGATCGACAGGTCGTGCGGGGCCAGGTCCCACAGCACGTCGACGTCGGGCTGCACGAGCCCGAGGTTGATCCGCACCGAGTCGAGGTACTGCAGGTCGCCGACGGCGCCGCCGCGGACCATCTCGCGCAGCCGCTGCACGACCGACGTGTAGCAGTAGGTGTGGTCGAGCATCAGCACCAGGCCGCGGCGCCGGGCGGCGTCGACCAGGGTGCGGCCGTCGGCCAGGGTGGCTGCCAGCGGCTTCTCCACCAGCACGTGCTTGCCCGCCTCGATCGCGGCCATGGCCACCGGCAGGTGCGTCGCGGCCGGGGTGGCGATCGCGACCGCCCGCACGGCCGGGTCGGCCAGCACGTCCGCGAGCGACGCGCTGGTGCGCACCGTCGAGTACTCGCCGATGACGGCGCGGGCGCGCCGCTCGTCGAGGTCGCACAGGTACTCCAGCCGCAACCCCGGCGTGGCCTGGGCGTTGCGGACCAGGTTCGGCCCCCAGTAGCCGGCCCCGACCACGGCGATGCCGATGGCCGACCCCGGTCCGTTCACTGCCTTCAACGTGCGCATCGCTGCGACTCCTCCTCCGTTGCGGCGGGCTGCGCCGCACGACTCCCCGACCGCGGCCGGCACGCCCACACCGCCCGCACATGGTGCTGCCGGTCGGCTCAGAGGCCGACCGGCAGCGTTGTCCATCCTGTCCGTGTCCCCGATCCCGGTCAGTACGCTCCCTCGCCGCGGCGCACCGCGCCGACGGTCTTCCACAGGATCGCCAGGTCGAGCGCGAGCGACCAGTTCTCGACGTACCGGAGGTCCAACCGCATGGACTCGGTCCACGAGAGGTCGCTGCGTCCGCTGACCTGCCACAATCCCGTCAATCCCGGCTTGACCTTCAGCCGACGCCGCATGTCGGGCGGGTACACCGCCACCTCGTCCGGCAACGGCGGCCGCGGCCCGACCAGCGACATGGTGCCGCCGATCACATTGAACAACTGCGGTAGCTCGTCGAGGGAGTATCGGCGCAGGAACGCACCGATCGGGGTGATCCGCGGGTCGTTGCGCATCTTGAACAGCGGACCGGCGCCCTCGTTGACCTCGACCAGCTCGGTGCGGCGTCGGTCGGCGTCGGTGACCATGGAGCGGAACTTGACCATGGAGAAGGTGCGGCCGTCGCGGCCGACCCTGGTCTGGCGGTAGAACACCGGACCGCGGTCGTGCATCCAGACGGCCAACGCGATGCCGATGAGCAGTGGCGCGATCACCAGCGCGCCGGTGACGGCGGCGGTGCGGTCCAGCAGGTTCTTGATGACCCAGCGGGCGCCGACGAAGCGCGGGGAGCTGACCCGCAGCAGCGGCAGCCCGAACACCGGCGAGACGTGCAGCCGCGGCCCGGTGACGTCCATGAGCACCGGCGCGACGACGACCTCGGCCTGGGTGGGCTCCAGCTGCCAGGTGAGCTGCTGCAGGCGCTGGCGGGTCCACCGGTGGTCCGGGACGACCGCGACGACGCGGTACCCGCCCTGCTCCACCCGGTCCGACAGGTCGTCCAGCCCGCCGACGACCGGCACGCCGGCCACCTCGCCGGAACCGTCCTCGCCGATCCCGCCGGGGGTGCACGCCGCCTCGATCCTCCACCCGTTGAACGGCTCACGCCGGGTGCGGTCGATCAGGTCGGCGATCTCCTCGACGCTGCCGGCGGCCAGCACCGGCAGCATGCAGCGACCGTTGCGCCGGTGGTGGTGCAGCACCCGGCGCAGCGCGTACCGCAGCGGAGCGGCGAGGAGCAGCACGCCCGGCACCACCCCGAACACCCACGGGCGCACCTGCGGCGCGTCCAGCGCCAGCGCGACCAGCGCGATCGCGATGCCGGCGCCGGCGATGCCGCGCCCGACCCGACGGAACTCCTCGGCACCCTGGCCGAGCACGCGCGACTCCCACGCCCTGCTCAGCGCCAGGCCACCGACCAGCGCGACGGCCGTCAGCACCGCCATCGCCATCGGAAGGCGCCCCGACAGTTCACCCCTCGACGTGAACATCACGCCGAGTAGCGAAGCCAGGACGATCACCACAAGATCCGTCGCCATCGCCGCTGCTTGGTACTGCGACTCCCAGCGGGACACCGGAAGGTGCACCACGCCGGCCTTGGCCGTCGCCGCGGTACTCGAACGTGTCGAGCCGTAGGTCATCACGTTGGGTATAGATGCCACCCGTCGCTGCGCAAATACAGGCCGATCGGTTCGACTTGGCGTGACGACATGGGGCACTGGAGCTGGCGCTCCTTCGCCCAGATGTGTAGTCACCTAGCCCCCTTGCTACTCCGCGTTGCTGGTCCGGGACGCACGGGACCGACGGTCACCCAGCTGGATGAGTCGCGGTCCGTATTGCGCGGACAGTCACCGCAAGTTATCGGTGTCGCCCCCCGGTGGCGTTACCTGTAACCGTAAGTCCCCCGTATTGGGCTGCGATGGTTGCCCTCAGTTGCCAGGAAGGAGAGTCAACCATGAGCCGTCACGCAGAGACATCCCCCCAAAGAGGGACGGGAGCTAACACCAGATCAGGGTTGAGCGCCACCCGAAGACGCCTAATTCACCCGAAAAGAGCATGTAACACAGAGTGGTCTCAGCGCCGGTACGGCGCCGGCGGGTCGTTCTCCAGGTGCCGCAGGCCGTTCCAGGCCAGGTTGACCAGGTGCGACACCACCTGGTCCTTGTCCGGGCTGCGCTCCTCCAGCCACCACTGGCCGGTCAGCGCGACCATCCCCACCAGCGCCTGGCTGTAGAGCCCGGCC
>Ga0190272_10001115_pt1 | contig 13040 bp, 9 predicted proteins | sample Popmic504T_FD_133746 | JGI IMG/M metagenome (GOLD analysis project Ga0190272, IMG submission 133746) | Populus adjacent soil microbial communities from riparian zone of Shoshone River, Wyoming, USA - 504 T | ecosystem: Environmental > Terrestrial > Soil > Riparian zone | place: USA: Wyoming...
AACATCCCGTGATAATCCGCCGTCGTATCGTATTCCGTCGGGTTATCTATAATGCTGCCCCCACTGGTAACGGGTACTCCGAGGAGAAACGCCGCCAGGTCCCGTCCGGGCAGGTCGCGCGCCGTTGCGCCCGAATTCGAGGCCGGCATGGTGTAGGTCCCGTCAAAGAGGAATCTGCCCGTGCTGTACCCATCGGAGGTGAAGCGCTCGTGCAGCCTCCGGTAATCGTAGCCGTATCTGAACGTGTGCCCCTCGTAGAGCTGCGTGATCGTCGGCTGAAGCGAAAACAGGTCGAACGGGCGGTCCTGGCCCGCGTTGTAATCGGCGCGCTGCGAACCGAGCGTCATATAGTTACGGAAATCGAAGCGCGGGAATACCCCGTCCCTTCGTATCGCGGGTATACCGTTAAAGCCCAGATCGGCCGCCGAGGGCTGCCCGTCCTGGTACCTTTTCAGCCGGAATTGGTTCCAGCTGCCGCGGATGTCCATGATCAGGTCGGAAGTTATCGTCGAAGTATAGTTAAGGTTTCCGCCGTTGTTCCGGCGGTTCTCGAAACCGCGCGTGATCGAATCCGCTTCGCCCGTCAGGTTATAACGGTCCTCGGTATTGCGGCTGTGATACCACTTGCCGGAAAGCCGGTTGTTCGAATCGAAGTTGTGATCGATCTTTACAAGATACGACCTGTAGGGGCGGATCAGATTTTGATCGGTAATAAAGTTGTTCGTTGTGCCCGCAAGATTAGGCTCCGGAAAAAGCTTTAGAAAAGCCAGAGCGGGAGCGTAGATGGAAGCGGCCGGGATAATGTTGCACGTCGAATTGACAGGCACCGGGCCCGCGAGCGGGCAGCCGAAAGAGGTGCGCACAACGTTGTTGCCGCTCGGCGCGCCCGAAAACGGGTTATAGATGACCGTATTGCTCAGACTGGCAATATTGTTGCGGTCCACGATCAATTCCGAGAAATCGCCGTTGCGCATCAGCATCGTCGGCACCGAGTAGGCGGTCGGCTGCGCGACATTGTCTTTTTGCCGCTCGAAAGAGAAGAGGAAGAAGGTCCGGTCTTTGCCGCTGTAGAGCATCGGAAACACCACCGGGCCGCCTATGACAAACCCGTAGCGGTTATACTGCCGGTCTGGACGCTCGCGGCCGGCGCGGTTGTTAAAGAAATTGTTTGCCGTGCGGCTCTTGTTCCGGTCGAATATATACGCCGAACCGTGCAGGTTATTGGTGCCGCTCTTTATAGCGACATTGACGGTGGAGCCGGCCGTAAAGCCGCTCTGCGCGTCGAAACTGTTGGTTTGCACCTTGAATTCCTGCACCGCGTCTGAGGGCGGCGTGAAAGCTACCTGTCCGGTGTAGGCGAGATTAGGCGAGCCGTCCAGGTTGATCTGGTTGCCGGCCGCGCCGTTGGTGCGGAAGCCCGCCAGGTTGCCGTTTGCCGTCGGGCCCGTGAAATTCGGGTCGCCGGTGTAAACGATGCCCGGCGCCTGGGTCGCAAGAACATAGGGCGCGCCTTCGGCCAGGGGCAGCTCCTCGACCTGCCGCTGGCTGACGGAAGTGCCGAGCGACACCGTGCCTCTCTCGATCAATTCATCCTGCGCAACGATGTTTACCTCGACCGTTTGCCCGATCGCCAATTGAAAATCGAGCGTCAGTTTATCGTCCACCGCGACCGCAACATTTTCACGGACCGAGGTTTTGAACCCCTCGTTGGTTACCGTGACATTATATTTGCCGGGTAGCAGGAACGGGACGGAGTAGCCGCCGGAATCGTTAGTTGTAACGCTGCTCGTGATATTGGTCTCGACGTTCTTTACCGCCACCGTCGCCCCGGGGATAACTGCCCCGTTGGGGTCGGCGACCGTTCCCGAGATGGTTCCGCGGAATTCCTGGGCCGTGACTGTCAGCGTCGTAATGCTCAGAGCGAGCAGGACGAACACGCACAAAGAAACAGCATATCGAAATAGGTTAGTTTTCATTGCTTCTCTTCCTTAAAAGTAGATATTTTACAAAAATTGATCGATGCTTGCGCTTCGAATCGGCTAAATCAGCTGCTTTATTCTAATTGGTTTTACCAATTAATCGTTCAGCTTTGATTTTCAATGTTTCCCTGCTGGTTCTGTTTTTGTTGAAATTGTTTATTTTTACTAGCTGATTGTAATGAAAATCATTATGCATAAGACATAATTAGTTGTCAAGGCAGTTTTACCAATCAGGATAAATTTTTTATATGGGTTTTACCAATCGAGCAATTTAGGATTTGGGATTGCGGATTTGGGATTTCACTTTGGTGTTCTTTGCGAGCTTTGCAAATCCCCAATCCGAAATCCTAAATCCCAAATCGAAAAGGCCCGGCACTCCGAAGAGAACCGGGCCACTTTTTGATAATGGTTAGTTCAGCCTACTTATTTAGTATTGCTGAATGTTCAGAATACCCGACAGGATGCTGCCAAGGATATTGAAGGCGCCGTTATTGTTCGAACCGTACTGGTAGCGGCTGTTATAGCCGTCCTGGTAACCGCGCTCGAAACCCTGCTGGAAGTAATAACGGTACTGGCTCGAGTCTACATAGCTCTGGTAACCATAATTACCGCTGCTATAAACTCTCGAGTTTCTCCAATTCATTCCGCGCCGGCTCGAACGGTCGCTGCGGCCGGCGATCAGGCCCTGCTGGTAACCGCGGTTAACGGCCTGTCTCAGTAATTCGGCGCCGCGGTTGTCCGTATTGTAATACGATCCGTTGCGGGAAACGCGGAACCTCTGGATTTTCTGCTGCTGCTTCTGGATCTTTTGCTGCTGCTTGTAGATCTTCTCCTGCTGTTTCTGATTTCGATTATTCCACTGCGCGCTGGCAACGTCGCTCATTCCTAAAATAGCGATAACTGCAAAAGCGCTGACTGCTAACATTTTCTTAAAATTAATATTCCTCATTGTATTTCTCCTTTCTTACTACCCTCTACCCCTTAAAATTTTTGACATAAACTAATGTAAAGTTGTGTCAAAGAATGTAAATGATTGTGTCCCAATCGTTTACAGCCGCTAATAGTTAAAGCAATGGCCGTGCCAAAGCCCTAAAATCAGCGACTTACAAGATTTTATGATTGAAAAAGTACACCAAATGGGGTATTAAAGACGTTGATTTATGTCTTATTAAACTGCAAGGTTGCTGCGCAGCGCTGCAATATCGCGCTGCGGCGGGGCGCCGAAGAGCTTTTTGTACTCGCGGCTGAAATATGACGGGTCCTCGTAACCGACCTTGAATCCGGCGCCGGCCACGTCCATGTCCTCACCGAGCATAAGCCGGCGCGCTTCCTGGAGGCGTAATTGTTTCTGAAACTGAACAGGCGACATTGCGGTGACGGACTTGAAATGGTGATGAAACCCGGAAACGCTCATGCCGATCTCTCTCGCAATATTTTCAATTCTGAGCGGTTGGTCGAAGTTTTCACGAAGCTTTTTGACAGCCCTGGAAATGCGGCGCGTGTCTCCGCCCGAGGCCAGGAGATGGCTAAGACGCGCGCCTTGCTCGCCTTTTAGAAGCCGGTAAACAATCTCGCGGATGATAAGCGGTGCAAGGATCGGCATCTCATTCGGCGTGTTAAGCAGGCGGACCAATCTCACGACCGCGTCGAGCAGGTCGGCGTCGATAGAGCTGACATCCATCGCCTTGACGCTTGTCTGCCCTTTTTTAGTTTCAATACCCGCGTCCATCATTGCCGACGCAACCAATGTCGGGTCGAGATCTATCCGCACGCTTAGATAAGGGCGCTCCTCGGATGCTTCGGCCACATGGCTGACGATCGGCAGATCGACCGTGGAGATCAGATAGTGGCCCGGGTCATACAGGAATGCGTCATCGCCCAAAAGCACCTGCTTGCTGCCCTGGGCGATGACGCAAAAGGCGGGCCTGAAAACGTAATGAAACGGCTCGTTCATCCGGGAAGCACGGGCGAGGAAGACACCCGGGAAAATCTCCAATACGTCATTGCCGGGAACGGCCCGGGTCATCCGCTCGATCAGCTCGGTCCTGCTTGCCTCTATCCTTTGTTTATCGCTGTTTGATCCCACTTTTGCCATAAATTAATACTAGACCCTTTTTCTTTCGCCTGTACACCGCTCACGCGGGTTTTTGCAGGATTGTCCGGATATTAGCGAGTATCCTTATACCACTATGTGTTCAAAGACCCTATAATTAGACCTATACAGCAGGACCGAAAACGGCTGGAGAATACAGGATCAAGGGAACATATGAAAGAGAATAGAGAATCAACTAAATCTAATAATCACGAGAATGGCGAGACCAACCGGCGTAATTTTATCGCGAAGACGCTCTTTGCGGGTGCCGGCTTAGCCGCCGGTTCTCTGGCATTGGCTGCGTCTGAGCTTCCGGCTAACGCCCAAACTTCACGCACGGGAAAGATCGCCCCCGATCCTTTGCCGGGGCGAAGAAGGCTGGGCAGGTTGGAGGTGTCGGCAATCGGGATGGGCGTTCAGAACATGCATCGGAGGTACGAGACCACGGTACCGTACCGGCCGGAAATGATCAGCATTCTTCGCGCAGCTTACGATCGCGACATTACGTTCTTCGACTGTGCCGAGGCATACGGACCATTCGAAAACGAGCGGATCCTCGGCGAGGCGATCGAGCCGTTTAGAAATAAGGTCAGGATCACTTCCAAGTTCGGTTGGAATATCGATCAGCAAACGGGACGTCGGCTTCCCGGGCTTAACAGCAAACCAGATCATATCAAGCTGGTCGTTGAAGGATCGCTCAAGCGGCTGCGGACCGACCGCATAGACCTTCTCTATCAACACCGCGTCGATCCGCAAGTGCCTATCGAAGACGTCGCCGGAGCGATCCAGGACCTTATGGATCAGGGAAAGCTTCTGCATTGGGGACTTTCCGAACCGGGCATACAGACTATCCGTCGCGCTCATGCCGCATTGCCGCTGACCGCGATCCAAAACGAGTACTCGATGGCGACCCGTGATCCGGAAAGGAAGTCATACCGCTCTGCGAAGAGTTGGGAATAGGCTTTGTGCCCTGGTGGCCTCTGGACTGCCAGTTACTTACCGGCTGGATCGACGCGAACACGCGATTCGCACCTGGCGATCTGCGTTCAGCCACTCCGAGATTCTCGCCCGAGAATTTGGCTCACAACATGCAGTTGGTTGATCTGATAAAGACCTGGGCGGTTCGCAAGCGGGCTACTCCTGCTCAGATCGCGCTCGCCTGGCTGATGGCGCAGAAACCCTGGATCGTCCCGATTCCCGGAACGACGGTGATGGCGCACATGCTGGAGAATAGCGGCGCAGCCGCGGTTCGATTTACTGCCGCGGAGCTCGCCGAGCTGAATTCGGCTGTGAGAGCGATCGAGATCAAGGGACAGCGTCTGCCGGACGGAGTGCTGGTCTTCTCGGGTGTCGAGGCGCCGCTGAAGAAATAGGAGCATTTCCAGGTAGGAGGTAACTTTTGTGAACGCTATGAAAAACATAATAGTCCGGTCACTGGTGATGGCGACAACAATATGCCTTCTATCGAGTTGTTCGACGGCACAGCAGCCGTCCGGAACTACCCTGCCGCCGACGGCAGACAAAAAGATCCTGATCGTGTATCTGTCCCGAACGAACAACACTAAGGCGATCGCGGAATTTATCCATCAAAAGGTCGGTGGAACGTTAGTACGACTTGAAGTGGAAAAGCCCTATCCCGAAAACTACGAGGCAACCGTGCATCAGGTGGCCAGGGAGAATGAGACCGGATTCTTACCCCAACTAAAGACAAAAATCGACGGGATCGAAAAGTACGACGTCGTTTTCTTAGGCTTTCCGACATGGGGGATGCAGCTGCCGCCGCCGATGAAGAGTTTTCTGAGTCAGTACAGCCTGAAAGGTAAAACGGTTATCCCATTTAACACAAATGCAGGATATGGCGAAGGAAGCAGTTTTCAGACAGTGCGGAAACTATGTCCGGAAAGCACGGTTCTGGAGGGCTTCGTCACCAGAGGCGGATCTGAAAGAGATGGACAATATCTCGTTATCAAAGAGGCAAGGGCCAGGGAAACACAGAAGGAAGTGGAGATCTGGCTGAGGAAAATAAAGATACCGTTGCGGGAAACGCGAAAAATGCCCGAATAGGGATAGAATAAAGAAAATTAGATCAAATCTAAATATAGGGAGATAAATTAAATTCATGTATAACGCAAAAGCTTATGCCGCAGCGAGCTCGACATCGCCGCTGGCCGAGACAACCATTCCCCGCCGCGACACCAAGGAAAACGACGTGCGGATCGAGATCCTTTTCTGCGGCATTTGCCACTCTGACCTTCATTACGCGCGTGACGAGTGGCATGACGTGATGCCCGCGGTCTATCCATGTGTGCCGGGCCACGAGATCGTCGGCCGCGTTACCGAAGTCGGTTCGGGGGTTACCAAATTTAAGCCGGGCGATAAAGTCGGCGTCGGCTGCCTGGTCGATTCTGACCGCACCTGCCCGAATTGCGTAGAAGGGCTCGAGCAGTTCTGCCCGAACATGGTCCTTACCTACGGCTTCCCGGACAGCCACGGGACGGCGCCGGCCACCTATGGCGGTTATTCGGACAGCGTGGTCGTCGACGAGCGGTTTGTCCTGCGCATCCCCGATAACCTCGACCTGGCCGCTGCCGCGCCGCTGCTCTGCGCCGGGATCACAACCTACTCGCCGCTGCGCCACTGGAAAGTCGGCCCGGGCAAGAAGGTCGGGATCGTGGGCCTCGGCGGGTTGGGACACATGGGTGTCAAATTCGCCCGTGCGTTCGGCGCTCACGTTGTCGTCTTTACTACTTCAGAGAGTAAAAGGGAAGACGCGCTGCGGCTCGGCGCCCATGAGGTCGTACTATCGAAAAACGCCGATGAGATGGCGGCGCACGCCGGCAGCTTCGACTTTATTCTCGACGCCGTCGCTGCCGAGCACGACATCAACGCCTACATACATCTGCTTGGCCGAGACGGCAACCTGACGATGGTCGGCGCGCCTGAAAAGCCGCTGCCGGTCGCGGTCTTCGGCCTTATCTTCGGGCGCAAGAGTTTTTCCGGCTCACCGATCGGCGGCCTTCCGGAAACGCAGGAGATGCTGGATTTCTGCGGCGAGCATAATATTACGGCGGACGTGGAGGTAATCCCGGTACAAAAGATCAACGAGGCCTACGAGCGGATGCTCAAGTCCGATGTGAAGTACCGCTTCTCCATCGACATGGCTTCGCTCAAGGCTGAGTAAGAATAAGCGTCTTCCATTTTTTAAGCATAGCCACGTGCTTTAGCGCGTGGTCAGGCGAGACGAGAAATCAAGTGTTTTAACCTCCCTTCTAACCTGGATAAGCCGGTTAAGAAGGGAGGTTAAAACGCACGGGGGTTGTCGACCGGACCACGCCGTAAACGACGTGGCTATGCGACGCCGAAAATCGAAGCCTCTGACTCATTTACGCCCTTCTTAACAGTCGGGCTACCGACACGAGATCAACAACTCCTGAATATCACTTTTCGCCTTTGCGTGAACCATTCTATTCACGAACCATGGACCACTCTCCCGTGAATTCCTTGGCAAAAAACCGCCGATAAACTACAATAATAAGTTCGTTTTGGGTGCGAAGGGCGCATCTATATAGCTTATGTATTTTGACGAGACATTTGACGTGATCGTGATTGGCGCCGGGCATGCCGGGTGCGAGGCTGCTTCGTCTGCTGCGCGCCTCGGCGCGCAGACCGCCCTGGTCACGATCAATCTCGACCTGATCGGGCAGATGTCGTGCAACCCGGCGGTCGGCGGCATCGCCAAGGGCCACGTCGTCCGCGAGATCGACGCGCTCGGCGGCATCATGGGCCGCATCATCGACCGCACCGGTATCCAGTTTCGTCTTTTGAACCGCTCGCGCGGCCCTGCGGTCCAGTCGCCGCGCGCTCAGGCCGACCGCGGCCTTTACCGTACTGAGATGCGCCGGGTGCTCGAAGCGACGCCTGACCTGGCCCTCCGGCAGGGAATTGTTGTTGAGCTAATTGTTGAGAATAATAGGGTTATAGGCGTCGAGATGCAAGATGGAAGACGTTTTGAAGCGAAGGCTGTGGTCGTCGCCACCGGCACGTTCCTGAACGGCACTATCCATACCGGCCGCAAGACCTTCTCAGCGGGCCGGGCCGGCGAGCCTGCTTCGATAGAGCTGGCCGCGGCTTTGAAAACGCTCGGGTTCCCGGTGGGACGGCTAAAAACCGGCACCCCGCCGCGCCTCGACGGCCGCACCATCGACTGGGACGCCTTCGAGCCGCAGCCGCCCGATGAAAAACCGGTTGCCTTCTCGTTCGCGACCGAAAAAATCGAGCAGCCGCAGATCCAATGTCATATCGGCTATACGAGCGATGCGCTGCACGACAAGATCCGCGAGAACCTGCACCAATCGCCGCTTTATTCGGGCAAGATCAAGGGTGTCGGGCCGCGGTATTGCCCCTCGATCGAGGACAAGGTTGTAAAATTTGCCGAAAAAGACCGTCATCAGCTATTTCTCGAGCCCGAGGGGCATAACACCAACGAGGTCTATCTGAACGGGTTCTCGACCTCGCTGCCCGCCGCGCTCCAGCAGGAGCTGCTGCGCATGATCGACGGCTTTGAAAATGTGAAGATCATCCGCCCGGGTTATGCGATCGAATACGATTTTGTCGACCCGCGCGAACTGCGCCCCTCCATGGAGACCACCCGCGTAAACGGACTGTTTTTTGCCGGGCAGATAAACGGCACCACCGGTTATGAAGAGGCCGCCTGCCAGGGGTTGATGGCCGGGATCAACGCGGCGCGCTCCGTGCAGGGGGAAAAAGCTTTTGTCCTGGCGCGCGACGAGGCGTATATCGGCGTGCTGGTAGACGACCTGATCCGCCACGGGGTCGACGAGCCTTACAGGCTGTTCACGTCGCGGGCCGAGGCGCGCCTGACGCTCCGGCATGACAACGCCGACCAGCGACTTTCACCGAAAGGCAAGGAGATCGGCCTGGTCGGCCAGACCGATTGGGAGCGGTTCAACTCGAAACGCGACCGCATCGCACGCCTGCGGAATACGCTCGATAATACTCGGTTTAAACGCTCTTCTCCGGAATACGCGGGCGTTTCCGAGGTTCTCGGGTGCGACCTTGGCGATGCTTTTACGCTCTCGCAACTTGCTATGCGGCAAGGAGTTACACCAGACCTGATCCATCGCCTGCTGCCCGAGGAGATCCGCCCCGAGATAAAAATGCCCGAGCTCGAGACGGCGCTGGCCGATTCGCTCTATCGCGGTTATATCGACTCGCAGAAAGCGGCCACCGAGCGCGTGAATCATCACGATACTCTGAAAGTGCCGGATGATTTCGCATTTTCGGCTATCAGCGGCCTCTCGAACGAGATGGTCGAACGTCTCGAGCGGGCGCAGCCCCGCAGCTTCGCCCAGGTAAGAAACATCTCCGGCCTGACCCCCGCAGCTATCTCTACGGTCCTCGTTCATCTGACTGCAAAAAAAGGTGCAGAAGTCCGCGCCTGACAATTTCGGATTTCGGATCTGGGATTTCAGATTGTTTGATGAGAAGCTTTCTCAATAACTCTATCTTTTTGATTCAATAGAGGACGATTGCTTACGGCCAATCCGCAATCCGCAATCCCAAATCGGCATGTGGCACGTGCCACCCCTCCAATTTCGGATTTGAGATTTGGGACTGGTTGAAAGCTCGTGACTCATAGGTCAGAACCGGGAGCGGTAGCGACTGGGTTCTTCCCAATACGCAATCGAGCACCTCCCGACATTGAACACTTGAACGATTGAGCCCTTGAACACTTCAATCCGACGTCCCAAATCCACATGTGCCACGTGCCACACTGCGGTAGAGTATGCTAATTTAAATCTTCACATAAAAATGGGAAAGATCATCGCAGTTGCCAATCAAAAAGGCGGTGTCGGGAAGACAACGACAGCCGTAAATCTCGCCGCCGCGCTCGCTATCGAGGAGAAAAAGGTTCTCCTGGTAGACGCCGATCCGCAGGGAAACGCCACCTCCGGCGCCGGGATACCGCGTGCAACCGGGCGTAAAAACCTTTATCACGCAATAATTACGGGCGAGCCGGTCAAAGACCTTGTCCTCGCTACCGAGCTGCCGATGATGTGGGTGCTGCCCTCGGACAAAAACCTCGCGGGCGCCGAGATCGAGCTTGCCGAGGTTAAGGAGAAGCAGTATGTCCTGAAAAAGCTGCTCGACCCGATCCGCGAATATTTTCATTACATCATCGTTGATTGCCCGCCTTCGCTGGGCGTCCTGACGGTAAACGGGCTGACCGCCGCCGATTCGCTGCTCGTTCCGATCCAATGCGAATATTATGCACTCGAGGGGGTCACCGAGCTCTTCGACACCCTGGCCCGCCTGCGCCGCGAGCTTAACCCTGGGCTTACCATCGAGGGCCTTTTGCTGACGATGTACGATGAGCGTACTAATCTTTCGGCCGCGGTGGCCAAGGACCTTCGCGATTTTTACGGCTCGCAGGTGCTCGATACCGTGATTCCGCGGAACGTACGCCTGGCCGAGGCGCCGAGCTACGGTCAGCCGATAATTCTTTACGACATACGTTCCAAGGGTGCGGAAGCCTACATCCAACTCGCCAAGGAGATTTTAAGCCATGCCTAGAAAAGCGCTTGGGCGGGGACTGAGCTCCCTGCTGGGAGACGAAAAGCCGGTCGCCGAGGTCAGCTCCGGCGCGCCGCTCGAGGTCGATATCGATCTGATCGAGCCGAACTCGGAGCAGCCGCGTACCCGTTTCGCCGATGAGGCGATGGAAGAGCTGTCCCAGTCGATCAAGGCCAACGGGATCATCCAGCCGATAGTCGTCCGCCGCCTTGGCGGGCGCTACCAGATCGTGGCCGGCGAGCGCCGCTGGCGGGCGGCCCAGCGCGCCGGGATCCACCGCGTGCCGGTGGTTGTTAAAGACGTCTCGGATGAAAAGCTGCTCGAGCTGGCCCTGATCGAAAATATCCAGCGCCACGACCTGAACCCGGTCGAAGAAGCCCGCGCTTACCGCAAACTCATTGATTCTATTGGACTTACACAAGAATTGGTGGCAGAGCGGGTCGGCAAAAGCAGGACGATGATCACCACCTCGCTGAGGCTTTTGCGGCTGCCGGGCGAGATTCTCAAAATGATCGAGGAAGAGAAGATCTCGGCCGGGCACGCCCGCGCACTGCTGATGATCGGCGATGGAGCGGCCCAGCGAAGACTGGCAAAAACGATCGCCGAGATGTCGCTATCGGTGCGCGAAGCCGAGAAGGCTGCTAACCGGATAAACCGCGGCGATAAGGAAAAAGGAGCGAAAAAACCTCCTGCGGCCGCCACCGACCCTAATGTCCGTGCCGCCGAGGTAAAGCTGCAGCGCCACCTGGGCTCGAACGTCACCATTACCCCAATCCGCGGCGAGAAAGGCGGAAAGATCGAGATCGAATATTACACAATGACCGATCTCGACCGTATATATTCGCTGATTCTGAAGAAGAAAGGCTAGAAAGTCTGGGAAGTCTGGGAAGATCCGTGGCCGCGTCCCATTAATATTCTTTCAAATTTTATTATTTCGATAGATTGCATTCTATTGGTCTATCCGGCAAAGAGGCTTAACTTTCTACGCCCGGGGTCAAATAGTGTCCGCGGGTGCGGACACTTTATCCCGCCTTTGCACGATTCCGTCATCTCCTTCATTTTCAACAAGTTGCAGATTTTGTTCCCGGATCCGAAAGTGTCCCCGAAGTAGGACAACCGAGGGACACTTGAGAACCTGTTTCGGCCTCCTTAAATCATACGGACCACCCCGGTTCTCTTAGATCCCGCGCAAAATACCTTTGTAATACCGTCGTAACATTGTAATATTGTTAAACAGTCTCAGATCGACATTGCCCGCATAGTATCGGACTGTGCGCAGGCAAATAAGGTAACAATGAACAAGAGGGTAAACGTCAGTACCGCACCGACTAACGGTTTTCTCCCGGATCCCGGTTTCTACAATAGTAAAACGGCCGCCAGGCCGGACTGGACCGCGATGAAGGCCGCCGACCACTTCGTCCAATTTTACGAGTCGGACGAGTTTCTTCTCGATTCGCTAGCAGGGTTTATAGGCGCCGGGCTCGATGCCGGCGACACATGCATCGTGGTGGCCACGCCGAAGCACGGCCGTGCGCTCGAGCGCCGTTTAAGCTCATCGGGGCGCAGCATCGCGGCCTCCGCCAGTGCAGACCAGTATATATTTCTTGACGCAGCCGAAACGCTAAACTCAATAGTATCAAAAGGATACCCGAAGCAGGAACGCTTCGAAAAGGTTGTCGGCGATCTCGTGGCCCGCGCGGCCAAGCGCGGCCAAAGGGTACGCATCTTTGGCGAGATGGTGGCGCTTCTCTGGGCCGATAAAAAACAGGAAGCGGCCATCCGGCTCGAAGAAATGTGGAACGGCCTCGGCCGGACACACGCTTTTTCGCTCTTTTGCGCCTACCCCATGAAAGGCCTGAAAGGCGAGGAACACACGGGGCCGCTCGAACATGTATGCAATAGCCACACGCACGTCATCCCGGCGGAAAGCTACTGGGGACTCGGCGACGAAGCAGCGCGGATGCGGGAGATCGCCATGCTCCAGCAGAAAGCGCAATCGCTTGAGGCCGAGGTGGCCGAGCGCAAGCGCTCATTCGTAATGGAACAGGCCGCCCGTGCCGAAGCCGAGAGGGCCGGCCGCCTCAAAGACGAATTCCTCGCCGTCGTTTCGCACGAGCTGCGAACGCCGCTGAATGCGATCGTCGGGTGGGCAAACCTGCTCCAGAAGAAGGTGCTCGATGAGGAGACGGCCAAGCGGGCGATCGATACGATAGAGCGCAGCGCGCGCATCCAGGCGCAGATGGTCGAGGACATGCTGGATATTTCGCGGTTTAACGCCGGAAAGCTCAGTGTCGAATTCGATCTGGTAGACCTGGCGTCGGTAATATCCGCCGCGATCGATTCCGTGCAGCCGGCGGCGGCCGCAAAAGACATCA
>Ga0190272_10001116_pt1 | contig 13036 bp, 11 predicted proteins | sample Popmic504T_FD_133746 | JGI IMG/M metagenome (GOLD analysis project Ga0190272, IMG submission 133746) | Populus adjacent soil microbial communities from riparian zone of Shoshone River, Wyoming, USA - 504 T | ecosystem: Environmental > Terrestrial > Soil > Riparian zone | place: USA: Wyoming...
ACACAGAACAGTAATGCAGACAGCTGGTTCCAGATTACCGGAAATAATACAGGTGAAACTGCTACTGACGGTTTAAGAATTGGTGTTATAAACAGTGGTTCATTTCATGCAGAGATCAGGCAGCAGGAGAATGCAGATATGCTGTTTTACACCAATGCTGCAGAGCAGGCAGAATCAATTGCGTCTTTGCGAACTTTGTAGCCTTTTATTTTTGGTGATTGCAGAAGCAAATTTCGCTTAGGGCGCTCATTGCCTTAATTTTCTATTGTAATTTACTAAAGTTGGCTGAAGCCAAACTGTAAGTGATAATCCTAGCTGAATTAAACTTTTATCCGGATTTATCTCCTATGCAGAATCAAATTGTGTCTTCGCGCCTTTGCAGCCTAAAACATCTTTTATTATTAAGGTTTGCTTCCAGTTGGCTGAAGCCAAACTGCAAATGATGGTTCTATGTGAATTAAACTTTTATCCTGAATTACCTGCTATGCAGAATCAAATAGCGTTCTCGCGTCTTTGCAGCCTTTTATTTTTTCCTGCAAAAGCGCATAATTTAAATATGTCCGGCTTTTAAAATTATGAAGGAGGTAAGCCGCAAAAATAAATCTGTTACTTTTTACCAAAATATTTTCATATTTTTTGGAAATTAAATTCATATTCAGTTTAATATTAAGCTTATATGATTTTAACCTTTCAAAAATGGTCAAAAATATGATGTTATCAGGCCATGTATTTTGATACTGTTATTTTTCGTTTATGGCTTATCATTACCCTGGGAAATTCCTGCCATAAAACCACCACTAACTATTTTGCCATGAATACCGTCATTAAATTCACGCCACGTGAAACCGCAATTTTAAAATTAGTTGCCAGTAACAAATCAATTAAGGAGATTTCTGCCGCCCTTAACATTTCTGTGAAAACCGTAGGAAGCCACCTGAAAAATATCTACGCAAAGGCAGGAATTCATTCTTTCTCCCAACTGGTGGCATTTTGCATCCGTAATGGATATTAGCTTTATAAAAGAATAAATATTTTTTTAAAGACACCGCTGCATTTTTAATGCTGCAAATCTCGCGAAGTAGTAATAAAGCTTTTAGGGCCATTACCCTAAGGTAATTACCTTAAGGCATATACAGTAAGGCAAATACCTTAAGGTACTTACGGTATTGACAAGCGAATATTTTATATATTACTTTACATCGTCTCAATATTTATTCTACCCCTTTACGATGAAGCTGTATTTATTTTTCTGTTTTTATATGATGATCGGACATTTGACACTGATTGATTGGAAGCAGTTATTTAAAGTCAGTGTAAGCACTTACCGTCCCGGCAATATCGTTTTCCCTAAGACAGGCTTTTATATTTTCCGTTTCCTTTTCTTAAACACATACCTCTCACTGCCTGGATGCAAGGCCAGCTGCCCGGGTATTGCCTAAGTACCTGTATTCTCCCAGCGGGCAGCCGGATCCAAACTTACCGTACCAACTTCTTTTCTTGTTTAGTTTTTAAGCGTACTTTTATATGTAAAATAAACGATCATGAAAACCTGCCTGATGTCTTTGCTATTGTCCCTCATCTGTTCTCTGTCACCCGCACAAATCAATCTGGTGCCGAATGGCTCGTTTGAAGATACAACATTCTGTCCCACAACGTTAACTCAAATTAATGCATCAACTAGCTGGAGTTCAGTTAATATTATTGGCACCCCAGATTATTATAATACCTGCTCAAGCACTTTGGGAATAGCACCGCCAACAACGTTTTTTACATATCAACATCCACTGACTGGGAATGCTTTTGCGGGTCTAGTAACAGCTTTTTTCTTACCAGCAAATCCCGATTATCGAGAATTTATTGGGGCTCAGTTAGTCAGTTCTTTGCAACCTGGATCTAAGTATTATGTATCATTTTACGCGAATAGAGGATATGGCCTTGCTCAACATTATGTTTTAGCTTCCAATAAACTTGGAGCCTTATTCAGTGCGATGCCATTTAGTGTTGCTAATCCTGCGCCAGAAAATAATTTTGCACATATCTATACAGATAGCATCATTACCGATACACTAAATTGGGTGCAGATAAAGGGTAGTTTTATTGCTGATTCGGCTTACCAATACATAAATATTGGTAATTTTTTTGATAATGCCCATACAGATACGATGAATTTTGGAGATACAGTGTCTTACACAGCATACTATTTAATTGAGGATATCTGCGTATCTATTGATTCAAATTTGTGCAATCAATTAGTAAATATTAAAGAGGATTCAAATAGTAAAATTCTTAGAGTTTATCCTAATCCAGCCAATTCTTTATTAACCATTGAGCTACCTCTAAATAGTATCATGGAAAGTTCGTGCTTATTGATCAGGGATTTATTAGGAAAGATAATTCACTCAGAATCCATTGAAATTAATTTTTCAAATGTTAAAATTAATATGTCATCCTTTTCAAACGGAATTTATTTTCTCGAAATAAAAAGTGCAGAAGGATCACTTTATAAAAAAATCCTTGTAAGTCATTATTAACAATTTAATATTCAAAAAATGAAATCATATATAAATATCAAAATAATATGTTTGCTCTGTATTTGCCTATATTTAAATAATGCAAACGCGCAAGTTAGTAATGGAACTAATGCTGCTGTCAATCCAAATGTGGAGTATGTTGGATGGAATAATGGCTCCGGTGGCCAATTGATGATTAAGAATGAGTCCAATAATCCAATAAATTTTCTAACCAATACCGGGGTAGGTGGAACTACGCCGGTAGTTATGACCATTACCGGTGCTGGTACTGTCGGCATCGGCACTGCAGCGCCGGCAGACAAGCTTCATGTTCATCTGCCCGATACATTCCAGGTGATTGCCCGGATCACCAACAATTACAGCACAAGTGGCTTTCAGATTGGCGTTCAGGGTCATGGTAATGGCAACGGCAACGCTATTTTGAACATGGTAGATAATAAGAAACTTAATATTTATACCAATGATCTTGTACGCCTGCACATAGCAAATGGTACGGGTGCAGGTTCAGGATATGTTGGTATTGGTACAGGGTTTAACTCACCTGCTTCACGACTGCATATTACACAGAACAGTAATGCAGACAGCTGGTTCCAGATTACCGGAAATAATACAGGTGAAACTGCTACTGACGGTTTAAGAATTGGCGTTTTAAACAGTGGTTCATTTCATGCAGAGATCAGGCAGCAGGAGAATGCAGATATGCTGTTTTACACGAATGCTGCAGAAAGATTGCGAATTTTATCAGGAGGCAATGTTGGTGTGGGCCTGGCTGCACCCATGAACCTGGTTCACCAGCATAATGCAGCCTCCAACAGCAATACTTACCACCAGTTCACTACAAACAATACGGGATCTTCAAACGCAACCGATGGATTGATCGTAGGTTTAAAGTATGCTTCCGGCGTGCCCAATGCGGAGTTTAACCTGCAGGAAAGTACAGGCTCTATGAATTTCAGCACCAGCAATACACCAAGGATGACGGTATTATCAGGAGGTTACATTGGAATTAACAAGACTTCTCCCATTTACCAGCTTGATGTAGATAATACGGCTAACACAGGCGATTATACAGCCAACTTTACCAATTCCGCCACAGGCTACGGTGTTCAGCAGATTGGTGCAATAACGGCCACCAATATGATTTCAAGATCAGTCGGCGTGAATTCCGGGATTACCTTCCGGGTCCAGGGGTGTCAAATGTGGAATTTTGGAATTGATGGACAGGCAGACGAAGATGATGCGGAAGTAAATTACGGTGTTTATGCTACAGGAAATCGTGGAACTAAAAATATAGGAGTTGTCGGAATTGGTGCGAATGACAACAATAATACCGGAACAGCTGATTACAATTACGGCGTTCAGGGTATTGGCAGGGATGCAGGGACTAATTATGGGCTCCACGGCACTGGCGAAAACGGGACAACAAGTTATGGCGCCCGTTGTGCTGCAAGCAATGCTTCAGCAAGCAACTATGGAGTGTATGGAATTGCATCAGGTGGTACCGCAAATTATGCGATCTATGGTGATGTAGGTGGTGGAAGCACCCAATGGGCAGGATATTTTAACGGTGGCACTTATAGTGCTGTTGCTGTTTCAACAAGTGATGCTAACCTTAAGACAAACTTACAGGATATCAGCAATGGTCTTTCGATAATCAATCAATTATCTCCAAAAACGTATGAATATAAAACACAACAGCAATTAAATTCCAGCATAAATCTTCCATCAGGTACACATGCCGGGGTGATCGCTCAGGATCTTGAATTGGTTCTTCCCGAATTAGTCAGTGACGTTGTACAACCTGCAAAATATGATGATCTAGGAAACGAGATTTATCCATCTCTAAGCTTTAAAGGAGTTAATTATATCGAATTGATCCCTTATTTGATCCAGGCAATCAAAGAACAACAAGCTCAAATTGATGCTTTAACACCAATGGCTCCGGGAAATAACTCCCAAAAAATGAACATTAAACTGGAAAACGAAGAAGGTTCAATTCTCTATCAGAACCAACCAAATCCATTTAAAGGCTCAACAAATATTAATTATTATCTTCCTGAAAATACAGGAAGGGCCATGATATCATTTTACAACAACCAGGGAAACTTAATGAAAGAAATCGAAATTACTGAAAAAGGCCAGGGCAGCATAGTAGTTAATGCTGACAACCTCATCAGCGATATTTACACGTATAGCCTTACTGTTGATGGTAAAATAATTGATACTAAGAAAATGGTTAAAATAAAGTAAATCTTTTAGATAATCACAGGTATGAACCCCAGGGCAAGCCCTGGACCCTTATTTCGCCTCAAGAGGCGAGGTATTATACCTTCCGCCTGCGGCGGGATTGTTCGACTACCAATTTTCGCTACGCTTTCAGCTTGCAAAAATTGAGTCTCACAAATAAACGGCTCTTGGATTGTTAAGGGCCGTTTTTAATTTAATCAGCAGGCTTTTTTTATATTTGATGAATATTTACCAGGAGTCACCTTTCTCCATGCAACACTTTGAATCATGTATGCGGGATGGCTCAGTATATTTTATTTTACACATTGTAACTCTGCTTTCGCTACTATTCCACCCTCCGCACCCCGTAACCCCCGAAAGAATCGGGACTGTAAGCCTGAAGGGTTCTCCGCACATGTCCAATTATATTCTAACAACAACCTTCTAAACTTTCTAAACTCAAAATCCCGCAAGTATGCTGGATGGCTCAGATTATTTTATCTTCGTATACTGGATTTCTGCTTTCGCCACTTTGAAGTCTGAACTAAAAACATGAGCTTTGCGGCCTCATGGAAATCAAGGAAAACCACTCCCTTTTAAACCTCAATACTTTTCATCTAAACGTTAACGCCCGGCTGTTTACCGAAATCAAGGAGCTCAAGGATATTGAAATGATCCTCGGTGACGACCAGCTCAGCAGGCAGGATAAATTCATTCTGGGCGGCGGAAGCAACATATTATTCACGCAGGATTTTGACGGCCTGGTGATCAGAAACAATTTCACGGGAATTACACTCACTGATGAAGACAGGGATTTTTTCTATGTAACGTCAGGTGCCGGAGTCGTATGGCACGACCTGGTAATGCACTGCATCGGAAATGGATATGCAGGAATTGAAAACCTTTCCCTGATACCGGGAAGTGTGGGTGCCGGTCCCATCCAGAATATCGGGGCATATGGAGTTGAAATAAAGGATGTCTTCCATTCATTAACAGCCACCAGCCTAGAAACCGGCAAATCTGCGGTTTTTCATCCTGATGAATGCAGGTTCGCATACCGCAACAGCATCTTTAAAAATGAGCTGAAGAACAGGATGATCATTACTTCAGTCACGCTCAGGCTTAGCAGGAAACCTGTTTTCAACACCAGCTATGGAGCCATCGAACAGGAACTGGAGCGAATGGGCGTAAAAGAAAAAAGCATACAGTCGATCAGCGAGGCGGTTTGCAACATACGCCGCAGCAAACTTCCCGATCCTGCTGTGCTTGGAAATTGCGGCAGCTTCTTTAAAAATCCGGAGGTCGGGCGTGAAGTGTATGAAAATCTTAAAACCATGTTCCCAAAAATTCCAGGGTATGATGCAGGAATGGACAAAGTGAAACTTGCTGCCGGCTGGCTTATCGAACAGTGTGGATGGAAAGGCAAAAGGGTCGGAAACACCGGGTCACATAAAGACCAGGCGCTGGTGCTGGTTAATTATGGCGGTGCATCAGGAAAAGAAATTGAAGCTCTTTCAAAAGAGATCCGCGCTTCAGTGAAAGAAAAATTTGACGTCGATCTGGAAGCTGAAGTAAATATTCTTTAGATGAATCTGATTAATTAAATTGAATAGAATGTAAAAAAAAATTAAAATTTTATCTTATAAACCATAAACTATAAACTTTTACCCGACTCATAACTCCGGACTCAAAACTCTTAAAAAAGCTCCACGCACAAATGCTGCATAACTCATAAACTAAAAACTATCAACCATAAACCATAAACTATTTCCCGACTCATAACTCCGGACTCAAAACTCTTAAAAAGGCTCCACGCACAAATGCTGCATAAAACAATAAACCAGCTTTCTCCCATCCCACGCACCCCCACTTGCCCCCGAAAGAATCGGGACTGTAAGCCTGAAGGGCTCGCCGCACAAATGCTGCATAAGCATAAACTAAAAGCTATCAACCGTAAACCATAAACTATTTCCCGACTCATAACTCCGGACTCCAAACTCTTAAAAAGGCTCCACGCACAAATGCTGCATAAAACAATAAACCCGCTTTCTACCATCCCACGCACCCCCACTTGCCCTGAAGGGCTCCACGCACAAATTCTTCATAAAACAATAAACCTATAAAATTTCATAAACTTTTTTTGACTCATAACTCTTAACTCATAACTAATAACCTGCAACAGTGAAACTATTCATCAAAAACATAGAAAGCTCGATCAATGAAGCACAGCTGGAAGGAATATTCTCGAAATTCGGCGAGGTGATCGATACCAAAATCGTTTATGACCGCATCACCTGGGAGAGCAAAGGCTTTGCCTTTCTGGAAATGGAAAACGATGACGAAGCCAGGAAAGCCATCGAAGCCCTGAACGGAAAAGAGCTGAAGGGCAAAGCTCTGATTGTGCAGGAAGCGGAAGAGCGCAGGAAATAAAAAAGTTTTTAAAGTCCGCAGGGTTCAATTTAATTTTTAAAAAAAAGTTACATTTGCAGTCCGTCACCGCTTTTTAACCACCGGTGACATATGTTAAACTTTTTAAATAATAAATTATGCTACAGGTATTAAAAAAGTATTTCGGTTACGACAGTTTCCGTCCAAAGCAGGAGGACGTGATCAAAGCCATCCTGAACAATGAAGACGTATTGCTACTCATGCCTACCGGCGGCGGCAAATCGCTCTGTTTCCAGGTTCCTGCGCTTTTGCGGGAAGGATTGTGCCTTGTAGTTTCGCCGCTCATTGCGCTGATGAAGGACCAGGTGTCGGGCCTCCAGGCTAACGGTGTCGCAGCTGAATTCCTGAACAGCTCGCTAAACTCATCACAGGAAGAAGAGATCATACAAAGATGTGTTGACGGCAAAGTGAAGCTGCTTTATATTTCACCGGAAAAAGCAGTGAAGCTCAGCGAAGGTTTCTATACCTCCCTTCGCATCAGTCTTATTGCCATTGATGAGGCTCATTGCATCTCCGGCTGGGGGCATGATTTCAGGCCTGAATACACCCAGCTGAAGCTGCTCCGCAATTTAATTCCGGGAGTTCCGGTAATTGCACTTACTGCGACTGCGGACAAGATCACGCGACGCGACATCATTTCCCAACTGCAGCTTAAAAGCCCGAAAGTTTTTGTTGCATCGTTCGACAGGCCCAATCTTTCGCTGAAAGTAATGAGCAATGCACGTGATAAATACAGGGTGAATGAAATTGTTTTACTGGCAGAAAAATATCCAACAGAATCCGGTATCGTATATTGCCTGTCGCGTGCCGGCACCGAACGGATGACAGAAAACCTCCAGGCTGCCGGAGTAAGCGCAGGGTGTTACCATGCAGGACTGTCATCAGAAGAGCGGACCCGGGTGCAGGAAGGGTTTATTAAGGATGAGATACAGGTAATCTGCGCAACCATTGCATTCGGAATGGGAATTGACAAATCAAATGTAAGGTTTGTGGTTCATAACAATCTTCCCAAAAATATTGAAAGCTACTACCAGGAAATAGGCAGGGCGGGACGTGACGGTCTGCCCTCTGAAACCATCCTTTTTTACAGCCTGGGCGACCTTCGAATGCTCCGGGAATTTGCGGGCAACAGTGGCCGCAAGGAATTCAACCTTGAAAAGCTTCAGCTTATGCAGGAATATGCCGATGCCCGGATCTGCAGGAGAAAAATTTTATTGAATTACTTCAGCGAACAGATCTCGGAGAGCTGCGGCAACTGTGATGTATGTAAAAATCCTCCGAGGTTCATCGATGGTACAATTCTCGCACAGAAAGCGCTTTCAGCAATCATGCGAATGGATCAGAAAGCAGCGGCACAGATGGTGATCAATGTTTTGCGGGGATCGCACCAGGCAGATGTTATCGAAAAAGGATATGATAAAATCAAGACCTTCGGATCCGGTGCCGATTTATCGTTTGATGCCTGGCGGGCCTACATGATGCAGTTTATTCAAAACGGACTGGTGGAAATTGCTTTTGATGAAAATTCTGCGCTGCATGTTACTTCGTTCGGCAAGGAAGTCCTTCACGGAAGGCACCTGGTTCACCTGGTTAAATTTGATCCATACCTGACCGTGAAAATTAAAAAAACAGCCCTATCAACTGTTTCAAATAACAGGAACGAGCCTCTCACGCTGTTCGATATATTGCGGAACGTTCGTTATGATTTATCAAAAAAAGAAGGCATCCCTCCCTTTGTCATTTTTACCGACAATACGCTGAGGCTCATGGAGCGGTTTCAGCCTGTAACGGGGGAGGCATTTGTACAGATCCCCGGCGTATCAGAAAAAAAACTCGAAAAATATGGCAGGCTTTTCATGGATGAGATTAAAAAATATTGCGGTCCAGGGCCTGAAATCCCAGTAGTGACCCCTCCTGCATTCACAAACGAGAAAATCGGGAAAATGGTGGAAGAAATGAAACGGGCGGGATCACGCCAGTCGCATGCTCACCTGGCCGATATCCTGTTAGCCAATCCAAAATCAGAATTTACAAATGAAGAGCTCAGGCTCCCATTTTTTGGCAGCCTGAAGAATATGACCACCATCAAGGCACTTCGTGCACAGCTTAAAAATTATTTTACAGAATTTATTGATAAAATAGAAAATCAGAAAACAGAAAGTTTTTTTGCGCCTCCATCCTATAACAGGCTTGGCGAAGAAAAAGGAAAACACATCTGGAAAACGATCGGCAACATGCCAATGAATCGCCCTACTGAAAGTATTACCAACGGATATATCCTCGAGCAGCGCAGGCAGTTTGCAAGGGCCTATGAACCATGGTCGGAGGAAGAAGAAAAACTTTTTCTTGAAGCAATTGAATTTACGAATGACCTTAATTTCCTTTCTTCGATCTTCAAAAGAAATCCATCAAGCCTGAAGCAGGTGTTTAAAAAACTTGTTGCCGGTACAGTTGAAAGCCTCGAAACGTCATAGTCTGTTACCAAGGTTGAATTGCGAAGTGGCAGTTACCGGTGACAACTATTTCCGCTTATACAAAACTGCTTTCTTCCCGGCTGAAATAAAAATCTGTCTGAACTGGTCACCAAGCAGAGCATTTACAGCTGTTGTGCATGAATCATCGTAAGAAGGCTGATGTTCCCACATGAGAATATAATCGATTGTCTGACCGGAAACGGTTTCATATCCGTCAAGCGAGACGCATGGCTTGTTGCTGGAAGCAAACGTACCCAGCAACCGGTACGGATATGTTTCAGTCTTCCACTTTAACGGGAACTGAGGATACGCAGCCTCGTAATTGTCGAGAACAATAATGTTGCGTTCAGCTCCTGCATAATTTGACAAATTTGTATGAAGCCAGTTTGAACTGTAATTTAACGGAAGCATGGACTTTTTTTCTTCCATTTGCATTGTTGCTTCTATCATCTCTTTTGCATCACTGTCGAGACTAGCGGATATCCCTGAGCGGCTGACCATCAGGGAAATACTGATAGCCGTCATGCCCGCAATTACAACGCCAGGTATAAAACCATCTGAATGACAGGCCGCCATCCATAAAATCAGGAACAACTGTGCAAACAGAAGGATGCGGAAAGAAATAAATCCTCCTGAAAACATATTGTCGGGAATGACAAAAAATAAAGCAACCAATCCCAGGAAAACCAGCAGGAAAATATCCTGGCTCACAGGTTTTACTTTTCTGAAAAACTTGATGCGGGTGATCAGGATAAAGGCTGCGTTAAATATTAACAACGGCGCCATAAACCGAGCAATCGTTTTTTCTTTGTTATAATCCCAGCAAATAAGTGTTCTGGATTCCCGAATACCATCAGCCAGATCCTGAAATGGGATTCTTGTAAAATTTCCGTGAAAGCCTTCCATTCCTTTAGAAGAAATAAAATAAATGACCATCGCCGAAAGCGGTATGGCAACAGAAAACCAGACAATGGTTTGTTGCCGGATCCTGGGTGAATCCCTTTCACTGTACTTTTCCCTGAATAATACATCTCTCAGAAACAGTAGCGTTATCACTGAAAACAACACAACACAAACAAACAGGTGGGAAAAATATGCAAGCACCATGATCAGAAAAAAAATCAACCCCTGCTTCCATAGAAAGCTTTCACGGCTGAGCCAATACCAGATCCCGGTAAAAATCAGCGGAAGCCCGATCGAGAAATTAAAAAATCCGAAACAAAATGGCATGGTGTATATAAACGGGAAGATCAGCCAGGACGAATAGCTACCGGCGGAGTTTAATTTATTCACCAGCAACCGGAAAGAAAGAGGCAATGAAATTACGTATATGACCATCAGTAATTTCTCTGCAAGCCATGCAGGTAAAAAGGAAAGAAAAACGCCCTGCATAAAATGGCCTGTCCAGTTGGGCTCAGGGTCAGGGTTAAAATCAAACCACCCGGAAATAAAATCCCCGCTACCGGTGATTGAATTTCGGATAAGGTTTGCATTATACAAATGCGCCGGGCCGTCAAGGGTTACAAACCATGTAACAGCTAAAAGCGGCACCAGGTGAATCAATATGAAGAAGAAAAAAAAGTGCTTCTCATATTTAAGCAGGAAGTCCCTCATGGTGCGGTTATGATGTCTGTTATCTGTGAAAGCAAAGATAGAAAGAAACAGATAGTCCGCATTGCTGCCATGACCTGCTATAAGCAACAAGCGACCTGCCCGGTATGCAGGCAGGTCGCTATTTTAAAAATTATTTACAGCTTTTTTAAACTCCTGCAGTCAGCCAACTGCCGGAACATTATACTCTGCTGAAGCTTATGCGGTAATAATATGTTTTCCCCTCTTCCACTCCATACCTGATGAGATCCATGCCGAGCATTTTAGTTCTGACATACTCCAGGTATGAATTATCGCTGCCGTTTATCTCAAGTATAACAACCTGGCCATACGAATCTATTGTAAAGGCTACATACACGAGGGCTTTTTCGTTGGCCGGCATTGTCTCGGTTTTCAATTTTGCTGTGATGGCATCGTTCAGATCCACCGGTCTTGGTGCTTCTGCCATTGCCGTAAGAAAACCTGCGGCGGCAAGCATACATGTAAGGAATAATTTTTTGAATGTCGATTTCATTGTGTTTTGAATATAATAAGTGTTTATTTTATAGTTTGATGATGCAAAGAAACATCATCATACAGGGGTGAGGGTTATAAATCCGACGAAACGACAAAAAAAACGGATGAAGCGAATGTTAAAGGGCAAATTGCAACTTCATTAATATTCTGCAGAGACCGGCTGGTACAGAATATGATATTTCTCTCCTGCCAGAAAACCTCTTAAAAACCTGCAAGTGAAGCATACGGGTAATAAAGGACAGGAATTGATGCTTTTTCCTGACCCGGTGTTTTCAGACCATGACGCCGGGAGATATTGCAGAATTATCCTGGCTTTTATTCCAGAGAATGAAAATTATGAAACATGAAATTACTGTGAGGAGACAATCAAGAAGACCAAAAAGGAAAACTCCGTCGATGACTATTTTACAGTCATCCTGAAACCCTTGCCATGTATGTTGAGGATATCAATTCCCGGATCTTCACGCAGGTATTTCCTCAGCTTGGTTATAAAAACATCCATGCTCCTGGCATTAAAATAATTATCATCGCCCCATATCGCCTTCAGCGCCTTATGTCGGGGAAGAACTTCATTGATATGCATGCAAAGCATTTTAAGCAGGTCTGCCTCCTTAGGTGACAACCTGTTTTCATTCATCCCATGTTTAATGGTACGCAGCTCATAGTTGAACTGGTATGAACCCAGTGGAAAATCCTGGGGATTGAAACCGTTTTCGTAACCTGTGCTTCTCTTCAGGATAGCCTGGAGCTTCATCAGCAACACTTCCGAATCAAATGGCTTGATAATATAATCATCTGCTCCCGTATTGAAACCCGCGAGTATGTCATCTTTCATTGAACGTGCGGTTAAAAAAATCACAGGTATATCCTTGTCATGGGCACGGATATCACGGGCAAGCGAAAAACCGTCCTTCTTGGGCATCATCACATCCAGGATGCAAAGGTCAAAACCTCCCTTGTAAAAACCCGCAGCACCTGACTCGCCATCGGTAAACAGCCTGACGTTAAAATCATGCATCTCCAGGTAATTTTTTAAAACCGCACCGAAATTGGGATCATCTTCAGCCAGCAAAATGTTGAATTTTTTCTCAGTAGTCATTGATCAGACATGTTATTAAAATGGTAAATAAACTGTGAATTCACTACCTGCACCGGGCTCGCTCCGAACGGTGACGGTGCCATGGTGAGCCTCAACAATCGCCTTTACATAGCTCAGGCCAAGTCCAAATC
>Ga0190272_10001117_pt1 | contig 13036 bp, 11 predicted proteins | sample Popmic504T_FD_133746 | JGI IMG/M metagenome (GOLD analysis project Ga0190272, IMG submission 133746) | Populus adjacent soil microbial communities from riparian zone of Shoshone River, Wyoming, USA - 504 T | ecosystem: Environmental > Terrestrial > Soil > Riparian zone | place: USA: Wyoming...
CGAACAGGCCGAGCGTGTTCGGGTTGGTCAGCATCAGGCAGGCGACGTCGTCGGTCGCCTTGGCGCGCAGGTCGTCGAGGTCGACGCCGCCGTGCTCGTCGGTTCCGACCTTGACGACCTCGTAGCCGGCCATCGTCACCGTCGCCGGGTTGGTGCCGTGGGCGGTGTCGGGCGTCAGCACCTTGTGGCGGTGCTCACCGCGGTCCTCGTGATAGGCGCGGGTGACCAGCAGGCCGGCGAGCTCACCGTGCGAGCCGGCGCTCGGCTGCAGCGAGACGTGCGGCAGACCCGCAATCTCGGCGAGCGCCCGCTGGAGGTTCCACATCAGCTCGAGCGCGCCCTGGGCGTGCTCGGGATCCTGGAGCGGGTGCAGCCGGGCGTGGCCAGGCAGCGCGGCGACGCGCTCGTGCAGCTTCGGGTTGTGCTTCATCGTGCACGAGCCGAGCGGGTAGAAGCCGGTGTCGAGGTCGAAGTTCTTCTTCGACAGGCCGTTGTAGTGGCGAACGATCTCCGGCTCTGAGATCTCGGGCAGCTCGGCGGGGCGGCTGCGGCGCAAGCCGGCCGGCAGCAGATCCTCGATCGCGACCTCCGGAACGTCGGTCGCCGGCGGGGTGAACGCGCGCCGGCCTTCAACCGACTTCTCGAAGATCGTCCGCGTCTGCTCGTCCGCTCTCGGATCCAGAACAGCGCTCATGCGTGCGCCTCTTCTCTCACGGAGCCCAGCACCGATGCCAGCCGGTCGATGTCGGCCTTCGTGCGCCGCTCGGTGTTCGCCACGAGCAGGCCGTCCCCGTACTCCGGATAGTCGCGGCCGAGGCGATAGCCGGGGTTGATCCCGGCGGCGCGGGCGCGCTCGAACACGGCGTCGAGGTCCGGCACGCGGACCGCGAACTCGCGCACCACCGGCCCCGGGTTGATCGCCTCCAAGCCGAGCGTCTCGCGGGCGTAGTGGGTCCGGCGCAGCATCAGCTCGCCGAGCTCGACGAGTCCCTGCTTGCCGAGCCAGGACAGGTAAATCACACCAGCGAGCGCGTTGAGCGCCTGCGCGGTGCAGATGTTGTGAGTCGCCTTCTCGCGGCGGATGTGCTGCTCGCGCGTCTGGAGCGTCAGCACGAAGCCGCGCTTGCCGTCGACGTCGCGCGTCTCCCCGGCGATCCGGCCGGGCATCTTGCGGATGAACCGCTCGGCGGCGGCGAAGAAGCCGAACGACGGGCCACCGAAGTCAAGCCGGTTGCCGAGCGTCTGGCCCTCGCCGACGCAGACGTCGGCGCCGAGCGCGCCCGGCGGCTCGAGGATGCCGAGTGGCAGCGGGTCGGCCGCGACAACGAACAGCGCACCGGTCCGCTTGGCGGCCTCGCCGAGCGTGCCCAGCTCTTCGACCGTCCCGAGGAAGTTCGGCTGCTGGACGAAGACGGCTGCGGTGTCATCGTCGACGAGCGCCGCGAGCGCGTCAATGTCTGTGGCGCCCTCGCTGTCCAGCCCAGCTTCGGCGACGGTCATCGCGTAGCCCTTGGCGTGCGTCGCAAGCGTCTCGCGCGAGTGCGGATGCAGGCCGCGCGAGACGACGAACTTCGTCCGCTTGGTCTCGAGCTTCGCGAGATAGCCGGCAGCGGCGACCGCCGAAGGGCCCTCGTAGACCGAGGCGTTCGAGACCGGCAGGCCGGTCAACTCCGAGATCGCGGTCTGGTACTCGAACATCACCTGCAACCCGCCCTGCGAGATCTCCGGCTGGTACGGCGTGTAGGGCGTCAGGAACTCCGACCGCTGGAGGATCGAATCGATCAGCGCCGGCGTGTAGTGGTCGTACATCCCAGCGCCGAGGAAGCTCGTCTCGGCGTCGGCGTGGGTGTTGCGCGCCGCAAGCGCCGCGAGGTGGTCGTAGACGTCCTGCTCGGCAAGCCCGGCCGGCAGGTCGAGTGGCCGCTGCAGGCGCACTCCCTGAGGAATCTCGGCGAACAGGTCCTCGACCGAGCCGACGCCGATCGCGTCGAGCATCGCCTGGCGGTCGGCGTCGGTTGCGGAGGTGTAGCGGCTCATCAGGGGAGGGACGTCATCCTTCTAGGACAGCAGATCGCGATAGGCGGCCACGTCGAGCAGCTGATCGATCTCGCTGAGGTCGCTGAGCTTGACCTTGACCAGCCAGCCGTCGCCGTAGGGATCGTCGTTGATCTTCTCGGGCGAGTCGGAGAGTGCCTCATTGACCTCGACGATCTCGCCGGACAGCGGCGCGAAGACGTCCGAGACCGCCTTGACCGACTCGACCTCGGCATAGGCACCGTCCTTGGCGACCGTCGACCCGACCGCGGGCGGGTCGTAGAAGACGACCTCGCCGAGGGCGTCCTGGGCGTACCAGGTGACACCGAAGACGGCGACGTCGCCGTCGATCCGCGCCCAGTCGTGCTCGGGGTGGTACTTCAGGTCCTCTGGGTATTCGGCTGCCACTCGCGCTGTCTCCTCTTAAGGCTTGTAAAGGGGCTTGTTGCGGACGGTAGCCGCGCGGAGCTTGCCGCGCACGTCGACCTCGATCGGAGTTCCCGGCGTCGCCGCGGCCGCCGGAACGTAGGCCATCCCGATGCCGATCTCTAGACAGGGCGACAGGCTGCCGCTAGTCACGACGCCCTCGCCGTGGGCGGTGCTGACGGGGTTGCCCTGACGCGGGATACCGGGACCGGTGAAGGCGAACGGAACGAGCAGCTGAGCGGGCTTGAAGTCGCGCAGTGCGGCGGCGCCGATGAAATCCGTGTCGGGCTTGCAGGCCCAGGCGAGCCCAGCCTCGATCGGGTTGCGGTCGAGCGACAGGTCGTTGCCGTAGAGGTGGAAGCAGGCCTCGAGCCGCAGGGTGTCGCGCGCGCCGAGCCCGACCGGGACGACGCCCTCCGCGAGCAGCGCGTCCCAGATGTCGCCGGCCCGCTCAGGCGGCGCCAGGATCTCGACCCCGTCCTCGCCCGTGTAGCCGGTGCCGCAGACCAAGCAGTCGACACCGGCGATCGCGACGGTCGCCATGCGCATCCGCGCCGGCAGCTCGCCGCCGGCGATCCGCTCCACTGCCGCGCGCGCTTTCGGCCCCTGGACCGCGAGCATCGCGTAGCGGTCAGCGACATCGACGACCTCGACGTCGAAGCCCTCGGCGTGCTCCGCCAGCCACGCGTAATCGCGCTCGTGGTTCGAAGCGTTGGTGACCGTCAGGAAGCGCGGACCGTCGCCGGGCAGGCGGTAGGTGAAGAGGTCGTCGAGCACTCCCCCATCCTCGCGACAGAGCAACGAGTACTGGGCGCCGCCCTCGGCGAGCTTGGTTGCGTCGTTGGAGAGCAGCCGCTGCAGGAACGCCTCGGCGTCCGGGCCGCTCGTCTCGACCTGCCCCATGTGCGAGACGTCGAAGACCCCCACCGCCTCGCGGACCGCCATGTGCTCCTGGCGCACGCCCTCGTACTGGACTGGCATCTCCCAGCCGGCGAACGGCACCAGCCGCGCACCAGCCGCCGCGTGGCGGTCGTGGAGCGGCGTTCTACGCAGGGTTTCGGCGGCAGAGGGCACGCCGCCGAGAGGCTACCTGCCAGCGACCCTGGAAAAGATCCGGGGATCGGCGTAAGTTCGACGTCGCTTCTCGGTTAGCCGGGAAAGCAACCCGACTGAAAGGCCTCTCCGATGCACAGCAAGTCCACACGCAGCAGGCGTATCCCGACCGCAATGGCCGTCGCGGCCACTGTGCTGATGGCGCTGCCCGCGTCGGGGATGGCGGCCGAGACCTTCGGCAGCCGCTTTGCCAACAATCCGAACAGCGGCGCCTGCGGCGAGCTGATGTCCGCTCCGTGCACCTACGTCTCGTTCATCCACCCGGCGGTTGGAACCGGCGATCCGTACTCCGGCGGCGCGCCCAGTGACGGCGTGATCACCAAGTTCCGGATCCACGCCAACGGACCGGGCGCCTCTGTGACGTTCCGGCTCGCCAACATCACCCGTGAGAATGAGGACTCCGCACAGGCGAGCACCGTCGCGACCGGCCCGACGGTCACAATCGCCGGCGTCGGAGAGATCGAGGAGTTCCCCGCACGGGTGCCGGTCAAGCAGGGCAACCACCTCGCGATCGACACCAGCACCGCCGAGGCGGTCTACGGGTCGAGCGGCAGCGACTTCACCTATGTCTACGCCCCGCCGCTGGTCGACGGAGCGGCGGCGCGCACCTCGAACGCCGTGGCCGAGGAGCTGCTGGTCGCCGCGGTCTACGAGCCCGACGCCGACCAGGACGGCTTCGGCGACGAGACGCAGGACCAGTGCCTCGGCAACGCCGGCGACGCCACGACTCCCTGCACCCCGCCGGTCGGCAAGCCGACGCTCAGCGGATTGTCGGTCGCGACGACCTCGACCGGAGCGCGCAAGCTGACCTACCGCCTCTCAGAGGCGGCGAAGGTCACGATCAAGCTCCAGAAGGCCGCCAAGGGCCGCAAGGCGCGCGGCAAGTGCCGCAAGCAGAACGCCGCCAATGCCAACCGCAAGCGCTGTACCCGTTGGGTCGGCGTGCGCAAGTTCAACCGCAACGGCACCGCCGGCCTCAACGACCTGAAGATCGCCGGCCGCAAGCTCGCGGCCGGGCGCTATCGCGTCCTGCTGACCGCCCGTACGACGGCCGGCACCACCACCAAGCGGATCGGCTTCCGCGTCAAGAAGTAGCCGCGGTCACAACAGAGCAGAGCGAGGGGCCCGCAATTGCGGGCCCCTCGTCGTTCTGCTCAGTCCTTCAGAAACTCAGGAATGTCGATGTCGTCGTCGGAGATCTCTAGGGACGAGCGCTGGCTCTCGTCCATCGAGACGTCGCGGCGGCGGGGCTCGCGGCGGCGGCCGGTCGAGTCCTCGGCGAACAGCGGCCGGGAGCGAGCGCCCTCGAACCCGGTGGCGATCACCGTGACACGGACGTTGTCGTCGAGGCCGTCGTCGACGACGGCGCCGAAGATGATGTTCGAGTTCTGGTCGGTCGCGCTCTGGATGATCTCGGCGGCCTCGTTGACCTCGAACAGGCCGAGGTCGCTGCCGCCGGTGATGTTCAGCAGGATGCCGGTGGCGCCCTCGACAGACTGCTCGAGCAGCGGGCTCGAGATCGCGTGGCGCGCGGCCTCCGCGGCGCGGTTCTCGCCGCCGGCCTCTCCGATTCCCATCAGCGCCGAGCCGGCGTCCTGCATGATCGTGCGGACATCGGCGAAGTCGAGGTTGATCAGGCCGGGGATCGTGATCAGGTCGGTGATGCCCTGGACGCCTTGGCGCAGGACGTTGTCGGCCTCCTTGAACGCCTCGAGGATGCTCGTGCGGCGCTCGACGACGGCAAGCAGCTTCTCGTTCGGGATCACGATCAGCGTGTCGACCTGCTCGCGCAGACGGTCGATGCCTTCGTCGGACTGGCGCTTGCGCTGCGAGCCCTCGAAGTCGAACGGGCGGGTGACGACGCCGACGGTCAGTGCGCCGATCTCCTGCTTGGCGACCTCCGCGACGACCGGGGCGGCGCCGGTGCCGGTGCCACCGCCCTCGCCGGCGGTGACGAAGACCATGTCCGCGCCCTTGAGCGCCTCCTTGATCTCGTCGCGGCTCTCGTTGGCGGCGCCGTAGCCGACCTCGGGCTCCGCGCCGGCGCCGAGCCCGCGCGTGAGCTGGTCGCCGATCTGGAGCTTGATGTCGGCGTCGCACATGGCGAGCGCCTGCGCATCGGTGTTGACCGCGATGAACTCGACGCCCTTGAGACCGGCGTCGACCATCCGGTTGACGGCGTTGGTGCCGCCGCCGCCGATTCCGACGACCTTGATGACGGCCAAATAGCTTCCGGTGTCCATCGCTTGAGTCCTTGCCTCGCCTGCTCGGGTTCCTGTCGTGATGCTCCTATCGGACGTTCCCGTCCGTAGGTAAAGCGATCATCGAGGGTTTGCGCCGCCGCCGAGGAATCGCTGCAAACCGAGACTGTAGGTGGAAAACGCGGCGAATGTCAAACCGACGTTGCAACGGCTCTTGCACTCTCACCCTCTAGCGAGAGTCGAGGGTTGAGTCAAGTCTCGAGTTCTACTCAAGGGTACGTTGGAGCCGTCTCGACAGGTGCCGCGGGTGTCTCGGTGACCGGTGGCACGGGGGCGATCGTGGCCGCCGGAAGGCCGCCGGCGACAGGCCGCTCGGGGATCCTCACATCGATGTAGGTCGCCCCCGTGGCCTCCTCGTCGGCGAGCACGCGAATCGCCGCCGCCCACTTCGCGGCAAGCTGGCTCGGCGTGCCGAAGATCAGCTCGGTTCCATCCTCGAGCTGGGCGACTGCGCCGCGCGCGCCGCCCTCGCCCGCGAGACTGTCGACGCGCCGCGCGATCACCGGCGGGGCCACCCCCGCTACCTTGGCGGCATCGCGTGCGGCACCCGGGCCGAGCTGGCGCTGAGGCATCGCGACGGCGAGGTCGATCGTCGGCAGGTCGCCCTCGACGGGCAGCCCCGCGAGCACCGAGCCGTCGCCGGCGATCGGCTGCCTGCGGCCGTCGGCGACGGCAAACGCCGCCGCCCGGTGCTCGATCACGTGGACGGTCATGCCGTGGGGGAAGTCGGGCCTGGCCTCTATCCGCGCGACGATCGGGAAGGCCGCCGCCGCATCCTGGAGACGCTCCTCGTCGACGTGCAGCGTCGTCATCGTCTCGGCGGTCGAGGCGAGCGCGACGCGGACGCGATCGGCGTCGTGGCTGGTCAACCCGGTGACGGTCACGTTCTCGACCGCGACCAGCGAGGAGTCGCGCAGCCAGAGCATGTAGAGGGCGGCGAGCAGCAGCGCGACGATCGCCGCGACCAGCAGGCGGCGGCGGGTGCGGCGGGTCGGCGTCAGCGTTGCCCGCAGGCGCGTCAGGGAAGCACCGGGGCGGCGGATCGCGGCGGCCGGGGATCTCATGCCGGCTCTCCGTAGAGGGCGTCGGCATCGATGTCGCCGAGCAGCTGGACCTCCGGCTCGAGCGTGACGCCGAAGCGCTCGTGGACCCGGCGGCGACCCTCGGCCATCAGCGCTATGACGTCGGCGGTCGTCGCCGCGCCGCCGTTCTCGACGAAGTTGGCGTGCTTGTCGGAGAAGCGCGCGCCGCCGACCGCCATTCCACGACAGCCGGCCTCGTCGAGCAGGACCCCGGCGCTGCGACCCTCGGCGCGGGGGTCGTCGGGATTCTTGAACGTCGATCCGAAGGTCTTGATGCCGGACGGCTGAGCCTCGCGCCGCTTGCGACGCATCTCGGCGAGCGTCGCCTTGACGGCTTCGGGCGCCGCCGGGGAGAGCTTGAAGACGGCGCGCGCGACGATCTCGCGCTCGCCGAGGTTCGAACGGCGGTAGGCGAAGCCGAGGTCGCCGGGCACACGGCGCTCGGTGCCCTCCGGCGTCGCGACCTCGACCGACTCGAGCACGCGCGAGAGATCGCCGCCGTAGGCGTTGGCGTTCATCTTCACCGCGCCGCCCACGGTCCCGGGGATGTTGACGCCGAACTCGAGGCCGGACATGCCCTCCGCCGCCGCGAAGGCGGACGCCTTCGGGAGACGGGCGCCGCCGCCGCAGAGCAGGCGGTCGCCGTCGCGCTCGATCGCGGCGAGATCTCCCCCCAGCTTGAGTACCAGTCCTCGAAACCCTTCATCGGCTACCAGCAGGTTCGAGCCCGAGCCGACCACTCCTACGTCGATCTGCCCGCCATCGGCCCAGGCGAGCAGCTCGGCGAGCCGCTCGGGGCTCTCCGGACGGGCGAAGTAGTCCGCCGGCCCACCAGTGCGGACGGTCGTCAGCCGCGCCAGCGGCCGGTCGCGCTCGACTCCGGTCGGCACGGTCACGAGAGGTCCTCCGCGCGCAGCGGCGCGGGCTCGCCGTCAGCGTCCGCCGTCAGCCGCGCAGCCAGCTCGTCGACGTTGCCGGCGCCGAGCGTCAGCAGCACGTCGCCGGGGCGGAGCCGGTCGCGCAGCATCCGCTCGGCGTCAGTGAACGTGGGCAGCCACCACACCGGATGCCCTGGGGCGGCGTCGGCGGTCGCCTCGGCGATCAGCAGCCCGCTGATGCGCGGAAAGTCCTCGGCGCGCTCGCGCGCCGGATAGACGTCGACGACCACGACGACGTCGGCGATCGCCAGCGCGCGACCGAAATCGCGTGCCAGCTCGCGTGTCCGTGAGAACAGGTGCGGTTGGAAGCAGGCGACGATCCGCCGCGCGTCGAGCGTGCGCGCCGCCTCCAGCGTCGCGCGGACCTCGGTCGGGTGGTGGGCGTAGTCGTCGTAGACCCGGGCGCCGGTCGCGGTCGAGCCGCGGTCCTCGAAGCGGCGGCCGGTGCCGCCGAAGCCGGCGATCGCGGGGGCGGCCTCGGCGAGCGGGACGCCGGCGGCGCGGCAGGCGGCGAGCGCGGCGAGCGCGTTGAGGATGTTGTGCTCGCCGGGGACGTTGAGGGTGACGGGGACTCCGTCGACGGTGAAATTGGAGCCCATGGGACGGAGCGTGACGTTCTCTGCGGTGAGGTCTCCAGTGTCGATGCCGTAGGTCTCGATTCGGGGCGTTGGCGGTACGCCGCCGGAGACGAATGCCCGTTCCGCTTGGGAATCGCTGCTCGGGCCTTCGTCTCCCCCGGCTATCTCAGCGGCGGTGGCGAGATCTGCTCCTTGCCAGGCGATGCAGAGGTCGGCGGGCGCGGTGAATTGAGCAAATGTGGACTGGAGGTCGGCGAAGGATGAGTAGGTGGCGTGGTGGTCGAGCTCGATGTTGGTGACGATGGCGACGTCGCGGGCAAGCTCGAGGAAGGAACGGTCCGACTCGTCGGCCTCGGCGACGATCCAGTCGCCTGCGCCCCAGGCGGCGTTGGTGCCGGCCGACCGCAGCTCGCCTCCGATTACAAACGCCGGATCGCGACCAGTCGCGCGCAGGACGTGGGCCGTCATGCCGCACGTCGTCGTCTTACCGTGCGTGCCGGCGATGGCAATCGACTTCTTGAGTCGCGTCAGCTCGCCGAGTAGCTGGCCGCGGTGGATCACCGTCGCGCGAGCGGCATGGGCGGCGACGAGCTCAGGGTTCTCGGGTGGGATCGCGGTCGAGACGACGACCTCGGCGCCGGCGGGCAGGTTGGTGGCCTCGTGACCGACGGAGGGCTCGATGCCGTGCTCGCGCAGCCGCTCTGTGTAGGAAGAATCGGCGCGGTCGGAGCCGGTCACGGTGGCGCCCAGCTCGGCGGCAACCAACGCCAGCCCGCTCATCCCCGCGCCGCCGATCCCGATGAAGTGCAACTGACGGCCGGCGAACGGCTTGGCGTCTGCGTTCACTTGCCCCTCCGCTCGCCGAGCGCCAGTACCTCTTGTGCGATCTGCTGGGCAGCATCCGGCCGGGCGAGCGAGCGAGCGGCGCGCCCCATTGCGCGCAGCCGGTTTTCGTCGGCGAGCAGCGAGCCGACTTCGCGCGCGAGCCGCGGGCCGTCGAGCTCCGAGTCAGCGACGACCACCGCCGCGCCACCGGCGACGATGTGGCGCGCGTTGAGCGCCTGGTGGTCGGCGGTCGCGTGCGGATATGGCACCAGGATCGAGGGGATGCCGGCGGCGGCCACCTCGAAGACCGAGCCGCCGGAGCGGGCGACGGTCAGATCGGCAGCCGCGAGCGCGTCGGCGAACGGTTGGATGTAGGGGTGCAGGTGGTAGTGCGGCGGCGCGCCGATCTCCTCGAGCCGGCGGGCGAGGTCGTCGTAGTCGCGCCTGCCGCAGGCGTGCAGCACGGCGCACGGCGCGGCTGCGCCGAACGCCTCGAGCGCCGCCTCGTTGACCGTTCGCGCTCCCAACGAGCCGCCGAAGACCAGCAGGCAGCGCTCGTCGGCGCCGATCCCGAAGCGCTCGCGCGCCACGGCGCGGTCGGCGCTGAGCGTCTCGGCCGGGATCGGTCGCCCGACGACCGAGTAACGGCCGCCCTCGCGGCCCTCGAGCGGAAAGGCGAGGAAGACCCGCTTCGCCGTCCGCGCGAGCAGGCGGTTGGCGATCCCCAGGTGGCTGTCGGCCTCGGTCAGCACCAGCGGCAGCCGCAGCGTGCGCGCGGCCAGGCCGACCGGGCCGGCGACGTAGCCGCCACCACCGATCACCACATCGGCGCCGATCTTCCGCAGCAGCTTGCGCGCCCGCACCGTCGCGCGCACGGCCAGCATCGCCGCGCGCAGCGCCTTCAGCGGATTGCGGCGGTCGATTCCCCGCACCGGCAGCGAATGGAACGGGTAGCCGGCGGCTGGGACGAGCTCGGCCTCGGCGCGCTCGCCGCCGAAGAACTCGACCTCGGCGCCCTCAGCCCGCAGTGCGTCGGCGATGGCCAGCGCCGGCACGACGTGCCCCGCTGTCCCGCCGGCGGCGATCGCGACCTTCACCGGCCCCGCCTCCGTCGATCGCCCGCAGGCGCGGCTTGCCTGCGCGCGCCGGCAGCCCGCCGGTCGCGGCGACGTTGAGCAGCAGCCCCATCCCGCCGAGCAGCACGATCAGGTTCGTGCTGCCGTAGGAGATGAACGGCAGCGGCACGCCGGTCAGCGGCGCCAAGCCGAGCACGGCGAAGAAGTTGAGCGTCGCCTGGCAGAGGATCAGCGACGTGATCCCGGCCGCGACGAGCTTGGAGTAGCGGTCGCGCGCGGCCTTCGCGGCACGCAGGCCGGCGTAGCCGATCATCGCGTAGAGGGCAGCGACGCCGGCGATCCCGACCAGCCCCAGCTCCTCGCCGATGATCGCCAGGATCATGTCGGTGTGCGCCTCGGGCAGGTAGAAGATCTTCTGCACCGACTCGCCGAGCCCGACGCCGAACAGCCCGCCGGAGCCGATCGCCGTCAGCCCCTGGACCGCCTGGAAGCCGGTGTCGCCGGCGTCCGCGAACGGGTTGAGGAAGGCCGTCATGCGCTCCATCCGGTACGGCTCGACGATCGCGAGCAGGAACGCCAGCCCCGCCAGCCCGCCGGCCAGCATCCCGATCAGCCGCATCGGCGTCTCCGCGACGATCAGCAGCGAGCCGATCGCGAAGCAGATCACCATCGTCGTGCCCATGTCGGGCTGCTTCATCAGCAGCACGAACGCCGCCCCGACGACGATCAGCAGCGGCTTGGCGATCCCCTCCAGCGTCTCGACCGAGCGCGGGCGCGTCGCGAGCACCTGTGCGGCGTAGAGCACCAGCGAGATCTTCAGGAGCTCGGACGGCTGGAAGACCAGCGGGCCGCCGCCGATCCAGCGCGTCGCGCCGTTGACCGTGATTCCGACGCCGGGCAGCATCACCGCGATGCAGAGGAAGAACGACGCGCCGAGCAGGAACGGCGTCAACTTGCGCACGAGCGCCAGTCCGTGGCGGGCGGCGACGAGCATCACCCCCAGCCCGATCAGGCCGAGGAAGACGTAGCGCTTGAGGTACTGCGAGGGGTCGCCCGACCCGTCGAGCAAGGACTCCGCCGACGACGCCGAATAGACCATCACGGCCCCGAGCGCCAGGGTGCAGAGCGTCGCGGTGTAGAGGATCGAGTACTCGATCGGCCGCTTGCCGCTCTTCGCCATCCGGGACCCCTTCGACACGGGGCGCAAAACTCATTCTCCGCTCTCCAAGGCGGCTACCAGCTCCTTGAAGCGGGCCCCGCGCGCCTCGTAGCTCGCGAAGGCGTCGAAGCTCGCGCAGGCCGGCGAGAGCAGCACGACGTCGCCGGGCTCGGCGGCTGTCGCGGCGTCCGCGACGGCCTGTTCCAGCGTGCCGCCCCGGAGCAGCGGCGCCGTCCCTTCGAGGTCCGCCGCGAGCGCGTCCGCGGCGTCGCCGACGAGGTAGCAGGCGCGGCAGCGCGCGCTCACCTCTTTGCGCAGCGCGGTGAACCCTCCCCCCTTGAGGCTGCCACCGAGGATCGCGTGGATCCCGCCGTCGAACGCCTGCAGCCCGCGCAGCGCCGAGGCGGGGTTGGTCGCCTTCGAGTCGTTGACGTAGAGCACACCTCCGACGGTCGCGACCTCCTCGAGGCGGTGCTCGACGCCGGCGAAGGTGCGCAGGGCCTCGGCGACGGCGGCCGGCGCGACCGCGCCCGGCGGCGGCGCGCCATCCCCGGCGGTGGCCGGCTGCTCGCCAAGGCCGCTGTCGGCCAGCGCGGCCGCCGTGGCGGCCAACGCGTTGTCGAGATTGTGGGCGCCGCGGATGCGCAGCTCGCCGACCGCCAGCAGCGGCTCGCCGCGAAAGCGGATCCAGCCGTCCCAGACGTCGGCGTCGCAGCCGTGACCGAAGCCGATCCAGGCCGCCGCGCCCTCTGGAACCAGATCAGCAGGGGCGACAGCCCAGTCCTCCGGCCGCTGGTTGGCGAAGATCCGCTCCTTCGCCGCGCGGTAGGAGGCGAGGTCGCCGTGGCGGTCGAGGTGGTCCTCCTCGACGTTGAGCAGCACCGCGACCTCGGGCGCGAACGCGACCGTGTCCTCGAGCTGGAAGCTCGACGCCTCGCAGATGACCGTCGCGTCGGGATCGAGCCCGCCGACCAGCGCCGCCAGCGGCGTCCCGACGTTGCCGGCGACCGCCACCGGCAGTCCGGCCGCTCGCCAGATCGCGCCGAGCAGCTCCACCGTCGTGGTCTTCCCGTTGGTCCCCGTGACCGCCACGAAGCGATTCGGCAGCAGCCGCCAGGCCAGCTCGAGCTCACCGACGACCGCGATGCCGCGCTCGCGAGCCGCCACCACCACCGGCGCCTCGTTCGGCACGCCCGGGCTCTTGACGAGCGTCTGGACGCCGTCGAGCAGCTCGACGCCGGCGGTGCCCAGATGCACCTGGAGTCCCGGCAGGTCCACGTCCGGCCTGCTCGCATCGACGCCGATCGCATCCTCGCCGCGCGCGGCCAGCATGCGCATCGCCGCCTGTCCCGAGCGTGCTAGCCCGACGACCAAGAAGGGACCTGGTGGCAGCGGCGGTCTCATCGCCTCAAGCAATCGATGCTTGGTAAAGCGTAAATCCGATCGCCGAGCAGATCGCGGCGACGATCCAGAAGCGCAGGATGATCTTCGTCTCCGACCAGCCGAGCATCTCGAAGTGGTGGTGCAGCGGCGCCATCAGGAAG
>Ga0190272_10001119_pt1 | contig 13003 bp, 13 predicted proteins | sample Popmic504T_FD_133746 | JGI IMG/M metagenome (GOLD analysis project Ga0190272, IMG submission 133746) | Populus adjacent soil microbial communities from riparian zone of Shoshone River, Wyoming, USA - 504 T | ecosystem: Environmental > Terrestrial > Soil > Riparian zone | place: USA: Wyoming...
GGAGTCAACCGACTCGCCATTGATGAAATTACGGAACACGCGGTCGCTCACGGGTTCTCCTTGAGAAAGTTGGGGTCATCGACGGATATGTGGGCAGCGTAACCTCCTACCGCTGATTCCGGCAGAGGCAGTCCTTGAGGCTGACAGATTTCGTTGTATCAACCGTCATTCGCAACGGATTCACTTGCTTTTTAGCGCCATGAGCGACAAGATGCCCGTCATGGCTAGCCGCGACCGAAGTAACGGTGTCGCCTTGGACGATGTCTCCAAGGCGATCATCGAGCAATTACAGCAGGACGGTCGCAGACCCTACGCCGCCATCGGAAAGGCCGTCGGGTTGTCCGAAGCCGCCGTTCGCCAACGCGTTCAACGGCTTCTGGAATCTGGAGTCATGCAGATCGTGGCAGTCACCGATCCCTTGTCGGTCGGATTCCCGCGCGCCGCCATGATCGGCATCCGGGTCGAAGGCGACATGGAGGACGTGGCCGAACAACTGGAAGCAATGACTGAGGTCGACTACGTCGTCATCACCGCTGGTTCCTTCGACATCATGGTGGAAGTGGTCTGCGAGGACGACGACCACCTGCTCGACGTCATCAACAAACGGATCCGGGCGATCCCCGGAGTCCGGCACACCGAGAGCTTTGTCTACCTCAAGCTCCGGAAACAGATCTACTCCTGGGGAACACGATGACCGCTACACCGCAACTTGTCAGTGAGCCGGGCGACGATCGCTTGGCCGAAAACGCACGTGAGCATCTGTGGATGCATTTCACTCGGCATTCCACGTTCGAGTCCGGTACTGGACACGTCCCCATCATTACGCGCGGCGATGGGGCCTACATCTGGGACGACCAGGGCAAGCGCTACCTCGACGGTCTGGCGGGACTGTTCGTCGTGCAGGTCGGCCACGGCCGAAGCGAGTTGGCCGAGGTCATGGCAAAGCAAGCGAACGAACTTGCCTTCTTTCCTTTGTGGTCGTATGCCCACCCTGCTGCCATCGAACTCGCGGACCGGTTGGCTGAACTCGCGCCAGGTGACCTCAACCGCGTGTTCTTCACCTCCGGTGGTGGCGAAGCCGTCGAGAGTGCGTGGAAGCTCGCCAAGCAGTTCTTCAAACTCACCGGCAAACCGATGAAGCACAAAGTGATTTCGCGTTCAATCGCCTATCACGGGACACCACAGGGCGCGTTGTCGATTACTGGTATCCCCGACGCCAAGAAGTACTTCGAGCCGCTGGTTCCCGGTGCCGTCAAGGTGCCGAACACCAATTTCTACCGGGCAGCCGAGCATGGCGACGACATCCACGCCTTTGGCCGCTGGGCCGCGGACCGCATCGCGGAGGCCATCGAGTTCGAGGGCCCAGAGACCGTGGCGGCAGTGTTCCTCGAGCCGGTGCAAAACTCCGGAGGTTGTTTCCCGCCGCCGCCCGGATACCTCGAACGAGTGCGCGAGATTTGCGACGAGTACGACGTGCTGTTCGTGTCCGACGAGACAATCTGTGCCTATGGCCGCATCGGTGAATACTTCGCGGCGCCGCGCTACGGTGTCACGCCCGACATCATCACGTCAGCCAAGGGCCTGACATCGGGCTATGCACCACTTGGCGCGATGATCGTGCACGACCGCCTGTTCGAACCCTTCAAACAAGGCACGAACTACTTTGCTCATGGCTACACCTGGGGTGGACACCCGGTGGCTGCCGCTGTTGCGCTTGCGAACCTCGACATCTTCGAACGTGAGGGCATCAACGAACACGTCCGTGCCAATGAGGGCAACTTCCGCTCCACGCTGGAGAAGCTGTACGACCTACCGATCGTCGGAGACGTCCGAGGTGCCGGCTACTTCTACGGGATTGAGCTAGTCAAGGACAAAAACACCCGAGAGACTTTCAACGACGACGAGGCTGAGCGACTGCTTCGGGGCTTTTTATCCAAGGCGCTGTATGAGGCTGGTCTGTACTGCCGTGCCGATGACCGTGGCGACCCGGTCATCCAGTTGGCGCCGCCGCTCATCGTCGGCCAAAAGGAGTTCGACGAGATCGAGTCCATCCTGCGCTCGGTGCTCACTGAAGCATGGTCGATTCTCTAACGATGTCCTCACTACCGGCGCCAGGAGCAACTGACCGCACGACCATCAAACGCATTGGGGAAAAGGCGGTTTACGACCGCGAGGTGATGAACCGCATCCTCGACGCAGGACTCGTCGCCCACTTGTCCGTGTCCGACGAACATGGGCAGCCTTACGTAGTTCCCGTTGCCTACGCCCGCGATGGCGACAACGTCTTGTTTCACGGGTCGACAGGCTCTCGCTTGTTCCGTGGTTTGGCGAATGGTCAACCAACCTGTCTGACGGTGACTTTGCTGGACGGCCTGGTGCTGGCGCGCTCCACGTTCGAGTCATCGATGCATTACCGCGGCGTCATGGTGCTGGGCGTCGCGACAGAACTCACAGGAGAACAAAAGTCTGAGGCCCTAGAAACCATCACCGAGCACTTGCTCCCTGGACGGTGGACGGAAGCTCGCCACCCCAACAAGAAAGAGTTGGCGGCCACGTTAGTTCTCTCCCTGCCCCTCGAGGAAGTGTCGGTGAAGGTCTCCGACGGACCTCCGGACGATGAGCCAGCAGATGTAGACCTGCCTATCTGGGCAGGAGTCGTCCCCATGCGGGAAACGTTCGGGGCGCCCATACCTGCCCCGGACCTCACGGCGGAGTATCCGGTTCCTGCGTACGTCAAAGGTTGGTCGCGGTAAGCCAAAGATCTGCCGCAACGAGTTCGGGGACCAGCACCTCGGTCAACAGTCTGACGTCGTCTTGGTCATCGCCTGGGTATCGCACGATCGTGACTGCCCCCGCGACATCATCACCGATGGCAACGACCGAAGACTTTCGTTCCGCGGTCCAGGACAAAAGTTCGTCCTCGTACGCACTCCCTGCAAAGAGCAACATGCGGTAGTCGAGCGTCTTGGTGAGGTAGACATCGACATGACTCCAGTCGCCCGTTTCGCACGCAACAGCTGGTCTGCGTGGCCCCTCGCGCATCATGAGGGCGCCTTGTTGAGCGTTGCTGAGGCGACGTGCGGGTCCGACGACCCAACATCCGGCGGGACCGTCGAGTGCCGACACCACTTCAGGGAGCCAGTCGCGGCGTGTGTCCAACAATTCGGAAGCGGCAACAGCTGAAGATCGCACCACTCGGCCAAGCTGACGGTCGTCACCGGTGAGTTGTTCAGCGATGCCCATCAATGCGATGAGAGTGTGTTGGTAGGAACGGCAGGCAACCCCACCGCGCTCTTCGTCGGCGCGGAGGTTGACGACCAAGTCAGCGCGTTCGGTGATCGGCGAATCGGATATGTTTGTGACTGCTACTACTGGCGCGCGCCCGGTATATGGAGCAGTGGCCGACAACGTCTCACTGGAACCACCCGACGCCGAGATCGCCACCACCAAGGTCCGCGGATCCGGCGGCGGCAGCAAATCTGACGAGGCAAGTTCAGCGACGGCATCGATTCCCCTCGCCCGCAACTGGGCGGCAACGACTCCGGCAGCGTAGGTCGATGACCCCATCCCCAGAAACAACACCCGATCGACGTCGTCGGGCACTCCCACCGCGTAATCCCCTGCATCAATGACCGACGCCAATGCATCGAGAACGTCTGGCTTGCGTTCTAGGTCGGATAAGTACAAAGCAGGGTCCACGTGCACTCCTCAATTCTGACGATCCGAACATCTCGCACATCGGTAGATCGGTGACTAGGGAAGCAGCGCCCGAATGGCTCCCGCCGGAACATACCCCCATCGCGGAAGATGTCGATGCGCATAGATGAACTCTCGACATTCTTGCTCGACTTGGAACGGAAAGAGCAGGGAGTCGTCGAGGAGATCCACCATGCCGCGTCCACGTAGGTGCGCACGATAGCTGTCGAGAAAGCTTTGTTGACTCTCGGCGATCCAGTCAATGACCCGACTCGGCTTCGCATCGGTTCTCCGACGCAGCACGACTCGACCTACGTGGTCAAGGGATTGAAGCATCCCGGCGACATCGCGCGCGGCCGGTGCTGGAGCCATCCGCTCCTGGACACTAAGGACGGGGTTGCCGTCGAAGTCGTTCACCGCATAACCACCGCCCCAGCGCAAAACCTGACCAACATGCAGATCTCCGTGAACCGGAATGACGGTTGTGCCGCTGCTGCCACGAATGGCTTCGAAGGACTCTTCGATGGCCTCCCTGCGTCGTTCGAGAAGTTCCACAGCCTCACCCTGCACGTGGCTCAGGGCATCGACCAGCGAAGTCTCAGCCCGCTCAAACCAAAGCTGTCGCTCGAGGGCGGTGGCGAGTTGACGCGGCGACTGGATGACCTCACTGGACGCAGCCAAGGCACCATGCAGCTCGGCGACCAGACTGCCGATCTCCGCAGCCGGTGCGGCGGCCACAGACAGGGAAATACTGCCGGTGGCAAACTCCGCAAGGTCGGCAACCATCCACTCCCACCCATCAGTGGCCCCAGGTAGGAATTCGGTCACGGAGGCCAAAAGCACATCGGCATCACCGACGTGCCAGGACACAAAGCCCCATGGAGTCGGCATCTGGGCGAATTTGTTGGCTGCCAGGTGCGCAACGATGGTGGGCGTTGGAGTCGGGGTCGCGCTCACCTGCCACTTCACGACAGCGACCTCACCCACAACGACGGATTCATGCGTTTGGTCCACCGGAAGCGACCGCTCACCCACTGGACTTTCAGTGGCACTACTCGTGGGCGCAACCTGGTGGAACCGCTGGCACTCAAACCCAGGGAACGCGGTCGGTTCGGCCCGCGACAGCCGCGCCACCAATGCGTCGGCGGCGCCGTCCCCCGGGATCGCCCGGCGCAACCGGCCCTCCTCCACGACGGCCGGAACAACAAATGCCTGAGGCGCGCCCGTCTGCTGAATCTCAGGCGCTTGCGCAACCAGCAAGTAGGTCGACGGGCTGAGCTGGGTCGCCGCCCGTACATTCAAAGTCTCCGGCAACGGTGTGCCTTCACTCGCGAACCGCGCAGGAAGCAGTTCGGAAACAGGAGTCCTAGCTGCCATCTCCGCGATAGTTTCGTTGTTCACGCGGTCATTCAGAGCGGGTCCGCCCCACCGCTTCAATAACGGATGCAGCTTTGGCTTTACCGTCCCGAGCTCGGATCCGCTCCCCGATCAAGGCCAGCCGGGCTTTGAGGTCGACATCTGCCACCAACGTGTCAATGGCCCGGTGAATGTCGGAATCCGAAAAGGCGTAGGTAGGCAACCGGCGCCCGAAACCAAGCTCGTCCACCCGTTGCGCATTGTCGTATTGGTCCCAAAAGAGAGGGAGCACGACCATGGGTTTTCCAAAGTGAAGTGCCTCTGTGGTGGTGTTGTTTCCACCATGGGTGACGACGAGATCGACCAACGGCACGATGGAAGTTTGCGGCAGGAACTCCGCCCCCCACATGTTGTCGGCGAGGTCATACTCGGCGTGCTGCGGGCCTTTACTGACGATGAACCGATGTCTAGACCTACCGAGAACCTCAACGAGTCGCCTCATCAAATCCACATCGGCACTACCGAGAGAACCGAGTGAGAGATAGACCAGGGCACTGTCGGCGTCGCTGGATGCCAGCGATATGGGGATCGTGAACGGCTCGTCGGTCGAACGAACACTCGAGTCGAGGCGGTGCCACAAAGACCCCATGGGTCGTTCGTCGGTGTAGTCCGCTTCCTGGGGAAATACGTAGAGGTTGGCCTGCGTCGACTCGTGGATGAACTCAAGGTCAGCGAGCGGTCGTGCGCCTTGCTGAATGGCGAACTCGTTGAAGTCCTCCCACATGGGACGGTGCGCGCGGTCGTACTCCTCGCGAAACTCTTGCCACGAACCGGGATCGGCTGCCGGGAAACCGGAAAACGTTGGGGCTACCCCTGGCCCCTTGACCTCCAGGGGGTTGCAGCTGGTGATTCGTACATAGGGCGCATCGGCAGTAGTCAGCGCCGGGAAACTGACGACATTGTCTTCCACGATGACATCCGGACGTTGCCGCGCAATGATCTCCCGCAGTTGTGGTTCGCAGTACTTGGCGCCGTCGATGAGGGCTTGGAACGTGGGCTGAATGAAGGTGGACAGCTGCTCGATGGTGGGTTTGCGAAACTCAGGTGCGGTCTCCTTGATGAACTCTTTCCAGAATTGACCCGCGTCTTGAGCGACGTCCTCCGCGGGTGGAGCTAGGTCGACCAAGTCCTCGACGAATCCAAGAGGCTCCAACTTGCCCCGCCAACTTGATTCCGCCGCAAAGACCACTTCGTGGCCACGCTTGAGTAACACGTCGCCAATCCCCATGCAGTTTCCGGTGGGTCCGTAGGCAGACTCCGGCATGAACAGGATCCTCAGCGGTCGGTCAGCCATGCGCACTCCCTTTCCGTGTTCATCTCACTTGCCACATCACCGAGCCTTGTCGTTCCGCTAGACATCATGGCCGAGCGGGTGGCCGGTTGCGGTTCGCGCGTAGTCCAAAATCAGGTCCACCGCGGCGTCGTGATCGATGCTCGGATGACGGGCCATCATGCGGTAACCGTAGGCGTCCTCAAGGGCTACCAGATTCCGGGCAATAGGTAAGGCCGTTCCTTGGAGGGAGAAGTCGCCCGCCGACGAACCGGCCTCCAGGATCATCTGGTACATCGCCACTTGCTTGTCGAACAACGCTGTTAACAAGATTCCGTACACCACGTTGCGGGCAGCTGCGCCTCCTAGTTCACACAGCAGCCGGACGTCTGGGTCTGCCGAACTGGTGGGGAGCCCGGACGAAATCGTGACTACGAGCCGCTGCGCTGGACTGGCGATGCCTTCAAGAGCAGCCAGCCGCGAGTCATAGAAGCGCTCCATCCCGGCGCGGTTGGCCTCAATCAGCAGTTGATCGAGATCGGGGTAGTGATAGAGCACCGCGCCAGACGTCAGGCCGGCGTGTTCAGCCACCTGATTCAGTCGCACCCCCGCCCCATGCTCCAACATCGCCGATCGCGCTGCCTCGAGCAGGTCGCGACGGCGTTGCTCGCCGCGCTTGTTCCCTGCCACCCACCACCTCCAGAGAGCTTGCCGCCTCAGCCAGCCACCCAACAACTATTTGAAGGGTAATTCAAGAGTGAGACCAAAACGTCATGTTTTATGGGCGTGGCAGGTCTTGTCATTGTTTGAGTGAGAGCGCAATACTCGCCCCCACAACCAGCCCAACCGTCAACCGTTCGGGGTGAGGAGTGCCATGTCGTTCAGATCCGCGCAGTCGGGGAACTTGGTGAACTCAGGGAACAGAGGGAACTCAGTCAACAGGGGGAAGTCACCGGCTACCAAGACCGTGAGTTGGGTCGCTGTCGCGCTGGCTACCGGGATGGTGCTGGCCGCTTGTGGCGGCAGCGACGACGAGCCTTCGGCTGCGGCCACTCTCGACCCCGAGGCTGACCTCAGTCAGCAATCGCTCGTGGTCTCCAACTGGGCTGGGTACATGCCCGAGGACCTCCCGAAGCGCTTCACCAAAGAGTTTGGTGCAGATGTTGAGGTCGCCGAGCACGCAACTAATGAAGAGATTGTCGCGAAGTTGACGGCTGGCGGTGACTCGGGAATAGATGTCGCCTTCGTGTCAGGACAGTTCGCGCAGGCGCTGGCCGAGCAGGACCTGGTAGAGCCCATCGACGAGACGCTGATCCCCAACTTGGAGAACCTCTACCCCGAGGCCACAGAACTGGCCTACGACCCCGGCAATCAGATTTCAGTGCCCTACGCCTGGGGGACCACCGGGCTCTGCTACCGCGAGGACCTCACCGGCTTTGCACCCACGAGTTGGAATGACCTTCTCAATCCAAAGCCGGAACTTGAAAACAAGACCACCATGATGGCCACCGAGCGCTGGCTCATGCTTCCCGCTCAGAAAGCACTCGGATTCTCTGTCAACACCCAAGACGAAGAAGAAATGAACCAGGTACGTGACCAGCTCATTGATACCAAGCCGACGCTCCTTGCCTACGACGACACGACCTTCTACGAGAGGCTGATCAGCGGAGAAGCGTCACTAGTTCAAGCATGGGATGGCTGGTGCAACTACGGAATCGCCGAAGATGACCGCATCAAGTTTGTGGTGCCCGAGGAGGGCAGCGATCTCTGGACCGACACGATGGTGGTGTTAAAGACGTCGGAGAACAAGGAGGCTGCGCACGCCTTCATCAACTACATCCTCGACCCCAAAATTCACACCTGGGTTGTCGAAAACATCCTCTACAAGGTTCCCAACCAGGCCGCCATGGAGGCTGTCGACCCCGCACTCATCGCGGACTTCCCCAACCTCGGAATGACTCCGGCAGAGCTCCTTGAGCAAGAGGCACTCGTCGACCTTGGCGAGGCAGCACCTCTTTACACTCAAATCGCCACGGAAGTGACTGCATCGAACTAGGGGCGTACTCACCAGACGCATGGTGAATCAGAGCGTTCAAACAGCGCGTGGTGCCGTGAGGCGCCGCGCGCTGTTTGAACGTCTGATCTATTTGGGTCCGGGTCTGACCTACCTGTTCATCTTTCTCCTGCTGCCGCTGCTTCTGGTGTTGAGCTATGCGTTCTTTCAGCGCGGCCGATTTGGCGGCATCGAGTACGAGTTCACCCTCGATAACTTCACTCGGGCCTTTGACCCCATCTACATAGATGTTCTTCTCGACTCAGTCGTCATCGCGGGAATCACCACGGTTCTTGCCTTACTGCTTGGCTATCCCACGGCGTACGTCATCGCGGGACTGCCCAAGAAGTGGCGCACGATCGCGCTCGTGCTCGTCGTGTTGCCCTTCTGGACAAACTTTCTCATCCGCACCTATGCATGGATCGTGCTGCTCAACTCTGAAGGGCCCGTCAACTCCGGCCTGGTGGGTATTGGCATCGTCGATGAACCAATCTCCATGCTCTACACCAAGCCTGCGGTAATCGTCGGTCTGCTCTATGCGTACCTACCCCTCATGATCCTGCCGCTCTATTCCTCGATCGAGCGACTCGACGATGAAATTGGCGAGGCGGCGGCTAATCTCGGCGCGGGACCTGTTCGTCGCTTCTTCAGCATTACCTGGCCACTCACACTTCCCGGCGTCATCACCGGGTGCATTTTCGTGTTCGTGCCGAGCTTGGGCAACTTCATCGTCCCAGAACTCCTGGGCGGCGGAAAGACGGTGATGGTCGGCAACCTCATCCGGGACCAGTTCCTGAAGGCACGTGACTGGCCCTTTGGGGCAGTGCTCGCCCTTGCGGTCATAGCCTTTCTGGTGCTGCTTTTCGTCGTTCAGGCGTGGTCATCACGTCGACTTGAGGGCAGCGACGTGGGGAGCAGGGTAGATGCGTAGGTCGCGCTGGCTGCTGATCCCCTTCTGGGCGACTTTTGTGTTCCTTTATGTTCCCATCCTGGTGCTCGTCGTGATGTCGTTCAACGCCTCCTCAAATCCATTCAGTTGGGATGGCTTCAGCCTGGAGTGGTACGGGGAGCTGGCTGGAAATGAGGACATCCTCGAAGGGTTTCGCAACACACTTGTCGTTGCAGTCGGGTCGACAGTGTTGGCAACGGTGCTTGGCACGCTGCTAGCCGTCGGACTCGACAAGTACTCGCGTTCCAAAGCACTCGACGCCTTCACCCTCGCACCCGCGATCATTCCGGACGTTGTTCTTGCCATCGGGCTGCTGGCTTTCTTCACGCTGGTCCAGTTCACACTCGGGCTGCACACTGTGCTCCTGGCTCACGTGGTGTTCAACACCGCCTTCGTCACCGCCATTGTCAAAGCGCGACTGAACAATGTGGACCATTCACTGGAGGAGGCGTCGCGAGACCTCGGTGCCACGAGTGCCTCCACGTTCGTACGGATCACATTGCCGAGTCTGGCGCCGGGGATTATCGCGGGGGCACTGCTCGCCTTCACATTGAGCCTCGATGAGTTCGTCATCGCCTTCTTCACCAACGGGCCAAGTACGCCTACCCTGCCCATCACGATCTACTCGATGGTTCGCTTCGGCGTTACCCCCGAGATCAATGCCCTGGCAACTTTGCTCATTCTCGTCAGTTTCACGGTGGTCATTGCGGCTCAGCGCATGACCCGCCTCACGGACAGTGTTTAGGAGCCGACATGACATCCCCTGATGCCTTGGTCGACATTCAAAACGTGACGCGCACGTTCGGGTCGACCGTGGCACTTGACAACGTCTCTTTGCAGATCCACACCAATGAGTTCTTCGCGCTTCTTGGCCCCTCGGGGTGCGGAAAGACAACCTTGCTACGCACCCTTGCCGGATTCGAGGTACCTGACTCCGGTGCAATCCTCCTTGGTGGAGAAGACCTCGTGGCCCTTCCCCCACATCGCCGACCCGTGAATCTGATGTTCCAGTCCTATGCATTGTTCCCGCATATGAACGTTGCTAAGAATGTTGCTTACGGGCTCGAACGAGAACGACTCCCCAAAGACGAAGTGCGTGAACGCGTGGACGATGTATTACTGACAGTCGGCCTCAGCGACCTTCGGGGACGGCGCCCCAAACAGCTGTCCGGAGGCCAGCGGCAGCGGGTGGCGCTTGCTCGGGCCATCGTGAAGCGACCCAAACTCCTTTTGCTCGATGAGCCGTTGTCGGCCCTCGACCGGAAGGTACGCGCAGAAATGCAACTAGAACTAAAACGCCTCCAACATGAAGTAGGCATCACCTTCATCGTGGTGACGCACGACCAGGAGGAGGCCATGTCAATGGCTGACCGGATTGCGGTGATGAACGAGGGACAAGTTCATCAAGTCGCGCCTCCCGTCGAGTTGTATCAGCGGCCGGCAAACACGTTCGTGTCCGATTTCATCGGAACCAGTAATCGCTTTACTGGGACCGCTAAGCCGCAAGGTGTGGAAGTCGCTGGTCTTGGAGTGTTGCCAGCAGTCACTACGTCGCTGTCCCCCGAAACTCTCGCGCACCTGGTGATCCGGCCAGAGGACCTGGTGGTGGCATCGACCGACTCACTAGACCGTGGGCTGATGCAGGGTTCGGTCGCCGAGGTGGTCTTCACCGGGGGCCAGACAACCTTGGCGATCACCGTCGAGGGACACCCGAGACCCGTGCTGGCTACTACCCCGCGGGCCAGTGACCTGCGGCGAGGAGACGAAGTCTGGTTGCGGTGGGACACCGAACGCGCGGTCGTACTCGCGGCGTAGTGCGACAGCCGCATCCCCTCACGCAGACCACTACGCTGGGATCACTGGACGCATGCACGCGAAGGAGTTTGATTCATGAGCATTCCCTTGGCTTTCGTAGGTAACGATGAGCTGACCGCCGAGTTGGAAGACTGGGGCCCTCGCCTCGGCGCCGACACTGGCGCCCCGATGATGTCTGGTCGCATCATCCACGAGGCCGATGGTTTTCAAGTCGGCATCTGGGAGTGCACGCCAGGCGGCTGGGCCATCGACAACCGGCCAGACTCAGAGACAGTTCGCCTGTTGGCAGGTCGGGCTCGTCTCACCAACGCCGACGGCACCAGCGTGGAACTGTCCACGGGAGACGTCCTGGTACTCCCCAAAGGGTGGTCCGGTCGTTGGGACATCCTGGAGACCGTGCGCAAGTTTTACGCCATCGCCAAATAGCGCGCGCGTGCCCAGCGCCCAGCGGCCAGCGCCGAGCAGACGGTTCGGTCTCCACGGTGTAAGATTGGATCCAATATCCAGTTCCACCGTTGATCACTCTTGGGAGAGCCATGGCTGCGCCGCTGCGACCTCTTGACCTCATTGCCGCCGACTCCCTGCTGAGCGAGGAAGAGCGCGCCATCCGCGACACAGTCCGGCAGTTCGGCGCCGACCACCTCCGCTCACACATTGGCCGGTGGTTTGAAGAAGGCACGATCCCCGCTCGGGAACTGGCCAGTCAGTTGGGCAGCCTCGGAGTACTGGGAATGCATCTGGACGGATACGGCTGCGCCGGCACTAATGCCGTGTCTTACGGGCTGGCGTGTATGGAGCTGGAGGCCGTCGACTCCGGCATTCGTTCGTTGGTCAGCGTGCAAGGCTCGCTGGCGATGTTCGCCATCTGGAAGTGGGGCAGCGAAGAGCAAAAGCAACGGTGGCTGCCAGCGATGGCGGCCGGCCAAGCCATTGGATGCTTTGGGCTAACCGAACCCGACTTTGGCTCCAACCCAGCCGGCATGCGCACCTTCGCCAAACGTGACGGGCGCGACTGGGTGCTGCGCGGCACCAAAATGTGGATCACCAACGGCAGTGTGGCCGATGTCGCGATCGTGTGGGCCAACACCACCGACGACGAAGGCGGCCAGGGTATTCGCGGATTCGTTGTGCCCACCGACACACCTGGTTTCCGCGCGCCCGTGGTGAAAGGCAAGCTGAGCCTGCGTGCTTCGGTCACCAGCGAACTCGTGCTGGACGACGTGCGGCTGCCCGAAGACGCCGTCCTCCCCGAGGTTCAAGGGCTCAAGGGGCCGCTGTCGTGCTTGTCCGAGGCGCGCTTTGGGATCGTGTTTGGCGTGGTCGGCGCGGCCCGCGACTGCCTGGAGACAGCCATCGACTACGCGATCAGCCGAGAGCAGTTCGGCAAGCCGATCGCCGGTTTCCAACTCACCCAGAAGAAGTTGGCCGACATGACCGTCGAGTTGGACAAGGCGTTCCTTTTGGCACTGCACCTCGGAAGATTGAAAGACGAAGGAGCTCTACGCCCCGAGATGGTCAGCGTCGGGAAGCTCAACAATGTCCGCGAGGCGATAGCGACCGCGCGGGAGTCACGGACCATTCTGGGCGGAAACGGCATCACGTTGGAATACCCCGTGATGCGGCACGCAAACAATCTCGAGTCGGTGCTGACCTACGAAGGAACTGAGGAGATTCACACCCTCGTTGTCGGCCAGGCTGTCACGGGTATCGCGGCTTACCGTTAGCAGTTCTCCTGCGACAGGCAGTCGCCGCCGTACTCCTCTTCGGGAGAGTTTGACGCCAGGCTGAACATCAGGGCAGCCCA
>Ga0190272_10001120_pt1 | contig 12987 bp, 9 predicted proteins | sample Popmic504T_FD_133746 | JGI IMG/M metagenome (GOLD analysis project Ga0190272, IMG submission 133746) | Populus adjacent soil microbial communities from riparian zone of Shoshone River, Wyoming, USA - 504 T | ecosystem: Environmental > Terrestrial > Soil > Riparian zone | place: USA: Wyoming...
GACCTCGACCCGGTCGAGCGTGCGGCGGCAGCGGTCGACGAGCTCGCGCGCCGGGACACCGCGGGAGGTGTGGTAGCTGACGAGCTTCGTCACCCGGATCGGCACGCCCGCCTTGGCCTGCACGCGGAACACGTTCTTCGCGATGTCGGGCTCGACGAGCGTCCGTGCGTTGTACTCGTTCTCGGTCTCGATCAGGTGGTCGGCGACGACGGCGAACGTCATCCCCGAATCGGTCACCCGGTACGACAGGGCTGAGCGCCCGCCGTCCTGCCAGTACTCCTCGGGCTGCAGCACCCGCTCGTGGATGCGCTCGGCCTTGCGGGGGTCGAACCCGCCCTTCTTGGCGGCCTGCGGACTGCCGCCGTAGACGTTCTCGCCGTCCTGCCGGTTGAGCACCTGGCAGTTGATCGTCACCGGCGCATCTGCGTTCAGGACGGTCACCTCGAGGCGGAGGACGGCCAGGTGCTTCTCCTCGAACGAGACCAGACGGTCGTCTTCGACCAGGACGTCCTTGCCCGACGGGGTGGTCCAGCGCACTCTGCGTCGCACGACGCCGGCGCGCATGTCGAGCACCCGCTCGTACTCGCGCACGTCGGCGACGTCGAGAGAGAGTGGCTCATCGTCGACGTAGACCCGCATGATCTTCGCGTCCGGCGCGTTGATGATCGTCTGCCCGACCTCGGCGAAGCCGTAGGCCTGCTCGGCGTGCCGAATCGGGAAGGTCTCGTGGAAGCCGTTGATGAAGGTGCCGTGCTCGTGCGCGAAGCGGCCTTCGATGAGGTTACCGCGCAGTCCCAGGTAGCCGTTGCCGACGGAGAAGAGGGTCTCGGTCACCCCGACGTCATCGAGCGAGAAGCTGTTCTCGACGAGCGACCAGGGGTCGACGGGGAATCGGTCGCGGTCGATCATGCGGACTTCTCCTCGGCGTCGGGCGTGGGGGGCTCGGAGTCGGGCGCGGTGACGAGCTCGGCGAGATCCTCGACGACCACCTGCGCGCCGGCATTCCGCAGCTCATCGGGTCCGGTGCCGCGATCCACTCCGATCACGAGCGCGAAGCCCCCGGCAGCGGCGGACTGCAAGCCGCTGATCGCGTCCTCCACCGCGACGCTGCGCGCAGGGTCGACGCCCAGCATCCGCGCGGCCTCGATGAAGACGTCCGGCGCAGGCTTCGACGCGAGGTGATCCCGCTCGGCGATCACACCGTCCATGACGACGGAGAACCGCTCCCGCAGTCCGGCCGATCGCAGCACCTCTTCGGCGTTCTTGGAGCTCGAGACGACCGCGGTGGGGATGCCCGCGGCCTCGAGCTCGTCGAGGAGGGCGACCGAGCCCGGGTACGCGACGATCCCCTCCGCACGCAGCACACGTGAGAAGACCTCGTTCTTGCGATTGCCGATGCCGCAGACGGTGTCGGCGGACGGGTCGTCGGACGGATCCCCCCACGGCACCTCGACGTCGCGGCTGCGCAGCAGCGAAGCGACCCCGTCATAGCGCTTCTTACCGTCGAGATAGTCGAAGTAGTCGCGCTCCGTGTACGCGGGCTGGATGTCCCACGCGGCGAACAGCTCCTCGAACATCGTCTGCCACGCGTGCATGTGCACTTCGGCGGTCGGCGTCAGGACGCCGTCCAGATCGAACAGGACGGCATCGTAGGAAGCGAGATCGGGCAGGGAGTCGTGGGCCACGCAGAACCTCCAGGCGGGGGTGGAAATGAGGGGGCTCGGCGCCTCTTCGTGCCGTCCTCCAAGCGTAGTGGGACGGGTCGGACGCCGTAACCCGGAGGTGGTGGCCGCGCGGGTCAGGCGCGAGCCGCCTCCAGGGTCTGGCGGGCGATCTCGAGCTCCTCGTCGGTCGGCACGACGAGGACGGTCACGCGTGACGCGTCGGTGGAGATGAGCCGGATGCCGCGGCCTGGCGCCTCATTGCGCGCAGGGTCGATCTCCACCCCGGCGAAGCCGAGGGTCTCGAGCGCGGCGGCACGCACGTGCGGGGTGTTCTCACCCACGCCCGCGGTGAACGAGATGACATCGACACCCCCCAGCTGAGCGAGGTAGGCCCCGGCGTACGCGCGCAGCCGGTGGACGTACACCTCGAAGGCGAGCATCGCGCGGTCTTCGCCCCGCTCCATGGCCGAGCGGATGTCGCGGTAGTCCGAGTACCCCGACAGGCCCAGCAGCCCGCTGCGCTTGTTCAGGAGGTCGTCGAGGTCGTCGATCGACATGCCGGCGCGACGCGCCAGGTGGAACAGCACCGCCGGATCGATGTCGCCCGAGCGCGTGCCCATGACGAGTCCCTCGAGGGGGGTCAGCCCCATCGAGGTCTCGACGGAGCGACCCCCGTCGATCGCCGTGACCGAGGCGCCGTTGCCGAGGTGGAAGACGATCTGCTTGAGTGCGCCGAGCGGCCGGCCGACGAAGACCGCCGCGGCTTCGCTGACGAACTTGTGCGACGTGCCGTGGAAGCCGTACCGGCGGATGCGATGGGATGCCGCGAGGTCCGCGTCGATCGCGTAGGTGTAGGCGGCGCGGGGCAGCGTCTGGTGGAACGCCGTGTCGAAGACGGCGACGTGCGGCACGGCCGGGAACGCCTCCCTCGCCGCGACGATGCCGGCCAGATTCGCCGGATTGTGCAGCGGGGCGAGCACGGAGAGCTCGGCGATGCTCTTCTCCACATCGGGGGTGATCACGGTGGGCTCGAAGAAGCGCGCCCCGCCATGGACGACACGGTGGCCGACGGCGGTCGGCGGATGCTCGTCGAGGGACGGCCCGTTCTGCGCGAACGCCGCGAGCATCACGGCGAAACCCGCGGTGTGGTCGGGGATCGGCAGCTCGCGCTCGTACGTCGCGTTCAGCATCGTCGGCGCCGGCCCCTCGCCCGGAGGCGCGAAGACGGTGTGCGACGACCGCCCCCCGGCCCCTGAGCCTGTCGAGGGGTCCCCGATCCGCTCCACGAGGCCCGAGGCGAGCACGGTCTCGGCATCCATGTCGATCAACTGGTATTTGAACGAGGATGAGCCGCTGTTGACCACCAGGACGACGCTCACGCGGGCACCACGCCCTGTGCCGACCGGGACGCTTCGCCCTGGGCCTGGATCGCGGTGATCGCGATCGTGTTGACGATGTCGCCCACGAGCGCGCCGCGCGACAGGTCGTTGATCGGCTTGTTCAGTCCCTGCAGCACCGGTCCGATCGCGACCGCGCCCGCCGAACGCTGCACGGCCTTGTATGTGTTGTTGCCGGTGTTCAGGTCGGGGAAGATGAACACCGTCGCGCGACCGGCGACCTCCGACCCCGGCAACTTCGCAGCTGCGACGGCGACGTCGGCGGCCGCGTCGTACTGGATCGGCCCTTCCACGAGCAGCTGCGGAGCGCGCTCACGCACGAGCGCGGTTGCCGCGCGGACCTTCTCCACCTCTGCTCCCGACCCGGACTCCCCCGTCGAATACGACAGCATCGCGATGCGGGGATCGATGCCGAACTGCGTCGCCGTCGCGGCGGACGAGATCGCGATGTCGGCGAGCTGCTCGGAGGTGGGATCGGGGATGACGGCGCAGTCGCCGTACACCAGCACGCGGTCGGCGAGCGCCATCAGGAAGACGGACGAGACCACCGAGACGCCCGGCTTGGTCTTGATGATCTCGAACGCCGGGCGGATGGTGTGCGCCGTCGTGTGTGCGGCTCCCGAGACCATGCCGTCGGCCAGGCCGAGGTGCACCATCATCGTGCCGAAGTAGGAGACATCGGTGATGGAATCGGAGGCCTGGGCGACGGTGACGCCCTTGTGCGCGCGCAGGCGCGCGTACTCCTCCGCGAATTTCGCGACGTGGACCGGATCGAACGGCGAGAGCACCTCCGCGCGCTGGATGTCGATGCCGAGCTCGATCGCGCGGGCGCGCACCTCGAACGGCTCGCCCAGGATCACGAGATCGGCGATCCCGCGCTTGAGCACGGTCGCGGCCGCGCGCAGCACACGGTCGTCGTCGCCCTCGGGCAGGACGATCCGCTTGCGTGAGGATCGCGCGCGCTCGATGAGCTGGTACTCGAACATGAGGGGCGTCACCACGGTCGCCCGCGCGACGCCGAAGGCGCGAAGCATCTCGTCGGTGTCGACGTTGGTCTCGAACAGGGCCAGCGCGGTGTCGTAACGGCGCTGCGAGTCGGCGGCGAGCCGCCCGCGAGTGCTCATGATGCGCACGGCCGTCTCGTACGTGCCGAGAGGGGTCGTGACGATCGGCACGTTCGATCCGAGACCGTCCAGCAGCCGCATGATCGGCTCCGGCAGCTCGAATCCGCCGTTGAGGACGATGCCCGAGATCGAGGGGAACGTCCCCGAGGCGTTGGCCAGGAGCGTCGCCAGCAGCACTTCCGAGCGGTCCGCGGGGATGATCACCACGGCGCCCTCGAGCAGTCGCGGCAGCACGTTCACCATCGACATGCCGGCCACGACGACGCCGAGCGCCTCGCGGGTCAGCCGGTCGGGGTCTCCAGCCAGCAGCTCGCCGCCCACCGAGCGCATGATTCCGCGCATCGACGGCGCGACGAGGTAGCGGTCCTCCGGAACGGCCCACACAGGCACCTTCGCGTGCGATGTCGCCATGGATGCCGACAGCGACCGTTCGATCGCCGCGATGGCCTCGTCCGCACTGTCGGGATCGGCGCGGTTCGCGACGACGGCGAACAGCTCTGCACGCCCGTGGGCGAGCTCCGCGAGGGCGAGGTCGGCGATCTGCCCCATCTCGGCAGCAGTGCGCGGCAGCGACGAGCCGAGCAGCTCCGGCTGCGTCTCGTCCTGCGTAGAGCGGCCCCCGAGCACCAGCAGCACCGGCGCGCCGAGGTTGGCGGCGATGCGGGCGTTGTACGCGAGTTCGGCGGGGCTTCCGACGTCGGTGTAGTCGCTTCCCACGATGACCACCGCGTCGCATTGCGCCTCGACGGCCTTGAAGCGTTCGACGATCGTCGCGAGCGCGGCATCCGGATCGGTCCGCACGTCGTCGTACGTCACGCCGACGCACTCTTCGTAGTCGAGGTCGACCCCGTCGTGCGCGAGCAGCATCTCCAGGACGTAGTCGCGCTCCACGGTCGAGCGGGCGATCGCCCGGAAGACCCCCACCCTGGGTGTCGCGTGGCTGAGCGCCTCGAGCACCCCGAGAGCGACGGTCGACTTTCCCGAATGGCCCTCGGCCGACGTGATGAAGATGCTCTGCGCCACGAGGGAAGCCTACGGCCCTCGGCCGCGGCGTTAGGCTCCGATCCATGACCGGCGAGGCATCCGCAGCATCCGTTCCCGGGGTCGACGTCCCCGATCATCGAGGCCGCACCGGGCTGGACCGCACGGGCCGTGACCTGACGCGCAATCCCCGGGTCCGCGTCGTCGACGTCGAACTGCTCGCCGCCGGGTGGCACGTGCTGCGGCGGACGACACTGGACTACGAGGACGCCGACGGCGCGTGGACGCGTCAGCAGCGCGAGACGTACGACCGCGGCAACGGTGCCACCGTGCTGCTGTACGACCGTGACCTGCACACGGTCCTGCTCACGCGCCAATTCCGCTACCCGGTATACGTCAACGACCATCCTGACGGGATGCTGATCGAGACGGCCGCGGGACTGCTCGACGACGACGACCCGGGGACCGCCATCCGACGCGAAGCGGCGGAGGAAACGGGCGTGGAGATCGGGACGCTCGAGCACGTTTACGACGTGTACATGAGCCCGGGATCGGTGACCGAGCGCATCCACTTCTTCGCCGCACCGTACGACGCCTCGTCGCGCACCGGCGCGGGAGGCGGACTCGAGCATGAAGGCGAGGACATCGATGTCCTCGAGGTCGACTTCGACGAGTCGCTCGCGATGATCCGAGACGGTCGCATCCAGGATGCGAAGACGATCATGCTCCTGCACTGGGCGGCGATCGACGGCCCGTTCGCACGGTGACGGCTGCAGCGCCGTCCCGGGAAAAGTAAGACTCTCCGCGAACCCGGCAGAGCCTGGTTACCCTTGCTACGTTTCCGTCCTGGGGGAGTTGGCCTGGATGCCGCCTCGCGGAGAGCTGAGACAAGTCTAACCGGTTCGCGGACCCGGGCCAGTCGGCTCAATCCGCCAGTGGGATGGCGCGCACGCCTCCGTCGTCTCGCGCGATCACCAGGACGCGCGGCGCGGAAGTCGCGGCCAGCAGAGCGAGCACCTCCCGGGCGTCGGCCTCGACGACGCCGGGCGTTCCCTGCGCGACCGGCCAGAGCGACACCCCGGCACCGGTCTCGACGCGGACGGCCTCGGCCAGGGCAGCCACATCACCGGCGCTCACGAGGATGACCTGTCCGATGACCGGCCGACGCGCGGCGGCCGGTGCGAGGGTGCGATCACGACGCCAGATCGCGAAGTGGTAGCCGAAGACGACTGCCGTCGCGCTCAGCAGCCCGAGCGGCGCGCGGATGCGTTCGACAAGGGCGTCCGATCCCCCGGCGTCGAGCGCGAACTCGAAGAGCCGGTAGCCGATGATCAGCATCGTGACGATCGCGACCACGGCGCTGGCCCCGAACACCGCGACCAGGTAGACGCGTCGTGCAGGATCGGCGGCCTCCTCGGCATCCGCAGGACGCGCGGGACGCCACGTGATCGCCCATGCCGTCGCCCCGACCACGAGGGCGCTGACGCCGCCGAGCAGAAGTGTGCGGGGGTCGTCGCCGACGAGCGTGCCGCCGATCGTCGCCAGCAGCGCGTTGACGACGACGCCGAAGCCGCTCGCGGCCCCGATGAGGGCGATCGCGGAGACGACCAGTCGCCCCGCGCGACGGGCCCGCGGCGAACGGCTGGCGAGCACGTGGCCGTGGTAGACCCAGACGATCGCCCCGATCAGGGCGGCGGCGATGGCGACGTCGAGTTCGGAGACGACCTCCGCCGCGGTATCCGTGTCGAACAGCAGCCGCAGCGCGACGAACAGGGCGCCGCCGATCGCGAAGAGGGTGGTCGCCGCCGCGGCGCCGACGACGACGACCAGAAGGACCGCGGCGAACGTGCCGGGCGCGTCTTTCGCCCGTTCCCTGAACCAGTGCCACCACCACACCAGCGTTCCCACCGCGCACCACAGCAGACTCTGCAGCCCGCCGACGATCCAGTGCTGCGCTCCGACGATCACGATCGAGCCGCCCAGGAGGGCCTGCGAGAGCAGCACGGCCATCGCAGTGATCGCGGCGGATGCGGCGACCGCGAGTCCGTAGACCGCGCCGAGTCCGGACGGCACATCGACAAGCCGCGTGGGCGCCGTCGCGGCGCTGCGGCGCATGTGCCGGTGCCACACCCATACCCCGAGCCAGACGATTCCGGTCGACAGCTCGCCCGGCCGCCATTCCCCGTCGATGCCCGCGACGGCAGCGTTGGCCAGCGCCGTGGTGGCCACGATGAGCGACGTGAGCGACATCGCCGTGACATACAGCGCCCAGACCAGCGACGCCCGCTCGGCGGAGTCGGCGATCAGTCTGCGGTGCTCCCACCACCACAGCACGGCCGCCAGCGGACCTGCGATGAGAGCGAACGCGAGCGACAGGGCGAGCCCGGTGTCGGTGGAGACGATCACGCTGCTCGCACCGATCACCCGCTCGATGAGGCCGCTCACGCCCGTCGCCGTGACCGCGACGAGGGCGAAGAGGATCACGAAGAGGATGATGCGGCGCACGACCGACTGCGCGCGACCACTCGACGGCACACGACCACTCATAGAGTCCCCATGTCCTCACAGACCGCAAGCGACCACGGCGCCACCTCGACCAGCCATTCGCCGTCGACCTTGAGGAGGTCGAAGGCCGATTCGTTCTCATATTCGTCCGCACCCAGCGGACCTGTCCCGTAGACCGTCACGATGAGCACGCGCACGTGCGCGGTGTCGGCTCGCTCCGTGGTCTCCAGCACCGTGATCCGTGCGTCTTCTTCGTCACTGACCGATCTGCGTACGCAGGCGTCGGCGACTTCGGGCACGACATAGGTCAGGGCCGCCTGCGTGTCTCCGTCGACGACGGCTTGCGAGTAGCGCTGCACGACCCCCTCCGGCGTCCCGGAATCGAGCGGCTCGGGATCGCCGCCGGCGAAGACGGCGATCAGGGCGATGACGACCACCAGCACGACACCCCCGATCAACGCGATGAGGGTGATGCGTGATCGCCTGTCTGCGTCGCTCATGCGTGTCATCATGCCGGTAGACCCGCGCGAATGGCAGGTTCCTCGCCCCGCGCCCCAGCGGCGCGTCGCAGCGCCCGATGGACAGCGATCTCCCAGACCCACGGCGCACTGCCGCGGGATACGATCGACGGGTGGGTGAGGACGCCCGCGGACGCGTGTCGAGGGGGGTCGCTTTTGGCTGAGACGGCGATGACGGATGCCGCGACGAGCGCTGCCGGTGCGATGACGGCCGAGGGTTTCGCGCGCGTCACGGACAGCATCCTCGCCTCGGTCGGGCGCGTGATCGACGGCAAGCCCGAGGCCGTGCGCAGCGCGCTCGTCTGCCTCCTTGCCGAGGGGCATCTGTTGATCGAGGACGTCCCCGGCGTGGGCAAGACGATGCTCGCGCGCGCTCTCGCGGCATCCGTCGATGCGACCGTGCGCCGCATCCAGTTCACGCCTGACCTTCTCCCCGGCGACGTGACCGGCGTGAGCGTGTTCAACCCGGTCGACCGCGAGTTCGAGTTCAAGCCCGGCGCCATCTTCGCCCACATCGTCATCGCCGACGAGATCAACCGCTCCTCCCCGAAGACGCAGTCGGCGCTCCTGGAGGCGATGGAAGAGGGCCAGGTCACCGTTGACGGCCGCACGCACATGCTCCCCGAGCCGTTCCTGGTCGTCGCGACGCAGAACCCGCTCGAGATGGAGGGGACCTATGCCCTTCCCGAGGCTCAGCGCGACCGCTTCATGATGCGCATCTCGATGGGCTACCCCGATCCGCGGAGCGAGGCGCTCATGCTGCGCCAGCGCGACTCCGTGAACCCCCTCGACGCGATCGCCCCGGTCGCCACCTCGATGAAGATCGCCGAGCTGATCGCGTGGGCGCGCGCGGTGCATGTGGCGCCGACCATCGAGGACTACGCCGTCGCCCTGGCCGGCGCGACGCGCACCCACTCCGACCTGCGCCTCGGCGCGAGTCCGCGGGCGACGCTCCAGCTCGTGCGCGCCGCCAAGGTGTGGGCGGCACTCGACGGTCGCGGATTCGTCATCCCGGATGACATCACCGCGCTCCTGATCCCCGTGTTCTCCCATCGGCTGATCCCGACCCGGTCGGCCGGCGGGGCGCGAGCACGGACCACCGCCGACGCGATCGCGTCGATCCTGGAACGCATCGCCGGAACCGTGCGCGTTCCGATCGCCGCCCGACAGTGAGCATCCGATGAGACGCCTCTGGCCGCTGACCGCCCGTGGGACGGGTGCGCTGCTGCTGGCCGTGGCGTGCTTCATCATCGCGAACGAGGCCGGCATCGCCGAGCTGATGTACTTCGGCATCCTGCTGATCGCGGTGCTGGCCGCCAGCATCGCCTCGCTCTACCTCACCCGCCGCTCCGAGACCGTCGCGCGCTCGCTGTCGCCCGATGCGGCGACGGTGGGGCGCGATGCCCTCGTGACGGTGCGCGTAGGGGTGCGCACCGCGCTTCCGACCGCGCCCGGAACGTGGCGCGACACGGTGCCCAAGGGTCTGACCGCCGCTGCCCACGGGGTGTTCCCGGCGCTGGGGTCGGGCCTTCGCGGGGCGGAGCGCGTGGTGCAGCTGTCGTACACCGTCACGGGCGCGCGCCGCGGCATCCATCCGATCGGCCCGCTTCAGGTCACCTCGAAAGACCCGTTCGGTCTCGCGCGGCGCACCACGGTCTTCGGTGAGCGCACCCCGGTGACGGTCTCGCCCGCCGTGATCGACCTGCCCCCGCTCAACAACTTCGCCGGCGAGGCCGGCGGCACACTGCACACCACGAACAACCAGCTCGGTCAGGGCGCCGACAACCTCATCGCCCGCCCGTACGTTCCGGGCGACTCGATGCGGCGCATCCACTGGCGCGCGACTGCGCACCGCGACGAGCTCATGGTGCGTCAGGAGGAGCAGGAGTCCACTCCCGAAGCGACCGTCGTGATCGACCGGGGAGTGCTGCGATTCTCCCCCGAGGCGATGCAGGCTCCCGGTGCCGACGCCGGCTTCGAGGCAGCGGTGTCGGCGTGCGTGTCGGTCGTCAGCCGCCTGGTGCACGACGGCTATGCCGTCGAGGTGATCGACTCCGACGGTTCGCTGCTCGCCGAGCGCATCGACGGCGGCGACATGACCGAGGTAGAAGGCCTGGTGAACCAGTTCGCGACGCTGACGGCGCGCCGAGATGATCATCTCGGCAAGCTGGTGCGGATCTTCGCGGGAGTCATGACCGGACCTGTCGTGCTCGTCGTAGGACGTTTTGATCCGGCGGATGCCGACACCATCGCGCCGGTCGCCCATCACAGCACGATGGCGATGCTCCTCGCGATCGCCCCCGTGGGCGACTCGCTCGAGCGCGCGGCGGACCGCGGGTGGCACGCTGCGGCCGTCGACCCCGACGGAGACCTGGCGGCCGCATGGTCGGCCGCGGCCGAACGGGGGATCAGCCATGCCCTCCGATGAGCGGGCCACGCGGCGCGGCGCCGATCTGACCCTGACGATCGGTGTGCTCGTCGCGGTGTTCGCCGCGCTCCTGCCGCTCATGCGGGTCGTGCGGCCGAGCAGCTGGCTGCTCGGCGCGATCGTGCTGGCGGTGGCGATCCTGGCTGCCGGCTTCATCGCGCGCCGGTACCGGCTGCCTGCTCTCGCGGTGACTCTCATCGGGGCATCCGTCTGGGTCGTCTTCATGATGCTCGTGTTCCTGCGCGACACGGCCCTGCTCTGGGCGATCCCCACCCCGGAGACCGTCCGCGCCGTGCCGGGCCTGCTGGCCGCCGCGAGTGAGGAGATCGCCCTCGGTGCCGCCCCTCTGGACGCGAGCATCGCGCTCTCGCTGCTCATCGTCGGCGGGACCGGACTGCTGACGATCATCGTCGACCACGTCGTGCTGACCGCGCGGATGCCCTTGCTTGCCGCCATCGGCCTCATCGCCGTGTCGCTCATCCCGTCGATCGCCGTTCCCGGTGAGGTCGACATCATGGCGTTCGTCCTGCTCGCGGCGGCCATCCTCTTCCTGATCCGCACCGATACCCGCGCGCGCGAGGAGCCTGCCGACCGGGAGGCGACCCGCTCGGCAGGCGTGCCGGCGACCGCGCTGGGAATCGGCGCCATCGCGGTCGTGGTGGCCCTGGTCGCCGTCCCGCTTCTGCCGCAGCCCATCGCGCGCGCCGGATCCGGCACCGTGGGCACCGGACCGGGCATCGACGCGACTCTGCAGCTGGGCGACGACCTGCGTCGGCCGCGCGAGGTGGAGGTCATGCAGGTGCGCAGCACCGCTCCCGCGCCCCCGTACCTGCGCGCGACCACCCTGTCTCAGCTTGAGGGCAGCGTCTGGGAGCCCGATCGGGTGCGCACTGTTCCGCTCGAGAACGAGCTGGCGCTCGGCGTGGTCCCGGTGGATGAGGAGATCCGCCTCAGCGAGTACGTCACGACGGTCGAGGTGACCAACCTCGCGTCGCCGTGGCTGCCCGTGTCCTACCCCGCCGTGTCGGTCAATGGACTGCAGGGGGATTGGACTGCCGCCCCCTACAACCGCACCGTCCTCAGCCAGGCCGCCACGACGCAGGGACAGAACTACGAGATCATCTCGAACGTGCCACGGCCCACCCTCGAGCAGGTCCGCGCGCGTGCCGCCGGTGGCCCCGATCAGCGGGACGGCACGACCAGCCTGCCCGTTGAGATCGCGCCGATCGTCGGCGATCTCGCGCTGGAGGTGACAGCCGAGACGACCAACGACTACGATGCGCTCGTCGCGCTGCAGTCCTGGTTCCGCGGCTCGGAGTTCAGCTACTCACTCGATGCGCCGGTCGACGAGGGCTTCGACGGATCGGGGACCGACGCGGTGGCGAAGTTCCTCGAGGTGCGCGAGGGCTACTGCATCCACTTCGCGTCGGCGTTCGCGCTCATGGCGCGCACGCTCGGGATGCCGAGCCGCATCGTGGTCGGCTACCTTCCCGGCAGCGCGACCAGCGACGCGGTCGAACGCGAGACCGTGTACTCCGTCTCGAGCGGTCAGCTCCACGCCTGGCCCGAGGTGCTCTTCGAGGGGATCGGGTGGGTGCCGTTCGAGCCGACCAACGGCCTGGGAGTGCCCACCAGCTTCACCGCCGCAGGGTCGGCTGCCGGCGGCGCCGACGACCCTGCCGCGGCTACGCCGGCGCCGAGCACGTCGGCATCCGCCGGCGGCGGCCTCTCGCCCGATGAACTCGAAGCGGAGCAGAACGGGACGGAGGCGGGTGCCGCAGGAACCTCCGTCAACCCGCTGCCGGCTCTGACCGTGATCCTCGGCATCCTGCTCGCGCTGTCGATCCCCGCGTTCGTCCGCGAGCTGCGGCGTCGGCAGATGCTCGTCTCCGCCCGCGCCGGCGACGCAGCGGCGGCTTGGCTCGCGGTGCAGGATGCCGCGATCGACCTCGGCATCGACGTTCCCGCGAGCGAGACCCCGCGCACACTGGGCACGCGCCTGGTGGAACAGCACGGCGCTCCCGCCGCCGAGATGAGCCTGCTGATCAGTGCGATCGAGCGCGCCAGCTACGCGCCTGGAGGAAAGCACGCCTTCTGGCAGGGCGATGCTCTGGCGGATTCCGCGACTACGGTGAGGGCGGCGATGCTGGCCTCTGCCGACACCCCCCGCCGGCTGCTGGCGCTGCTGGTGCCGCGATCACTCATCGTCCGGCCGGGCAGCGTCTACGCCGGTTCGGGAGTGACCGTGCGCGCAAGGTAGGATGGTCGGCGGCCCGCGAGGGCCACGGAGGATTCGCCTAGTGGCCTATGGCGCACGCTTGGAAAGCGTGTTGAGTGAAAGCTCTCAGGGGTTCGAATCCCCTATCCTCC
>Ga0190272_10001121_pt1 | contig 12977 bp, 10 predicted proteins | sample Popmic504T_FD_133746 | JGI IMG/M metagenome (GOLD analysis project Ga0190272, IMG submission 133746) | Populus adjacent soil microbial communities from riparian zone of Shoshone River, Wyoming, USA - 504 T | ecosystem: Environmental > Terrestrial > Soil > Riparian zone | place: USA: Wyoming...
ACGGCCTGGAGGATCTCCGACTCGGCGAACACGTCGATGGTGAACGCGGTCGACACCACGACGCTGGCCGTCACGGCGGGGTCGACGTCGCCTCCGGGGTCGCCTCCGGGGTCGCCTCCGGGGTCGCCTCCGGGGTCGCCTCTGGGGTCGGTGGCCAGCACCCGGAAGGTGGCCGACCGCGGGCCGGGGGTGACGGAGCTCGCCGCCGCCAGGGTGAGGGGCAGCACCACCTGCTGCCGGGGCGCGATGGTGAACGAGCAGCCGCTCGCGGTGCGACCGTCGGCCGCCTGGACCGTGAGGCCGAGGCAGCCCACGGTGACCGTGGTCGACGACGGGGCGCTGACCTCGACGGCGTCCACCCGGACCTCGGCCTCGCGCGGGTTGGTCACCACCAGGAAGCCGTGGCCCGGACGGTTCTCGTTGATCAGCTCGACGTTCGACTGCACGGCCACCTCGACGATGGCCGTGCTCGGCGTCGCCTTGACGGTCAGCGTCGCGACGCTCGCCTGCGCGACCGCGGCGCCGGCGACGTCGCGCTGATAGGTGACGACGAAGCCGACGACGGCGTCCTGCCCGGACCCGGGCCCCGTCCGTTCCACCGTGAACGTGAGCGGGACCGTGGCGCCGCCGGCGATCGTCACCGGCTGGTCGGCCGGCGACAGGGTGGCCTCGATCGACGGATCGGACGCGACCGGGCGCACCGTCGCGGTGACCGGGGCGCCGCCGGAGTTGGACAGCGTCATGACCCCGGTGGCCGTCCCCAGCGGGGTGACGATCAGCTCGGCGGGGGCCACCGCGACGGCAACCGTCGCCGCCTGTGCCGCCTGTGCCGCTGACTGCGTTGCCGACGCCGGTGACGCGACGGCCACCAGGCCGGGCAGGGCGCACCCGGCGAGCAGGAGGAGGAGCACGGCGCGGGCGACCGCACGGCTGCCGAGCATTGAGCCCCCCTCCAGGTCCCGGACCCCAGCAGCCCTTACGTCCCCCTGGCCTGCTCCGCCGTTACTCCCGGTCCCCTGGGGTGGCCCATTCAGCGCACGTGTGACTCGACGAACGGGGGTTTGACCACGGTGCACTCCAGCGGCCGGCCACGGACGTCCACCGCGACGGTCGCGCCCGGTTCGAGCCCCGCCGACGTGTCGAGCAGGGCCAGGGCGATGCCCGCCCGCAGCGTCGGCGAGAACGTGCCGGAGGTGGTCTCCCCCACCGGCGCGCCGTCGGCCAGCACCGGCATGTGCGCCCTCGGCACCCCGCGGCCGGTGGCCCGCAGGCCCCACAGCCGCCGCGCCGGCCCCGCGGCGCGCTCGGCCAGCAGGGCGTCGCGGCCCCAGAACGCGTCCTTCTTCCACCCGACCGCCCACCCGGCGCCGGCCTGCACCGGCGAGATGTCCGGCGACAGGTCCTGGCCGTGCAGCGGGTAGCCCATCTCGGTGCGCAGGGTGTCGCGGGCGCCGAGGCCACACGGGCGGCCACCGCGCTCGGCCGACGCCACGGTCAGAGCGGCCCACAGCGCCGGGGTGTCGTCCCACCGCGGCAGCAGCTCGTACCCGTGCTCGCCGGTGTAGCCGGTGCGGCACACCCGGACGGGGCGGCCGTCCCAGGTGGCGTCCGCGAAGGCCATGTAGTCGAGGTCCGACGGCAGGCCGAGCGCGCCGAGCACCTCGGCCGACACGGGGCCCTGCACGGCCAGCACGCCGTACCCGGTGTGCTCGGACGTCACCGTGACGCCGTCCGGCGCGGCCGCGGCCAGCAGCGCGCACACGGCGGCGGTGTTGGCCGCGTTCGGCACGCAGAACACCTCGTCCTCGCCCACCAGGTAGACGATGAGATCGTCGACGACGCCGCCGCCGTCCGTGCAGCACAGGGTGTACTGGGCGCGGCCAGGGCCGATGCGGCCGAGGTCGTTGCTGAGGCACTCGTTGACGAACCGCGCGGCGCCGGAGCCGGTCACGCTCGCCTTGCCGAGGTGGCTGACGTCGAACACCCCGACGGCCTCGCGCACCGCGGCGTGCTCGACCAGCACGCCGTCCGCGTACTGGATCGGCATGCGCCAGCCGCCGAACTCGGCCATGGTGGCGCCCAGCTCACGGTGCTCGTCGTCGAGGGGGCCGCGCTGCAGGTTGTCCGACGGTTCAGTGGTCACGATGCCGGACCGTACCGGCTGGTCATCACGCGCCAATTATGTACTGTCAATTGTATTGCTCGGACAATACCAACCGTGGTACACAACTACGTATGACGCTCGCCGACAACCTGTGCCGCCCCAGGGGCGATCGATGATCCTCGTCGATCCGGAGTCACCCACCCCGCCGTACGAACAGGTGCGCTCGCAGTACGCGGCGCTCATCGCGAGCGGCGAGCTGCCGGCGGGCACCCGGCTGCCGACGGTGCGCGGACTCGCCGCCGACCTCGGCCTGGCCGCCAACACCATCGCCCGCGCCTACCGGGAGCTGGAGACCGGCGGGCTCGTCGAGACCCGCGGCCGCGGCGGCACCGTGGTGTCCGCCAGGGGCGACGAGGCCCGCTCGGCGGCCGTCGACGCGGCCCGGACGTACGCGGCGAAGGTCGCCTCGCTGGGCATCAGCCAGGCCGACGCGCTCGGCATCGTGCGGGCCGCGATCGACGGCTGACCCGGCCGTCCGACCGACACGCGAGAGAGACAGTTAGCATGCAGAACAATTTCGCAGGTCCGCGGTACTGGAGGAATTCGTGACCACCCCCAAGCTCACCCTCGTCGACACCGCGGCGACGTCGGCCACCGCCGACGGCATCGTCATCGGCACGGTCGAGGGCAAGGGCGGGCTCGAGCTCGCGCCCGGTGCCCAACCCGTGGACGACGCCTACGGCGGCAAGCTCGTCGAGACCCTGCGCATGCTCGGCGCCACCGGCAAGGCCGACGAGGTGTTCAAGATGCCGACCGGCGGGGTGCTGACCGCGCCCATGCTGATCGTCGTCGGCCTCGGCCGCCCCGGTAAGGACGGCACCGTCAGCGCCGAGCAGGCCCGGCGGGCCAGCGGCGCCGCGTCGCGCGCCCTCTCCGGCGTCGGCCGGGTGCTCAACACCCTCGCCGCGGTCGACCTCACCGCGGCGGCCGAGGGCTCGGCGCTCGGCGCGTACCTGTTCACCACCTACCGGTCGACCAACGGCAACAAGCCGCTCGGCCGGGTGGACCTGGCCGTCCCGTCCGCCAAGGACAGCAAGGCCAAGGCCACGCTGAAGCACGCCACCGTGGTCTCCCAGGGCGTCGCCATCGCCCGCGACCTGGTGAACACCCCGCCCAACGACCTCTACCCCGGCTCGTTCGCCGACCGCGCGTCCGAGCTGGCCCGCGAGGCCGGCATGGACGTCGAGGTGCTCGACGAGAAGGCCATGCGCCGCGGCGGGTACGGCGGCACCCTCGGCGTCGGCGGCGGGTCGTCGCGGCCGCCCCGGCTGGTGCGGCTGCACTACAAGCCGGCCGACGCCAGGGCCAGGGTGGCGCTCGTCGGCAAGGGCGTCACCTTCGACACCGGTGGCATCTCGATCAAGCCCGCGCAGGACATGGAGAACATGACCAGCGACATGGCCGGCGGCGCGGCCGTGGTCGCGGCCGCCGTCGTCGCCGCCCGGCTCAAGCTGCCGATCGAGGTCATCGCGACCGTTCCGATGGTGGAGAACATGCCGTCCGGCACCTCGTACCGCCCCGGCGACGTCCTCACCATCTACGGCGGCACGACCGTCGAGGTCCTCAACACCGACGCGGAGGGCCGGCTCATCCTGGCCGACGCACTGGCCAGGGCCTGCGAGGACGAGCCCGACTACCTGATCGACGCGGCCACTCTCACCGGCGCGCAGCTGGTGGCGCTCGGCGGGCGGATCTCGGCCGTCATGGGCGAGCCGACGCTGCGCGACCGGATCACTGCCCACGCGCAGCAGACCGGCGAGGGCGGGTGGGCCATGCCGCTGCCGGACGAGCTGCGCGCCGACCTCGACTCGCGCGTGGCCGACCTCACCAACGTCACCAACCGGCGGTGGGCGGGCATGCTGGTGGCCGGGGTGTTCCTGCGCGAGTTCGTGGCCGAGGACGTGCCATGGGCGCACCTGGACGTGGCCGGACCGGCGTACAACCCGCTCGCCCCGTACGGCTACACCACCAAGGGCGGCACGGGCGTCCCGGTCCGCACCCTCGCCGCCACCCTCACCGACATCGCCGAGAACGGCTGACCCACCCCGGGCCGCGGCGCCGAGGCCCCAGACAGCGCGTGTCCGGCGTTCCAGTAGCGCGTGTCCGGCATCTCGACAGCGCGTGTCCGCCGTTTCAGTAGCGCGTGTCCGGCATCTCGACAGCGCGTGTCCGGCGTTTCGGTCGTGTGTGTCCGGCGTTTGCGTAGCCGTGTCTGGTGTGGGCAGCGCGGGGTCATGGTCGAGACGGCAGGCGATGCGCCCCGGTTCCGCCGGGGTCGGTGCCGCAGCGACCAGAACACGGCGCATGAACGTGACACCAGTCTGGTTGGGGCGCGCCGAAACCAGACTGGTGTCACGTTCATGCGGATGAGTGGGCTCGGGCGGCGCGGGCGCAAGGGCGGGCGCGAGTACGGGGTGAGCGGGGTTCGGGCGGCGCGGGCGCAAGGTGCGGGTGGGCGCGAGGTGTGGGTGAGTGGGATTGGGGCGCGGGGCGCGAAGCGCGGGGTGGGTGGCCGACAATGGCGGGGTGGTGATCGACGGGGTTCGCGCCGTGGCGGGGTTGGTCGGGGTGGCTCCGCACGCGCTGCACGGGCTGGTGCGGGCCGGTCTGGTGGCGCCGATCCGGCCTGATCGGCTGCTCGGCATGTTCGTCGGCATCACGCGTACCGGGTTGACGGCCGCGGCGGCCGCGGCGCTGGGCGCGGCCAGGCATCCGCACCGGCCGGCGGTGATCGACGACGCCGGGGTGCTGACGTTCGCCGAGCTGGAAGCCGATTCGACGGCGATCGCAGCCGGCCTGCACGACGCGTACCGGCTCGGGCCCGCCCGCACGGTCGGGGTGTTGTGCCGCAACCACCGGTGGTTCGTGCTCGCGGTGCTGGCGGCGTCGCGGCTGGGCGCCGACCTCGTCCTGCTGAACACGGAGTCCGCCGCCCCACAGCTCGACGCCGTACTGGCCCGCGAAGGGGTCGACCTGCTCGTGGCGGACGACGAGTTCGCCGACCGCGTCGCCGCGACCCGGTTCGACGGTCCGCAGCTGCGAGCCTGGCAGGACTCGGCCGACCCCGGCGCCGACACCACCCGGCCGACGCCCGCCGGCCACCCGACGCCCATCGAGCGGCCGTCGGCCGCCGACGCCCCGAGCCTCGCTGCCCTGCCGCACCGAAAGCGCAAGGACCCGGGCCACCCACAGGACCGCCCGACCGCGGCACCGCGCTTTCCCCGGCAGGGGAAGGTCGTGATCATGACCTCGGGCACCACCGGCACCCCGAAGGGCGCGCCGCGCCGGCCGGATCCGCTCGCGTTGTTCGGCCCGGTGGCGGGCATCCTCACCAGGGTGCCGGTGCGGACCGGCGAGCCGATGCTGATCGGGCCGCCGGTGTTCCACGCGCTGGGGTTGGCCTACCTGCTGCTCGGGCTGTTCGTCGGCACCCCGGTGGTGCTGCAACGTCGGTTCGACCCGTCCGCGACGCTGGCCGCGCTGCACGAGCACCGTGCCGGGTCGATGGTCGCGGTGCCCGTGATGCTCGCGCGGATCATGGAGCTGCCCGCCGAGGAGCGCCCCGCCGTGCCGTCGTTGCGCGCGGTGGTGTCGAGCGGCTCGGCGCTGAGCCCGACCCTCGCGGCCGCGTTCATGGACCACTTCGGCGAGGTGGTGCACAACTTCTACGGCTCGTCGGAGACGGCGTGGGCGGGCCTGGCCACGCCGGCGGAGCTGCGGTCCGCGCCGGGCACGGTCGGCCGCCCGCCGCACGGCACGACGGTGCGCGTACTCGACGGCGACGGCAACCGCGTTCCGGACGGGGAGGTCGGCCGGATCTTCGTCGGCAGCGGGCTGGCCTTCGACGGCTACACCGGCGGCGGGGGCCGGGAGGTCGTCGGCGGGCTCATGTCGACCGGTGATCTCGGACACGTCGACGGCGCCGGGCTGCTGTTCGTCGACGGCCGCGAGGACGACATGATCGTCTCCGGCGGGGAGAACGTGTTCCCGCAGGAGGTCGAGGAGTGCCTGACGGCGCACGCCGACGTGGCCGAGGTCGCCGTCGTCGGAGTGGACGACGAACGGTTCGGCCAGCGGCTCGCCGCCTACGTAGTGCGCCGCGACGGCGCGACGGTGTCGGCGGACGGCCTCAGGAACCACGTCGCCGCGGAGCTGGCGCGCTACAAGGTGCCGCGCGACGTCGAGTTCGTCGACGCCCTGCCCCGCAACTCCACCGGCAAGGTGCTGCGCCGCGAACTCGGTACCTGACCGCCCTCCGCCACTCGCATCCGTGTGGTCGTTTTCGGCCCCCGAGAACGGCCACACGGATGCGAGTGGCCCGGTGGGGAACGGCTCAGTTCGCGACGCTGACCTTGGCCACCACGCGCAGCGGGGTGACCCGCACCAGCAGCTCGGGGCCGACGGCGTTGCGGCGGCCGAACTCCTCCGCGCGGTCGGCGCCCATGTACCGGCCACCGATGCGCGTACTCCAGCGCAGCAGCTCCTCCGGATCGGTGCTGGTCACGGCCGCGCCGGCGATGGTGACGAAGCTGAACGGCGGCGCCTCGTCGTCCCAGCACAGGCACACCCTGGGGTCACGCAGGATGGCCTTGCCCTTGATGGTGTCGGCCGACGTGGTGAACATGACGTCGTCGCCGTCGAGGTCGACCCACACCGGCGCGACGTGCGGTGACCCGTCGGCGCGGACCACGGCGAGCTTGGCGGTGCGGGCGGGCGTGGCCGAGACGAATTCCTGCCACCAGCCGTCCGGCGCTGAGGTGTATCCCATGGCCGCAGAGGATAGGCCGCTCAGTCGAGGTCGCGCCTGCGCTGTTCACGCTCCCGGAGGATCTTCTGGCGCGCGTCGTAGTCGCGCATCCGCTTCGGGTAGCCGACCAGCGCGACGTCGTAGATCGGCATTTTCAGCTTCTGGGCGAACTTGCGCGCCGCGGCGGGACCGTCGACGCGGCGTCTCGTCCACTCACCGTCGTGAGCCACCAACACGATGGTGGTCTCGGTGACCGCGGTGCGCGGCTCGACGAACGCCTCGACGCCGTACCGCGCGGCAGCCCATTCGCGCAGGTGCGTGGCGTCGGCGTCGTTGGCCGACCTCGGTCCCGCACCCGGCCGGCCCTTGGATCGACCACGACGTAACCGGTTGAACAGACCCACTGCCCCTACCTCCCTGACGACCCATGTCCGATCCTGCCAGCCTGCGGCGACCGGCCGCAGCCCACGTCGCCAGTGCGCCGCGCTTGGTGACAAGATGGCGTCCGGTCCATTCGAACCCGGTGAAGGAGATCTCGTGCCCACCGACGTACTTGCGCCCGCGGAGGTGGCATCATGACCGACAACTCCGCCGACCTGGTGATCCTCGGCGGCGGCTCGGGTGGCTACGCGTGCGCGTTCCGCGCCGCCGAGCTCGGAATGTCCGTCGTCGTCGTCGAGAAGGACAAGGTCGGGGGCACCTGCCTGCACCGCGGATGCATCCCCACCAAGGCGCTGCTCCACGCGGCCGAGGTCGCGGACTCCGCCCGCGAGGGTGACCAGTTCGGCGTCAAGTCCTCCCTGGAGGGCATCGACATGGCCGGCGTCAACTCGTACAAGGACGGTGTCGTCTCGCGGCTGTACAAGGGCCTGCAGGGGCTGTTCAAGGCACGCAAGGTCCTGCATGTCGAGGGCACCGGCACCTTCGTCGGCGAGCGTTCCGTGGAGGTCGACGGCCAGCGGTACACCGGCCGCAACGTCGTGCTCGCCACCGGCTCGTACGCCAAGTCGCTGCCCGGCATGGAGATCGGCGGCCGCATCGTCACCTCCGACCAGGCGCTGAACCTGGACTTCGTGCCGGAGAAGGTCGTCGTGCTCGGCGGCGGCGTGATCGGGGTCGAGTTCGCCAGCGTGTGGCGCTCCTTCGGCGCGGACGTGACGATCGTCGAGGCGCTGCCCCGGCTGGTGCCGCTGGAGGACGAGTGGTGCTCCAAGCAGTTGGAGCGCGCGTTCCGCCGCCGCGGCATCGCGTTCAAGACGGGCGTGCGGTTCACCGGTGCCACCGCGACCGACTCGGGCGTGTCGGTGAACCTGGAGTCCGGTGAGCAGCTGGACGCGGACCTGCTGTTGGTCGCGGTCGGCCGCGGCCCCAACACCGCGGGCCACGGGTACGACGAGGCCGGCGTCACCATGGAGCGCGGTTTCGTCATTACCGACGACCGGCTCCGCACGAACCTCGACGGCGTGTACGCGGTCGGCGACATCGTCCCCGGCCTGCAGCTCGCGCACCGCGGCTTCCAGCAGGGCATCTTCGTCGCGGAGGACCTCGCGGGGCTCTCGCCCGCCGTCATCGACGAGGCCGGCATCCCGCGGGTCACGTACTGCGAGCCGGAGGTGGCCTCCGTCGGGCTCACCGAGGCGCAGGCCAAGGAGCGCTACGGCGACGCCACCAGCCTGGTGTACGACCTGGGCGGCAACGGCAAGAGCCAGATCCTCAAGACCGCCGGCGGCGTCAAGCTGGTCAAGGCGCCGGACGGGCCGGTCGTCGGCGTGCACATGGTCGGCTCCCGGGTCGGCGAGCTGGTCGGCGAGGCGCAGCTGATCGTCAACTGGGAGGCGTACCCGGACGACGTCGCCCCGCTCGTCCACGCGCACCCGACCCAGACCGAGGCGCTCGGCGAGGCATTCCTTGCCCTGGCCGGCAAACCGCTGCACGTCCACGGCTGAGCAGCTACCGCACACGAGGAGTCAGCAAACATGGCCTTCTCCGTCCAGATGCCGGCGCTCGGGGAGAGCGTCACGGAGGGCACCGTCACCCGATGGCTCAAGCAGGAGGGTGACCAAGTAGCGGTGGACGAGCCGTTGCTCGAGGTGTCGACCGACAAGGTGGACACCGAGATCCCGTCACCGGCGGCCGGCGTGCTCAGCCGGATCGTCGTCGGCGAGGACGAGACCGTCGAGGTCGGCGCCGAGCTGGCCGTGATCGACGGCGACGGCAGCGGCGGCGGCAGTGGCTCGGCCGGCCGGGACCAGGGCGACGAGCCCGCCCGGCAGGAGCGGGACCAGCCGGAGCCGGAGCCCGAGCCGTCCCGGCCGACGGAGGACGCGTCGGACGTCGACGCGCCGTCCACCGAGCAGGACGAGCCGGCCGCCCGGCCGCAGCCGTCCGGGTCCGACGACACGTCCGGCGGGTCCGGGTCGGATGGGTCGGATGGGTCGGGTTCCGGTCAGGGCACCCCGGTGACGATGCCGGCGCTCGGCGAGTCCGTCACCGAGGGCACCGTGACCCGCTGGCTCAAGCAGGTCGGCGACAGCGTCGACGTCGACGAGCCGCTGCTGGAGGTGTCGACCGACAAGGTGGACACCGAGATCCCGTCACCGGTCGCCGGCACCGTGCTGCAGATCGACGTCACCGAGGACCAGACCGTCGAGGTCGGCGCCCAGCTCGCCCTCATCGGCAGCGCCGGCAGCGGCGCCGGTGGAGGCGACGCCCCGACCCAGGAGGCCCGGCAGGACACCCCGGACAGTGGCGGCGACGTCAAGAGCGGCGGCCGGCGACGGGCCCCGGAACCCCAGTCACAGCCGGACCAGCAGCAGCCGGCCGGACGGCCGGAGACCGACGGCCAGCCCGGCTCGACCCCGTACGTCACCCCGCTGGTGCGCAAGCTCGCAGCCGAGCACGACGTCAACCTGTCGTCGATCACCGGCACCGGCGTCGGCGGGCGCATCCGCAAGCAGGACGTGCTGGCCGCGGCCGAGGCGGCAGCAGCCGCGGCAGCCGCCGAGGCCGAACCCGAGCCGGAGCCCGAGCCAGCCGCCGCCCCGGTGGCGACCGGTGGCGCCCCGACCCCGGCGGCCAGCACCGGCACCGCGACGACCGCGGGCGGCGCCGGCCACCTGCGCGGCCGCACCGAGAAGATGTCGCGGATGCGCCAGGTGATCGCCAGGCGGATGGTCGAGTCGCTGCAGGTGTCGGCCCAGCTGACCACGGTCGTCGAGGTCGACGTGACGCGGATCGCGCGGCTGCGCGACCGGGCCAAGCGCGACTTCGAGGTCCGCGAGGGCGTCAAGCTGACGTTCCTGCCGTTCTTCGCCAAGGCCGCTGTCGAGGCGCTCAAGCTGCACCCCACGCTCAACGCGTCGATCAACAGCGAGACCAACGAGGTGACCTACCACGGCGCCGAGCACCTGGGCATCGCGGTCGACACCGAGCGCGGCCTGTCCGCCCCGGTGATCCACGACGCCGGCGACCTGAACATCTCCGGCCTGGCGAGGCGCATCGCCGACCTGGCGGACCGCACCAGGAACAACAAGGTCACCCCGGACGAGCTGGGCGGCGGCACCTTCACGCTGACCAACACCGGCAGCCGTGGTGCGCTGTTCGACACGCCGATCATCAACCAGCCGCAGGTCGCGATCCTCGGCACCGGCGCGGTGGTGAAGCGGCCCGTGGTGGTCAGCGACGACAACGGGGACACCATCGCGATCCGGTCGATGATGTACCTGGCGCTGTCCTACGACCACCGACTGGTCGACGGTGCCGACGCGGCCCGCTTCCTCACGACGGTCAAGCACCGCCTTGAGGAAGGCAACTTCGAGCCCGACCTGTAGCCGGCGGGCGGCGCGTCCACCGGCCCGACAGGGTGGACGCGCCGCCACCCCGGATTCGCGGGGCGTGACCGCGTCGGCCACGATCAGTGGATGCGCATCGTGATCGCGGGGTCCTCCGGCCTGATCGGCACGGCGCTCGTCGCCGCGCTCCGGCAGGCCGACCACGAGGTGCTGCGCCTGGTCCGCCGTCGGCCGACCGCGCCGGACGAACGCGGCTGGGACCCCCCGACCGGACGCCTCGACGACGGCGCGCTGGACGGCGCGGACGTCGTGGTGAACCTGTGCGGCGTCGGGGTCGCCGGCCGGCGGTGGAGCGGGGCGTACAAGCAGCAGATCAGGGACAGCCGCATCGAGCCGACCGACGTGCTGGCCAGGGCGGTGGCGGAGCACGGCATCCCGGTGCTGGTCAACGCGTCGGCGATCGGCTACTACGGCGACACCGGGGACGTGCCGGTCGACGAGTCGTCGCCGGTGGGCTCCGGGTTCCTGCCGGAGGTGTGCCGCGACTGGGAGGCCGCGACCCGGCCGGCGAGCGACGCGGACGCCCGCGTGGTGCTGCTGCGCACGGGGCTCGTGCTCTCCCGGTCGGGTGGGCTGATGGGGCGGCTGCTGCCGCTGTTCAGGCTGAGGCTCGGTGGCCGGCTGGGCAGCGGCCGCCAGTACCTGCCGTGGGTGTCCATGGACGACGCGGTCGGCGCCATCCGCTTCGTCATCGAGCACGACGTGCGCGGCCCGGTGAACCTGGTGGGGCCCGCGCCCGTCACCAACACCGAGTTCACCCGCGAGCTGGCCGCGGTGCTCGACCGGCCGGCGCCGTTCGCGGTGCCGGCGTTCGTGCTGCGGGCGGTGGCGGGCGAGGTGGCGGTCGAGGCCCTCACCGGCCAGCGCGCCACCTCGGCCGTGCTGCTGGAGCGCGGCTACGCGTACCGGCACCGCACCGTCCGGGCCGCGCTGGAGGCCGCGGTCGGCGCGTAAGGTCGGACGGGTGAACGTCTCGTGCCGCCAGTCCGCCGAACCGGTCCGCGCCGAGTGGCTGGGGACCGTCGAGTACCGCACCGCGTGGGAACGGCAGCGGGCCACCGCCACCGCCCGCGCCGACGGCACCGGCCAGGACACGATGCTCCTGCTGGAGCACCCCTCCGTGTACACGGCGGGGCGCCGCACCGAGCCGCACGAGCGACCCACCGACGGCGCCCCGGTGATCGACGTGGACCGTGGCGGCCGGATCACCTGGCACGGCCCCGGCCAGCTGGTCGGCTACCCCATCGTCGGCCTCGGCGATCCCTTCGACGTGGTGAACTACGTGCGACGCCTGGAACAGGGGCTGATCACCGTGGTGCGCGGGTTCGGCATCGAGTGCGGCCGGATCGACGGCCGCTCCGGGGTGTGGCTCGCCGCCGACGACCGTGGACCGGAGCGCAAGATCGCCGCGATCGGGGTGCGGGTGCAGCGCGGCGTGACCCTGCACGGGTTCTCGCTCAACTGCGACCCCGACCTCACCGAGTTCGGCCGGATCGTGCCGTGCGGCATCCTCGACGCCGGGGTCACCTCGCTGTCCGCGGAGCTGGGCCGCGACGTCACTGTGGCCGAGGCGCTGCCGCTGGCCCGCGACACGGTCCTAGCCGCGATCGACGGCGCCATCCCCGTCGTGCCGAGCGACGTCCCACGAGCCGCGGCGGACCGGCCCGGCCTCACGCTGGCCCTGGACCCCGCGCTGCGCAGCTGACCCCCACCCGCTCGTGTCCGTGAACTCGACACCACGGTCTGTCGATCGTGACCGAACGACCGCACCGTCGAGTTCGTGGACGTCACGGGACGACGGACGGAGGCCGCGAGCGTGATCATCGTGTGCGGCGAGGCGCTGGTCGACCTCGTGCCGACGGACGGACACGCGTTCCTGCCGCGGGTCGGTGGCAGCCCGGTCAACGTGGCGGTCGCGCTGGGGCGGCTCGGCGTCGACGTGTCGCTCATCGCCCGGCTGGCCGACGACCCGTTCGGCCGGGCGGTGCGCGAGCACCTGGTGGCCTCCCGGGTCGGCCTCGGCCTCGCCGGCCGGTCAGCGCACCCGACGACGCTGGCGGTGGTCGACCTCGACCCGGCGGGCGGCGCCGGCTACCGCTTCTACGTCGACGGCGCCTCCGACGGCGGGTGGAGCGTCGCCGACCTGCCGCCGCGGCTGCCGGCCGGCGCCGCGCTGCACGTCAGCGGGTCGCTGGCGCTGGGCGTGCCGTCGATG
>Ga0190272_10001122_pt1 | contig 12974 bp, 10 predicted proteins | sample Popmic504T_FD_133746 | JGI IMG/M metagenome (GOLD analysis project Ga0190272, IMG submission 133746) | Populus adjacent soil microbial communities from riparian zone of Shoshone River, Wyoming, USA - 504 T | ecosystem: Environmental > Terrestrial > Soil > Riparian zone | place: USA: Wyoming...
GGCGCGATCGAGGAGGTTGCCGACGTGCGCTGCGAGGTAGGTGAGGGCAGCCTCACGCGAGTCGGTGACGCCGGCGGTTTTTTGGTGGCCGTTGATGGGAATCCAGATGACGCCGGCGGAGAAGGCGGTGGTGCCTCCGAACTGCGGCTCCTTCTCCACCATCAGGACGTCGAGGAAGTTGACGCTGGCGGTGAGGGCGGTCGCGAAACCGGCGGCGCCCGAGCCGGCGACGAGGACATCGCAGGTGACCGTCTCGCCGCCCGAAGCTGCGCTCATGCGCCGATCTTCTTGGGGTCGAGCCCGCCCATGCGGCACACCTCGGCCCATTCCTCAAAGCGCACCGGCTGCACGGAAAGGCGGGCGGTGCGCACCAGCGCCATGTCGGCGAGCTTGGAGTTTGCCTTCACGGCGGCAAGCGTGACGGGCTTCGGCACGTCGGCCACGGCGCGCACGTCGACGCATTTCCACACGCCTTCGTCGTCGGTGGGATCGTCGTGCGCGAGTGCCGTGACCTCGACGATGCCGACGACCTGCTTCTCGTCGCCGGTGTGATAGAAGAAACTGAGATCGCCGACCTGCATGGCCTTCATGTGGTTGCGGGCGACGAAGTTGCGCACGCCGGTCCAAGGCGTGCCCTTCTTGCCGGCGGCCTTCTGCATGGCCCAGGAATGGTCATCGGGCTCCGTCTTCAGGAGCCAATAGGCGGTGCCGGAGCGCTTCGGCTCTTCTTTCTTGGCGGTGGTCTTGCGCGGCGTCTTGGCGGCTTTGCCGGCCATGGCGTCTCTCCTCAGTTCTCGATTTTGAACGGCCGCGAGAGCAAGGCCTCGATGGCGTCGTCCACGCTGATGCGGCCCTCGACAATGGCGTGCACGGCCTGGGAGATCGGCATGTCGATGCCCTTCTCCGCGGCGACTCGCGTGACGGCGGCGGCCGTGTAGACGCCCTCGGCGATGGAACGGCGGCTGCCGAGCACCGACTGCAGCGACTGGCCCTCGCCGAGAGCGCGGCCGAGGCTCATGTTGCGCGACTGCGGGCTGCCGCAGGTGAGCAGGAGATCGCCGAGGCCGGAGAGGCCCATCAGCGTCTCGGGGCGCGCGCCAAGGGCGTTGCCGAACCGGCGCAGCTCGGCAAAACCGCGCGTGACGAGGGCGGCGTGCGCGCTGGCGCCGAGCCTCTTGCCGTCGACGATGCCGGCGGCGATGGCGAGCACGTTCTTGATGGCGCCACCGAGCTGCACGCCGATCACGTCAGTCGAGCGGTAGAGGCGGAAGTGGCGGTAACCGAGCGCGTCGACGAGGGCGATGCCGTCATCCTCCGCGGCGGTGGCGAGCGTGAGTGCGGCGGGGAGGCCGCGCACGACGTCGGCGGCGAAGCTGGGGCCGGAAAGAATGGCGAGCGTTGCCTGCGGGAGCGTTTCGGTGACGACGTCACCCATCAGCTTGCCCGTCGCCTGCTCCAGGCCCTTGGCGCATAGGACGAGCGGTTTGCCGGGGTTGAAATGCGGCGCGAGCTCGGCGCAGGCGGCGCGGACGTGCTGGGCGGGCGCGACCATCAAAACGGCGTCGAGCGCGGCAACGTCGGCCAGGCGGGAGGTGGCTTTCAACCCCGCATCGAGGGGGACGCCGGCGAGGAAGGCCGAGTTCGCGTGGCGATCGTTGATCTCGGCGACCACCTCAGGCTCGCGCGCCCATAGCAGAACCTCGCGGCCGGCAAGGCGCATGGTTTGGGCAAGCGCGGTGCCCCACGCGCCTCCACCGACGATGCCGATGCTCTTGAGGGTCAACTCGGAAGGCCTCCCGTATCAACCGGCGATGCTTAGCATGGGACGATGGCGGATTTCAGCGGCTTCGGCTCAGGCTTTCGCGCCCTGCTTGCCGGCGCCGAGCGCGGGCGTCGCGTCCGGGTCGAGCGGCCAGCGGGCGCGAGCGGTGAAGTCGAGGCCGTCGATCCAGCCGCGCGCGAGGCGCTCCGCCCCGGCCCAGGCGACCATGGCAGCGTTGTCGCCGCAGAGTTCGAGCGGAGGGGCGTGGAGGCTGTAGCCGGCTTTGGCGGCAACATCCGCGAGGGCTGACTGCAATTGCCGGTTGGCCGCAACGCCGCCGGCGACGACGAGGTGCTTGGGTGCATCGGGCAGGCGTTCGTCCGCGATTGCCATCGCCCTCTTGACGCGATCGGCGACGCTTTCGGCAACGGCGGTTTGGAACTCGGCGCACAGGTCGGCAACGTCACGCTGCGAGAGCGGCGCGGCGGCTTGGGCCTGGTGGCGTACGGCGGTCTTGAGGCCGGCGAAGGAAAAATGCGGCTCGGCGCGCCCTTGCATCGGCCGCGGCAGGCTGAAGCGTCCGGGCGTGCCGGATGCTGCGGCCTTCTCCACGGCCGGTCCGCCGGGAAAACCGAGGTCGAGGAGCTTTGCCGTCTTGTCGAAGGCTTCGCCCAGCGCATCGTCGATGGTGGTGCCGAGGCGCTCGTAGCGGCCGACATCGCGCACGATCAGAAGCTGCGTGTGACCGCCGGAAACGAGGAGGAGGAGGTACGGCGGGCGAAGGCCGTCCGTGAGTCCGACGGTCAGCGCATGAGCCTCCAAGTGGTTCACGGCGATGAACGGAATTCTGTGCGCCAGCGTGAGCGCCTTCGCCGTCGTGACGCCGACGAGCAGGCCGCCGATCAGGCCGGGGCCGCCTGTGGCGGCGACGGCATCGAGATCGCCGAAGTCAACTTTTGCCTCGGCCATGGCCTGGGCGATGATCTCGTCGAGGCATTCCAGGTGGGCACGGGCGGCGATCTCTGGCACCACGCCGCCGTAGCGCCGGTGCTTTTCCCACTGCGCGCGCACGACATTAGAAAGAATCTGCCCGCGGTCCCCCTCCCGCGCCACCACGGCGGCTGCGGTCTCGTCGCAGCTGGTTTCGATGCCCAGCACGACTGTGGAGCGCCCGGCGGCCGCCCCGCTGCGGTCATTGGTTCGCGGTGTCATGAGTGCTAATTCTACATGAAACAGGAGTGCCCGACTTGCAAGCACGCAAGGTCCGAATTGCCACACGCGGCTCGCCTCTGGCGCTTGCGCAGGCCCGCGAGGTGCAGGCGCGGCTGGAGGCCGTGCACGGCGCCGGCACCTATGAGTTCAAGATCCTCCCTATCAAGACGACGGGCGACCGCATCCAGGACCGGCCGCTGTCGGAGGTGGGCGGTAAGGGACTGTTCACCAAGGAGATCGAGGAGGCCCTGCTGGCGAACGAGGCCGACATCGCCGTGCATTCGATGAAGGACATGCCGACGCAGCTGCCGGACGGACTTTCCGTGACCTGCTGCCTTCCGCGCGAGGATGTGCGCGATGCGTTCATCAGCGCGAAGGCGGCGGCGCTGAGGGACCTGCCGCGTGGCGCGGTGGTGGCGACGTCGTCGCTGCGCAGGCAAGCGCAGGTGAGGCACCTGCGGCCGGATCTTTCCGTCGTGCCCATGCGCGGCAATGTCGAGACGAGATTGCGCAAGCTTGCCGAGGGCGTCGCGGATGCAACGTTGCTGGCGTGCGCGGGGCTCAAGCGGCTGGGGTTGGCCGATCGCATCACCTCGCCGATCCCGATCGAGGAGATGCTGCCCGCCGTGGCGCAGGGCGCGATCGGCATCGAGATCCGCGCTGACGATGCCGAGATGGCGGAGCTGCTCGCGCCCATCAATCACCAGGCGACTACGCTCGCGGTGACGGCGGAGCGCGCGTTCCTCGCGACGCTCGAAGGCTCGTGTCGTACGCCGATTGCGGGTCTGGCCGAGGTTGAAACCGGACGCCTGCTCTTTCGCGGCATGATACTCGCACCCAACGGCAGCGCCTGCTTTGCTGCGCAGCGCGAGGGCACGCCGGCATCTGCGGTTGCGCTGGCCGAGGATGCGGCCGAGGAACTGCTCGCACGGGCGGGACCGGGCTTCCTCAGTGCCTCTTAGGACGGCCGCAGATACGAACGCCGCGGTTCGACAAGCTCACCACTGGGCTGGAGCTTGCTGCAGGCCGTTGGAAGCGCCGACCGCGCTAAGCCCTGAGCTTGTCGAAGGGCGCTTGCGAACCGATGGCTGAGGCGGCGTGAAAAGAAGCATCCCCGGCAGTGGCCGAGGATGCTTTCGTAATTCGAGTGCGACGGCGACTTACTGCGGATTGCTGTTCAGGCAAGCGTAGTAGGCCTGCGAGCCACCGTTGTGCAGCGCATCCGAGCAGCCGCCCGCCTGTGCCGACATGCTGATGCCGCCGAGAAGCGCGAGGGAGGCGATAAGGGTTGCAACCGTCTTCATGCCATTCTCCATCTTTGTCCGGTTCAAACCCGCGCGAACCGTTTCGATGGTGTAAGAACGCAGGCAATCGCGGCGCGGATTGAGCTGCGGCCAACACATCGCGGTCGCGGCGCTTCACATTTAAGTGCTGCCGCACTATCGGAACGACAATGCGCCTCCTCGTAACCCGACCCGAGCCTGATGCTCTGAAGCTCCTGGCGATCCTGGAGGAGGCCGGCCACGAAGCGACCGTGGAGCCGCTGCTGAGCGTTTCATTCGAGGGCGACGAGCCCATCGATCTGGAAAGCGCGCAGGCGCTGATTGCAACCAGCCGCAATGCCCTACGCGCGCTCAAGGCTGGCAACCACGTGGCGCAAGCGCGTCACCTGCCGCTGTTCGCCGTCGGCAAGGCGACCGCGGCGGAGGCGCGTACGCTCGGGTTCGAGACGGTGGTGACCGGCGCCGGCACGGCGCCCGAGCTGGTAGCGCACATTGTCTCCGCGCTCGATCCGGCGGCGGGGCTCGTCGTGCATCTGGCCGGAGATGTGCTTGCCGGTAATCTCAGCGCCGAGCTGGAGGCGCACGGCTTTCGCATCATGCAGCCGGTCGTCTATCGCATGATCGAGGCGAAGGCCTTCTCCGACGACGCGATCGAGCAGATCGGCATGGGCGAGATCGAAGGCGTCATCCTGATGTCGCCACGCACCGCGTCCGTGTATGCGGAACTCGTGCGCAAGGCCGGGTTGACGGCGCAGGTTCTCGAGATCCCGCACTTCTGCCTGTCGCCAGCCGTTGCGCGGCGGCTGCAGCCCTTGGGCGAGATGGATACGCGCGTCGCCGAGGCGCCGCACCTGGAGGACCTACTCGCGTTGATCGACGAGGCGGCGGAAGCGGGATACTGAGCATTCGGATCAAGGTTGCTCTCGTTGGCCGGCGTTGCGCAGCTGCGGCATGCGTCGTTTGGCCTTGGCGGATTTCTCAGGGTGTCTTCGGGCACGCGGAAGAAAGGCTTGCCCTCGTTGGCTGGGGCGCTGCACAATCAGCCAGCTAGTCAGGCGTGGGCGCGCGCAAGGCGAGGACATCAGGCGCGCAAATTCTTGCGAGACAAGCAGCCGCATGCAAGCGCTGCTGCTCCGTGTGCTGGGACCTGGCCGATGATCGACAAGACGGACGAGAAGGGCAAGGGCGCCCAAAGTCCCGGCGAAGGGCGGCGTCCTTACGCGACCATCGATCTCAAGGCGACCGAGATCGGCGGCGGAGCGCGCGCAAGCGCATCGGCGCCGCCCGGCGCTGAGACGCGATCCGGGTTTGCAAAGCGCCTGCGGGTGGTGCGGCGCATGGGAGCGGCCGCTTTGGGCAGCAACAGCTTCCTCTCGCATGTTGCGGCCGGCGTGGCGGGCGCGTTGCTGACACTCGGTGTGGGCGCGCTGTTCGGGTTGTTCCCGGGCGGTTCCTCGGGAAGCGGCCAGGCCGTTCCTGGCGACGTCAGCAACCGACTTGCCGCCATCGAGCAGAAGGTTGCGCGGTCCGGCGCGGTACCGGGTGATGTCGCCGGCCAGCTTGCCAAATCGGAAGCCCGCCTGAAGGGCCTCGAGGAGCGCGCGGCGGCCATTCCCGCGCTGACGGAAGGGCAGGCCAGGCTCGCCGCGCAGGCGAAAGCTCTGGAGAACCGCAGCGGTTCGCCGGAACTGGTCAGCCGGCTGGCCAAGCTTGAAACATCCATCGCCGCGCTGGCCGCGAGCGGCAAGGCGGGCGATGGCGTCAACGCGGAAGCGCTCAACGCCAAGCTCGCCGAGATCGAGAAGCTCGCGGCCGATGCGGGCGAGGCGACGAAGGCAGCCTCCCAGCGCGTCGATCGCGATCTCGCCGCCTTCAAGACCGAGGCGGTGCGCCTCGCCGGGCGGCTGGACGGGCTGAAGGGCGAGGTGGAGGCGGGCCTCAAGGATACCGCGAAGGCCGCGGAGATTGCGCCGGTGCTGAACAAGCTCGCCGCCTTCGAGCGGGAGCTGCAGGGCTTCCTGCGCGGCGAGGGCGAGCGCAGCGCCAACGCAACGCGTGTGCTGCTGACGCTGGAGATGGCCAACCTCAAGCGCGCGATGGATCGCGGAGATCGCTATACGGCGGAGCTGGAGGCGGTGAAGAAAGCGGCCGGCGGAGCTCTGAAGCTCGCCGCCCTGGAGCGCTACAAGCTGGAGGGCGTGCGCACGCTGCCGGAGCTCTCCAAGGAGTTTCGCGGCATGGCGAATGCGGCCATCGATGCGGAAGCCGAGCCGGCCGACGCCTCCGTTCTCGACCGGCTGATCTCCGGCGCCAAGGGCATCGTGCGCGTGCGCAAGGCCGGTCACGACGCCGCCGACACGAGCGTTGAGGCCACAACGGGTCGCATGGAAACCGCGCTGAAGGACGGCCGCCTCGGCGAGGTTCTGGCGCAAGGCAAGACGCTGCCGCCGAAGGCGGGACAGGCTGCGGACGGGTGGCTCCGGAAGGTCGAGGCGCGTCATGCGGTCGACCAGGCCATGGCGGAGATCGAAGCCGGCTTGAAGGCGTCATTGAGCGCGACGGGTGGATCGCAAGGGCCGGCGGCGGAGCCCAGGAAATGATCCGCGTCTTCCTCTTTCTGCTCGCGGTTTTGCTGGTGGTTGCCGGCCTGCATTGGCTGGCGGACCGCCCCGGGACGATCACCGTCGAATGGCTGGGCTACGTCGCGGAAACGAGCATGTTTCGCGCGCTGATCATCCTGGCGGCGGTGCTGGCTGTTCTGCTTGGGGCCTGGTCGGCGCTGCGCCAGATGTGGCGCTCGCCGGCAGCGTTCGGGCGGCACCTCGCACGGCGGCGGGAGAGGCGCGGGCTCGATGCACTTACGGGCGGAATCATCGCGGTGAGCGCTGGCGACCACACGCTCGCGAACCGGTTCGCCTCGCAGGCGCGCAAGGCGTTGCCGCACGAGCCGCTGACGCATCTTCTGCGCGCGCAGGTGGCGCAGATCGCCGACGATCGCCCGACCGCCCGGCGCATCTTCGAGGCCATGCTGGCGTCGCCCGAGACCGAGGTACTCGGCCTGCGCGGGCTCTACCTGGAAGCGGAGCGCGAGGGTGCGCGCGAAGCCGCCCGCCAGTTCGCCGAGCGCGCCCTGAAGCGCAATCCGAAGCTGAGCTGGCCGGTGGAAGGCCTGTTCGACCTGCAGTGTCGCGCCGGCGATTGGGCGGGTGCACTGGAGACTCTGGCTATCGCGCGCAAGCAGAACCTGATCGACAAGGCGGCGGGTGCGCGGCGCCGCGCGGTTCTTCTCACGGCGCAAGCGCAGACTCTGGAGGATGCCGAAGCCGACAAGGCGGCGGAGTTCGCGCAGGAAGCGCATCGGCTTGCGCCCGATCTCATTCCGGCGGCGGCGATCGCCGGGCGCGTCTTGGCCTCGCGCGGAAATACGCCGAGAGCCGCCCGCGTTCTTTTGAAAACCTGGCGGCTGGCGCCGCATCCCGATCTCGCCGCCGCCTACGCCTACGCGCGACCCGGCGACAGCCCCCGCGACCGGCTCGTTCGCGTTCGTCATCTGGGTCGCCTGACGCCAGGTCACCCGGAAGCCCTGATGGCAATCGCCATCAGCGCAATGGAAGCGCGCGAATGGGAGGAGGCCCGCAAAGTCCTGCAGCCGCTGCTCGCGAGCGGCGCCACCCAGCGCGTCTTTACCCTGATGGCGCGCATCGAAGGCGAGCAGCACGGGGATACGGGCCGGGTGCGCGAATGGCTCGCGCGGGCTGCCACGGCGGCACGTGATCCGGCATGGGTTGCGGACGGCGTCGTGGCCCAGCGGTGGGCCGCGATCTCACCCGTGACGGGCCAGCTCGACGCCATGCATTGGCAGGTTCCCGACACGGAGAACGGCACGGCAACCGGTGCGCTGGCGGCGCGTATGGACGCGCTGGCAGGGCTGGACCACGGCACGGCGGACGGCACAGGCGACGCGCTACCGCCGTCACGGGCACCGGTCGTATCGGTGGCGCGTCCCGTGGACCATACGGCCCATGCCGTGCGCCCTGACGGTACGGTATCCGATGCGTCTTCCGCACAGCATCACATGCCCTCCAGGGCAGGCGATCCACGCACCCTCACCGCTACGCCGGTGCGCCCTGGTGGGCCGCCACGCCCCGCGCCGGCTCAGCAACCGGCACAGCGAGTGACACAGCAGGACGACCCCCCCGACGTCCCCTACCGGGCCAAGCCCGCCACCTCTCCGGCCGGCGCCGAAACCACCCGGCCCCAGCGCAAGCCGGCGGCCGAGCCTCGCATCTTCGTTCCGCCCCGGGCGCCTGATGACCCGGGGCCCGCACCTGGCGACGCCGACGACCTCGGCGCCCTCCCTTTTCCGACCTCCGGCGCGAAAGCCTGATGGAGGACGCGCAAACGCAGACGCATTGCATCCGCCGGCCCGATCGCCGGCCCGCCGCCTGAAGCGAAAGGAATAGCGAGAGCCCCATGGAGTTCGACGCCCTCACGCTCGCCCGGTTCCAGTTCGCCTTCACGATCTCCTTCCACATCATCTTTCCGTCCTTCACCATCGGGCTCGCCAGCTACCTCGCCGTGCTCGAAGGCCTCTGGCTCACCACCGGCCGCGAGGTCTTCCTCTCGCTCTTCAACTATTGGAAGAAAATCTTCGCCATCAGCTTCGGCATGGGCGTCGTCTCCGGCATCGTCATGAGCTACCAGTTCGGCACCAACTGGAGCGTCTTCTCCGACAAGACCGGCCCGATCCTCGGCCCCCTCATGGGTTACGAGGTGCTCTCCGCCTTCTTCCTGGAAGCCGGCTTCCTCGGCGTGATGCTGTTTGGCATGCAGCGCGTCGGCCGCGGTCTGCATTTCTTCGCCACGCTGATGGTCGCCTTCGGCACCTTCCTCTCCGCCTTCTGGATCCTCGCCGCCAACAGCTGGATGCACACGCCGCGCGGCCACGCCGTCAACGCGGTGGGCCAGTTCGTCCCGGTCGACTGGTGGGCGATCATTTTCAACCCGTCGTTTCCCTATCGTCTCGTGCACATGGTGCTCGCCGCCTACCTCACCACGGCCTTCGTCGTCGGCGCGGTCGGCGCCTTCCATCTCCTGCGCGACCGCCGCAACGAGGGCGCGCGCGTGATGTTCTCCATGGCGATGTGGATGGCCTCCATCGTCGCGCCGATCCAGCTCGTCGCCGGCGACCTGCACGGCCTCAACACGCTGGAGCACCAGCCGGCCAAGATCGCCGCCATGGAAGGCCACTGGGAAACCCGCGCCGGCCAGCCGCTGGTCCTGTTCGGCCTCCCCGACATGGAGGCCGAAACCACCCGCTACGCCATCGAGATCCCCCGCCTCGGCAGCTACATCCTCACGCACGACTGGAACGGCACCGTGAAAGGCCTGAAGGACTGGCCCCGCGCCGAGCGTCCGAACGCCGCCATCATCTTCTGGAGCTTTCGCATCATGGTCGGCATCGGCATGCTGATGATCCTGATCGGCATTTGGAGCCTGTGGCTGCGCTTCCGCCGCCGCCTCGCCGACAGTCCGCTCCTGCTGCGCGCCGTCGTGCTGATGGGCCCCTCCGGCTTCATCGCCGTGCTCGCCGGCTGGATCACCACCGAGGTCGGCCGCCAGCCCTACACCGTCTACGGCCTGCTGCGCACCGCCGACAGCGTCTCGCCGATCGCGGCGCCCGCCGTCGCCGCCTCGCTCATCGCCTTCATCGTCGTCTACTTCCTCGTCTTCGGCGCCGGCACCTATTACCTCCTCCGGCTCATGGCGCACGCCCCCGAACCCCACGAGCCCGACATCGAAAAAGGCAAGCCTCAACGCGCCGCCGGCATCACGCCGGCGCAAGCGTTGGGGAGGGGAAGTTAGGTCAGGCGGATAAGCTGGGAGTATACGCGCGCGAGCGCAAGGAACGCGCCAGGTGGATGGTTCCGCCTGCCTCGCTACTCGACTGCCGGAGCGTCCGCTGCGAATGTCCGGTCGATGTGCTTGCCCCCTGGGAACCTTGAACGGAAGGTTGGCACTTTGCCTTCCGACAAGGTAGCATACTGACGGTCAGTCCGAGGGGGGTCAGATGCTGCGCGCGCTTCTGATCGTGGCACTCACCACTATCGCGCCTCACAGCGCCAGCTCGCAAAACCTTGCGTCGCGGGTGGCGCCATTTGCATCAGAGGTCGAAAGCGAACTGCCTATTTGTCCGGGGCGCCCCTCTCAGGTCGTCGCTATTCGAGGTAGCAATGCCGCTTGGCGCGATGTGCTCGTGCGAGCGGTCGGGTGTCCGAACACGCTCGTTCAACTCGGCCCCGATGTCGACATGTGGTTTGCCGACTGGAGCACCATCCCAATCAAGAGATGTGTGACGCTGCTGAGCGTCGCTTCCTTTGTAGACCCACCCCCGGCTTCGCCACCCCCCTTCACTTGCCCGGGTCAAACAATAGCACGCAAGGCGAACGCTGCTTCAGACGCTGCATCTGCCAACCCTAGGGATGAAGCGGCGGATGTCGTCGAGCAGAACACGGCGGGCAGTGGGCGGACGATATCGCGCGTTGAGAACGTGGGCAGCGTGATAGACGCCGAAGCTGAACGGGAGCAGGTCGTGGGGTCCGCGCGTACGCCGCGCAGCTTCGGCCCGATCCTCCGCACCGGAGAGCGCATCGGACAGAACTGGCGTGGTCCGCTCTTCAGCATCCATTGCTCTGTCGACGAGCACAACGACGGTGTGCGCCTCTCGGGATTCCGCATTGAAGGTCCAAACCGTGGTCAGTCTGTCGATTCGCCATTCGGCGTTGAAATCAATTCATGCATCGGCGTCGAAATCTCGAACATGGAAATCGCGGGATTTGGCGGAAACGCCATACGCGTGCGTGACGATGTGGTCGTAACCATCGAGACGAACCGCGACGGGGGGCGGATAACGCGTCCCGAGCAAGTCAAGATATTCAACAACTATATCCATCACAACCAACGCCCGAGCATCGACGGCGGCGCCGCAGGGTACGGGGTATTCGTCGGCGCAGGCGCGTGGGCGCAAATCACGGCCAATGTCTTCGACAGCAACCGGCACGCGATCGCCACGGTCGGCGACGTCGGAGGCTACGTAGCAACCCGCAACCTTATCCTGCAAGGCGGGGGATACCACGGCAGGGTCGGTAACGAGCGCACGCATCAATTCGACGTGCACGGTTCTTTCAACTGCACAGCATGGACCTTCGGCGCTCTGTCCGCCTTGCTCTTGGCCGGCATCCTCTTGACCGTGTTCATCCATCCAATCGTCGCGCTTATCTTGGGTGCATTATTCATTGGCGCTCAGATCTGGTATTTTTTCTTCTCCGATGACGATCTCGATAGTCTTTGGAACTGCGGTTACGCCGGCTATCGAATCGAAATCACCGACAACGCGTTTCAATACGCGCGAGCTCCCGCGATCAGTATCCGCGGCACCCCGCGTTGGGGTGCGGTCATCAAGGGGAATATCTTTCCGCACGACGAACTGCATAGAACCGGAATTCTTAAGCACGTCACAGACGTTGCAATCACCAGTGCCTCACCGTTCAATATCGGCGTCGCATCGGATAACGTCACGAAATACGATAGTTACGCGGAGTATGGCGTTTGCGATTTCGATGGCGACGGAGTCGATGACCTGTTTCTGGCTACCGGAGCAACCTGGTGGTACTCGAGTTCCGGCACGATGCCCTGGTCGTATCTCAATGCCAAGCGGGAACGCTTAGCGAATTTGCGACTTGGGTATTTCGACGATGATGAACGCTGCGATGTTCTTACCGAGGCGGGGGGTGATTGGTGGTACGTTAAGGGCGGATATGGTGACTGGACGTGGCTTGGTCGGTTCGGCGCCAAGCTGAAGGACGTCCATTTGGGGCGGTTCGACGTCAGCGCCAAAGACGATCGGCCGCTCGCCAAACGGCGCACGACCCACGCACTGCGGCGCAGTCAAGGAGAGAGGATCGAGGTACGGCAGCAAACGGACGGATCGTCAGGAAGCGTGACTCGCCGCTGGATTGCAGACGGTCAATGGGTTGCGAGACCGATTTTTCCGCAGCCGAATTGGCAGGACTGGGACAGCCAATACACCATCATCGAGAACGGGCAGCAAGTGACGAAAAACTTGCAAGGCGCGGGGCTGGCGTTTGAAGACTTGCGCTTCGGTGATTTCACTGGAGACGGAGTGACTGATGTCGTGGCAATCAATGGCGGCGTGCTTAAAATTTCGAAGAGCGCCCTCGGCCAGTGGGAACTATTGAACCCAAGCATACGAGAAAAGTTAAGCACCGACACGGTCATCGTGAACATAGATGTAGGAAATAATGCTGATGATATTTTCAAGTTGGAGGTTGAGCCGATCGGTATAGGGTCAGTCGAGGCTCGTTGGATGCGGTCGAGGGACGGAATTGATGAGATGAGGCTGTTTAGAAATCATTCTCTCTTTGCAGGTCGCATCAAAGGATTTGTCGGTCAATTTGGTCCCGCGTTAGGTGGCGGCACGCTCGTTATCGACGGGACACGAATTGGGCGTTTTTATGGGGTGAACGAATCTGAGGTGGAGTGGACGAGCAACTTTCAATACTGATCTTTCGGCCGATTTCTCGCCTTCATCGTCGTCTACTTCCTCGTCTTCGGCGCCGGAACCTACTACCTCCTCCGCCTGATGGCGCACGCGCCGGAACCGCACGAGCCCGACATCGAAAAAGGCACCCCCACCC
>Ga0190272_10001123_pt1 | contig 12971 bp, 13 predicted proteins | sample Popmic504T_FD_133746 | JGI IMG/M metagenome (GOLD analysis project Ga0190272, IMG submission 133746) | Populus adjacent soil microbial communities from riparian zone of Shoshone River, Wyoming, USA - 504 T | ecosystem: Environmental > Terrestrial > Soil > Riparian zone | place: USA: Wyoming...
GCGTGGCGGCGGTAGGCGGCGCTGCCGCGGACGTCGTCGATGGGGCTGGCCGCGGCGGCCACCAGGGAGCCGAAGCGGTCGAGCACGTCGTCCGTCAGCGGAGCGCGCCCGGCCCAGTCGAGCGCCGATGCGGCGAAGTCCTCCGCGTCGGTGGCACGGCGCGGGGTGGGTGCCGCCGAGCCGATGCCGGTGCCGACGGCGCGGCGGTCGGGGTGCAGGGCCAGCGCGAAGGAGCAGACGGCGATCACCATGGCGTTGCGGGTGCCCACCTTGGCGAACTGCTGCGGGCCGCTCGCCACCGGCACCCGGACCGCGGTGATCAGCTCGTCGGGTTCGAGCGCGTTGCGCTTGACGCCGAGGAAGAACTCGCCGATCGGGATGTCGCGGGTGCCGCGCACCGACGCGACCTCGACAACGGCGTCGCTCGCCAGCAGCGGGGGATGGGCGTCGCCGGCGGGGGAGGCGGAGCCGAGGTTGCCGCCCACCGTGCCGCGGTTGCGGATCTGGGGCGACCCCACGGTCCGCGAGGCCATCGCCAGGCCCGGCAGCTCGGAGCCGAGCCGGTCGACGATCGTGGTGTACGGCACGCCGGCCCCGACCCGAACCCAACCATCCACAGTGGACAGTTCGCGCAGCTCGGGCACCGCGGTCAGGTCGAGGAGCACGGTCGGCCGCCGGTGGTCGAAGTTGAGCTCGACCATGAGGTCGGTTCCACCGGCGATCGGCACCGCCTCGGGGTGTGATGCCTTGGCCGCCAACGCTTCCGCGAGCGACGTGGCCCGCTGGAAGTCCATAGTGGACAGTGGACTCGCCGGGTTCACCATGCCGCCTCCCCGGGGCCCGCGTCGTCGCGGACGACAGTGCCCTCGATCAGCCCGTACGGCCGGTCGGCGGCGAAGTACACCTCGTCGGGGTTGTCCAGGCCGAACGGCGTGAGGTCCACGAGGAAGTGGTGCTTGTTCGGCAGCACGAGCCGCACCTCGGCCAGCTCGGGGCGGTGTTCGAGCACCCGCCGGCCCATCGCGTACAGGGTCTGCTGCAACGACAGCGACGGGGTGTCGGCGAACGCCTCGAGCAGGTGCTCGACGGCGGACGCGTGCGACCCGGCCCAGTCGGTGCTCGCGGACGACGCGTGGCGCCACCGGGCGGTCACGGCGGTCGCGAGGATGCGGTCCGTCGTCTCCGGCAGGGTCGTGTACCGATCCCTGACGTAGCCGTGGAACTGCGAGCCGGTGGTGTTGAGCACCGTCAGGTCCGACACCCCCGACACCACCCACGCCGCGTCGCCGTCGTAGGTCACGGTGGCGGTCCGTACCCCGGCGCCGCGGGAGAAGGAGTAGCCGGTGTGGGCGATGGGGTCCCACCGGTAGCACTCGATGCCCACCCGGGCGCGGTGGATCGTCGGCTGGGCGTCGACGAAGTGGGTGGCCAGCCGCAGCGCGAAGTCCTCCGGCTCGCCGACGCCGTCGCGGGCGAACGCGTACACGGTGTTCTTCTGCGTGTCGGTGGGCAGGACCCCGGTGTTGTCGCCGGTGAGGTGGGTGGCGGCCAGGTCGCCGGCCAGCGCGACCGACACGTTGAGGTCGGTGATCCGGTGCCGGTCGCCGTCGCGGTCGACCCGGACCAGGCGCACCTCGGCCTTGCCGTACCTGTTGTCCCCCAACACGATGCGGTCGCTCATCAGCTACCCCGGTAGGTCGAGTACGCGAACGGGCTCAGCAGCAGCGGCACGTGGTGGTGCTCCTCGGGGTCGGCGATCGTGAAGGTCACGGACACCTCGGGATAGAACTCCGAGTGGGCGGCGGTGTCGAACACCAGCCGGTGCGTGCCCGCGACGGTGGTGGGGAACCGGTCGGGCACGCGGCCGTTGTCGTCGGTGACGCCGTCGGCCACCGGCAGCCAGCCGTCGCCGTCGCGGCGGTCGAGGCGCACGGCGACCCCGACCGCCGGCCGGCCGCGTCCGGCGTCGAGCACGTGGGTGGAGAGGCTCACGATCCGTCCACCAGCCTCGCCAGGCGCAGGGTGACGATGCGCCGCAGTTCCTCCCGGACGACGAGCCGCTCGGCGTCGTCGTCGTTGCCCAGCCGCCGGTGCAGCGCGTCGAGGATCTCCTCGGCGGGCCGACCACTGGCGCAGATCAGGAACACGTGCCCGAACCGGCGCTCGTACTCGACGTTGCCCTCGGTCAGCCGCTCGGCGAGGTCCGCGTCGGCGGCAAGGCCGGTCGCCGCGGCCGAGTGCTCCCCGCGCGACCACGCGGCCTCCCTGGCCTCGGTCGCGGCTTCGGTCGCGGCCGACGCCCGCTCGCCGATCCGCGGGTGCGCTGCCAGCGCCAGCAGCACCTCGTCCCAGTCCAGCCCGGCCAGCGCGGCGTCGGACACCCCGGTGAGGGTGGCCAGGTCGTGGTACGGCCGGCGGGCGGCCACCTCGGCGGCCCATCGGGGCGAGGCGCAGCAGGCCGTCAGCTCGGCCTGCGCCTCCTGCTGGGTGCCGGCGTCGAAGGCCGCCAGGAACGGGGTGCCGGTCATGTCCACCCCCAGATCATGGTCGGTCCGGCGGCCGTGGGACAGCCAGTGGACGCCGTGTCGCGCCTACTCGAACAGGCGTCCCTTGATAGTTGAGCCCGGTCGGCGTGTCGGAACCACCCCCGGTGCGGCTCACTCGATCGAAGCCAGTACTGTGCGCTATCCGTCACACGAGTGGGTGAAGAGTCGATCACTGTACCGGAGTTGGTAACGGTCCGGTCAAGGTCGAATTTCCCGCAAGTGGGCCCGGTTTTCGGATCACCGCCTCAGGGCGGAGAGGAGTGAGATGGCATCGCGGTACCACCCCGTCCGGTTCGGGGCCCTCGTACTCGCCGCCGCTGCGGCGTTGCTCGTGTCGGCGTCCCCGGCGGTCGCGCAGACCACCGGCACCTTCATCGGCGATGTTGAGCCTGGGGAAGGGTTCAACGTCAAGGCCGATGGTGGCGGCACCCGGGAGGTCTGGGCCGCGCTGCTCGGGATCGACACCGACGGCAACCTGGCCACCGCCGAACTGCGCACCTACTGCGTGGAGATCGACGTGCAGGCCCGGGCCGAGGCCGACATGGTCGAGGCGCCGTGGTCGGAGTTCCCCGGTGACACGTCGGTGGCCAAGCCCGACAAGGTGCTGTGGATCCTGCACAACTCCTACCCGTCGGTGAGCGTGGACGACCTGAAGGCCGCCAGCGGCGTCGATGGTCTCACCAACCGCGAGGCGATCACCGGGACGCAGGCCGCGATCTGGCACTTCGCCAACGGCGCCGAGCTGGCCGACAACAACGACGACGACATCATCGCGCTCTACGACTACCTCACCGGCGACGCCAACGTCGGTCTCGAGGAGCGCGAGCCGGTGTCGCTCTCGCTGACCCCCGAGGACATCGCCGACCTGGACGCCGGCACCCGTGCCGGTCCGTTCACCGTCCAGACCACGGCGGATGTCGCGACCCTCAGCGTCGACGGTCCGGACGGCGTGAAGGTCGTCGACGAGGCCGGCAACGACCTCGAGTCGGTCGCCAACGGCGGCACGTTCTGGCTGACCGCGCCCGATGGCGGGATCGCCGGCGAGGCCACCGTCAAGGCGGTCGCCGAGGAGCCGCACGTGGCCAAGGGCCGCCTGTTCGTCGGCGCTGCGGCCCAGGACAACCAGGCCCAGGACAACCAGCCGCTCGGCTTCAGCAACTCCGGCCCCGGCCTCTTCTCCGACGAGAAGCGCACGCCGGCCCGCACCCAGACGCTCGTCGTCGCGGACAGCACCAAGTCGACGGCCAGGGACGAGGCGGCCGCGAACTGGCTCGCCACCCCGCCGCCCACCACCACCACGACGACCACGCCGCCGGCGCCGACCACCACCACGGTCGCGCCGACCACCGTTCCGCCCGTGCAGGGCGGCGGCCTGCCGAACACCGGCGCGTCGGTCATGACCGCGCTCGTCGTCGGCGTCATCCTGCTCGGCGTCGGTGGCGGCATCCTGCTGCTGGTCCAGCGTCGACGCGGTAGCGCAAGCTAGCCGCACCACCTCGCGAGACCCCCGACGGCGTCTCGCATCCGTGAGGACACCCCTGACGGATGCGGGACGCCGCGGTGGTTCCGGGGGTCGGTGGGTCTGCGGCGGCCCGGCGCGATCAGCGCTCGCCGGCGGCGACGGCACCGCGGGTGCGCCACCGACCGGTCACCGCGCCGAGGACGTCGGTGCCGGTGACCATGCCGACCAGTTCACCACGCGACACCACGAGCGCCGCGTCGCTGCCGTCGGCCAGCATCCGGGCCGCCATCACCTCCAGCGTCGACCCGGCCGGCACCCACGGCGCCGGGCTGTGGCACAGCCCGCCGGCCGTCAGATCGGCGGACGACGTGGCCGACGGGGCCGACGTCAGCGCGCGGAGCAGGTCCCCCTCGGTGAGCAGCCCGACGCAGCGGTCGCCGTCGATCACCGGCAGGTGTCGCACCTCGTTGCGCCGCATCACGGTGAGCGCGGTGAAGGCGTCGGCGCCGGGGTGTACGGCCGTCACCCGGCGACCGGCCCGGACGACGGGATGCGGAGCGCTGTCCTGGTGCTCGCTGCTCATTGTGATCCTCTGCAAGCTCGGAGTGGGCCAATCGTGTGCATCTCGTACGGGATTCAAGTTTCCTGGACGTTCACGGTTACCGACAGCAACCAAATGCCCCGCTCGGCTAGGTCGTAAGTCCCACATGGAGCCCCGATTGGCTGGTATCGCATGAGGCGCTCGGCGCGGCAGGATTTTGTGGCACGGTGCAGGAGAAACTCGACCTGATGCACGACCGACCGGAGCTCGACCACATGACAGTCGGGGATCCCGCGCCCGATCCGCCGGAGACGGGTCGCCCGCGGACGGAATGGCAGAACAACCGGCTGCTCGACGCCATGGCGGCGATCGGCGCCGAGCTCGACCTCGACGTCGTGCTGCACCAGATCGTGCTCGCCGCCATGGACCTCGTCGACGCCAGGTACGGCGCGCTCGGCGTCGTCGCCCAGGACGGTCTGCGGCTCGACAAGCTGGTGCACATCGGGATGGACGACCGCACCGTCGCCGCGGTCGGGGCTCTGCCGACCTACTGCGGGGTGCTCGGGGTCCTGATCGACGAGCCGGTGCGGGTGCCCGACATCTCCACCCACCCCAGGGCCGCGGGGTTCCCCATCGGCCACCCCAGGATGCGCAGCTTCCTCGGCGTGCCGATCAGGGTGCGGGACTCGGTGTTCGGCAACCTCTACCTCACCGAGAAGAACGCCGGCGCCGAGTTCACCGAAGAGGACGAGATGATCGTCCGGGCGCTCGCCGGGGCGGCCGGCACCGCGGTGCAGCGGTCGCGGCTGTACGAGGAGACCCGGCAGCGGGAGTCCTGGCTGCACGCCGGCTCGGAGGTCACCAGGCTCCTGCTCTCCGGCGCCGGCGAGATCGAGGTGTTCACCGCCATCGCCGAGCACGTGCGGCGGCTCGCCGACGCCACCGACACCGCGATGATGCTGCCCGACCGGAACGGCACCCTGCGCGTCGTCGCCGGGGTCGGCCCGGTCGGCGCGGCCGCTCTCGGCCTGATCATCGACCAGGACCTGCACTCGGTCGGGGAGGTGTTCCGCACCGGCGAGACGATCCTCGTCTCCGAGGAGGAGATGCGCCGGCAGCGGCAGGCGCAGCCGCAGATTCCGGACGTCGGCCCGTCGCTGATCGTGCCCATGGGCGCCCGCGGCAACATCCGCGGGGTGCTCGGCGCCGCTCGCCCGCCCGGCGCGGAACCGTTCTCCCACCAGGTACTGCCGGCCGTGCAGAGCTTCGCCGAGCAGGCCGAGCTGGCCTACGAGCTGGCCGAGCGACGCCGCGACGGTGAGGCCCTGTCGCTGTTCGCCGACCGCGACCGCATCGCCCGCAACCTGCACGACCTGGTCATCCAGCGGCTGTTCGCCACCGGCATGGCGCTGGAGGGCGCGGCCAACCTGATCGGCGTCGACCCCATGGACGCTGCCGATCGGGTGCGCCGCGCCGTCGACGACCTCGACGCGACGATCAAGGAGATCCGCACCACGGTGTTCGCCCTGCAGCAGCCCGTCGGCGGATCGGCGTCGAGCCTGCGGGCCAGGGTGATCGAGGCCGTCGACGCGGCGGCGGTGACCCTCGGCTTCGGCCCGTCCGTCCAGTTCGACGGGCTCGTCGACACCACCGTCGACGACGCGGTGGGGGAGCAGCTCCTCGCCGTGGTGCGGGAGGCCCTGTCCAACGTGGCCCGGCACGCCCGCGCCACCGCCGTCACGGTGGCCGTGTCCGTGCACCAGCAGCTCCGGCTGCGCATCACCGACAACGGGGTGGGTCTCTCCGGCAGCACCCGCCGCAGCGGCCTGGCCAACATGGCCATCCGCGCCGAACAGCTCGGCGGCACCTTCACCATCGACGACACCGCCCCCGGCACCGCCCTCTGCTGGTCGGTCCCCCTACGCCCCTGACGCGCGTTCCCTGCCCCTCGCGATACGCGGGCCTGTCGCGGTTCGACAGCCGCCGAAACGCGCGATAAGCGGGCGTATCGCGGTTGCGCGCTCGGTCCGGCGAGCGACTACGCGGGGCCGCGGCGGAGTTCGGTGGCGAGGACGGCTGCCTGGGTGCGGCGCTGCATGCCGAGCTTGGCCAGCAGGCTCGACACGTAGTTCTTCACGGTCTTCTCGGCCAGGTACAGCTGCGCACCGATCTGGCGGTTCGTCATGCCCTGGCCGATGAGCTCGAGCACCTTCCGCTCCTGATCGGTGAGCCGGTGCAGCGGGTCGTTGGCCGCGCTGCTGTTGCCGCGCAGGCGCGACAGCAGCTGGTGCGTCGCGGTGGGGTCGAGCAGCGATCCACCGGCCGCGACGGTCCGGATGGCCTGGACCAGGTCGCCGCCGCGGAGTTCCTTGAGTACGTAGCCGGCCGCGCCCGCCATGACCGACTCGAACAGTGCCTCGTCGTCGGCGAAGGAGGTCAGCATCAGGCAGGCGAGACCCGGCAGCTGGGCCCGCAGCTGCCGGCACACCTGCACACCGTCGCCGTCGGGCAGTCGCACGTCGAGCACCGCGACGTCGGGCTTCAGGGCGGGCACCCTGGCCAGGGCCTCGGCCGCGGTGGCCGCCTCACCGACCACGGTGAGGTCCGGCTGGGTCTCCAACATCGCCGTCACCCCCTGCCGCACGACCTCGTGGTCGTCGAGCAGGAACACCCGGACGACGCGAGTGCTGTCGGTGTCCATGTGGTCACGTTAGTGGTAGGCCACCCGCTTCGACAGGATGGCCCCGGGACCGCGCCCGCTCGCCCGGCCGGTGTGCCCTGGCCCACCCGATCCGCAGGAGCAGCTGCGGGCACGTGTCCAGCCGAAACCGGTCGGCGAGGGTGGCGCGGACGCCGGGGGCGTCGAGCACCCCGCCGACGACGGAGGCGAGCAGGCCGTTGTCGGCCGCGGTCAGCCGGACGTTCTGCACGGCCCACCCGGCGCGCACCCAGTCGGCCGGGGCGTCGTTCGGGGTGGCGATCAGCAGCAGCCGGCCGCGGCCGAGCTGTTCGGCCAGCGCCGCTCCAGGAGCGGCAGCGGCGCCGGCCGTCGCCGGCTGCTCGGACAGCAGCCGCTCGATGTCGGCCAGCTGGTCCTCGTCCACCAGCCGGCGGTTGGCCGCGGTCGCCAGCACGGTGCCGACGGTCCGCAGCTGGCTGCCCGTGATGGGCGTCGTGGACACCCCGACCGGTCGGCCGGCGGTGTGCAGCCGGCGGGCCAGCGGTGGGGTCAGCTGACGCGCGGAGAACGCCCCGCCCTCGCTCGCCCCCCTGGCCATGGCGAGGTACAACCGCCGCTCGTGCGGGTCGGGTGGCTCGTCCGGGTCGGGCTCGCCGGTGCCGACCGTCGCCAGGTGCATCAGGTCGCCGGGGTCGGGCAGCAGGGCGGTCAGCGGGCGGTGGCCGGCATGGACGACGGCGAGCTCGAGGTTGCGCAGCGCGGCCCCGCCGGTGATCGCGCGGCCGCGACCGAGGGGGTCGACGGTGTGTGGCCGCCCGTTGCGCCCGGCGTGCAGCTGCACCCCGTCGTCGGTGGCGCGCAGCTCTGGCCGGGCCGCCCGGGTCAGCTCGGGTACCGCCCGGACGACACCGGCCAGAGCCGCCTCATCCAGACGGGTGGGTACGGCTGGGTGCCGCGGCGCCGTCTGGTGGTCCACGGCTGGATGGTCAACGGCCGGCCCGGCGCGGCGGCACCGTACTAGGGCCTCAACCGGTGGGACCAAGGTCCCGCCAGTTGATCAGCGAATGTGACTGGGCGTGGTCAACCGATGAACGGGTGGATGACCCAGTAGCAGACGGCCGCGACCAGCGCCGCCGCCGGGATCGTGAGGACCCACGCGACCAGGATGTTGCCCGCGACGCCCCACCGCACGGCGGACCGCCGCTTGGTGGCGCCGACCCCCAGGATCGCCGAGGTGATCGTCTGGGTGGTGGAGATCGGCGCGGCGAACACGAACGCCGTCGTGTAGAGCACGGCGGACGCGGTGGCCTCCGCGGCGAACCCCCGCGGTGGGTCGAGGTCGATGATGCGCCTGCCGAGGGTGCGCATGATGCGCCACCCGCCGGCGTAGGTGCCGGCGGAGAGCGCGCCGGCGGCCAGCAGGACGACCCACCATGGCACGTCGAAGTCGGTCTGGTAGCCGCCGACGACGAGGGCCAGCACGATCACCCCCATGGTCTTCTGGGCGTCCTGCAGGCCGTGCCCGAGCGCCATCGCGGCCGCCGACACGGTCTGCGCAGCCCGGAACCCGCGGTTGAGCCGCCCGGGGTTGCCGTCGCGGAAGAGCCACAGGATGGCGATCATGACGAGGCCGCCGAGGGTGAAGCCGACGATCGGCGACACGATCATCGGGATCACGACCTTGTCGAGCACCCCGAGCCACTTGACGTCGCCGGACGCGGCCAGCGCGGCGCCGATGAGGCCGCCGATCAGCGCGTGCGACGAGGACGACGGCATCCCGAAGTACCAGGTGATGAGGTTCCAGGTGATCGCGCCGAGCAGGGCGGCCAGCACGACCGCGAGGCCGCGCAGGCCCTGCGGTGCCTCGATGATCCCCTTGCCGACGGTCGACGCCACCTTGGTGCCGAGGAAGGCGCCCGCGAGGTTCATCACGGCGGCCAGCGCCAGGGCGGCCCGCGGGGTGAGTGCCCGCGTCGAGATGGAGGTGGCGATGGCGTTCGCGGCGTCGTGGAAGCCGTTGGTGTAGTCGAAGACCAGCGCTATGACGACGACCAGCACGATTGCCGTGGTCAGCACGCTCAGGCTTCCTTCAGGGCAATGCTCTCGACCTGGTGCGCGACCTTCTCGAACATGTCGGCCGCCTCTTCGAGGTCGTCGATCACCTCCTTGAGCTTGAGCACCGTCAGCACCTCGTACGCGCCCTCGGTGAACAGCTCGGCCAGCAGGTGCCGGTACACCTGGTCGGCCTCGTTCTCCAGTCGGTTCACCTCGATCCAGTACTCCTCGAGGTTCTCCATGGTGCGCAGCCGCGGCATGGCCGCCGCGGTCACGGCCGCGGTCCGCCGCAGCACGTCGACCTGCTTGGCGATGCCGTCCGGCACGGTGTCGATGTCGTAGAGCACGAACACCTCGGCGGCCGCCTCCATGGCGTCCATCACGTCGTCGAGCGAGGACGCCAGCCGGTAGATGTCCTCCCGGTCGAAGGGCGTGATGAAGCTGGTGTTGAGCATGCGCAGGACGGAGTGGGTCACCTCGTCGCAGGCGTGTTCGGCGGCCTTGAGCCTGGCGGCGACCTCACGGCGGTCGGCCGGGTCGGCGTCGAGCAGTTCTGCCAGCAGCGCGGCGCCGGTCACCAGGTGGTCGGCGGCGCTGGCGAACAGCGGGTAGAAACCGTGCTCGCGCGGGGTGAGACGCAGTCGCATGCCGCACACCGTATGGGGAGCGGCGGGGCTATGCGCGGCGTTCCGCCTTGAACACGCGCCACCGCTCCAGCAGGTCGGGGAGTTCCGTGCCGACGAACTCGAAGAACGCCAGGGTCTCGGCCAGTCGCGCGCCGGCGGGGGAGTCGGTGCCGAGCACGCCGATGCCCTCGCGCAGCGCGTCCTCCCAGCGCACCAGTACCCGGTCGCGGCGGACCAGCGCCTCGTACCAGACGTCGTCGTGCACCTGGAAGAGGTCGCGCCGTGAGCCGGGTTCACGCTGCCGGCTGGCGAGGTCGACCTGGGTCAGGTACCGCATGGCGCCGGAGATCGCGGCCGGGCTGGCCTGCAGGGTCTCGGCGAGCTCGGCAGCGGTGAGGCGGCCGGTGTCGGTGGCGAACAGCGCGGCGAAGGCCCGCGCCGGCATCCGCGGGACGCCGGCCTCGGTGAGGGCGGCGGCGAAGCGTTCCACGAACCGGGCCACGTCGGCGGCGGGAGCTGGTTTCATACGTTTCCTTAACTTCACGAATTTCTGAAGCAAGTGTAGCTTGTGAAGCATGACTACCGCGATATCCGTGGCCGGACTGGTCAAGACGTTCGGCCGGACCCGTGCCCTCGACGGCCTCGACCTCACGGTCGCCACCGGTGAGGTGCACGGCTTCCTCGGCCCCAACGGGGCGGGCAAGTCCACCACGATCCGCGTTCTCCTCGGCCTGCTGCGGGCCGACTCAGGGGAGGTGAGCCTGCTCGGCGGCGACCCGTGGCGCGACGCCACCACCCTGCACCGCCGCCTCGCCTACGTGCCGGGCGACGTCACCCTCTGGCCCAACCTCTCCGGCGGTGAGGTGATCGACCTGCTCGGGCGTCTGCGCGGCGGGCTCGACCCTCAGCGGCGCGCCGACCTGCTGGACCGCTTCGACCTCGACCCCACCAAGAAGGGCCGCGCCTACTCCAAGGGCAACCGGCAGAAGGTGGCGCTGGTCGCCGCGCTCGCCTCCGACGTCGAGCTGCTCATGCTCGACGAGCCCACCTCCGGCCTCGATCCGCTGATGGAGGAGGTCTTCAGGGAGTGCGTGCAGGAGGAACGCCGGGCGGGCCGCACCGTGCTGCTGTCGAGCCACATCCTCGCCGAGGTGGAGGCGCTGTGCGACCGGGTGAGCATCATCAGGGACGGCCGCACCGCGGAGAGCGGCACCCTGGCGGAGCTGCGCCACCTCACCCGCACCAGCGTGTCCGCCGAGCTCGCCACCGTGCCGCGCGGCCTCGCGGAGCTGCCCGGCGTGCACGACCTGCACATCGACGGGACCAGGATCCGCTGCCAGGTCGACACCGAGCGGCTCGACGGGCTGATCGGCGTGCTGTCCGACGCGGGCATCCGCGGGCTCAGCTGCCAACCGCCGACCCTGGAGGAGCTGTTCCTGCGCCACTACTCGACCCCACAGCTCGCGGACGTGGCGTCATGACGTCCCTCGCCGGCACGCTCGCCCTGGTACGGCTGAACCTGCGCCGCGACCGCGTCATGCTCCCGGCCTGGCTCTTCGCGCTCGTCCTCACCCTGTACGGCTCGGTGGTCAGCACCGCGTCGGTGTACCCGACGGCCGAGGCCAGGCGGGAGGCGGCCGAGGCCATCGGCAACAGCCCGGCCGTGATCGCGCTGTACGGCCCGGCCACCGACCTCGGCACGCTCGGCGGCCTCGCCACCTGGAAGCCCAACACCTTCCTCGCGGTACTGGTCGCGCTCATGAGCATGCTCCTCGTCGTCCGGCACACCAGGGCGGACGAGGAGGCCGGGCGGCTGGAGCTGCTCGGCTCCACCGCCATCGGCCGGTACGCCGCGCTGACCGCGGCGCTGATCGTCGCCGTCGGGGCCAACGTCGTGCTCGCCGCGCTGATGATGGCGAGCCTCGTCGGCCAGGGGCTGCCGTCGTCCGGCGTGGTGGCGCTGGCGCTCGGCTTCTGCGGCGTCGGCCTGGTGTTCACCGCGGTGTCAGCGATCGCCGCGCAGCTCACCGAGAGCTCCCGCGCGGCCAACGGCATCACCGCGACGGTGCTCGCCGTCGCGTTCCTGGTGCGCGCCATCGGCGACTCCGGCCAGCCGTGGCTGTCGTGGTTCTCGCCCATCGGGTGGGCGCAGAAGCTGCGGCCGTTCGGCGACCTGCACTGGTGGCCGCTGGTGCTCCCCGCCGTGGTCGCGCCCCTGCTCGCCCTGGTCGCATACCGGCTGTCGGTGCGGCGCGACCTCGCGGCCGGGCTGCTGCCACCGCGGCCGGGGCCGGCGCACGGTGCGCTCGACGGACCGTTCGGGCTGGCCTGGCGGCTGCAGCGCGGCGCGCTCCTCGGCTGGGCGGTCGGCTTCGCCGTGGCCGGCGCCGCCATGGGCGGCATCGCCTCCGGCGCGGCCGACCTCCTCGGCGACAACGCGCGGGTGCGCGAGTTCCTCACCCGCGTCGGCGGTGAGCAGCGCATCGTCGACTCCTACCTCGCCACCGCCATGGGCATCCTCGGCATCATCGCCGCCGCCTACGCGGTGCAGGCGGCGCTGCGGTTGCGCGGCGAGGAGACCGCGCAGCGCATCGAGCCGCTGCTGGCCGCCGGCGTCGCCAGGGTCCGCTGGGTGCTGAGCCACCTCGCCGTCGCGGTGCTCGGCCCGGCCGTGCTGCTCACCGTCGCAGGGCTGGCCGCCGGGCTGGCCCACGGCGCCCGCGTCGGCGACGTCACCGGACAGGTGCCGCGGGTCCTCGGCGGCGCGCTCGTGCAGCTGCCCGCGGTGTGGGTCGTCGCCGGGATCGCCCTGGCCCTGTTCGGCCTGCTGCCGCGCTACGCGGCTGCCGGGTGGGGCGCGCTCATGCTCTTCCTGCTGATCACCGAGATCGGGCCGTCGCTGAGGCTGTCCGGGTGGGTGCTGGACGTGTCCCCGTTCACCCACGTGCCCAAGCTGCCGGTGATGCCGTTCACCGTGGCGCCGATCGCCGGTCTGGTCGCGGTGGCGCTGGCCTTCACGGCCGTCGGCCTGGTGGGCGTCCGCCGCCGCGACATCGGCTGA
>Ga0190272_10001124_pt1 | contig 12971 bp, 12 predicted proteins | sample Popmic504T_FD_133746 | JGI IMG/M metagenome (GOLD analysis project Ga0190272, IMG submission 133746) | Populus adjacent soil microbial communities from riparian zone of Shoshone River, Wyoming, USA - 504 T | ecosystem: Environmental > Terrestrial > Soil > Riparian zone | place: USA: Wyoming...
CATGCCGAAATCGCTGCTGGTGATCGGCTCCGGTGCGATCGGAATCGAATTCGCGAGCTTCTATCGCACGCTCGGCGCCGAGGTGACGGTGGTGGAGGTGCTGCCGCAGATCCTCCCCGTCGAGGACGCCGAGATCGCCGCCTTCGCGCGCAAGGCCTTCGATAAGCAGGGCATGATGATCCTCACCGGCGCCAAGGTAACGAAGCTCGACAAGCACGCCGACAGCGTCACCGCCACCATCGACGACGGCAAGGGCGGCACGCAGAGCCTGACGGTGGAGCGCGTGATCTCCGCGGTCGGCGTGGTCGGCAACGTCGAGAACCTCGGGCTGGAAAAGCTTGGCGTGAGGATCGAGCGCGGCACCATTGTCACGGATGGTGTCAGCAAGACCAACGTACCCGGCATCTACGCCATCGGCGACGTCGCGGGTCCGCCGATGCTGGCGCACAAGGCGGAGCACGAGGGCGTCATCTGCGTCGAGGCCATCAAGGGCCTGCACGTACATCCGCTGGACAAGCTGCGCATCCCGGGGTGCACTTATTGCCACCCGCAGATCGCCAGTGTCGGCTTGACGGAGGACGCTGTGAAAAAGCAGGGGCGCGAGATCAAGGTCGGCCGCTTCCCGTTCGCCGGCAACGGCAAGGCGATCGCGCTCGGCGAGGACCAGGGCCTGGTGAAAACCATCTTCGACGCCAAGACCGGGCAACTGCTCGGCGCGCATCTCGTTGGCGCGGAAGTCACGGAGCTGATCCAGGGTTTCGTGATCGCCATGCAGCTCGAGACTACAGAAGAAGAGCTGATGCACACCGTGTTCCCGCATCCGACGCTCAGCGAGATGATGAAGGAAAGCGTGCTCGCCGCGTATGGGCGAGCACTGAATGCGTGACGGCCCGCAAGGCGCGTTGCCTCCCTCTCCCCGCTTGCGGGGAGAGGGAACAGGGACATCGCTGAGGTGAGCCGCATCTCCCTGATCGCATTCTGCGGGCTGCTGCTCTCGGTGAGCGCCTTTTCGTGTGACGTAACCCTCCCCGCGTTCTGGGACATGCAGGCCGAATTCGGCGTGCCGATCGATTGGGTGCAGGCAATCGTACCCGTGTTTCTCATCTTCCAGGGCATCGGGCAGCTCGTGTTCGGCCCGGTATCCGATCGCTTCGGGCGCCGGCCGGTGATCCTTGCCGGCCTCGTCGTCTACCTGGTGGGCGCCGGCATCGCGGGCTTCGCGCAGAGCATCGGCGCAATGCACGCGGGCCGCATCGCGCAAGGTTTCGGTAGCGCCTGCGGGATCGCCGTCGGTCGGGCCGTGTTGCGGGATGTGAGCCATGGCCCCGCGCTGGCTCAGTCCATGGCGCTGGCGATGGCGATCTTCGCGCTGGGGCCGATCTCGGCGCCGCTGGTCGGATACAGCCTCGTCGCGCTCGGCGGCTGGCGCGGCGTTTTTATCGGCATGGCCATCTTCGCAACGCTGCTGCTGGTCTGGGGCGCCCTTTTCTTCAAGGAGACAAACACGGCGCTTGATCCCGCTGCGCTGCGTTCGGCCCGGCTTCGGGACTCGCTCAACAAGATCGTGTCCCACCCCCAGTCGCGTTATTTCCTGATTGTCGCTGCTACAACCCAGTACGGGATCATCTCGTTCGTCGCCAACGGCCCGCGTTTCTTCAAATCGGCGTTCGGCATCGATGGCCTTGAGTTTGCGCTGCTGTTCGCTGCGACCGGTCTCGGCATCGTGTTGGGCCAGATCGCCAACAGCCGGCTGATCACGCGTCTCGGCGTGCTGGCGACCACGCGCATCGCCGCATTCATCCTGCTCGCCGTGACGTCGCTCGTTGTGCTGCTCTCCCTTTCCGGCGCGCTGTCGGGCGTGGTGTTTACGGCCCTGATGTTCACGTTCAACACGAGTTTTCTGGTCGTGATCGCCAACTCGGCCAGCCTGGTGATCGATCCGCACCGGGAGATCGCGGGCTTCGCCTCATCGGCTTACGGCTTTTTCACCCAGGTTACGGCTTCGACCGCGGCGGTGGTGACGATGCCCCTGTTCGCCGGGGCGCTGCTGCCCTGGAGCCTCGTCATGCTAGGCCTTACAGGGGTCGTCCTAGTCCTGGTTCTGAGGTATCGGCCAGCCATTCCGGCCTACGCTGGCTAACTTGAAGCTTTACCGTATACTGCCTTGGCACCTCGACGCGGCCGGGTAAGTCGGCGAGAATCACGGCGTGCGCGATTCGCTCGGCCGGCGCATCCAGCCGGTCGCCGTACCGCTGCGAAGGGAAGGACACAAACTCCATGAACATGAACGCCCAACAACTCATCATCATAGCCGTGGTCGGCATCGTCGCGGGCTGGCTCGCCAGCCTGTTCGTCGGCGGCCCCAGCTCGATCATCGGCTATCTCGTCACCGGCATCGTCGGCGCGTTCGTCGGCGGCTGGGTCTTCAGCGCGGCTGGCTGGAAGCTCAACATCGGCAACGAGATGGTAGAGACGATCGCAACCTCTGCGATCGGCGCGATCATCGTGGTGATCCTCGCGCGGATCATCCTGTTCTGACGCCATCCTGGGTCCCGGATATTGCGCTTTGCGCAATTCCGGGATGACAGGCGTCAGGCTTTCCCGAACACGCGCGCGAAAATCGTGTCGACTTGCTTGGTGTGATAGCCGAGGTCGAACAGGTCTTCGAGTTCGGCCGGCGTGAGCGCATTCGAGACCTCCGGATCGGCCTTCAGCAGGGCGAGGAAGTCACCACCGTCCTGCCAGATGCGCATCGCGTTGCGCTGCACGAAGCGATAGGCGTCCTCACGTGCGATGCCCTTCTGGGCGAGCGCAATCAGTACGCGCTGCGAATGCACCAGGCCGCCGAGGCGGTCGAGGTTCTTGCGCATGTTCTGCGGGTAGACGATGAGGTTCTCGATCACGCCCCCCATCCGGTGCAAGGCGAAATCGAGGGTCACGGTCGCGTCGGGCCCGATCATGCGCTCGGCCGAGGAATGCGAGATATCGCGCTCGTGCCACAGCGCCACGTTTTCCAGCGCTGGCATCGCGTAGGCGCGCACCATGCGCGCTAGGCCCGTGATGTTCTCAGTCAGCACCGGATTGCGCTTGTGGGGCATCGATGAGGAGCCCTTCTGGCCCTCTGAGAAGAACTCCTCGGCCTCCAGCACCTCCGTGCGCTGCAGGTGACGGATTTCTGTCGCGAGCCGTTCCAGCGACGAGGCGATGACGGCGAGCGTCGTGAAATAGACAGCGTGCCGGTCACGCGGGATGACCTGCGTGGAGACGGGTTCAGGCGAAAGCCCCATCTGCTTGCCGACGTAGACTTCCACGCGCGGATCGATATTGGCGAAAGTCCCTACGGCCCCTGAGAGCGCGCAGGTCGCAACCTCCGTGCGGGCGCGCGCGAGGCGCTCCTTGGCACGGGCGAATTCGGCGTAGGCAACAGCGAGCTTGATGCCGAAGGTGGTGGGCTCGGCGTGGATGCCGTGGCTGCGGCCGATGGTGAGGGTGAGCTTGTGCTCCTGCGCGCGCTTCTTCAGCGCGGCGAGCAGGCGGTCGAGGCCGGCGTCCAGAAGATCGGCCGCACGGACCAGCTGCACGTTGAAGCACGTGTCCAGGATGTCGGAAGAGGTGAGGCCCATGTGCACGAAGCGGGCCTCGGGGCCGACATGTTCGGCGAGATGGGTGAGGAAGGCGATGACGTCGTGCTTCACCTCGCGCTCGATGGCGTCGATGCGCGCCGTGTCGAACTTGGCTTTGGAACCCTTGTCCCAGATGACCTTGGCGGCCTCCTTGGGGATGAGGCCCAGTTCCGCCATGGCGGAGGCCGCGTGGGCCTCGATCTCGAACCAGATGCGGAAGCGCGTCTCGGGGGCCCAGATGGCAGCCATCTCGGGCCGGGTATAGCGGGGAATCATTCCGCCCTCGCTTGGCCGTTAGGGCTGTCGCCTAGCACGGGGCGAGGGCGGGGGCAAACGTCAGGGGCGCGGCGTAAACGCGTTTCCACGGGGACCTGAGGCCGTTATAGGGAGAGGCAAGCGGTGCTACGCGGGCGGGGCAGATCTTCATGATGCGGGCAGATGTGCTGGTGCTCGGCGCCGGCATGATCGGAGTGAGCGCCGCGCTGCACCTGCAGCAGCGCGGCCGATCGGTGGTGCTCCTCGACCGGCGCGGCCCCGGCGAGGAGACGAGCTATGGCAATGCCGGGCTCATCCAGCGCGAAGGCGTGGTGCCTTATCCGTTCCCGCGCGATGTCAGGCTGATGGCGCGCTACGCGTTCAACCTGCTGCCCGAGGCCAACCTGCACTGGAGCGCGCTGCCGGCGATCGCGCCATGGCTGTACCGGTACTGGCGTGCCTCCACGCCCGAGGAGGTTGCAAAGACCGCACGCGGGGCGCGGCCGCTCGTGGAGCGGTGCATCATCGAGCACGAGGCGTTCCTGGGCAATGCCGGCCTGCTGGGGCTCGTACGCCGCACCGGCTATATGCGCGTCTACCGGTCGCCCGCAGCGCTGGAAACCGCGCTAGCCAAGCAAAGGAGCGATCGCGAAGTTTACGGCGTGAACTATGCACCGCTGACCGCGGCACAGGTCGCGGAGCTGGAGCCGCACCTCACGGATGTCATCGCGGGCGGCGTGCTGATGCCGGACCCCGTGAGTGTGAGCGATCCAGGTGCGATCGTGCGCGGGTATACGCAATTGCTCGAGCAGCGCGGCGGCCGCTTCGCCCGCGGAGATGCCCGTACGCTCGAGGAGACGCGGGACGGCTGGACGATCCAGACCGAACAGGGCTCGCTCAATGCCCAGGCCGTCGTTATCGCGCTAGGTCCCTGGTCCGACGATGTGTTCCGCCCCCTGGGGTATCGCTTCCCTCTCGGGGTCAAGCGCGGCTATCACCAGCATTTCAGGGCGCTCGGCAACGCCACCCTCAACCGTCCCGTACTCGATGCCGAGGTCGGCTATATGCTCACGCCCACCACCAAGGGTATCCGCCTCACCACGGGTGCCGAGTTCGCGCGGCGTGACGCGCCGCCGACGCCGGTACAGCTGGAGCGTGTCACGCCCCGTGCGCAGGAAATCTTCCCGCTCGGGGAGAAGGCAGAACCCGACTTCTGGCTCGGCCGGCGTCCGTGCCTGCCCGACATGCTCCCCATCATCGGGCCGGCGCCGCGTCACCGAGGCCTGTGGTTCGACTTCGGTCACCACCACCTCGGCTTCACGCTGGGTCCGGCGAGCGGCCGCCTGCTGGCCGAGATGATGACGGGTGAAACGCCCTTTGCCGACCCTGCGCCCTACCGCGCAGAACGGTTCGGGTGACCCTTCGCTAGGACCGCTGCAGGTCGCGCTGGATGATCGGGCGCAACGGCCTGCAGAGCGAGCCGTGCCAGACGCCGCCATTGTTCAGGCAGGCCCGCACCAACTGTTCGCGGCGGATCTGCCATCCGAACAGCACGGCGAGCAGCAGCGCAGTGGCACCAGCGATCACCAGCCGCGTTCGGTTCATGCCTAGCCCCCGCGTGCGAACCGGTCCCGCCAGGCCGGGAGAGCACCCGCGAAAGGCAACGCGGTCGCCGCATGCACGCCGCGTGCGACGGCGCGTGCGAGGCAATTCGCCGCCGACGTGCCGAGCGCCGTAAGGCCCAGCATCGGATCGGCCAACGGCCTGATTCCCGTCGACACCGCGAACACGATGTCGCCGTCGAGCGGCGTGTGCACGGGATAGATGGCTCGCGCCAGGCCATCCTGCGCCATGACGGCGAGACGCTTGGCCTGGACCTTGGTCAGGACCGCGTCGGTGGCAACCACGGCGAGCGTGGTGCTTGCTCGCGGCTTGCCCTTTGTGATCGCGTCGAGAGCGTCTTGCGGTACCGACGGCGGCAGGCCCAATCCGCCAAACTCGGCGTCCTGCTCGAACGCTGCAGCCCAGAACCAGGGGCCCTTGCCGACCACGACACTGCCCGCTGCGTTGACCGCAGCCAGCGCTCCCACGGTGAAGCCTTCGCAGACTGCGGACGCAGAGCCCAAGCCGCCCTTGAGGTTGACGGTGGTTGCCCCCAGCCCTGCGCCCACGCTGCCGATCGGGAAGTCCACACCGGACCCTGCCGCCGCCGCATAGCCAAGCTCACGATAGGGGGGATAGCGCCCCCACCCCTTGTCGCCGCCGTTGAGCAGGTCGAACAGGATAGCGCCGGGCACGATGGGCACGCGGGCCGAGCCCACGGCAAAGCCCCGGCCTTGCTCTCGCAGCCAGGCCTGCACGCCCGAGGCGGCGTCGAGGCCGAATGCGGAGCCCCCCGAAAGCGCAATGGCGTCGATGCCCTGCACCGTCTGCGCCGGGTCCAGAAGGGCCGTCTCGCGCGTGCCGGGGCCTCCCCCGCGCACATCGACCGAGCCCACGGCTGGCTGATCGAAGATCACCGCCGTGACGCCGGACGCCAGGGCCGCGTCGCCGGCGTTGCCTATCCGAAGGCCCGGCACATCCGTGATGAGATTGCGCAAGGCTCCCCCCGCTCGATGCCGACGGGCATCACCTGAAAAATGGCGCGCCCACATGGCGGGGTCAACGCTTGCCATGCGGGAAAACTGGGAGAGATGCGCGGGAACGCACCAGGACCCGCGCGCATTAGACACATAAATGAACAAACCAAAGCACATCGCCCGCATCGCGAATGTTTTCTTCCTCTCCCGCATCGGCTCGACGCTGCGCTGGGCCTCCCAGGACATCGCCCAGGAGGAGCTCCCTCCCGATATCAAGCGGCTCCTCGGCCGTCTGGACCGCCTGGAGGCCAGGGCGGCCGCCAAGGACACCGGCGGGAAATCGCGCAACGGCGAGGCCGGCGATTAGCGCTGGGATGCCGCACCCCGCAAAGTTTGAAGACCGCCTATAGCGTTGCCCTGTAATGTCCTGCCCGCGGGGGCAAGGAGCACTGCAAATTTCCATGGACCTGCACAAGGATATCGATGCGGTCCGGCGCATCGATGCGATCCCCAACCTGCTCGAGGTGGCGTGCCGCGTGGCGGGCGTAGGCTTTGCCGCCGTGGCGCGCGTCACCGAGGATCGCTGGATCGCCTGCGTCGTGCGCGATGAGATCGCCTTCGGCCTCCTGCCCGGCGGCGAATTGAAAGTCGAAACGACGATCTGCAGCGAAATCCGCGCGAGCGGTGAGGGTGTGGTGATCGACCACGTGCGCGAGGACCCGGATTTCCGCGATCACCCGACTCCCGCCCTGTACGGCTTTGAAAGTTACATCTCGGTGCCGATCTTCCGGCGCGACCGTTCCTTCTTCGGCACCTTGTGCGCGATCGACCCCAAGCCGGCTAAACTGAAGACGCCGGAAGTCGTCGGCATGTTCAAGCTGTTCGCCGACCTCATCGGCTTCCACCTGGAAGCGCAGGACCGCATCATGGCAAGCGAGGCGGCGCTCGAAGAGGAACGGCAGAGCGCGGAGCTTCGCGAGCAATTCGTCGCCGTGCTCGGCCACGATCTGCGCAATCCGCTGGCCGCCGTCGATGCGGGAACCCGCCTGCTCGCGAGAGGCACGCTCGACGACACGGGCAAGATGGTGGTCACGCAGATCCAGGACGCGGTGAAGCGGATGGGCGGACTCATCGACAACGTCCTCGACCTGGCGCGCACACGGCTCGGGGACGGGCTCACGCTTAATGTCAGTTCGGACGCCCCGCTGGGATCGACGATCGATCAGGTGGTGGACGAATTGCGCATGGGCTGGCCGGGCCGCGTGATCGATGTCGACATCGATCTGCAGGTGCCGGTCGCCTGCGATCACGCACGCGTCGCCCAGCTGCTTTCCAATCTCTTGGGCAATGCGCTGAAGCACGGTGCCGAAGCACCGGTCTCGGTTCGAGCCTACGCGCGCGCCAAAACCTTCGAGCTTTCTGTCGCCAACCAGGGCGAGTCCATACCTCCTGAGAGCATCGCCCGCTTTTTCGAACCTTTCTATCGCGCCGAAGCCAGCACAAATCGGCAGGGCCTTGGCCTCGGCCTGCATATTGCCTCGGAGATCGCCCGCGAACACGGCGGGACTCTGGAGGCAACATCAGATGCGGGCGAAACGCGCTTCACGTTCAAGATGCCGGTGACAACCAAGCACCGGTCATAAAAAAGGCGGCCCGCGCGGGGCCGCCCTCCAGTTCGCTTCGGGGAACGCGAGCGAGCTATTGCAGCTCGGTGTAGGTGATCTTCCCGCTCGGGTCCTTCTTCCAGACGTACATCACGTAGTCGAGCCGCGTGACGTCGCCCTTCTTGTCATAGGTGAGATCGCCGATGACGGTCTTGAACCTCATGCCGGAGTAGATTTTTTCGGCCACCTTCTTGGGATCGACCGACTTGGCCGCCTCCGCTGCCTGCTTCACGACCTCGACCGCGGCGTAGGAGTAAAGCGTGTAAGCTTCGGGCTCGAATTTCATCGCCCGGAACTTCTCCACGATGGTCTTGGCCTCGGCCCGCTTGCGCGGATCGGGACCGTAGGTCATGAGCGTGCCTTCCACGCCCGGGCCGCCGATGACGGAGAACTCGTCGGAGACGATGCCGTCGCCGCCCATCAGCGGTGCCTTGACGCCTTGGTCACGCAGCTGGCGGATGATGAGTCCACCCGTGTCGTGCAGGCCGCCCCAGTAGACGAGATCGGCTCGCGCCGCCTTGATCTTGGAGGCGAGGGCGGAAAAGTCCTTGTCGTCCTTGTTGACGCCTTCGAACATCACCGGTTTCACGTTTTTGGCGGCCATGGCCTTGCGGGTCTCGTTGGCGAGCCCAAGGCCGTAGGTAGTCTTGTCGTGGATGACGACGACCTTCTTGCCAGCAAAGTTCTTGGCGATGTAGTTGCCGGCAACAACCCCTTGCTGATCGTCACGTCCGCAGGTGCGGAACATCAAAAGGTTGGTGTGCGTGCGCTTGTCGTCGCCGCAGGGCCCGAGCTTGCGATCGGTGACGCAGGGATTGGTGGCCGCCGGGCTGATCGCCAGCATGCCGTTGTCCTTGTAGACCAGTGAAGCCGGGATGGTGACGCCCGAGTTGAAGTGGCCGATCACGAACTTGATGCCATCGCCGACGAATTTGTTGGCGACCGAGACACCTTCCTTGGGATCGGCACGGTCATCGCCGACGACGAGTTCGATCTTCTGGCCGAGAATTCCGCCGGCTGCGTTGATGTCCTTCACAGCCTGTTCGGCACCGTTCTTGAGCTGAGCCCCGAACGCGGCACTGCCGCCAGTGATGGGACCGGCGACCCCCATCTTGATCTGGGCCGAGGCGGTGCTCGTGCCCGCGGCAAACAGCGCCACCGCGGCCAAGCCCAACCAACGCGCTCTAAACATCCAAAAACCTCCCTTGTTGCGAAGCACTCAAACCGTCCACGCCTGCGTCCCGCGGCGCGAAAAGCGTGACCAATGATTGAACGAAAGTCGTAGGAAGTCACGCGCATTTGCGGGTGCACCGCGAAGAGGCACCAGGGGTCGCATAAGTACGGAGGACAACCAGCGTGGCGGCCGTGATCGTTCGGCGCAGACTTTCGGTCGGGAATGCAGCTTGGCGCGGAACCGGCGTGCCCGATCGGCGCGCGCCGCTGCCGTTTCGCGTATGCGAGCAAACGCGGGAGGCGCCCACTTTTTGAGCGCAGACGATGAAATGCTGTATCGTTGGGAAATGATGCCCCGTGTTGCAAATGTCGGCAGGGCGGAAGCGGCGGACATGCGCAAGAGCCGGCGCAAGACCTTGCCGGCGATGTTTGCCTGCGCTGTGGGCTTTCTCGCAGCCTTGCTGCCCCTGGCGACGGTGAGCACCGGGCAGGAGCGGGGTGCGGGGGACAAGCCGGCCCTGCTGATCGACATCTCAGGTGCCATCGGCTTCGTCTCGGCTGCTTATCTTGCCAGGGCAATAGAGCAGGCGAACACGCGAGCCGCGCCCGTCCTGGTCGTACGCATGGACACCCCCGGAGGGCTGCTGAGTTCGACGCGTGAGATGATCCACGCGATCCTCGCTTCGCGTGTGCCGGTCGTCATGTACGTCGCGCCCAACGGCAGCAGGGCGGCAAGCGCAGGCACCTATTTGCTCTATGCCGCGCACGTGGCCGCCATGGCGCCGAGCACGCACATGGGCGCTGCGACGCCTATCGCGCTGTCGCCGGGGTTGCCGGGAACCGCGCCCGCCAAGCCGTCCCCGGGCTCGGACAAGCAGCCCGATACCGATCCATCCGCGGTATCCGCCCGCAAGAGCGTGAACGACGCGGTAGCCTATATCCGGTCGCTGGCGGAAATGCGCGGTCGCAACGCCGAGTGGGCCGAGAAGGCCGTGCGCGAGGCGGCCACGCTCACCGCGTCCGCTGCGCTCAAGGAGCGCGTCATCGACGTGATCGCCAAGGACGTGGACGACCTGCTCGCCCAGATCGATGGGCGCACCGTCGCCACGCCGGCCGGCGACGTGCGCCTGGACACCCGGGGCCGGAAGGTCGTCACGCTCGAGCCCGACTGGAAGATGAAAGTGATGTCGGTCATCACCGATCCGAACATCGCGCTGATCCTGATGATGATCGGCATCTACGGCATTCTGTTCGAGTTCTGGAGCCCCGGGGCGATCGCACCGGGCGCCGTGGGCGGCATCAGTCTCATCGTCGCTTTGACCGCGCTTTCGGTTCTGCCGGTCAGCTTCGGCGGCCTTGCCCTTCTCATTTTCGGAATCGCACTGATGGTGGCCGAAGCCTTCACCCCCAGCTTCGGCATCGCCGGCCTCGCCGGGATCGTTGCGTTCGCGCTGGGAGCACTATTCCTGTTCGACCCGCAGCAATCGGACGTGCCGATTGCCGTCTCATGGCAGGTCATCGCGGGCCTCGCAGTCTTGAGCGCTGCGTTCTTCGCCGGGGTCCTGGGTCTCGCAGTCCGGGCGCGCCGCCGGCCCGTGCGGATCGGGGGAGATGATCTGGTCGGCAGCACGGGCGTGGTCGCGCGATGGGCGGAGAACTCAGGGCTCATACAGGTCGCCGGCGAGCTGTGGGAGGCGCGATCGGGGCAGGCGTTCGCCAAGGGGCAGAAAGTACGGATCGTCGGCCGCACAGGGTTGACGCTGTCAGTCGAAGCCAGCAGCTGAAGCAGGAGCCGCCATGCCAGACGCGCAATCTTTCCTGACCCTGTTCTCGGGCATCGTGCCGTTTCTGATCATCGTCGCCGTTGCCGTATCGTCCATTCGCATCCTGCGCGAGTACGAGCGCGGTGTGGTGTTCCTGCTCGGCCGGTTCTGGAAGGTGAAGGGCCCGGGCATGGTGATCATCGTGCCGTTCATCCAGCAGATGGTACGCATAGACCTGCGCACCCGCGTGCTCGACGTGCCACCCCAGGACGTGATTTCGAAAGACAACGTGTCGGTCAAGGTCAACGCGGTCGTCTACTTTCGCGTCGTCGACCCGGAAAAGGCGGTCATCCAGGTCGAACACTTCGAGAGCGCAACGAGCCAGTTTGCGCAGACCACGCTGCGCTCGGTGGTCGGGCAGCACGATCTGGATGAAATGCTGGCCGAGCGCGAGAAACTCAACGTCGAGGTACAGCGGATCCTCGATGAACGGACGGACGCCTGGGGCATCAAAGTGAGCAATGTGGAGCTCAAGCACATCGACCTCAACGAGAGCATGATCCGCGCCATTGCCAAGCAGGCGGAGGCCGAGCGGCTGCGGCGGGCCAAGATCATCGATGCGGAGGGCGAGCTGCAGGCGGCCGAACGTCTCGCCCAGGCTGGAGAAATTCTCTCCAGGCGGCCGGAGTCCATGCAGCTACGCTACCTGGGCACCCTCCTCAACATTGCGGGAGAGAGGACCACCACGATCGTGTTCCCTCTGCCCATCGATCTGGCTAGCTCCCTGGGTGTGGGCCAAAGCAAGAAGGACACGTAGGACCCCGCGCCTAGGTGCGCCGCCGCCAGTGCAGTGGCCCGGCCCGCTGGTATAGCCAGTGGTACTGGCGCACCATCTGGTGCACGCGTTGCAGCCGGTATCCCAGGGCGGCGGCAGTAAACACGACGATGAAATCCACGATCAGGTTCTGCAGCGAAAGCATAGGCTCCTCGAAGAGCGCGTAGTGGAAGAAGCGCACCGTGCAGGCGATGCCGAAACAGTAGAAGGCGAGCTGCCAGAACGGACGCCAGGTCTGGGCGATGGCACGCCCGGTCATGAATGTCCCTGATCCCCCGATGATGACGGTGACCAGCAGGAACACCCAGCCGTTGCCTGTGTCATAGAGCCATTCAGGCACGTCGCGTCTCCTTCAATGACGTCCGCCCTCGAGGTAGGCGGCCCGCACCTCGGGGTTCGTCAGCAGCTCCTTGCCCGTGCCGGACAGCGTGATGGATCCGTTGACCATCACGTAGCCACGGTGCGCGAGCCGCAGCGCGTGGAACGCGTTCTGCTCGACGAGGAAAATCGTGATGCCCTGCTTGTTGAGCTCGCGGATCACATCGAAGATGCGCTTGACGATCAGCGGCGCCAGCCCCAGCGAGGGCTCATCCAGCAGCAGCAGGCGCGGCCGGCTCATGAGCGCGCGGGCAATGGCCAGCATCTGCTGCTCGCCGCCCGAAAGCGTGCCGCCGCGCTGGTCTAGGCGCTGCTTCAATACCGGAAACATCGCGCAGATGCGCTGGAGATCTTCCTCGAAGTGTGCGCCCTCGTCGATCAGGGCGCCCATCTGGAGGTTCTCGCGGACGGTCATGCGCGGGAAGACACGGCGGCCTTCGGGTGACTGGGCGATACGCAGGCGCGCGATGTCGTGGGTCGGAAGGTGCGTGATGTCCTGCCCGCCGTAGATGATGCGTCCTTCGCGCGCGCGCGGATCGCCGAAGATGGTCATCATCAGCGTCGACTTGCCGGCGCCGTTGGCCCCGATCAGCGTGACGATCTCGCCCGCGTGCACCTCGAGCGCCACGCCCTTCAGGGCCATGATGTTGCCGTAGAAGCTCTTCACCCCCCGCACGGCCAGCAGCGGCTCGCTCATCGCG
>Ga0190272_10001125_pt1 | contig 12966 bp, 12 predicted proteins | sample Popmic504T_FD_133746 | JGI IMG/M metagenome (GOLD analysis project Ga0190272, IMG submission 133746) | Populus adjacent soil microbial communities from riparian zone of Shoshone River, Wyoming, USA - 504 T | ecosystem: Environmental > Terrestrial > Soil > Riparian zone | place: USA: Wyoming...
CATCACCCCGCCGAACTCGCACGGTCCGTGCAAGGTGTTCGGGATCGCCTCCGACAACAGCAAGACCAACACGGTGACCTACACCTACGAGTAGGTCCGGCGAAGAAGCCAGTACGACACAGGCTTTCCTGGTCGCGGGACGGCCGGTTCGTCCGCCACGCCACCGGCGTTCCACAGTCAGGCTAGCCTTTCATCGAACCACGCCGGAATCATGATCGAGCTGATTCCGGCGTGGTTCGATGAAAGGAGAAATCATGACCGAAATGTCGCGATCCGCAGCCGGTATCGCAGTCGGTCCGAAACCGCGTCTGGATTCTCTCAGCCCGAACCGCGGCCCCGCGAACGGCGGGCAAAGGGTCACTCTCATCGGAACCGGCCTCGGAGACGTGGAAAGAGTCGTGTTCTGCGGACAGGACGCGACCGACATCAAGGCCCAGTCGACGAAGGTGACCGGCACCGCCCCATCGGTCGAGCCCGGACCGTGCGTGGTCTACGTGATCACCCGCGACGGCACCCGGAGCAACACGGTGGAGCGCAACAGCGACTGGCCGACGGGTACGCCGCCGCACGATCCGGTGTGGCGGCGTACTCGGGTGTCACGGGCCGTCGAGCAGGGCGGCCAGGCGGGTGGCGTGCTGGTCCCACTGCCAACTGTCGATCATCCAGTCCCGGCCGGCGGCGCCGTACTTGGCGGCCAGCACCGGGTCGGCCAGGAGTTCCGCCGTGGCCAGGGCGACCTCGGCGACGTCGCGGCCGTCCACGACGGTGCCCGTCTCGCCGTCCCGCACCGTCTCCGGCGCGCCACCCGAGCGGCCCACCACCACCGGCAGCCCGGTCGCGGCCGCCTCGAGGAACACGATGCCGAGCCCCTCGACGTCCAGCCCACGACCGTGGGTGCGGCACGGCATGGCGAACACGTCACCGGCGGCGAAGTGCGCCGGCAGCTCCTCCCACGGCACGCTCCCGGTGAGCACCACGTGCTCGGCGACCCCCAGCTCGGACGCGAGGTGCCGCAGCCGCCCGCGGTAGGGCCCGCCGCCCACCAGCAGCAGCGCCGCCCCCGGCACCCGCCGCCGGATCAGCGGCAGCGCCCGCACGAGGGTGTCCTGGCCCTTGCGCGGCACCAGCCGGGACACGCACACCACCACCGGACGATCGCCGAGCCCGTACCTGGCGCGGATCGCGGACCGCGCGGCCGGGTCCGGCGCGAACACGTCGGTGTCGACGCCGGACGGCAGGAACTCCAGCGCGGCCGCCGGCCCGAACGCGGCGGCGAACCGGGAGCGGGTGTACCGGCTGACGAACGTCACGGCGTCCGTGGTCGAGCCGATCCGGCGCAGGGCCTGGCGGGCGCCGGGGAGCATGGCCCAGCCGACCTCGTGCCCGTGGGTGCTGGCGACCGCGCGCTCCACGCCGACGGTCCGCAGGTGCGGCGCGAGCAGCGCCAGCGGGGCGGCCGCGCCGAACCACACGGTTCCGCAGCCGTGCGACCGCGCGATCTCCCGGCCGCGGCGCAACACGTCGGGCACCGGCAGCATCAGGGTGCCAGGATGGCGCACCACGTCGAACGGCAGGCGCGCGTCGAACTCGGCGGCCCCGCCCCACGCCGGCGCGTACACCACCAGGTCGTCGGCCGGCAGCCGCGTGGCCAGCGCCTGCAGGTACGCCTGGATGCCGCCGGGCCGTGGCGGGAAGTCATTGGTCAGCAACAGGGTGCGGCGCACCGGGAAACCCTATCGGCGGTCGCCGCAGGCCCTTCCTCGGGTGAATGGCACATTTGGCCGGTAGAGCCGACCAAATGTGCCATTCACCCAACACCCGGGCGCCCGGGTGCGCGAGCCGTCGAGCCGGACCGGGCCGGGCGCGGGCCGTTGCGCCGGATGTCAGGAGAAGCGGGAGCGCAGGGAGTCGCGCCAGGCCGCGACGAACCCGGCCTGGTCGGTGCCGAGCACGGCGTGCAGCGCGGCGTCGACGGCGGCCTGGTCCTGGGTGGGGCTGCCGGCGATCTGGCGGTAGAGCCGCACCAACCCCTCCTCGCCCACCCGGTCCACCACGTGTAGCGACGCCGACCAGGCCAGCTGGTACGCGAGGTCGAGGTTGCCGCTCTCGCCACGGAAGTCGGCGGTCGTGGGCAGCTGGTCCGGCACTCCCCTGGTCCGCATCACCCGCACCAGATCCGGCGCGGCCTCGCGAGGCCCCAACCCGCTGCCCCGGTAGCCGACGTAGTCCGCGAACCCCTCCAGCAGCCACATGGGCGCGCCGTCGACGGTGGACGCCCGCGCGGCGACGTGGGTGATCTCGTGCCGCAGGACGATGCGCCGCGCGGCGGCCGACAGCTTCCCGGCCTGGGTGGGGTTGAGCACCACCCGCTGCCCCACCGCGGTGTGGTCGGCGACGTCCACCAGGTCGGCGACGGCGGCCGCCGCGATGCCGTCGACCGCGAACTCCGGGCCGACGAGCTCGCGCATCTCGTCGAGGCCGGCCGGCACCAGCACGGCCACCTGCTGCGACCACTCCGTGCCCCACACCTCGGTGACGGACCGCACCGCGCCGTCGAGGTCGGCGGCCAGCGAAGTCAGCAGCCGCTCCTGCCCGACGTGGCCGAGCACCAGCCCGCTCGTCGCGGTCACGGCGACACACGGGCCGAAGTCCCACGGGCCGCGCCACGTGCGGTCGGCGTCGGGGCCGAGCTCGGTGTCCGACGTGAGGTACCAGCGGCCGTCCCGCCGCGCGTACAGGTAGCCGAGCGGGCGCTCCGTCGGCACCGTGTCGACACCCTGCAGGGCGTAGCGCAGGGTGGTCCGCGGCGCCCACAGCAACGCGTCGTCGCCGGGCCGGGTGGGCGCGGTGGTGGTGAGGCCGCCGTCGACGAGGTAGCTCCACTCGGCCAGCGGCACCCCGGCGAGGTTGGTGAACAGCGACCGCTGGGCCGCGACGAACTCGGCGGCCGCCCTCGGGTCGATGGTGGACATGAAGGCCGCCTCGTCGCGCTGCCGGACGGCGACGGAGCGGCGTTCGAGTAGGTCGCGGACCGCGCGGTTGCGGGACAGCCCGGCCCTGGGCTCGTCCTCACCGACCGGGGTGGCGCTGCTCGGGGGCGCCGGGCGTCCGGCGACGAGCGCACCGGTCGGGTCGGCCGACCCGCCGGACGGCCCCGGCGGTGGCGCGTTGACCAGCACCGCCAGCCCGGACAGGAGCGCCACCGCCACCGCGGCGGCCAGCCAGCCACGGGCCTTGGCGCTCATGAGGGTGACGGTAACGCGAGGGCCGGCACCTCGTCCGGCACCGGCCCTCATCGTTGCCCCACTTCCGGGCGACATGGTCGCGAGTTCAGCCCGCTCCGCCGGGGTCAGCCACCGACCCGGCGTACCGCGGTGAGCGGCATGCTGGTCCAGTCCGCGACCTTGACCACGTCGCCGCTCTGCGGGGCGTGCACCATCGAGGTGCCGCCGACGGAGATGCCGACGTGGCTCACCGGGCTGTAGAAGAACAGCAGGTCACCCGGCTGGATGGCGCTGCGCGGGACGGCGACGCCGACACCGGCCTGCGACCGGCTGGACCGCGGCAGGGTGATGCCGAGCCCCTGGTAGGCCCAGTACACGAGCCCTGAGCAGTCGAAGGAGTTCGGTCCCTCGGCGGCCCACACGTAGGACGAGCCGCGCTTGCTCAGCGCCCGCTCCATCGCCGCGCCGGCGACGCCGCTGGCCGGTGGGATCGGGATGTCGATGCTGGGGGCGCCGCGCAGGACGGCGCGGTCGGAGCCGGTGAGCTGGGACAGCCGACGGCTGACCTCACCCTGGCGGGTCTCCAGCTCGGCCTTGCGCTTGGCGACATCGGCCTCGATCTGCGCGGCCTGCTGTTCGGCGGCCTGGGCACGGGTGGTGGCGTCGGTCGAGGCCGTCTCGGCCGCCTCGGTCTCCGCGACGACGGCGCCGAGCGCGTCGATCGACCGCTGGTTGTCCGCCGCCAGCAGGTCCAATGCGGACATCTGGTCGAGGAAGTCCTGCGGCGACTCGCTCACCAGCAGCGCGGACAGCTGGTTGAACCTCGCGCCCTGGAACGACGCGGTCGCCAGCTTGTCGACCTGGCCGCGGAACTCCTCCTGCTTGGCCCTGGCCTCGTCGGCCTTCACCTTGGCCGAGCCGAAGTCGACCTGGGCCTGGTTGAGCTCGGCGCGGCGCGCGGCCAGCGCGTCGGTCGCGGCGTGGTACTCCTCGGTGAGCTGCTCGGCCTGCTTGTTCAGCTCGGCGAGCTGCTTGACGGCCTCCGACGCGGTGCTCGGGAGCTCAGGGTCCGCTCCGGCCGGAGCCGGGATGAGAGACACGGATGCGGCGACCACGACGGTCGCCAGCGCAGCCTGAAGCGTGCGCTTGACTCTGTGCGACGACACGTCGCGCGTTTCTCCTCTTCCCATCGCCCGCCTACCGGGTTAGCTGTCGGGTTCGGGCCAGGAAGTCGCCCTACCAGTTCGGGCACGTCAACCCCCGTGCCCGGTCTGGATTCACCCCAGTTCCGGTGGTTCCCCGGTTCGGCTCCCCCACAGGCCGATTCGGCGGTGACCCCGCGTCGCCGTCCGGTGTGGACCGCTGACCGCCGCGAGGTCTCGGACAGGTTACGAAAAGTGAGCGCTCCCGTCCACAACACGCCGGGGGAAAGGTGTCGAGACGCACACAGCGCTCGTTTGGCGTAGCAACAACTCCTGAAGGTGATCGGTTCCCCCGATCAGACGGCTTCCAGATCGGACCGCTCGTCGTCCTCATCGGTCCACCTGGCGACATCGGCACCCCCACCGCTTGTGGTCACGGCGTCGACCGGAACCAGTCGCAGCTGTGGCACCATCCCGGCCGCGGCCAGCGCGTCGAACGCGCGCCGTTCCGTGGCGTCGAGCAGGACCCCGCCGGGCGGGGCGCCGAGGAGCACGGTGATCACGCATTCCTTGCACGCGTCGCCGCGGACCTCGCAGCTGTCGCAGTCCACGATCATGGTGTTCTCTCCGTCCTGGCAGGTCAACTACCCGCAACGCTAGGACGGACCACCGACAATTCCGGGGCGACGCCGGGCGCGCACGTCAGGAGCGGCCGAACCGGGCCAGCAGGACGGCCGACGGGACGGGGTGCGCGCCGCGACGGCGGACCGAGTCGGCGACCGCCCGGTCGGACGTGACCACCACCAGTGGACGACCCTCCGGCTCGGCCGCCACCACGGCACGGATCACGTCGTCGGCGAGGACGCCCGGCTCGGAGAACAGCACCCGGACGCCCCGCGCCGCCGCGGTCGGCACCGACACGACACCGGCCCCGTCGAACACCACCGTCACCTCGGCCCTGGTCCGGGCGGCCAGCGCGCCCAGCTGGCCGACGAGGCGGTCGCGCTGGTCGGACAGCGTCAGGTCGCCGTAGCCGGTCTTGGTGACGTTGTACCCGTCCACCACCAGGTGCACGCTCGGCAGCGCCAGCAGGCGGTCGAGCGCGGCCGGGTCCTCGACCCGCCCCGGCGTGCCCTCCGCGCGTGAGGCGCCGCGCACCAGGTCGGCCGGGCGGGGACCGGAGCGCGGGGTGTCGCCGAGGGCCAGCTCGCGGCGCAGGCCGGTGACCGTGCCGGCCAGGGTGTCGACGAGCAGCGCGAGCCGTACCTCGTCGGCGGCGCGCGCCTCCCTCGCGGACTGCCTGGCCATCTCGGCGTCGTTCTCGGCGCGGTCCGCGCGCCGCCGCTCCGCCTCGGCCCGCTCCCGCTCGCGGTCGCGTTCGGCGCGGGCGGCGATCAGCTCGGCCAGGGCGTGCTCCCGCAGCTGGGCGAGCTCCGCCCTGGCCGCGGCGGCGTCCTCCACCGCGGCCCGTACCCGCACGCCCTGGTCGCGCAGCCGGCCGCGGAGCTTGTCCAGCTCGGCCTCACGGTCGCCGCTGATGCGGTCCACCACGGCCAGCGCCTCGGCCAGCTCGGCCCGCACCCGGTCGAGGTCGGCGGCCAGTCGGGTGGTGCGGCCGACCGCGGCGTCGCGCTCCACCCGCAGCCGGGCGTCGTCGGTGTGCCTGGCCACCACGTCCACCCGGCTGCCGGCGTCGGCCTCCCCGAGCAGGACGGCGGCCGCGGCGGCGAGCACCGGGTCGGGCGCGTCCACGTCGACCGCGTCGGGACGGTGCTCGCGGGCCCACTGGAGCACGGCCGCCCGGAACGCGGGCAGCTCGCGCAGCGCGAGAAGCAGGCGGGCGCCGCCGACCTTGGCCCGCTTGGCCGGGGCGAACTTCGCCACCTGGCGCAACGACGTGGGGACGTCGACGGCCGGCAGGTCACCGAGGGCCGCGGCAGCCAGGTCGGCCAGTCGGGCACCGACGGGCGGCGGCAGTGCGCCCCAGTCCACCTCGGCGACCGGGTCCGGCACCGCCGACATGGTCGGCGCGGCACCGTCCGCGGGCACAGTACGGCCCGGGACGGACGTTGGGGTCGCATCGTCCGCGGGCACGGTACGGCCCGGGACGGACGATGGGACGTCCGAGCCGGGCACGGCCGGCTCGGACCGCTGGGACGCCGGCACGCGGACAAGGCTAGCCGCGTGACCACGAGGGGCGCCCGAATTAGCACACGACTAGATTCGGACCCCTAGATTCAGACCCAGCCGATCCGGCAGGGAGGGACCCCAGTGATCACCGCGTTCGTACTGATCCACGTCGCCGCCGACCAGATCCAGCAGGCCGCCCAGACGATCGCGGACATCGAGGGCGTCAACGAGGTCTACTCGTGCGCCGGCGACGTCGACCTGATCGCCGTCGTCAGGGTGACCAGACACGAGGACCTGGCCGACGTCATCGCCGGGCGGGTCAGCGCGGTGGCCGGGGTACGGGACACCGACACGCACATCGCGTTCCGGTCCTACGCACGGCGTGACACCGAGGCGACGTTCGCCATCGGGATGGAGGAGGGTCTGGAGGCCGGCGCGAGCCACTGACGCCGGGCGCGCACGGGCGCCGGCGCGCCCGGGCCGGGCCCGTACGCGCGTACGGGCGCGCTAGCCCTGGGCCGCGGCCAGCTCCCCGCTGCGGGCCGACCAGCGGGCGAGCAGGTCGATCACGGCGCCGGAGTCGATGGCCTCGGCGACCGACCCCATGGCCGCGCCGACGTCGGCGACCAGGTCGCCGGTGAGGCCGCGGTGGGTCGCCACCGCGGCCGCCGCGTTGACCAGCACGGCGTCGCGCACCGGGCCCTGCTCCCCGCTGAACACCCGGGCCGCGATCTCGGCGTTGAGCAGCGGTTCGCCGCCGCCCAGCTGTCCCGGCGCCGACCGCGCGATCCCCAGGTCGGCCGGGTCGAACGCCACCTCGGTCACTGTGGCGTTCGAGTTGCCGCGCACCATCCACACCGATGTGGTGTCGCCGGTGGTGATCTCGTCGAGGCCGTCGTCGCCGCGGACCACGAGGACGGTGGCACCGCGCTCGGCGAACACCGCCGCCATCACGGGGGCCATCCGCCGGTCGGCGCACCCCACGAGGGCGGCGGCCGGCTGCGCCGGGTTGGTCAGCGGGCCGAGGAAGTTGAACGCGGTGGGGACGCCGAGCTCGCGGCGCAGGCCCCCGACGTGGCGCATCGCCGGGTGGAACACCGGGGCGAAGCAGAAGCCGATGCCCAGCTCGTGCACGCAGGACGCGACCGCGTCGGGCCGCAGGTCGATCGCGACGCCCAGCTGCTCCAGCAGGTCGGCGGCGCCGCAGCGGGAGGAGGCGGCGCGGTTGCCGTGCTTGACCACCGGCGCGCCGGCCGCCGCGGTGACCATCGCGGCCATCGTGGAGATGTTCACCGTGTGGGCGCGGTCGCCGCCGGTGCCCACCACGTCGACCGCGGCCACGTCGACGGTCACCCGCCTGGCGTGGGTCAGCATGGCCGCCGCGAGCCCGGAGATCTCGCCCGGCTGTTCGCCCTTGGCCCGCAGCCCCACCAGGAACCCGGCGACCTGGGCCGGCGTCGCGGTGCCGGTCATGATCTGATCCATCGCCCACTCGGTGACGGCGGGGTCGAGGTCCTCACCGGCGATCAGCCGGGTGAGCAGGCCCGGCCAGGTCGTGTCGGCCACGCTCAACCCTTCGCCACTGGCAGCTGGTGCGCGCGCATGACCTCGGCCACGGTCTCGGCTGCGGTCAGCGGGTCCAGGGGGTGCACCAGCACGGCGTCGGCCTGCGACCAGGTGGCCAGCCAGCGGTCGTCCTTGCGGCGCACCGCGACGATGATGGGCGGGCAGTTGCTGATCTCGTTCTTCAGCTGGCGCGACAGCCCCATGCCGCCGGTGGGCTGCGCCTCACCGTCGAGAATCGCGAGGTCGACCCCGCCGGCGTCCACCTCGGCGAGCACCTCGGCGATCGTCGCGGCCTCCAGGTAGCGCACCCGTGGCAGGTCGGCGGCGGGCCGGCGGCCGACCGCGTTGATGATCGCTTCGCGGACCTCGGGCCGGTGGCTGAACACCAGGGCCGTCGTGCTCGGTGTGCTCACGCGGGCGATGCTATCCGCGCTGCGTGGACCGGCAACGCGCCGGGCCACCCCGCCGGGCCGGGCCAACATCGCCAGGCAATAATGCTGCGGTGACCACCACCAGCGCGGCAGCACCTCAGATCAGCCAGCGGGTGCACTCGTTGAACCGGCCGAACATGGTCAGCGTCGGGACGATCGTCTGGCTGTCCAGCGAGCTGATGTTCTTCGCCGGCCTGTTCGCCATGTTCTTCACGGTGAAGTCCCACGAGAGCGCCGAGGCGTGGCCGCCGGAACCCACCGAGCTGAACGTGCCGTACGCGTTGGTCGTCACGATCATCCTGGTCGCGTCGTCGTTCACCTGCCAGTGGGGGGTGTTCAAGGCGGAGCAGGGCGACGTGTTCGGGCTGCGCCGGTGGTACCTGATCACGCTGGTGATGGGCACGGTCTTCGTGCTCGGCCAGGCCAACGAGTACCGCGAACTGGTGCACGAGGGCACGACGATCTCGTCGTCCGCGTACGGGACCGTGTTCTACCTCACCACCGGTTTCCACGGGCTGCATGTCACAGGTGGCCTCATCGCATTCGTCTTCTTGTTGATACGCACCAAGTTGTCGAAGTTCACGCCGGCGCAGGCGACCGCGGCGATCGTCGTGTCGTACTACTGGCACTTCGTCGACGTGGTGTGGGTCGGCCTGTTCTTCTGCATCTACCTGCTTCCGTGACCCGCCCTTCCCGGCTCACACACCTGAGGTTGCCCGAGAAGATGACCCCCGAGAAGAAGGGCCCCGACACCATGGGGGCAGCGCCCGCATCCAGGCCGCGTAGCCGGCAGGCCGGCCACCGCAGCAGCAAGCTGCGCCGGCGGTTGTCCGGTCTCGTCGCGCTCGCGCTCGCGCTGGTGGCCGCCGGTGGCCTGTACACGCTGCTGGCGCCCGAGCCGCAGACCGCCGTCGCCCAGGGCGAACCGGCGCTGGTCCGCGAGGGCGAACAGCTCTACAACAACCACTGCATCAGCTGCCACGGCGCCAACCTGCAGGGCGTGCCGGACCGCGGCCCGAGCCTGATCGGCGTCGGCGAGGCGGCCGCGTACTTCCAGGTGTCGACCGGCCGGATGCCGGCCGCGCGCCAGGAGCACCAGGCGGAACGCAAGCCGGCCAAGGCGTTCTACCGCCCCGACGGCAGCGAGATGAGCGCGCAGGAGGCCGCCGACGCGCTCGGCGCGTACATCCAGGCCAACGGCGGCGGTCACGAGATGCCGGAGGAGCGCGGCGATGCCCTGCGCGGCGAGAACTCCGCCCGTGGTGGCGAGCTGTTCCGGCTGAACTGCGCCTCCTGCCACAACTTCACCGGCCGCGGTGGCGCCCTGTCGTCCGGCAAGTTCGCCCCGGACCTGGACTCCGCGACCGAGGACCAGATCTACGCGGCGATGCTGTCCGGCCCGCAGAACATGCCCAAGTTCTCCGACCGGCAGCTCACACCCGAGGAGAAGCGCGACGTCGTCGCCTACGTGAAGTCGGTGGCCGGGCAGGACAACAACCCCGGCGGGTACGCGCTCGGGGGCTTCGGCCCGATCTCCGAGGCGCTGGCCATCTTCCTGTTCGGGCTGGCCGCCCTCATCGGGGTCACGCTGTGGATCGGAGCAAGAGCATGACCACACACACGCCGCACACTCCGGACGACACCGACCTGGAGTCGATGAGCCGCGAGGAGCTGGCCGTCCTCGGCATGCGGCTCGACGGCGTCGAGGTGCTCAAGGAGGCCGATCGCTGGCCGGTCAAGGGCACCAGGGCCGAGAAGCGGGCCGAACGGGGCGTCGCGTCGTGGTTCGCCATCGCCGGCCTGTCCGGGCTCGGGTTCCTCGCGGTGTTCCTGTTCTGGCCGTGGGAGTACAAGCCGCCCGGCACCGACGAGCACCTGGTCTACCTGCTGTACACGCCGATGCTCGGCATCACGCTGGGCCTGTCCGTGTTCGCGGTCGGCATCGGGGTCATCGCCTACGCCAAGAAGCTCCTGCCGGACGAGACCTCGGTGCAGGCCCGCCACGGCGGTCCGTCGCCCGAGGTCGACCGCCGCACCATGGCCGCTGAGCTGCTCGTCACCGGCGAGCGCAGCGGCATCGCCCGCCGGTCGCTGATCAAGCGCTCCGCCGGGTTCGGCCTCGGCGTCATGGGCCTCGGGGTCGGCGTGTTCTCCCTCGGCGGCCTCATCAAGAACCCGTGGAAGGGCGGTGACCAGGCCGCGTTGTGGACCACCGGCTGGGCGCCCGCCACCCCGGGCGAGAAGGTGTACCTGCGGCGCGACACCGGCGACCCGCACGACGTCGCCCTGGTGCGGCCGGAGGACCTCGACGCCGGCTCGATGGAGACCGTGTTCCCGTTCCGCGAGTCCGAGCGTGACGACGAGGAGGCCCTCATCAGGGGCCTGCGCCGCGCCGACAGCCCGGTCATGCTGATCCGGCTGCGGCCGGGCACCGAGACGGTGCAGCGCAAGGGCTTCGAGGACCACCACTACGGCGACTACTGGGCCTTCTCCAAGGTGTGCACGCACCTGGGGTGCCCGACGTCGCTCTTCGAGCAGCAGACCAACCGGATCCTCTGCCCGTGCCACCAGTCGCAGTTCGACGCCACCCAGTACGGCCGGCCCATCTTCGGCCCGGCCACCAGGGCGCTGCCGCAGCTACCGATCGAGGTGGACGACGAGGGATACTTCGTCGCGAGAAGCGACTTCGGCGAGGCCGTCGGGCCGGGATTCTGGGAGCGCAGGTCATGAGCAGCACGAAGACTCCGACCAAGACCACCGGAATCGCGCAACGCCTCGGCAGTGCGGCCCACGAGTTCGACACCCGCTACCCGGCGTCGGCCGGCCTGCGGCGTCAGATCAACAAGGTCTTCCCGACGCACTGGTCGTTCATGCTCGGCGAGATCGCGCTCTACAGCTTCATCATCCTGCTGCTGTCCGGCACGTACCTGGCGCTGTTCTTCGACCCGTCGATGCAGGAGGTCGAGTACCAGGGGTCGTTCGAGAACCTGCGCGGTATCCACATGTCGAGGGCGTACGAGTCAGCGCTGGAGATCTCCTTCGACGTGCGCGGCGGCCTGTTCGTGCGGCAGGTGCACCACTGGGCCGCGCTGATGTTCATGGCCGCGATGGTCGTGCACATGATGCGGACGTTCTTCACCGGCGCGTTCCGTAAGCCCCGCGAGGCGAACTGGATGATCGGCATCACGCTGTTCGTCCTCGGCATGTTCGAGGGCTTCACCGGCTACTCCCTGGCCGACGACCTGCTGTCCGGCACCGGCCTGCGGATCGGGTCCGGCATCACCCTGTCGATCCCGGTGGTCGGCACCTGGATCCACGCGCTGGTGTTCGGCGTGGAGTTCCCCGGCACCGGCGAGATGATCCCGCGGCTGTACACGATCCACATCCTGCTGCTACCGGGCATCATTCTGGCGCTCATCGCGGCGCACATCGGGTTGGTCTGGTACCAGAAGCACACCCAGTTCCCCGGCCCGGGCCGCACCGAGAACAACGTGGTCGGGATCCGGATCATGCCGCTGTTCGCGGCCAAGGGCGGCGGGTTCTTCGCGGCCACCTCGGGCGTGATCGTGCTGATGTCGGGCATCTTCCAGATCAACCCGATCTGGAACTTCGGCCCGTACAACCCGTCGCAGGTCTCCGCGGGGTCGCAGCCCGACTTCTACATGGCCTGGACCGACGGGATGGGCCGGCTGTGGCCCGCCTGGGAGATGTACCTGGGCAACTACATGATCCCGGCGATCTTCTTCCCGCTGGTGCTCGGCATGGGGATCGTGTTCACCCTCGCCGCCGTGTATCCGATGATCGAGCGACGGTTCACCAAGGACCACGCGTCGCACAACCTGCTGCAGCGGCCGCGGGACGTGCCGGTGCGGACCAGCCTCGGTGCCATGTTCCTCGGGTTCATCGTCGTGGTCATGATCGCGGGCTTCAACGACATCCTGGCCTTCAAGTTCGACGTCTCGCTGAACGCCATGACGTGGATCGGCCGGGTCGCGGTCCTGCTGTTCCCGCCGCTCGTCTACTGGGTGACCTACCGGGTGTGCATCGGCCTGCAGCGCGGCGACCGGGCGGTCCTGGAGCACGGCGTCGAGACCGGCATCATCCGGCGGCTGCCGCACGGCGAGTTCATCGAGGTGCACCAGCCCCTCGGTGGCGTGGACCCGCACGGCCACCCGGTGCCGCTGGAGTACCAGGGTGCGTCCGTGCCGAAGCGGATGAACAAGCTCGGCTCCGCCGGTCACCCGGTGGCCGGCTCGCTGCTGCGGCCCGACCCGCCGGAGGAGACGATCGCGTTGGGGCGGGCCCGTGCCCACGATCCCCACGCCCCGGCCTCGCCCGACTCCGAGGACGCCCCCAGCACCCGCGAACTGGCCGGCCGCCCGCAACAACCCCCGGACTGACGCTCACTCCGTACACCCCCAGAGGGCGGCCCCGTACCCACGGAGCCGCCCTCTCCTCTTCCACCCACCCGGG
>Ga0190272_10001126_pt1 | contig 12954 bp, 9 predicted proteins | sample Popmic504T_FD_133746 | JGI IMG/M metagenome (GOLD analysis project Ga0190272, IMG submission 133746) | Populus adjacent soil microbial communities from riparian zone of Shoshone River, Wyoming, USA - 504 T | ecosystem: Environmental > Terrestrial > Soil > Riparian zone | place: USA: Wyoming...
CGACGAGGAGTTCGCGGTGATGAAGAAGCACACGATCGAGGGCCAGTACATGCTCGACCGCGTCGGCGGCCTGCTCGGCTCGGTCGGCGAGATCGTCCGCTCGTGCCACGAGCGCTGGGACGGGAAGGGCTACCCGGACGGCCTCGCGGGCGAGCAGATCCCGCTCGCGGCCCGGATCGTCTTCACCTGCGACGCCTACAACGCGATGACCACCGACCGCGTCTACCGGCCGGCGATGTCGCGCGAGGCGGCACTGACCGAGCTGACCGAGAACGCCGGGACCCAGTTCGACCCGCGCGCCGTCGAGGCGCTCGCGCGAGTGATCGAGCGCTGGGAGCCTGGCGCCGCCTACAGCAACGCCGACGACATCCGCGCGGTGCTCGCCGAGGGCGCGGTCGCGCAGCACGCCGGTGCGGCCGTCTAGCTAACCGCCAGCGGCGGCGGCAGGCGCGGCATCGGTCGCCGCCGCGGCGTCGGGACCGTCGTCGTTCCACTCGTTGCGCAGCGCCAACGCCGATAGGCCGCAGAGCACGAGGCCCATTCCGCCGGCGATCAGGATCACCTCACCGGCGCCGATCGCGTCGACGAGCGCGCCGCCGGCCAGGAAGGCGATCGCGAACGCCCAGGCGCTGAGCGCGTCCTTGATGCCGAACACGCGGCCGACCAGGTTGTCCGGGACCGCGTGCTGGATCAGCAGCCGCTCGTAGACGAGGATCAGCCCGTTGCCGAAGCCGGCGATGGCGAACGTCGCGATCGCCACGACGTAGGCGTCGGCGAGCCCGGTCGCCGCGAGGCCGGCCGCCATCACGAGCAGGCCGCCGAGGTAGCGCCGCTTGAGCAGCGACGCGACCCCGCCCTTCGATCCCGCCAGCGAGCCGCAGATGAAGCCGACGCCGAAGCAGGTCACCAGCACCGAGAAGCCGGCGTTCGAGGCGCCGAGGTCCTCGGTGGCGAAGAACAGCTCGGCGATGTTGAACAGGCCGGAGCAGAACAGCGCCGCCCCGGAGGCGAGCAAGACGATCCGCACGGCGCGCATCCCCGCGGTCGCGCGCAGGCCTTGGCGGGCCTCGGCGAGCAGCGAGTCCGGCAGTCCGTCGGGTGGATGCGCGGGCGCCTCGCCGAAGCGCAGCGGCGCCAGCAGCAGGCCCGAGCAGGCGAACGTCGCCGCGTTGGCCCACATGAGCGTCTCGGGCCCGGCAATCGCGAGGACCGCCGCGGCCAGCGCCGGGCCGACGGTGAAGCCGAGGTCGGCGACCGCCCCGTAGAGCGACGTCGCGGCCGGTACGCGCCGCTGCTCGTCGACGACGCTCGGCAGCGCGGCGAGCACCGACGGCGTGAACAGACCGGTGCCTGTTCCCGCCACGACGGCGAACGCGATCGTGGCGGCGTAGCCGTCGACGAGCGCGATCCCGCCGAAGGCGATGACGCGAATCGCGTCGGCGAAGACGGCGCAGCGCTTGCGCGACCAGCGATCCGCGGCGGCGCCGAAGATCGGTCCGAGCAGCATCGCCGGGATCAGGTCGGCGACCAGGACCAGGCTGATCGCCCAGGGCGACTCGAACCGCTCGAAGGCGATCAGCAGCAGTGCGATGTAGCCGGCGCCGGTGCCGAGCGCCGACTGTGCCAGCGCCAGGAAGAAGATCCGTGCGCGGCGCTCGTGGCGAAGAAGGTCGAAGGTCTCTCGCATGGCCGGCTGGCCAGCCTAGTCAGCCGGGCCGGATCAAGGCGGTCCGGGAACGAAAAGGGCCGCGCACTCGGCGCGGCCCCACACTGCGATTTCTACTGCTCTAGCGACGTGACGGCATTCTCTGTACCTCCCTGGAGTGGGGATATCCCTCGTCCTTGCACTGGCTTGGGTAGGCAAGTTCGTGCAACCTGTCGTGAGCAGCATGGCAGATAGGAGGCAAATGCGCCAGTTTTGCCGCAATATCCTGTGCAAGGTGAAGGACGCCGGCGTTTGCGGCCGACGCGCCCGAGAATTGGCCAGACCGCCTACTGGCAGAATGCCTATGCCGCTATGCGGCGCGGCGGCGTGGGTCCGGCACCGGAACGGCGCGCAGCAGCTCCGCCGTGTACGGGTGCGCGGGACTGGCGTAGAGCTCGGCGACTGGGCCGATCTCGACCAGCTTCCCCGCCCGCATCACGGCGACGCGGTCGGAGACCTGGCGGACGACGCTGAGGTCGTGCGAGATGAAGAGGTAGGACAGGCCGAGCTCGCGCTGCAGGTCGTCGAGCAGCTCGAGGATCTGCGCCTGAACAGACACGTCGAGCGCCGAGACGGGCTCGTCGAGGACCACGAGCCGCGGATTCAGCGCGAGCGCGCGCGCGATCCCGATCCGCTGGCGCTGGCCACCGGAGAACTCGTGCGGCCAACGGTCGGCGTGCGCCGGCTCGAGTCCGACGCGCTCGAGCAGTGCCTCGACGCGCCGCGCCGTCTCGGCCTTCGAGATGCCGTTGCAGCGCAGCGGCAGCCCGACGATGTCGCGCGCCTTCTTGCGCGGGTTGAGCGAACCGTAGGGGTCCTGGAAGACGATCTGGAGCTCTGCCCGCAGCGGGTCGAGCTCGCGCCGCTTGGCGCGTGTGATGTCGCTCCCGGCGAAGCTGACGCTGCCGGCGGTCGGCTCGATCAGCCGCACGGCGGCGCGCGCCAGCGTCGACTTGCCGGAGCCCGACTCGCCGACGAGCCCGACCGTCTCGCCCGGCTCGATCGACAGCGTCACGCCGTCGACGGCGCGCACCGGCCCCGGTCCTCCACGGCGCAGTCGCCGCCCGCGCACCGGAAAGCTCACCTCGAGGTTCTCCAGCGCCAGGATCGGCCCGTCGCCGCCCACTGCCGCCGGCCGCCGGCGCAGCGGCGCGTCGAGCCGCGGCACGGCGGCCAGCAGCCGCCGCGTATGGGCGTCCTGAGGCCGCTCGAAGACCTCCTCGACGGTCCCCTGCTCGACAATCTGGCCGGCGTCCATCACCGCTACGCGGTCCGCGAGCTCGGCGACGACGCCGAAGTCGTGGGTGATCAGCAGCACCCCGGCCCCGGTCGCGCCGCGCAGCTCGCGGATCAGATCGAGGATCTGCGCCTGGACGGTCACGTCGAGCGCCGTCGTCGGCTCGTCGGCGATCAGGATTCGCGGCTCGCACGAGAGCGCCATCGCGATCATCACGCGCTGACGCATGCCGCCGGACAGCTCATGTGGGTACGAGTCGATCCGCTCGCTCGGCTGGGGTATCTCGACCCGTTCGAGCAGGGAGACGACCTGGGCGCGGGCTTCGGCACGCGAGACCGGACGATGGGCGAGGATCTGCTCGGCGATCTGGTCGCCGACGCGCAGCACGGGGTTCAGCGACGACAGCGGGTCCTGGAAGACCATCGCCAGCTCTTCGCCGCGCAGCTGGCGCAACGTGTCGTCGGAGGCGCCGATCAGCTCGCTGTCGCCGTAGCGGGCGCTGCCTGTCGTAACGGCGTTCGACGCGCCAAGCAGCCCCATCAGGCTCAGCGCCGTCACCGACTTCCCACAGCCCGACTCGCCGACGAGCGCGAGGATCTCACCCGGCGCGAGCTCGAGCGAGACGCCGTCGACGGCACGCGTGACGCCGTCCTCGCTCTCGAACGAGACCGCGAGGTCGCGGACGCTCAGCAGCGGCTCGCTCACGTCACCCTGATCCGCGGATCCAGCGCCGCGTAGGCGATGTCGACGATCGTGTTCAGCACGACGATGAAGAAGGCCCCGAAGAGGGTCACCGCGAGCACCGGCGGCACGTCGAGCTGACCGACCGACTCGGCCGCGTACTGGCCGACGCCCTGGAGGTCGAAGACCGTCTCGGTGAGGATAGCCCCGCCGGCTACGACCGCGCCGAAGTCGAGCCCCCAGAGCGTGACGATCGGGATCAGCGAGTTGCGCAGCACGTGGCGCAGCAGCACCTGGCGCTCGCTGAGCCCCTTCGCGTGCGCCGTCCGCACGAAGTCCTCGCCCATCGTGTCGAGCACGCTCGAGCGCAGCACGCGCGAGTAGAAGCCGATGAACAGGATCGCCAGCGCCGTGCATGGCAGGACGAGGTGGTAGGCCCAGTCGAGCGGGTCCTCGGTCAGCGGGACGTAGCCGCCGTTCGGGAACCAGCCAAGCTTGAAACCGAGGTAGTGCGCCATCAGCGCGCCGAGCCAGAAGACCGGCAGCGAGACACCGGCGAGCGCGACGAAGGTGAGCAATCGGTCGGAGACCCGCCCGGCACGCAGCGCACCGAGCAGCCCGAGCGCGATGCCCATCGTCATCCAGAGGATCGCCGCGCCGATCGCCAGCGACAGCGTCCGCGGCAGCCCCCTGACGATCTCCTCGCGCACGTTGAGCTGGGTGAAGTAGGAGATCGCGCTGCCGCCGAGCACCTGCTCCATCGTCTTGACGTACTGGACCGGCAGCGACTCGTCGAAGCCCCACTCGGCACGGATCGCCTCGACCTGGCTCTCGGTCGGCGACTTGCCCGCCATCCGCGAAGCCGGATCGCCGTTTGGGATCACGTTGAAGATCAGGAAGGTCAGCACCGAGACGGCGAACAGCACGACGACCATCTGGGCCAGCCTGCGCGCGACGAAGCCGGTCATGGCCGCCGTGTCCCCCACGCCGCGCTCGAACGCGGGTCGAAGGCGTCGCGGACGCCGTCGCCGAAGACGTTGAGCGCCAGCACCGTCAGCACGAGCATCAGCCCCGGCGCAATCGCGAGGTGCGGAGCCGTCACAAGCTTGTCTACGCCCGCGTCGATCATGTTCCCCCACGACGGGTCCGGCGGCACGACGCCGACGCCGAGGAACGACAGCGCCGCCTCGAGCAGGATCGCGTTGGCGACCATCAGCGGCGCGAAAACGATGATCGTCGACGTCAGGTTCGGCAGCAGCTCGCCGACCATCGTGCGCAGCGGGCCTGCGCCTTGGGCGCGCGCGGCCTCGACGAACTCACGCTCGCGCAGTGCCAGCACCTCGCCGCGGATCGGGCGCGCCATGTACGGCACGTAGACGACCGCGATCACCAGGATCGAGATCGCCATCGAGCCGGCCTCCAGCTCGAACGGCCCGATCTGTAGGCCGCCGACCGCCAGCGACGTGCCGAGCGCGACTCCGAGCAGGATCACCGGGAAGGCCCAGATCACGTCGAGCGTCGACCGCGCGACGGCATCTACCCAGCGTCCGAAGTAGCCGGCGACGAGACCGACGATCGTCGCCAGGATCGTCGTCAATAGCGCTGCTGCGAGCCCGATCAGCAGCGAGTTGCGCGCGCCGTAGAGCAGCCGCACCATGACGTCGCGCCCGTTGGCGTCAGCACCTAGGAAGTACTCGCCGCGCCACTGCGGCCCGATCGGCACTCCCTCGAGCGACACGACGTCGACCTGACGGCCGTCGACCTCGATCTTGCCAGTCTCGTTGGTCCGGTTCGGGTCGCGGTCGGCGACCGTGCTTGCCCACAGCGGCGCCACCAGCGCGCCCAGTACGAGCACGACGAACAGCACACCGAACGCGAGCGCCACCCGATCGCGCCGTAGGCGACGCAGGGCGAGCCTCCACGGGCTCTGCCCTGCGCGCGCGGTGTTGGCTATTTCAGGCAGAAGCTCGAGTAGTCGTTTCCGTACAGCGGATGGACGGTCGAGCAGTTCTCGAAGTCCATCCGGTCGGACAGGAAGGTAGTCAGCTCCTCGGACCCATAAGGGGCGATGTAGGACTCCTCGACGACGCGCTCGTCGAGCGCGGACCAGCGATTGGCGACCGCCTGGAGGTCCGGCTCGGGCAGCAGCGCCGCGATCTCCTTGTTGATCTGGGGATCGTCGACGTTGCCGTAGTTGCCGTTGTTGGTCGGCTGGATCGTTGTCCCGTCGACCTGCTGCAGGAAGGTGCTGGGGTGCGGAAAGTCGGCGTACCAGCTGGCAAGGCCGGTCTGGGCCTTGGTCTTCTGGTTGCCGATCGTGCTGAAGTAGACCGCCCCGTCGATCACCTTCAGGTCAGCGTCGAGACCGATGTCGTTGAGCAGAGCGGTGTAGTACTGACCGATCTCCGGGCGCGTCGGGTCGTTGTTCGCGTAGACGGTCACCTTCTCCCCCGTCGCGCCGGCGTCCTTGATCATCTGCTCGGCCTTGGCCTTGTCGCCGGGGCCGTTCGGATCGCCGAACGGGCACGGGTCGAGCTCGGCATGGCCGGGGATGCCGGTCGGCACGAGGCTGCAGGTGCCGCTCAGGCGGCCACCGAGGATGCGCGCGATAGCGGTCGAGTCGATCGCCACGTTGACGGCCTCACGGACCTGCTTGTCGTCGAACGGCGGCAGCGCCTGGTTGAGGAAGAAGTAGTTGACCGACAGCGTCGGCCACTCCTTGTAACGGTCGGAGTGGCGCGCCTTGATCTCGGCCGCCAGATCGTTCGGCGGCGCGTCCTGCATGTAGTCGAGGTCGCCCGCGATGACGTCCTGGGCCTGGCGCGACGCCGACTTGACGATCTCCGTCGTGATCGTGTCGACGTTGCCCTTCGGGATGTCGGGGATGTCGAATCCCGGGACCTTCTCCATCACGAACTCGCGGTTCGGCACCGACTTGACGATCGCGTACGGCCCGACGCCGGGCGGCGGGTCCTTGGTCATGTTCTCGAAGGGGGTGTCCGCCGGCACCAAGCCGGCGAAGGTCGTCGCGAGCACGTTGCTGAAGCCGCCGTCGGCGGCGGTCAGCTCGATCGTGACCTCGCCGGTCCTGTCGTCTGCCGTGATACCGCCGATGTCGCCTTCGGCGTCGCCCGCCTCGATGTACTGGGTCGCGCCCTCGATGCCCTCGAAGAGGTAGGTGCCGCCGGACTCGAGGTTGAGCACGCGCTTGACGGCGTGCTCGAAGTCGTCAGCGGCGACCGGCGACCCGTCCGAGTACTTCAGACCCTTGCGGATCTTGAAGCTGTAGGTCCTGCCGTCGGCCGACACGTTCGGCAGCGCGGTGGCTGCGCCCGGGATCAGCTCGGCGCCCTCCGCGCCCTCGGCGCGCCGGTAGGTCAGCGGCGGCGTGTAGACGAGCCAGAGCGGCTCCCACGAGTTCGACGTGTAGGCGAGCGCGGGATCGAGCGAATCGGGCTGCGAGCCCTGGGCGATCGTGATCGATCCGCCCTGCTTGCCGGCAGACGCCTGGTCGCCGTCGGAGCTGCCGCCGCAGCCGATCGCGACGGTGGTCGCCAAGGCCAGGGCCAGCGCCGTCAGAGAGCTCCTCGTTGCTGTCATTCGACGCTTTTCGACCTGCAGAGGGCCAAACCTTTAGTTGCCCCTGCCAATGTGGCCATTTGGTCAGACCACAATTAGACCTTTTGGACAACTGCTCAGCGCAGGCAAACGCTCGAGTAGTCCATCCCGACGACCGGGTGGAAACGGGCGCAACGCTGCATGTCGAGCCGTTCCGACGCCAGGACCCCGGCGGTGGCCACTCCGTACGGCGCTCCATATGCCCGCGTCACGACGTCCTCGTCGACGCCGGCCCACTCCTGCTCCGCGTCCTCGGGATCGTCCTGCTGCTCGAGCAGCTCCACGCGGGCGGACAGCACGGGATCGTCGACCCCGCCGAGATAGCCCGCCGGATGGGGAATCGCCGGCGTCGAAGCGGCAAACGCGACCTGTGCGTCGGCGGCGCGCACGACGCGTGCCGACAACCCGATCTTGCCCAGCGTCGCCGCCAGGTAGCGCGACAGGCGACGTCCGCGGTCGTCGCGGCCAGCGGCGACGCGCACGTTGGCTCCCAGCGCTCCGGCCTGCTCGACGAGCCGGCTCGCTTCGACCAGGTCGGCGTCGCCGTCGCGCTCGCCGAACGGGCACGGGTCGAGCGCTCGGTGGCCCGCGATCGCCGGTGGCAGGAGGTTGCAGGTCGGCTGCATGAAGCCGTCGTGGAGCTCAGCCAGCACGCGAGCGTCGAGCGCGTAGCTCAGCGCGCGGCGGACGTCGCCGTCGCGGAACGGCGCGCGGCTGGCGTCGATCGCGACATAGAGCGTCCGCAGCGTCGGGTACTCCGCATAGCGGTTCTTGTAGCTCGACCGGATGTCCGCGAGCATCCGCTCCGGCGACTCGCCCTCGACCAGGTCGGCGCGGCCGTCGATCGCGGCGTCGACACGCGCCGCGCGGTCGGGGATCGTTCGCGTCACGATCTGCTGGGCGTTGCCCGCGGGTATGCCGGGCAGGCGCCAGTCGCGGCGGCGCTCGAGCACGACGTCTCCCCCGCGCCGGACCTGGGCGACGCGGTAGGGGCCGACCCCGGGCGGCGGCCGCTCCGACAGGTCGCGCAGCGGCGTGCCGCGCGGCACCGGCGCCGCGGCGACCGAGGCCAGCGAGTAGCGGAACAGCCGGTCCGGGTTCTCGAGCTCGATCCGCACGCGGCCCGTGCGGTCGTTGACGGCGATGCCGCGGATGTCGGTCGAGCTGTCGCTTCCGCGCGCATAGGCACGTGCGCCGACGACGTCGCCCCAGAGCGCGCGACCGCGCGGCGAAAGCCGCAGCGAGCGGGCGACGGCGCGCTCGAAGTCGCTGGCTCGCACGACCATCGCGTTCGAGTAGCGCAGGTCGGGCTGGAAGCGGAAGCTGTAGCTGCGCCCGTCGTCGGATGTCTCGGGCAGATCCTCGGCCAGCCCCGGGACGAGATCGGTGCCGTCCTCGCCCTCGGCGCGCCGATAGGTCAGCGGCGGCGTGTATGCGAGCCAGGCGGCGCGACGGGCGACCGGCGTCGTCGCCAGCGCTGGATCGAGCGAGCCGGGCGCGTTCGCCTCGGCGACGACGATCGAACCGCCCGCGCCGGCGTCGACGCGCGGATCGGCGTCATCGCTGCAGCCCGCGGCCGCGAGCACGAGCACCGCTGCCGCCAGGACGCATCCAGGCCGCGCGCTACTCATCCAGCTCGGCGCGCATCGTCGCCAGCGAGCGGCGGATCAGGCGCGAGACGTGCATCTGCGACAGGCCGACGCGCTCCGCGATCTGGGTCTGAGGCAGCCCTTCCTCGAAACGCATCCGCAGGATCTCGCGCTCGCGGGCGGGCAGCTGGGCGAGGGCGGGACCGAGCGTCGCGCGATCCTCGCTGCGATCGAACTCCGCGTCCTCGCCGCCGATCGTCTCCATCGGGTCGCTGTCGTCGTCGCTGCCGGCGGGACCGGCATCGAGCGACAGCGCGGTGTAGGCCGTGCCGACCTCGAGCGCCTCGAGCACCTCCTCGTTCGTCGTCCCGAGCGACTGCGCGATCTCGCCGACGCTCGGCGAGTGGCCGAGTCGCGCGGTCAGGTCGTCGATCGCGCCCGACATCTTCGCGTTCAGCTCCTGCAGCGAGCGCGGGACGCGGATCGCCCAGCCCTTGTCGCGGAAGTGGCGCTTGATCTCGCCGACGATGTTCGGCGTCGCGTAGGTCGCCAGCGAGACCTCGCGCTCGATGTCGAAGCGGTCGATCGCCTTGATCAGGCCGATCGAGCCGACCTGCTCGATGTCCTCCAGCGGCTCGCCGCGGCCGGCGTAGCGGCGCGCCAGCGAACGGACGAGCGGCAGATGGCGGGCGATCAGCCGCTCGCGTGCCGACGGGTCGCCATCCACGTGGTAACGGCGCAGCAGCTCCCGGTCCTCGCGTTGTCGCGCGGCGCGCCCGGCCTGGCTGTAGTCGCTCACGGGCGTGGCGTTCCCAGTTTCTCCAGCCTCACCACGATCTGGCCGTCTGTGGCCGGCTCGACGCCGAACGAGTCGACGACCGCCGACAGGATCCGCGCCAGCGACAGCGTTCCGGCGTCCCCATCGGTCTCCTGGAGCGCGGCCGCGAGGCCGCTCTCGCGCAGCGGGCCGATCCGCGTGCGGACCGCGCCGTCGCTGAGTTCGAAGGAGAACTTCACGCGACCGTCGCTGCCGGTCTCGGCGAGCAGCCGCTCGATCGCCAGCTGGAGATCGTCCATCGCCTCGAAGCCGAAGTTCGCCTGCTCGGCGATGCCGCCGACGACCAACCGGACGACGCCCTGGAAGGCGAGGTCGAGCGGCGCCTCGATCTCGACCCGGTCGACGTCGCGACCCGGATCAGCGCTCACGTAGCACCTCTGGCTCGGCGATCAGCGCCCAGCCGATCACGTGCTCGCCGCGCATCAGGCAGGCGACCTGGCCGGGTGCGGGCGCCGCGACCTCGCGCTCCAGCTCGACCTTCAGGCCCTGGTGGTCGCCCGGCGTCAGCTCGCTGTCGACCGTACAGCCGAGCACCGCCCCCTGGTAGCGCAGCCGGACCGCGTCGATCTCGTCCGACGAGCGGTGCAGGCGGCCGGGGCCGAGCTCGACCGTGGTCGTCGCGAGCTGCTCGCGCGGGCCGACGACGATCCGGTTGTGGCTCGCGTCCTTGGCCAGCACGTAGAGCGGCTGGTCGGCCGCGACGCGGATGCCGCGCCGCTGGCCGACCGTGAAGCGGTGGTGGCCGTCGTGGTGTCCTAACACGTGTCCCTCGCTGTCGACGATGTCCCCTGCCGCGTCCTGCATCTCGTCGCTGCCATGACGCTCGACGAATGCCTGCTGACCTGTGCCGGCGAGGAAGCAGAGGTCCTGACTCTCGGGCTTGTCCGCGACCGACAACCCGGCACGGCGCGCGAGGTCGCGAACCTCGGGCTTGGCGTAGCCGCCGAGCGGGAAGCCGATCCGGCGCAGGGTGTCGGTGGTGACGCGGGCCAGCACGTAGCTCTGGTCCTTGCGCGGATCGACCGCGGCGCGGATCACCGGCCCATCGTCGTCCTGCTCGATCCGCGCGTAGTGGCCGGTGGTCAGCTTGGCCGCACCGAGCCGATCGGCGAGCTCGACCATCGAGTCGAAGCGGACGAGCCCGTTACAGCGCACGCACGGGTTCGGTGTCGCCCCACCCGCGTAGCCGGCGAGGAAGTCGTCGACGACGTCCCCGCGAAAGCGGTCACGCAGGTCGAGCGTGAAGTGCGGGATCCCCATCCGCTGCGCGAGCCCGCGCGCGCCTCGGACGGCCTGCGGCGAGCAGCAGCTCTGCTCGCCGTCGCCAGCGGGGTCCGACCACAGCTCGAGCGTCACGGCAACGACCTCGTCGCCGGCGTCGAGCGCGATCTGGGCGGCGGCGGCGCTGTCGACTCCGCCGCTCATCGCGACCAGTGTGCGCGTGCGCGTCGCCGAGGGCGCGATCTCGATGTCGCCGCGGCGTGCGGCCGACCCCAGCGCACGATGCAGCGCGTCGCAGGTCAGCTCGGCGGCGTGCATGTGCGTCGGCGCGAGACCGCCGAGTTCCTTGGCGACGACCTCCGGTGAGACCAGCGCGGCGGTCAGCGCCGGCATCCCCTCGACGAGCTCGGCGGCGGCACTGCCCGCGGCCCGTACGGCGGCGCAACCAGACGCCTCGAAGCCGGTCTCCATGACCCGATCGCCCTCGACGCGAACGGAGATTCGAACGAGGTCGCCGCAGGCCGCGCCGCCGGCGGCGCCCGTGTGCGGAGCATCCGCCAGCGCGCCACGCCCGTGGGGCTGGGCCAGATGCTGCTCGATCAGCTCCGCGCTGCGCATCGAAGTCCACTCTACGAGATGGCGGCGCCCCCAAAGCGGAGAAGCGAGATTCAACCCCAGCTTGCCGCTGCCGGCGACCGGGTTGGGCCTGATTCTGGCACCGCGGGCGTCCTCCGGAACGTGACTTGCGGCAGAGCGCCTGTCACGCCCCGAGCCGGACACCCATCCCGTTGGTGTTGGCTCAACATGTGGGCCGGCTGGCGCACAAGCTAGGGCTATTGCCGACCCTAGCACCACCACGCCAACCCTGTGGCAATTGGCTGAACGTCGTCAGTCGACGGCGATGCCAGGCTTGAGCTTCAAGCCGAGCTCATCGAGCTGGCGCTGGTCGACGGGCGATGGCGCGCCGGTCAACGGATCCGCTCCACTCGCCGTCTTCGGGAAGGCGATCACGTCGCGGATCGAGTCGCGGCCGGCGAGCAGGGCGACGATCCGGTCGATTCCGAAGGCGATGCCGCCGTGCGGCGGGGCGCCGTAGGTGAGCGCGTCGAGCAGGAAGCCGAAGCGCTCCCGCGCCTCCTCGGCGTCGAGGCCGAGCGCCTCGAAGACGCGCGACTGGAGGTCCGGGGTGTTGATGCGGATCGACCCGCCGCCGATCTCGGTGCCGTTCCAGACGAGGTCGTAGGCACGGCTGCGCCACGTGCCGGGATCGCCGTCGAGGTCGCCGCTCGGCGCCGTGAACGGGTGGTGCAGCGCGTCCCAGCGCTGCTCGTCGTCGTTCCAGCCGAACATCGGGAAGTCGACGACCCAGACCAGGTCGTGGCGGTCCTCAGGAACGCCGACGGCGAGCCGCAGCTCGCCGAGCACGCGTGCGGCGACCGCCGGAACGTCGGCGACGGCGAGGATCGCGTCCCCAGGCTTCGCGCCGGTGGTGGCGATCAGGCCGGCGATCTCCCCCTCCGAGAGGAACTTGGCGACCGGCGAGCGCCAGCTGCCGTCCTCCTCGACCATCCCCCACACCAATCCCTTGGCGCCAAGCGCCTGCGCCTGCTCGGTCAGCTCGTCGAAGCGGCGACGCGGGAACTCCCCGCCGGCGGCGAAGCCGCGAATCGTCCCGCCCGACGACAGCGCTCCGCTGAAGACCTTGAACTCCGAGGCTGCGAAGACGTCGCCGAGGTCGGCGATCTCGATCGGGATCCGGCGATCGGGGCGATCGCTGCCGTAGCGCAGCAGCGCCTCGTCGTATGGGAGCCGCTCGATCGGCGCCGCGACGTCGATCCCGCCGAGCTTCAGCAGCTCCGGGATCAGCCCGTCGACCAGCGCGATCACATCGTCCTCCTCGACGAACGACAGCTCGATGTCGAGCTGGGTGAACTCCGGCTGACGGTCGGCGCGCGTGTCCTCGTCGCGGAAGCAGCGGGCGACTTGGTAGTAGCGCTCGAAGCCGGAGATCATCAGCAGCTGCTTGAACAGCTGCGGCGACTGCGGCAGCGCGAAGAACGAGCCG